>Ga0209583_10000253_pt1 | contig 17374 bp, 17 predicted proteins | sample Str014_FD_187201 | JGI IMG/M metagenome (GOLD analysis project Ga0209583, IMG submission 187201) | Freshwater sediment microbial communities in response to fracking from Pennsylvania, USA - Straight Creek_MetaG_SC_2014 (SPAdes) (version 2) | ecosystem: Environmental > Aquatic > Freshwater >... | reverse complement strand
TGAGGTGATAGGAGTGTACGAAATAGGCGTGGCGGCCTTTCGGGCCGAGCGCCAAGCGCTCCAGTACGGGATGCTCACGCACCATGTCGAGCGTGTTCCAGCCCATGTGAGGAATCTTCAGATTCTCCTCGCGCGGCGCGATCTTTTCGACGTCGCCTTCGATCCAGTTGAAGCCATCGGTAGTGACATGCTCCTTGCCGCGCGTGGCCATCAGTTGCATGCCGACGCAGATGCCGAAGAACGGCCGCGCCTTGCTTCGCACCGCTTCCGTCAGCGCCTCCAGCATGCCGTCGAGCGCATCGAGACCCCGGCGGCAATCGGCGAAGGCGCCGACCCCGGGCAGCACGATGCGGTCGGCACGGAACACCACCTCGGGATCGCGCGTCACCACGATCTGCTGCGGATTTTCCAGGCTCCGCGTCGCCCGCTCGAAGGCTTTCGCCGCCGAATGCAGATTGCCCGAACCGTAGTCGATGATGGCCACGCTCATCGCAACGACCCCGGCTCGGGAAACAATCCGATGATACCGCCGGCCGGCAATGGCGGCGGCTTCGAGAACGGCTGACCGGAGATATTGCGGGTCGGCGGCGGCGCGCCACGATCGACCGCGCTCTGATCGTTGCCGAGACCGCGCCGCTTGGCCGTCCAGCGGTCGAAGAAGCGCCGTTCGGCCGCTTCTTCGTTGTCGGCGACGACAATGTCGAGTTGGCGCCATTTGCCTCGCGACAGCGTCCAGCGCTGCAGGCTCGCGGCTTCGAGTCCCATCAGGACGGCGATCAGGACATCAGCGATGAAAATCGCGCCACCGCCGACGCCGAGCGCCGCCATTCCGAATTCGACGGCAACTATCACCACGATCCAGCCCAATAGCGCCAACCATAGACGGTGCCAAACCAGCCAAACGACGCTCAATACCGCCGCCCAGAAGTGGAAGCCGTCACGAACGAACCTGAACTTGTCGGTCGCGGTGAGATCGACGCTATCCCTGATTGGCGCATGAACTGTGTAGACCGGCATCGTAGCCCTCCGCCCGCGAAACCGATCGGGATAACCCGTTATCCCGATCCGTCTTTTTGTGTGAGCATGATCTTTTCGGAAAACCGGTATCCACTTTTCCGGATCATGCTCCCGACCTAGCCGCCAAGCTGACCCTTGGTGGATGGCACCTCGCCCGCCGCACGCGGATCAATCGCGACCGCAGCCCGGAGCGCCCTCGCCAGACCCTTGAAGCAGGATTCGGCGATGTGATGGCTGTTCTCGCCATAGAGCGTCTCGACGTGCAAGGTCACGCCGGCGTTGATCGTGAAGGCGTTGAACCATTCGCGCACCAGTTCGGTATCGAACTGACCCACCTTGTCGCGCGGAAAATCCACCTTGAACACCAGCACCGGCCGCCCGGAAATGTCGATCACGACGCGCGACAGCGTCTCGTCCATCGGCATGAGGATCGAGGCGTAGCGGGTGATGCCAGCCATGGTGCCGAGCGCCTGCTTCATGGCCTGGCCGAGCGCGATCCCGACGTCCTCGGTGGTGTGGTGGTGATCGATATGGAGGTCGCCATCGGCTTTCACCGTAATGTCGATGCGCGAGTGCCGGGCCAGCAGATCGAGCATATGGTCGAAGAAGCCGATTCCGGTCGAAACCGTGGACACGCCGGTCCCGTCGAGGTTCACCGCCACCTCGATGTCGGTCTCCTTGGTCTTGCGCTTGATGGTCGCTATGCGCATGAAACCTGCTTTCCTCTAACCCATTCTTGGCCGAAAACCCTGGCTGAAAACGCGGCCCTTTTAACAGGCCGATGTCACCTTCGCTACTGCGGGATGCCCCCTGGAAAGCCGAACTTCCGCCCATGGTGACCGGATCCCGCGATTGTAACGACACGCTTAAATCCCTAAATCTGGCCGGGCGAGGATATTTCATGCAAGCACCACAGAACGAGCCGCCGGTCTGGCACGGCACCACGATCCTGACCGTCCGCAAGGGCGGCAAGGTGGTGATCGGCGGCGACGGCCAGGTCTCGATCGGCCAGACCGTCATCAAGTCCAACGCCAAGAAGGTCCGCAAACTCGGCAAGGGCGATGTCATCGGCGGCTTTGCAGGCGCGACCGCCGACGCCTTCACCCTGTTCGAGCGGCTGGAAAGCAAGCTTGAGCAGTATCCTGGCCAATTGACGCGCGCGGCGGTCGAACTCGCCAAGGATTGGCGGACCGACCGGTATCTGCGGCGGCTGGAGGCGATGATGATCGTCGCCGACAAGGACGTCTCATTGGTCCTGACCGGCACCGGCGACGTGCTGGAGCCCGAGGCCGGTGTGATGGCGATCGGCTCCGGCGGCAATTATGCGCTGGCGGCGGCGCGCGCGCTGGTCGACACCGACAAGGACGCCGAGGCCATCGTCCGTCGCGCCCTCGATATCGCCGCCGACATCTGCGTCTATACCAACCGCAATGTGACGCTCGAAACGCTGTAGGAGCGTCGCTGATCGATGGCGCCGGACTATGTTTTCCACCCCATGACTGAAGCCGATCTCCCGCTGGTCCGGCGCTGGCTCGGATTGCCGCATGTGCGGAAATGGTGGGGCGACCCGGACGATCAATATGCGCTGGTCAGCGGCGATCTCGACGAGCCGGCCATGGATCAGTATATCGTTTCGACCGGAGGCAACGATTTTGGCTACCTGCAGTGCTACGACCAGACGGCGTGGAATTCCGGCTTTGGAGATCAACCCGAAGGCACACGCGGCATCGATCTGTTCATCGGCGAACCCGACATGATCGAATGCGGCCATGGTTCGGCATTCATCCGCGCGTTCGCCGACGATCGGCTGAGGCGCGGCACGCCGCGTCTGGTCGTCGATCCCGACCTCGCCAACCGGCGTGCCATTCGTGCCTATGCGAAGGCGGGATTTGGTGAGGATCACATGGTAGATACACCGGACGGACCCGCCTTGTTGATGGTCCGCGACGCGTGACCTTCGATGGAGCGCCGAACCGCGGCCTGCTCTCGCTACCTTCTAACCCTGGCCAGAACCCATGACCGACTTCTCCCCTCGCGAAATCGTCTCCGAACTCGACCGTTTCATCGTCGGCCAGGCCGACGCCAAGCGCGCGGTATCGATCGCGCTGCGCAATCGCTGGCGGCGGTTGCAGCTTGACGGAAACCTGCGCGAGGAAGTGCTGCCGAAGAACATCCTGATGATCGGGCCGACCGGCGTCGGCAAGACCGAGATCGCGCGGCGGCTGGCGAAGCTCGCGGGCGCGCCGTTCATCAAGGTCGAAGCCACCAAGTTCACCGAAGTCGGCTATGTCGGCCGCGACGTCGAGCAGATTATCCGCGACCTCGTCGAGGTCGCGATCGCGCAAGTGCGCGAACGCAAGCGCAAGGATGTGCAGGCACGGGCGCAACAGGCGGCCGAGGACCGCGTCCTCGATGCGCTGGTCGGCGCCAGTTCCAGCGCCGCGACCCGTGATTCGTTCCGCAGGAAGCTGCGCGCGGGCGAACTCAACGACAAGGAGATCGAGATCGAGACCCAGTCCTCGGGCGGCATGCCGATGTTCGAAATCCCGGGCATGCCCGGCGCGCAACTTGGCGCCATTTCGATTGGCGACATTTTCGGCAAGATGGGCGGACGGACCAAGACCCGCCGCCTGACCGTGGAAGGCTCGCACGAAATTCTGGTCAACGAGGAGTCGGACAAGCTGCTGGACAGCGACCAGCTCGTGCAGGAGGCGATCAACGCGGTCGAGAACAATGGCATCGTCTTTCTCGACGAAATCGACAAGATCTGCGTCCGCGACGGTCGCAGCGGCGGCGACGTCTCGCGCGAAGGCGTGCAGCGCGACCTGCTGCCGCTGATCGAGGGCACCACGGTCTCGACCAAGCACGGCGCGGTCAAGACCGACCACATCCTGTTCATCGCATCGGGCGCCTTCCATATCGCCAAGCCGTCGGACCTGTTGCCGGAATTGCAGGGCCGGCTGCCGATCCGGGTCGAACTGGCACCGTTGACCCGCGACGACCTGCGCCGGATCCTGACCGAGCCGGAGGCGTCGCTGATCAAGCAATATGTCGCGCTGATGCAGACCGAGGGCGTGACGCTCGATATCACCGACAGCGCGATCGACGCGCTGGCCGACGTCGCGGTCGCGGTCAATTCCTCGGTCGAGAATATCGGCGCACGGCGCCTGCAAACCGTGATGGAGCGCGTGCTCGACGAGATTTCCTTTTCAGCCCCAGACCGTCATGGCGAGACCATCCAGGTCGATGCCGACTACGTGCAGAAGCATGTCGGCGATCTCGCCAGGAACGCCGATCTGAGCCGGTTCATCCTGTAGAGGCACCTGGCTTCGTGGCTCATGCGTTGCGGGTAACATGGCCCCCATGTGATAGTGCGCGCCTGATTTATCATCTGGACACCGAATGATTCCGCGTGTGTGGGAAACCCCCTGGCGATCGATGCTGGTCGCCAACATCGTCATTCTGGTCGGGGTTTTTCTCTACAAGCTCACGCTGCCGCCCTACGTCCCCTATATCCATCTGCTGGTCGATTATCATTTCGGCTTCACCAAGCGCGCACTGATCGGCGCCATGGTGTCGCTGTTCACCGACAAGGTGCCGCTGTGGCTGGTGTACGCGCTGGCCGGCGCGGTCTGGCTGATCACGGCGGGCCTGTTCGTTAAGTTGTTTCGGCGAACCTTCGGCTTCGACGCCGAACAAGCGCCGCTCTTCGTCTTCATGGCCGGCTCGCCGTTCTTTCTCAAGAACTTCATCTATACGTTGGGTCATTTCGACATATTTGGCTGCGGGGTTGCCCTATGCCTGCTGTTGGTACCGGCGCATTCGGTCGTGTTCGTCCTATCGGCGGCGCTGGCGTCGATGATCCTGATCCTGATTCACCACATCCATTTCCTGATGTACGTGCCGACCATCGCCGTGATTGTCGTGCTGCGCCATTATCTCGTCGAGGGCCTGACACGACGGAATGCGACCGTCGGGATCATCGCGTCGACATGCGTCGGCGCGCTGTTCTTCGCCGCCCAGTTTTACGGAACGGTGAAGGCGCCGCCGGCCGAGTTCACCGCCTATGTGCAGGGCCGTATTGCCGATCCGTCGCGAGAAGACCTGATGCGCTATACGCATGCCTTCAGTTATGTCTGGTATCAGCCGCTTTTTCGGGAGATCGCCGATACCTGGCAGCGCATGCCTTCCAACCTGCTGGGCGTGCCGGTGTTTGCACTGCTGATCTGGCTTCACACGCCGCTGTGGCGATATTTCACCGATCTGATCGCCGCGCTGGCGATCGACACGCATCGCCGCATCGTCATTGCCGGGATCGTCATGATCAGCTTGGCCTATCTGGTGATGTTTGCGATCGTGTTCGACTATTCCAGGTGGATTTCGAACTGGGTGACGTGCCTGTTCCTGATCCTGCCTGCGGTGAAGGCCTTGCCGGCTTCGCGTGCCGTGGCACCGATCGGCAGCCGCGATCGAACAAACAAGCTATTCGGCTGGACCGTCACCGCGATCCCGCGCGTCGGGATCGTGCGGCCGTTCTGACCGCTTACTGTTTCGAACGCCTGACCCGCACATACAGTGCGCCTTCGCCGCCATGGCCGATATGGGCTTCCTCGAACCCGACCACCAGCGCGCGGAATTCCGGAAGGCCGAGCCACTCCGGCACCTGCCGGCGCAACACGCCGCGTTCGGCATCGGCGCCGCCGACCTTGCCCTTGCCGGTGATGACGAGCACGAAGGTCAGGCCATCGCCATGGGCGCGCTGCAAAAAGCCGAACAGCGTGCGGTGCGCCCGGGTCTGCGTCATGCCGTGCAGGTCCAGCCGCGCATCGATCTCCTTTCGGCCGCGCGACAATTTCGAGCGTTCGCGGCGGCCAAGTGGGGCGAGTGGCGGCGGTGAAGGTCGCGCAGCAGGGATCATCCGCAACGGCTGCGTCATCGGTTTTGGCACAGCATGAGGTTTTGGCCCGGCACCGGCGTCCTCCGGCGGCGGGGCGGCGGCGGGTTTGGCAACCCGGTGCCGCTTGCGGAGCGGCTTGACCTGCTTGGCCACGCTCTCCCACAACGCGCGATCTTCCTCGCTCAGGCCACGCTTGCGACGCGGCGGCGATAGCTCACGGATTGGAGGGGAGGGCCGCTGTTTCATCATCGGTGGCGGTTGTGGCGCCTTTGACGGAGGCGCGGTCTATCGGGAACGGACGCGGCAGCGGGCCGGGCCGCCGGCAGCGGCACCGGTGTCACCGCAGCAATCGAGCCTGTCGCGGTTTGCGCCGGACCGGACGCGGGCGCTGCGGATTGGGTCGCGGAAGGCGCGCTCTTGATCACTTCGGGTGTTTTGGCATCCTTCGAGCGATCTACTTGCGGGAATAATTTTGCAATTTTTTCCGACGGCCGCTGATCCGGTACCGGCATTTTGCGCCCCCGCGCGGTCGGATCGAGGCTTTTCGGCACCAGGATAACGAATCGCGCATTGTGCCGGAGACGGCCGGAGACCTTGCCGGCGTCGACGCCAGCCCCAAAATAAAGATCGGCACGCGCGGGCCCGACGATGGCCGAACCGGTGTCTTGCGCGATCATCAGCCGCCGGAATGGCGTCTTGGATTGCTCCGATTCGATCGGCAATTCGCCTTCGATGAAAAACGGCGTGCCATAGACGTGCAGTGATTTGTCGACCGCAATCGAGCGGCCGGGCGTGAGCGGCACGCCCTGCGCGCCGACCGCTTCATCCCTGTCGGAGAGTTGCACTTCGCGGAAGAAGACATAGGACTTGTTTTGTCGCCGTAATTCGTTGGCGCCATCCGGATTCTGTTCCATCCATTCCCTGATCTTCTGCATCGACATCTGATCTTTCGGAATGATGTTGCGTTCGATCAGGATGCGGCCGACCGGCGTGTACGAATAGCCGTTGTGCGCGTCGTAATTGATGCGCAAGGTCGAGCCGCCCTCGAGGCGAACCCGCGCCGAGCCCTGGATCTGCGTGAACAGCAGATCGGTTTGATCCTTCAGCCAGCAGATTTCCAGGCCGCGCCCCGCAATCGCGCCGTCCTCGATTTCGGCGCGGTCGTAATAGGGAACGAGCTTGCGGCGGCCGATCTTGCGAAACACCTGGCCCTTGTTGGGCAGGCCCACCGAGCTCTGCCCGGTGCCGCGCACAAACAGGTTGGAGGGGCGACGATAGACCGGCACGGTATAGACGTCGGTTTTCGTCCGGGAGCCGTCGATCACGGGTTCGTAGTAGCCGGTGACGAAGCCCTCGGTCTCGCCGAGTCGTGAGATCTGCAAGGGAAGAAAGCGATCCTCGAAGAACGCCCTCGCCCTGGCGCCGTCGGACAGGTCGAGGGTCCTGGCAATACGGCAGGGGTCGCGCAACGAGGTGCCCAGTGCCTTCGGGTCGGCCGGCGGTCTTCGCCGGGCGGCAATCGGTTTGCAGCTTGCACGAAACGCCTTGTAGGCGGCGAGATGGTCGTCATCGCTCCAGCCCGCGACGTCCGACCACGCGAGTGTCAGGTATTGAGCGCCGCTGATCTCGAGCGGCCAGGCCACACGCGGGTAGGGCGGTCGCGGATGGGCCGCGTGCGTGACAACGGGAGCGAGCGACAGCAGGGCGGCGATCACACCGGGCGCGAACCTGCCGAGGCTGCGCGCGCTAGTGAGCGCTTCCAGTGCCAACCAGCTTCCAGTTCGGGTCGCGCGAAGTAGTATCCCGGGCAAAGGTCCAGACATCCGTGATATCGGCGACCTTGTCGGGGTTGCCATCGACAATGGTGCCAGCCTTGTCGCGGGTGACCGAAATCATCTGCGACACGAAACGAACCGTCAGCTGCGCCGAGCGATCGCGCGCTTCCGCGTTCACCAGCTCTGCCTTGTCGATCGAAACGAACCGCGTTTCGGTCTTTTGCTCATGCTTCTCGCGATCCTTGATCACGGCATCGAAGCTTTCGTAGACCTCGGTCGACAGCAAATCTTTCAGTGCGCGACGGTCGCCATTGGCGAATGCAAGGACGATCATCTCATAGGCGCTGCGTGCCCCGCTGATGAAATGTCGCGGATCGAAGGCCGAATCCTGCGCGACGATGGCATCAAGGCCCTGGGCAAGCGGGGTGCCGGCTTCGGCAAGCCCTTTCCAGCGCTCGGACGGCAGCGCCACATCGGCGGTGGGTGCCAGCGGCGCCTGATCGATCACCGCGCCGGGCATCGGAACCACATTGTTCTCCTGCGTGCGTTGCGCGACGGAAGGCGCGGCGCGATCATATGGCGGCCGTTCGCTCCCGGTGCGCTGTCCGAGCACGCTGCGCAGGCGCAGGAAGATGAAGACCGCCAACGCCAGGAAAATGATAGTGTAGATATCCACGTCGTATTTCGCTTTCTGGTCTGCACACCGGCAACGGGTCCGGCGGAAGAGCGTTCCCGTAAGGGAACGCTAGAATACATCACCAATTGAGTCCTGAGCATGTAGGCACGAATCATTTTCGAGCCAATGGCGCTCTTTGGCGCGGGCGATTGTAGCGCGTTTCGACCATGAGGGGAAATCCGATCGGGACTGGAAATCACGTATTTTCAGTCATTTAGATGCGCAATACGATCTCTCGGCGCGGTATCGGCCATATCCATAACGAATCACCTTCGGAATGGCCCCGAGATCAGGGCCGCGGGTCGGCTCGTATTTGGATTGTCGTCCTTGTGGAACGAGGCGGGGCTATGATAGCCACTCGCCCGGCACCGGCCATTTGACACTTCGCGGGTGAATAAGACCAAGAGCCCGTTTCCGCCCGGCAGACCTCCAGGAGAGATTTTTCATGACCAATGGCAACGGAGCGCCGCCCGAGCAGGCCCCTCCCCAGCTGAACGTGCTGGCGCAGTACACCAAGGATCTATCGTTTGAAAATCCGAACGCGCCGGCTTCGCTGGCCCCGCAACAGCAGCAGCCGGCCATCAACATCCAGATCAATGTCAGCGCCAATAACCTTTCGGAAAACGAGTTCGAAGTGACGCTCTCGGTCGAGGGCAAGGCTGAAAACGGCGGCAAGGTGATGTTCAGCTTCGATCTCGCTTATGCCGGCGTGTTTCGTATCGTCAACGTGCCGAAGGAAAACCTGCATCCGCTGGTGATGATCGAGTGCCCCCGCCTGCTGTTCCCGTTTGCCCGGGAGATCATCGCGACCTCGGTGCGCGACGGCGGCTTCCCCCCGCTGATGCTGGATCCCGTGGATTTCGTCGGCCTCTACCGCCAGAACATGGAACGGCAGGCCGCGGAGCAAGCGACCTCGGGCGCGAAGCCGAGCTAGGCTACCGCCAGAAAATCGTTCCAGATCGGCTTGTCGCCCAGCGAGGCGATGAAGGCCCGGTGAGCCTCCCGGTCGGCGTCCGTGATTCGAGGCGACAGCGGGACTTCACGCTGACGGCGCAGCATTTCCCCGGACAGGCCGGCCTGTGCGCCACGGGTTTCCGACGCCAGGACCAGCTGCGACTGCCGTGCACCGATCAGGTCGATGTAAACCTCGGCCAGCAATTCGGCGTCGAGCAGCGCGCCATGCTTGGTGCGGCGTGAATTGTCGATGGCATAGCGGGAGCAGAGATCGTCGAGCCGATTCGACACGCCAGGATGCTTTCGCCGCGCCAGCAGGAGCGTGTCGACCAGCCGATCCCGCGCGATCGCCGCGCGTTTGAGGCGATCGAGTTCGGCATTGATGAAGCCGATATCGAACGAGGCGTTGTGAATCACCAGCGGCGCGTCGGCGATGAATTCCAGGAATTCCTCGACCACCTCGGCGAAGCGCGGTTTGCCGGCAAGGAACTCGGTGGAAAGGCCATGCACGGCGTAGGCTTCGGCCGGCATGTCGCGCTCGGGATTGAGATAGCGGTGGAATGTCTGCCCGGTCGGCATGCGATTGAAGATTTCAACGCAGCCGATTTCGACCAGCCGGTCGCCGCGCAGCGGATCGAGGCCGGTGGTTTCGGTGTCGAGGACGATTTCGCGCATGAGCCTCAAAAAACTGAAGGGCAGGTCCGACGGACGCCGACGGCGAATCAGGCTCGCCGCCGCGGCATCTTAGCAACCTCCCGCAGGATGTCGCCGATTCGCGCGCGCACGGGGTCGAGACCATGCGAGGTATCCACCACGAAATCCGCACGGTCGCGCTTTTCGGCGTCGGGGACTTGTCGGGCCAGGATCGCATCGAGCGTTTCGTCGGTCATGGTGCCTCGCGCCAGGATTCGTTCACGTTGATTTTCCGGCGACGTCGTCACCACCACGACTGCGTCAACGCGCGTCTCGCCGCCAGTCTCGTAGAGCAACGGTACGTCGACCACTGCGACCGGGACACCGGATCGCTCGGCCTCGTCGAGGAATTCCTGGTGGTAGGCGCGCAGCATCGGATGCACGATCTGCTCAAGCCGCCGGATCGCGGCGGGGTCATGCACCACCTTCGCCGACAGTCGGGCGCGGTCGACCTTGCCGTCAACCGTGGTGCCCGGAAACGCCGCTTCGATGGCAGGAACCGCTTCGCCTTGGTAGATCCTGTGAACGGTGGCGTCCGCGTCATAGACGGGAACGCCGGCTTCCCGGAATAATTTCGCGGTGGTGGATTTTCCCATCCCGATCGAGCCGGTCAGTCCCAGGATGCGCATTCAAATATCTCTGTTTCGGGATTATTTCACATGGCAAGCAGCCGCTGGCTACGCAAAAATGCAAACAAAGGCAGCAATGGCAGGCCAAGTATGGTGAAATGATCGCCTTCGATGCGCTCGAACAGATGCACCCCTAGCCCCTCCAGTTGATAGGCGCCGACACTGGAGGTGACGGCCTCACCGACGCGATCCAGATACGTAGCGATCTCACCTTCCGCCATCGCCCGCATCGTCATGCGCGCTACCGCAACTTCGGCGAACAGGATGTTGCCGTCTTGTGCTACCGCGACGGCCGAATGCAGTTCATGCGTGTGGCCGGCTAGTGCAACCAACTGCGCCGCGGCCTGCGCGCGACCGGCGGGCTTGCTGAACATCCGTGTTCCGAGCGCAAGGGTTTGATCCGCCCCGACCACGAACCGGCCTTTTTGGCGCGACGAGACCCACAAGGCTTTCTCGCGCGCAAGACGGGCTGCGATCGCGCCGGGCGCGGAAAGGCCGGAATCTTCCTGCAAAGCGCGTTCATCGATGTCGGCGGGAACGGCTTCGAACGCGATGCCAGCATTGGCGAGCAGCATCCGTCGTGCGGGGCTTTTCGAGGCCAGAATCAGCGGATCATTGCCGCGCCAGATCGTCATCGCAGCCACGTCATTCCGCAAGCCGCTGCCGCTGCCGATCGGCATAGAGTTTCATCACCGCCGCCGCGGTTTCCTCGATCGATCGCCGGGTCACGTCGAGCAAGGCCCAACCTAGCTTGGCACTGAGCCGCCGGGCGAAAGCGACCTCATCCGTGACGGCCTGGCGGTCGATGTAGTCATCACTCGCGGAGGCCGCGCCCATGCTCAGCAGCCGGTTCTGCCGGACCTGGATCAGGCGCTCCGGTGTCGCATGCAGGCTGACGACGAGGGGCTTCTTGAGTGTCTCCAGTTGATGGGGCAGCGGGATGCCCGGCACCAGCGGAACGTTCGCTGTCCGAACGCCGCGATTGGCGAGATAGATCGAGGTCGGTGTTTTGGATGTGCGGGAAACGCCGACCAGAACGACATCGGCGTCTTCCAGACCTTCGACATGCTGTCCGTCATCATGGATCATCGTGTAGTTGAGCGCGTCGATGCGTTTGAAATATTCCGCATTGAGGACGTGCTGGGCACCGACCCTACCGGTGGTGGCGGCCCCGAGATAGGCTTGGAACAGCTGCATTACCGGACCGATGATCGACAGGCTTGGAACATTCATCTCCTTGCACTTGGCTTCCAGCCGCCCGACCAGATCTTTTTCCAGCAGGGTGAAAAGCACGATGCCGGGGGCTTCCAGGATTTCATCGAGCACGCGGTCGAGCTGCTTCTGGCTCCGTACCAGCGGGTAGACGTGCTCGACCGCCGTGACATTGGCGTATTGCGCAGCGACGGCGCGCGCCACGGTGATCAGCGTTTCACCGGTCGAATCGGAAACCAGATGAAGATGGAAATAATTGCCGGTCGTGGGCACCAGAACCCCTGTGTAACCTGTGAATCCTTGTGGAGCTTACCCGATCAAACCGGTCGCCGACCGGTGTCTCCGGGATAACCCGGGTTTTTCTTCACAGGACTGCCGCATGGGATAAGTCCATGTGTTGGCTGTAATGATAGTGAGAAGATGTGGACTTGTCTCTTCATAAGCTCGCCACGAGGCATACCAAGCGTTTGAAAAAAATGGCGTTACCGAGCCATTCACAACTGCCGCCGGAACTGTTGAGCAATGTGAATAAGGGCGGGAAACAGCCGAACAGATTTGTGTGAGTCCAATTCACCGCTACTTAGACTCAAACCTAAGATTCTAAAATTATTAGTTTGGAAAAGGCCGGCTTGCGGATATGTCTCCGTTCCACGCTGACCAAGGCTCTCTCCAACGCGAGCGAGGGCTGAACGTTCCGGTTATGAACTCCAACCTACGGAAGTGAATCGAGCGGCATGTACGAGTGGATCAAGGCGCTGCATGTAATTGCCGTCATCGCGTGGATGGCCGGCATGCTCTATTTGCCGCGGCTGTTCGTCTATCACTGTGATGCCGAGGCCGGATCGAAGCAGTCCGAGACTTTCAAGGTGATGGAACGGCGACTGCTGAAGGCGATCATCAACCCGGGCATGATCATTACCTGGCTGGCGGGGCTGTACCTTGCCTGGCGCGGGCAATGGTTCTCTTCCGGCTGGCTCCAGGGAAAGCTAGCGCTGGTCATCGTCCTGTCGGGCGTCCACGGCTTTTTTTCCCGCTGTATCAAGGATTTTGCCGCCGATCGGAATATGCGAAGCCAGAAGTTTTATAGGATTATCAACGAGCTACCAACCCTGTTGATGATCGGAGCGGTGATCCTGGTAGTGGTGAAGCCGTTCTAGCCCGGTTTATCGGCAGCAATCGAATCTCGGTGCTGCTTGCGAAGCGCCGGCCGACTTTCTATATTGGCCAAATCCCACCCCACGCAGGCGGATGTGGTCGTGTTCCGGTTCGTTCGTTGAGCCGGCCGCCACATCAGGTTTGAAGCCCTTACCGGCGCTTTCCTTGCTCAGACCTGCGGACCTTCCTTTTTTTGGCGTCCGCTTCTCACAAAGCCACCTCGGCTCCTCCCTCCCTAATTACTCTACAGGACCACCCCAATGCGGGAAATAAAACTTCAAGACCTCAAATCGAAAACGGCGGCCGAACTGGTCTCGTTTGCGGAAGAGCACGGGGTCGAGAACGCCAGCACGATGCGCAAGCAGGAACTGATGTTTGCCATTCTCAAGCAACTCGCGATCGCTGAAACCGATATTATCGGCGAAGGTGTCGTCGAGGTGCTTTCTGACGGCTTCGGCTTTCTGCGCTCGCCCGATGCCAACTATCTGCCGGGACCTGACGACATTTACGTGTCGCCGTCGCAGATCCGCCGCTTCGGCCTGCGCACCGGCGATACCATCGAAGGTCACATCCGAAGCCCCAAGGAAGGCGAACGCTATTTTGCCTTGCTGAAGGTCAATACGCTTAATTTCGAAGACCCGGAAAAGTCCAAGCACAAGGTCAATTTCGATAATCTGACGCCGCTGTTTCCGGATCAGCGGTTCCGGCTCGAGCTCGAAGACCCCACCAGAAAGGACCTTTCTGCCAGGGTTATCGACATCGTCGCGCCGATCGGCAAGGGCCAGCGCGCCCTGATCGTAGCACCACCGCGCACCGGCAAGACCGTGCTGATGCAGAACATCGCCCACTCGATCACGGCCAATCATCCGGAATGTTATCTGATCGTGCTCCTGATCGACGAGCGGCCGGAAGAAGTCACGGACATGCAACGTTCGGTCAAGGGCGAGGTGGTCTCATCCACCTTCGACGAGCCGGCGGTGCGACACGTCCAGGTCGCCGAGATGGTGATCGAGAAGGCCAAGCGGCTGGTCGAGCATGGCCGCGACGTCGTGATCCTGCTGGACTCGATCACGCGCCTTGGCCGCGCCTACAACACCGTGGTGCCCTCGTCTGGCAAGGTATTGACCGGCGGTGTCGATGCCAACGCGCTGCAACGGCCCAAGCGTTTCTTCGGCGCCGCGCGAAACATCGAGGAGGGCGGTTCGCTGACGATCATCGCGACCGCGCTGGTCGATACCGGCAGCCGCATGGACGAGGTCATTTTCGAAGAGTTCAAGGGCACCGGTAACTCCGAACTGATTCTTGACCGTAAGGTCTCGGACAAGCGAACCTTCCCGGCGATCGACATTTCACGCTCCGGCACCCGCAAGGAAGAGCTGATCACCGATCCGCAACTGCTGAAGAAAATGTATGTGCTGCGCCGGATCCTCAATCCGATGGGCACCATGGATGCGATCGACTTCCTGCTCGACAAGCTGCGCAACACCAAGAACAACTCTGAATTCTTCGATTCGATGAACACCTGATCGATCGGACAAGATCAAAAAGGGGCGTCTCGTACGAGCGGGCGCCCCTTTATCTTTTTTCGAACTATGCCGCGGGATTGCCGCAGCAAGGTTTCGGCTTGGGGCGTCATCCCGGTGGCGACGGACCGTCGATGAGAACCAGCGCATGGGAAGTTGCGTTGCCTTTTGAGGGGTTCCGGCACAAATAGGCGATGCATCCGCGGGATCAGACCATCTATGCGCTGTCATCCGGGCGTCCGCCGAGCGCGATTGCGATGGTGCGGGTATCGGGACCGGAGGCCCGCACCATCCTGACGGGATTGGCCGGTAAAATACCGGCCCCGCGTATGGCCACCCGGGCGCAGCTCCAGGATTCGGCCGGGCAGCCGATCGACGATGCCATCGTGCTGTGGTTTGCAGGGCCGGCCAGCGCGACCGGCGAAGACGTCGCGGAGTTTCATATCCATGGCGGGCGTGCGGTGCTGGCGGCGACATTCGCAGCGCTAGCGTCATTCGAGAACGTCCGCGCGGCGGAGCCGGGTGAATTTACCCGCCGGGCCTTCGAGAACGGCAAGCTCGATCTGACAGAAGCCGAAGGCCTCGACGATCTCATTCATGCCGACACCGACCGGCAGCGACGCCAGGCGTTGCGGCAGTTGAACGGGTTGCTGGGCGACAAGGCTCGGGACTGGCGCGCGCGGATCATCGAAGCCACCGCATTGATCGAAGCCGGCATCGACTTTTCCGATGAAGGCGATGTGCCGGCGGAACTGATCTCACCGGCGCTGTCCAGGATCAAAATGCTGCTTGCGGAGATCCAGGAAGTCCTGGCGGCGCAGGGGCGAAGCGAACGGCTGCGTGACGGGTTGGTGGTTGCGATTGCCGGCCCGCCGAATGTCGGCAAGTCGACACTGATGAACGCCCTGGCGCGGCGGGAGGTTGCGATCGTCTCGCCGCATGCCGGCACCACGCGTGACGTGATCGAGGTGCAGCTCGACCTCGATGGTTATCCCGTGACCGTGATCGACACCGCCGGGATCCGCGACACCGCCGATCCCGTCGAGCAGGAGGGGGTGCGTCGCGCGCGGGCGCGCGCTGCGGAAGCCGACCTTGTGTTGTGGCTTGCGGATTCGTCCTGCGCGGAACTCCCGCACCATGGCGTCGCGGCGGTCTGGCCGGTGCGTAACAAGATCGATCTCGAGGCACCTGGTCGGCCAATGGCCGAGCCGCAATCCGGTTTCCAGATTTCTGCCAGCCATGGAGACGGGGTGCCGGAACTGATCTCGGCCCTCGTCGGGTTCGCTCAGAACTACTTTGGTCGCGGCGAGGGCGGCTTGATCGGCCGGACGCGACACCGGAAGTTACTGCAGGAAACGGCAGTTTCGTTGCAGTGCAGCATAGAGAGCGTCGGCAAGGGCGAGGAACTTGTGGCGGAGGAGTTGCGGACCGCCGCTCGTTCTTTGGGAAAGTTGCTCGGACGCGTGGATGTCGAGGATATACTCGACGTTATCTTTCGGGAATTCTGCGTCGGAAAATAACACCTTTCTGCTCCATCGCCGACTTGCTTCTCACCTGAACCAGATTCGGCTTGGGCTATTTGTTTCACGTGAAACAGACGACCATTTCGTCGAAACTTCGCGCTTCCGGGTTTTGTGACTCCACGATAGAAGTCGCGGCATGATCTCCCAGGTGGATTCTTTCGATGTCATCGTGATCGGTGGAGGCCATGCCGGCTCTGAGGCCGCGAGTGCGGCTGCTCGAATGGGTGCGCGCACCGCGCTTGTAACCCACCGATTTCAGACGATCGGCGCCATGTCCTGCAACCCGGCCATTGGTGGTCTGGGCAAGGGCCATCTGGTCCGTGAAGTCGACGCGCTGGATGGCTTGATGGGGTGGGTCGCGGACGCCGGCGGCATTCAGTTCCGGATGCTCAATCGCCGCAAGGGTCCGGCGGTTCGCGGACCTCGTGCGCAGGCTGACCGCAGACTCTACGCCGCGGCGATGCAGGCCGCGATCAGCGCGACGGCGAATCTTCAGGTGATCGAAGGCGAGGCGGATGAGCTGATCATTGCCAATGGTCGCGTTACCGGCATTCGCCTCGGCGATGGCCGTAAGTTCTCCGTCGGCGCTGTCGTCATCACGACCGGGACATTTCTTCGGGGATTGATTCATCTCGGCGAAAGGAACTGGCCGGCCGGGCGGGTCGATGAAGCACCGGCGATGGGGCTTTCGGCTTCGTTCGAGCGGGCCGGCTTTACCTTGGGACGGTTAAAGACCGGCACGCCGCCACGCCTCGATGGCACCACCATCGACTGGTTGTCGGTCGAGATGCAGCCAGGCGACGATCCGCCTGAGCCGTTTTCGGTGCTGACCGACCGGATCACGACGCCTCAAATCCAGTGCGGGATTACTCGCACGACGCCGGCCACGCACGACGTGATCCGTGCCAATGTCCATCGCTCGCCGATGTATTCCGGCCAGATCAAGAGCAGCGGACCGCGCTATTGTCCGTCGATCGAGGACAAGATCGTCCGCTTCGGCGATCGCGATGGGCACCAGATTTTCTTGGAGCCGGAGGGGCTCGACGACACCACGGTCTATCCCAACGGCATCTCGACCTCGCTGCCGGAAGAGGTGCAGCTGGCAATCCTGGCGACCATTCCAGGGCTCGAGCGCGTGAGGATGGTTCGGCCCGGCTATGCCATCGAATATGATCATGTCGATCCACGTGAGCTGGATCCGACCTTGCAGGCCAAGCGGCTGAAGGGCTTATTCCTGGCCGGACAAATCAATGGCACAACCGGCTATGAGGAAGCGGCCGCGCAGGGCCTTGTCGCCGGCCTGAATGCGGCGCTGACAGC
>Ga0209583_10000252_pt1 | contig 17376 bp, 14 predicted proteins | sample Str014_FD_187201 | JGI IMG/M metagenome (GOLD analysis project Ga0209583, IMG submission 187201) | Freshwater sediment microbial communities in response to fracking from Pennsylvania, USA - Straight Creek_MetaG_SC_2014 (SPAdes) (version 2) | ecosystem: Environmental > Aquatic > Freshwater >... | reverse complement strand
TCGCCGGATTGGCGGGGCGACGGGAACAGGCACAAACCTGTTGATCTCCATGAGGAGCTTTGGCGCTGACGTCGCCATGCCCGTTCGAGTTGGCTCGTCATTTCTGCTCCCGATCAGACGCAAGCCCGTTGGGCGAGCGGCCCCGCGCCAAAGCGCGTGAGCGTCGACGCCTGCACTCAAATCCCTGGAGCCAAAAGGAATTCAAATGTCATATCTCGTGCCTTCCGAATTCGTCACCAAGATGGTGGATGCCGGCGAGTCCAAGATTTTCATGTCCACCAGGGATACCGTGATCCGCGCCTACATGGCCGGCGCGATCCTCGGATTGGCCGCGGCCTTCGCGATCATGGTCAACGTTCAGACCGGGTATCCGATCATCGGCGCCATCCTGTTTCCCATCGGATTTTGCATGCTCTATCTGCTGGGCTTCGACCTGCTGACCGGCGTTTTTGTCTTGACGCCGCTCGCGCTGATCGACCGACGTCCGGGCGTGACACTTGGCGGGGTGCTCCGAAACTGGGGCCTCGTCTTCATCGGCAATTTCGCGGGCGCGGCTACGGTCGCCGTGATGATGTCGGTGGTCTACACCTTCGGTTTCTCGACACCGCCGGACAAGGTCGGCGCCGTGATCGCCACGATCGGCGAGTCGCGAACGCTCGGTTATGCCAAATACGGCGCCGCCGGCATGCTCACGCTGTTCATTCGCGGCATGCTGTGCAACTGGATGGTTTCCACCGGTGTCGTCGGCGCCATGATCTCCACCACCGTCAGCGGCAAGGTGATCGCGATGTGGATGCCGATCATGCTGTTCTTCGCCATGACCTTCGAACATTCGATCGTCAACATGTTCCTGTTTCCGTCGGGATTGCTGATGGGCGGGCACTATACGTTTGTCGACTATCTGGTCTGGAACGAAATTCCGACCGTGATCGGCAATCTGGTCGGCGGGCTGGCGTTCACCGGACTGACGCTCTACACCACCCATATCCGGACGGCACCGAAGCGCGATGTCGACACCGCACCGGTGCGGACACGGGCTGCCGCCTGATCCGGCATCAACAAGGGGCCTCGCCCGGGTCGGGGAGGCTCCCTCCTCCCTGGCGCCAGCGATGCCCCGTGAACTCAGAATATCGGTCGGACAGCACTCCGACCGGGGTCGCAAACCGACCAATCAGGATTTTCACGGCGTCCTGATTCCGGACGAGCCGCTGTTGAGCCTGAAAGGCATCGCCGTCGTTCTGGCGGACGGTATCAGCAGCAGCAATGTCAGCCATATTGCCAGCGAGTCCGCCGTCAAGAGCTTCCTGACGGATTATTACTGCACCTCGGAATCCTGGTCGGTGAAGACATCGGCCCAGCGCGTGCTGGCGGCAACCAACTCCTGGCTGCATTCCCAAACCCGGCGAAGCCAGTACGCCTACGACCAGGACAAGGGTTACGTTTGCACGCTGAGCGCCATGGTGATCAAGTCGACCACCGCGCATATTTTTCACGTCGGCGACTGCCGCATCTATCGCATCGCCGGAGACACGCTCGAACAGCTGACCGACGATCATCGGGTAATCGTTTCCTCCGAGCAAAGCTACTTGAGTCGGGCATTAGGCATCAATCCTCAGCTCGAAATCGATTACCATGCGCTTGCGATCGAGAAGGGAGATATTTTTCTGTTGGCCACCGACGGGGCCTACGAGCACGTTAGCGCGCGGTTTGTCGCCAAGACGATCCACGACAATCCCGAGGACCTCGACAAGGCCGCGCAAATCATCGTTGAAGAGGCATGTCGGCAAGGCAGCGAGGACAACCTCACCGCGCAGATCGTCCGCATCGACGAAGCGCCGGATGGTGACGCAAACGAGATCTTCGGCTCGGCAACCGAATTGCCACCGGCTCCGTTGCTGGAAGCACGAATGCTGTTCGACGGATATCGCATCGTCAGGGAAATCCATGGCAGCAGTCGAAGTCATATCTATCTGGCCGTCGACATCGAAACCAACGCCATGGTCGCGCTCAAGATCCCGTCGATCGATCTGCGCGATGACCCGGTTTATCTGAAGCGCTTCATCATGGAGGAATGGGTTGCGCGCCGTATCGACAGCCCACACGTCCTGAAGCCGCGCCTGCACTCCAGAAAGCGCCATTATCTGTACGTCGCCAACGAATTCATCGACGGAAAGACCCTCGCCCAATGGATGATCGACAACCCGAGGCCCGATCTCGAAACCGTGCGCGGGATTGTCGAGCAGATCGCCAGGGGCCTGCGCGCCTTCCACCGCAAGGAGATGCTGCATCAGGACATCAGACCCGAAAATATCATGATCGACGGGACCGGAACGGCGAAAATCATCGATTTCGGGTCGACGAAAATCGCCGGCGTCGCGGAGGCTGCGCCGGTCGCCGTCGAACAGGGCATTCTGGGCACGGCGCAATATACCGCGCCGGAATATTTTCGCGGCGAACGCGGCACGCCGCGCTCCGACCTGTTTTCGCTCGGCGTCATCACGTACCAGATGCTGACGGGAAAGCTGCCTTATGGCGCCCAGATCGCGAAAGCCAGAACGAAGTCGCAGCTCGGCAAACTAAGATACAACTCGGTCCCAGGCGATCTTCGCGAGATTCCGGCATGGATCGACGGGACGCTGCAAAAGGCCGTGCACCCCGATCCATACAGGCGATATGAGAGCCTCTCGGAATTCGTCTTCGATCTTCGCCATCCCAATGCGAATTTTCTCAACGCTTCCACGACACCGCTGATGGAGCGCAATCCGCTGCTGTTCTGGAAGCTCACGACGGTGATTCTGGCGTTCACGGTTCTGGTGTTGCTTGCCATCCTTCATGGCGTGCATCGCTGACAACAGCGGGTTCAGGCCTGTTCGGCAACCTTCGCCATCATCGGCTGCGGCGCGCTTCCCGAGCCCGACTTCATTCTGAACGCATAGGTCATCAGGTGCCACGGCCCGCCGGCGGGCTTGCCGTCCGGCATCACGGCATCGCCGTGCTTTTCGATCTTCGAAATCAATTCGTCCTTGACGCCGAACACCACGTCGGAATCCAGGTATTTGTCGCCGCCCATGAATACGTGGGTGATCAACGGCTCAAAGCCGGGTGCTGCGACCAGGAAGTGCACATGCGCCGGCCGCATCGCGTGCCGACGGGTCTGGACGATCATCTCGCCGACAGGACCGTCGGTAGGAATGGGATAGCTGCAGGGCAGGATCGTGCGAAAGAAAAAACGGCCGTCGGTATCGGTGACAAATCGCGCCCGCGACGATGGCCCCCGGGTGACATAGGACTCTCTCTGTGAATCGTAGAAGCCTTCATCGTCGGCGTGCCAGACGTCCACCGGAACTCCCGCCAGCGGCTTGCCGTTGAGGTCGGTAACGCGGCTCTGCACGAACATCCGCTCGCCCGGCAGATCGGCCGAGATGTCCGCGCCGTGCGCCATGACCTTGTGTTCGCCGACATAGAACGGGCCAAGCACCGTGGTCTCGGTGGCCCCATCACGGTCGCGATGGTTGACCGCGTCGACCAGCATCGAAACGCCGAGCACGTCCGACAGCAGGATGAATTCCTGCCGGATCGGGGTGCATTTCTGTCCGGTGCGCGTCAGGAAATCGATCGCATATTCCCATTCCTCGAACGTGAGATCAGTCCGGCGAACATAATCGTGCAGCGACTTCACCAATTCCTGCAGCAGGAATTTGGCACGCGGATTCGGGGTCTCATCGAAACTGCTGATGACGGCTGATGTCAGTTCGGCGTCGTTGAATTGGGGCATTTTGGGGTGTCCTGCGAGGTCGGCGATGTCTACGTCACGCTATACCACAGCTGCAAACGGGGTAGGCTTAGCCCTGTTGGAACCCGGCACACTTTTCGGGTATCAAGGTTTCATTTGCCAGCCGGAGATCTGTCCCGATGTTAGCCCCGACCCCCGCCTCGCCTGAGTCCGCCGGAATGTCCACGGCGGCCCTGAACCGTCTCGAACATCACCTCAAGCAGCACTACCTCGATGCCGGTCGCTTCCCCGGAACGCAGCTTCTGATCTGCCGCCGCGGCAAGATCGTTCATTCCACCGTCCAGGGCTTTGCCGATGTCGAGCGCAAGGCGCCGGTCAAGGACGACACGATTTTCCGCATCTATTCAATGACCAAACCGATCACCTCGGTTGCGTTCATGATGCTGGTCGAGGAAGGCCGCGTTGCAATCGATGAACCCGTGCACAAATACATTCCGGAGTGGAAAGACCTCGGCGTGTTCATGGCGGGAACGTCGCCTGCCTTTCTGACCCGGCCGCCGTCACGCCCGATGCAGATCGTCGATCTGCTGCGCCATACGTCAGGCCTCACTTACGGTTTCCAGCAACGTTCCAACGTGGACGCGGCCTATCGCGAGCACAAGATCGGCGAGGTCATCAAGGCCGGCACGCTGCAAACGATGATCGACGACCTCGCGAAGATCCCGCTCGAATTCTCGCCCGGCGAAGCCTGGAATTATTCCGTTGCCACCGACGTGATCGGCTATCTCGTCGGCAAGATCAGCGGTAGGCCGTTCGAACAATTCCTGAAAGAACGCATTTTCGACCCGCTCGGCATGAACGATACCGACTTCTTCGTGCCGGCCGACAAGGCTCATCGGTTCGCCGCTTGTTATTCGGCCGATCCGCAGGGCGGCATGACCTTCCATGCGACCGATCGCAAGGGTGGACTGACTCTGCAGGACGATCCGGCAAAGAGTTCGTTCCTGTCGCCCCCGTTGTTGATATCCGGTGGTGGCGGACTGTGTTCGACCGCGGCCGACTATCTCACCTTCTGCCGCGCGTTGCTCAATGGCGGCGAAGTCGGCGGGGTCAGGCTGCTGGGCCCGAAGACGCTGAAGTTGATGACGTCAAATCATCTGCCGGGAGGTCGCTACTTGCCGGAAATGTCGCGGTCGCTGTTCAGCGAGGCCAGCTACAACGGGATGGGCTTCGGTCTCGGCTTCTCCGTGACAATCGACCCGGCGCAGACCCTGATTGCCGGCAGCGCCGGCGAATATGCCTGGGGCGGGGCAGCGACAACCTCGTTCTGGATCGACCCGGCGGAAGAACTGATCACGATTTTCATGACCCAGGTGCTGCCGTCGAGCGCTTATCCGATCCGGCGCGAGCTGCGTTCCATGGTCTATGCAGCGATTACCGACAGCAACCTTTGACTCCGACGGCAGCGCGGCGCCATGGAACTTGGCGCCTCGACAAAAAACTTGGCTAATTGAAGTTGCTTCTCCTATGCTCCTGGAAATTTGGGCGAGCATCCTGGAATTTTGTGCCAAAATTTTCGCTGCCATTGCGTCTCGCTCTTCTGGTCGCGGGGACCACGCTGCCGCTGATCCTTTTTGCGGCCGGTATCGTTTTCAACAATTACCGGCAGGACCGGCAGGACGCGACACAGCGCGTCCTTGAAACCGTACGCAGCATTCGTCTCGTCCTCGACTCCGAAATGCAGCGGATGACCGGCGGCTTGCAGGTCTTGGCGCTGAGCAATTCGATCGGCAGCGGCAATTTTGACGGCTTCCGCAACATCGCGGCCGGGTTTCTCGAACAATATGGCAAGGATGGCGTCGTGCTGGTGGCGGACCGCGAAGGCCGCCAGTTGTTCTCGTCGGTCTCAGAGGATACAGCAGGCCTGCCGCTACGCAACAACCGCGCGATCGTCGAAAAAGTCTTTGCGGAGAAGAGACCGGTCTATTCGAACCTTTTCATCGGCGCGGTGAAAAAGCGACTGATTGTCACCGTCGAAGTGCCGGTGATTCGCGATGGCGAGGTTCTGTACGACATCTCCTTCAGCCCGCCGATCGGAATTTTTCAGGCCATCATCGATCAGCAACGGCCGAACCAGGACTGGACGATCTCGATCTTCGATGGCGTTGGTAGCAATGTGGCGCGCGTGCCCAATCCGCAGGAAACGGTCGGCAAGCATGCGGCGCTTTCGCTCTATGCCGAGATGTTTCGCCAGCCGGAAGCGACCCTGCCCACCGTGTCGCTTGAAGGCGTGCCGCTGATCACGAGCTTTGCACGTTCCTCGCTCACGGGCTGGACCGTCGCCGCCGGCCTTCCGGAAAGCTCACTGGTTGCCCCGCTGTGGCGCAATCTTGCTATTACCAGCTTGATCGGAGGCGTTCTCCTGCTGGTCGGTCTTTTCTTCGCCGTGCGGATGGCGGCGGCGATTGCGCGCGGCGAGATGCTCCATGCTCTCCTGATCGAGGAACTCAATCATCGCGTCAAGAATACTCTTGCGATCCTGCAGTCGATCGCCACCCAAACCTTTCGCAACGCGAGCCGGACCGAACGCGAGAAATTCGAGGGCCGGCTTGGCGCTCTCGCAGAGGCACACAACCTCCTCAGCCAGGAGAAGTGGCAGGGTTCCGAACTGCAGGACGTGATTTTGCGGGTCCTCAAGCCGTACCTGCTCAACAATGCTGAACGCATGCGAATGTTGGGACCGAAGGTGCCGCTGTCTCCGCGGCTTGCCGTAATCCTGTCGATGATCGTGCACGAGATTGCGACCAATGCCGCCAAGTATGGCGCGCTTTCGAACGATACCGGCACCGTCACGCTCGACTGGTCGCTCATCAAGGACAGCGCTGAGCCCAAATTGAAACTGGTCTGGACCGAGGCCGGCGGCCCGCATGTGACGGCCCCTGTGCAGCGCGGCTTCGGATCGCGGCTGATCGAGCGCAGCGCCCGCGATCAATTGGGCGGCGACGCCACCGTCGACTTTCTGCCCCGCGGCGTGATCTACACCATCACCTGCGCCCTCGATAAAGAAGGCTGACCCCGGCCGGGATTCTCCAGCTTTGAGAACGGCTTGTATGGCCCTCGCTTCCTTTCGCCGATGTTCTTGCGAATAGTCTCGCGTCGCCGATCCTCCACCTTGTTGGCACGCAAGTTGCTATAATTTCGGCTGGATCAAGGTAGGGAGCACGCCATGTCGACCATGACCGCAGCAGCGACGGACGCACGAAAGCCGCTCTATACATCGCTTTTCGTCCAGGTGCTTGTCGCACTCCTGCTCGGGATCGTGCTGGGAATGGCCGTTCCCGATTTTGCCATCGGACTCAAGATTTTCAGCGATGCGTTCCTGAAACTGATCTCGATGATTGTGGCGCCGATCGTCTTTTGTGTGGTCGTGCACGGCATCGCGGGCGCCGGCGACCTCAAAAAGGTCGGACGCGTCGGGGTCAAGGCGCTGATCTATTTTGAGGTGATGACGACGGTGGCGCTCGTCGTCGGCCTGCTGCTCGCGTTTCTGTTCGGGCCCGGTCACGGCATGAATATCGATCCATCCACCCTGGATGCCAAGGCGCTGAATTCCTACGCCGACAATGCACACAAGCTGCAAGGCGGCGGCATCGGCAGCTTTCTCCTCAACATCATCCCGACCACCTCGTTCGATGCCTTATCGCGTAACGACGTACTGCAGGTGCTGTTCTTCGCGATCATCTTCGGCATCAGCCTGGCTCTCGTCGGCGGCGCAAGGGGTGAAAAAATCACGTCGTTCATCGATGCCGTATCGACGGTGCTGTTCCGTGCGATGGGTCTGATCGTGCGTCTCGCGCCGCTCGGCGTGCTCGGCGCAGTCGCCTATACGGTCGGGAAATATGGTGTCGGTTCGCTTAAACAACTGCTCTCGCTGGTCGCCCTGTTCTACATATCGGTGGCGATCTTCGTTCTCGGCGTACTCGGCGGCGTGATGGCACTCGCTGGGCTCAACATTCTCAAGTTTCTCGCTTATCTCCGTGAGGAGTTGACAATCGTTCTCGCCACCGCCTCTTCGGACGCCGTGCTGCCGCAGATCATGCGCAAGCTGGAACGGCTCGGTGTCAAGGACTCGGTCGTCGGACTAGTGATACCTACCGGCTATTCGTTCAATCTCGATGCCTTCTCGATCTATCTGACGTTGGCAGTGGTGTTCATCGCTCAGGCTACGAATACGCCGCTGTCGTTCGGCGACTTGCTGCTCGTGCTCGGCGTATCGCTGGTTACGTCGAAGGGCGCGCACGGCGTACCCGGCTCAGCGATCGTGATACTGGCGGCGACCCTGAACGCGGTACCAAGCATTCCCGCAATCGGCCTCGTGCTGGTGCTGTCGGTCGACTGGTTCATCGGCATGGCCCGCGCGCTCGGCAATTTGATCGGCAACTGCGTTGCCACCGTCGTCGTCGCGGCATGGGAAGACGATCTTGATCGCGACAGGGCGCGGCGCGTGCTCGATGGCGCAGAACTGGTCGATGTGACCGCAGGCTAGTCGAAATCGCGGAAGACTTGCCCCGGGGGCTTGCGGCCTATTTGACCAGCCTCAGATAGGGCGGCAATGGCCGACCCTGCCCGACCAAGGTATCGCGCGGCGGCTGGACTTCCACGACCCTTAAATCGCACAACGCTTTCAGCTCTGAGTCGGTCACCTTATGGAGCTCGATCCGGAGTTCGAGAATTGCCAACGACAGCAACTTCGCCGTCTCCACACTAGCCTCATCGATCAGGACCGTGCGGCACTCCTTCAGCGTATCAACAAGGGCTAGCAAACGCTGTTCCGAATTGGCCACCGGCATTTTTTAGGTCTCAAGCTTGTGAGGCGGGATCAAATCGATCTCTTTGGTTGACTTATATACGCGCGGCGGAAAGGCGTACAAGAAAATTCCCGGCAATGAAATACCCCCGCGAAAATTTCGCGGCCGGCGCGCCGATGATCGGTTGAGCCGGCGAGTTGATCGATTTCGGGAGGCCGGGGATTGCGCGTCAAAGAAGCCCCCCGGGTCGGGCGGCCACATGAGGCCGCACGACCTCGCTGGCTGCCAGGCTCAGCGAGCCGCCGGCTTCCGCGCCAAACTTCGGATGACCTCAGGCCGTTAAGATAAACGATTACTATCGGCTTACGACGGTAAGCATGACCACAAAATGTGTGGCTATTCAACTCGCAATGGTTGTGGCTTGCCTATGACTTTGCCAAATGTAGTCTAGGGTCGTCGAAGGAAGACCCCGGCACCGGTGGTTGTATGCCGCGAGGAGACGGTATCCAGATACTTCCAATACGCTCGCGCGTAAGGCTACGATGTCACAATTCTTAACAATATCTGGATGTTTCCAGAGACGAAAGTGACGGTCGAAGCGACTAAACTAAGTAAATGCGGAAGAAGCCCTGACCTATCAAGCAGGGCCTTCCGATGATCGAAGGGTGGCAAAATCAGAATGAACAGATCAGCAGCAAAGAGAATGAAGCAGCGCAGTGCCGGCAAACCCGACATTGAATTGGGCAAACGAATTCGCCTGCGGCGCGTGGAGCAGAAGATCTCGCAAGCGGAGCTTGGCGACAAACTCGGCGTCAGCTTCCAGCAGGTTCAGAAATACGAGAAGGGCGTCAACCGCGTCGGCGCCGCCCGTCTGCAACAAATCGCCACCGCGCTCGATGTCCCCGTCACGTTCTTCTATGACGGCGATGGCAAGGCCCGCGAAGTCGAAAGCCTGCTCTTCCTCGACAGCGCTTTCAGCCTCCGGTTGCTGCGGGCCTACAGCAAGATCAAGGACCAGACCGTACAACGTCAGTTGGTATCCTTGATGGAATCGATTGCCGCGAACGAGGCCTGATCCGCGCCGGACCTGTCCGCAGCTCCGCGGACACGGTCGATCAGGCCGGCCGGATCGGCCGGCAAACCGGCCCCGCGCCAGGCCACGTGCTGGTCGGGCCGCGACAACACCAACCCGCCGGAATCGAAGGCGGCGGCCGTTGGTTTTTCGAGATCAAGAATTTTGAGGGACACGCCCCTGCTGCGAGCCGCAGCCTCAAGTGGTCCGACGGCCAGACCGGGATCGAACCTCAGCAGCGTATACTCCGGGCCCATCGCGTCATACAGCGAACGGCCGTCACCGAGCCAAAAATGCGGCGTGCGGCAGCCTGGGACCGTCGATGGTATATAGCTGCTCATCGTATAGGCGGGATGGTCGCCACCATCATACACGATGATCGGCGAGCGATCGTAGTAGGTGCCGAAGTTCAGTCCGGCGCAGGCGTATTGCTGCACGTTGATCTCGTAGGAGAGACGGCCAACTTCGTCGCGTGCCCGCTCACCCCGTGGTCCGGCATCCTCGATCTCGTCGGGCACCGCACCGCGCCGTCGAATTTCCGCTTCCGCATGCGACATCGCAAACCGCGAAACCTGGCTGGTGATCGGCAAGCGTTCGGCCTCATAGGCATCGAGAATCGAGGCCGGCGCCCAGCCATTGAGGTGGGCCGCGAGCAACCATGACAGGTTCGCGGCGTCGGCAATTCCCGCGTTCATGCCGTAACCGGCATAGGGCACCCAGATATGGGCGGCATCGCCGGCGATGAACGCGCAGCGATCACGAAACCGGCTCGCGATCAGCCGGCGGCCGTACCAGTCTTCCTTCGAAAGGATTTCATATTCGAAGCCGGCGCCGACGCCGAGGATCGTACGGATGCAGGCGTCACGATCCACGGCGTCGAGGTCGGTCTCGCCGGGCTTCATGTAATTGTGCACCAGCCACCGTTCGCGGCCGTCGATCGCATACACCATGCCGGAACGGCGGGGATTAATGGCGCCGGTGCCCCAGGCCCGCTCGCAGTTCTGGCGACCGATCAAATCGGGCGCGCGAATGTAGGTCGATTGCACCTGCTGGATGACAGCGTCGCCGGACAATTCGCCGCCGATCGCCTTGCGCACGACCGAACGGGCGCCATCGCAACCGATCAGGTAGCGGCAACTCACGTGCCGAACCGCGCCGGTATGGAGATCGCGCAGGCTCACGCTCGCCGAGGTATCTTCGACCGTGGCAGTTTCGACCGAAGCACGATTGATGAATTGGATGCGCGATTGTGCCGCCGCATGCTCGAACAGGATCGGCTCGAGAAAGATCTGGTTGATCCGGTGCGGTGGCTCCGGAGTCGGCCAGTTGCAATCCGGACCTTCGGTCGCGGTGAAACGGTCACGCCGGCAGGGAATATGGATTCGCGTCAACTCCTGCCCGGTGAACGATGTGCGGTAGCTGATGTCGTGGGGATAGTCCGCCGGCAATCCGGCGTTACGTACCTTTTCGGCCAGGCCGAGCCGTCGGAATATCTCCATGGTCCGGGCGGCAACATGATTGCATTTCGGTTCGGGCGGTGCGGCCGGCGCCCGCGTTTCCACAACGGTTACGTCGATACCGCGCCAAGCCAGATCGATCGCGAGCGTGAGCCCGACCGGTCCGGCGCCGACGATCAACACGTCGCACTCGGTCATCTGCGGGCACTGTCGCGCATTTGCGGGTTGGACATGGCCGAAGACAGGCTCTCGCTATTCGAGTTCGGCACCGGAATTCTTGACGATTATCGCCCAACGATCGACTTCGGTCTTGATGAAAGCCGCAAAATTGTCGGGGGTCGATGCGGGCAACGGCTCCAGTGACATCGTTGTCAGCTTGTCGCGCGTCGCCGGATCGGCCATCAGCTTGCCAAGCTGAGCGGCCAGCGCGTCGACAATCGCCCGCGGCGTTCCCGCCGGCGCTACCACGCCTTGCCATGCCACCAGTTCGAAGCCCGCCAGCCCGCCCTCGGCGATGGTCGGAATCTCCGGGGCAGCCGCGACCCGCTTCGGCGTCGTTACCCCCAAAACCCTCACCTTGCCTTCACGGATCTGCTGCCAGGCCGGCTGCAGGTCCACCACCATGAACGGTATATGTCCGGCGATCACATCGAGCATCGCCGGTATGCTGCCGCGATACGGCACCTGCCTGACGTCGAGCCCGGCGGCCGTCTTCAGCATTTCGGCGCCGAGATGTTGCGGGCTTCCGCTGCCGGCCGAGCCATAGGCCAATCCCGGCTTCGACCTGGCATAGGCGATGAATTCAGTCAGCGTATTGGCCGGGATCGATGGATTGACAATCAGCGCAAAGGGCACGGCGGCGACCAGCCCGATCGGCGCAAAATCCTTGACGGGATCGTAAGGCAACTTCCTGTACAACGTCTTGTTGATGGCCAGCGTGCTCGACGTTGCCATCAGCAGCGTGTAGCCATCCGGTTCGGACTTTGCCACCTGGTCCGCGCCCAGCGTCGTACCGGCACCCGGCTTGTTCTCGACGACGACGGTCGCGCCAAGACCGGCCTTGAGCTGGTCGGCCACCATCCGGCCAAGGAAATCGGTTGTCCCGCCCGCGGGATAGGGCACGATCATTTTGATGATGCGGCCGGGATAGGCTGCCTGCGCCATGGCCGGTAGCCCCGCCAGCATGACAAGTCCGCCGCCGCATCCCGCAATCGCTTTCCGGCGCGTCAGTGGCATGTATTTTCCCAAGGTTTTTATCGACCTGTCCCGAACCGCATTCGCACTCACAGCGACCCATCACGGCACAAATGGGTTGGTTCGTCGTGTCAGGCCAGTCAGAGGTTTGCGGCACTGCAACGCCGCATTGGGAACTTTAGACTAACAGAACGCAACGGTCATGGGCTAGCTTGCGAGGGCGTTGCAGACCGGGGCCTCATCCGACAGTCCGGACCCGATCACCCACCACCAGAATTCAATATCGGCGCACCGCGCACATCCCCCGGGGAAGACCACCATGCAGAGAATGACGATCGTTGCCGTGGCCACGTTGCTTGCGGTGCCGCTGGCGTTTGGCCAAGTCGCTCCGGCAACCAAACCGGCCCCCGCGGGCACGGCTCCAGCCGCGCACCCCGGCCCTGCGAAGCCGGCGGCGGCCGCCTCGACGCCGGAATCCCGCTCCGCTGCAGCGCTCGCGCTCTCGCATGAGCCGACCTATGATGAAGGCAGCGCACAACGGATCCGTGAAGCCGCGCTGAGCTATTCCGATATCGCGGTGCGCGGCGGCTGGCCGACGATCCCCGCCGACGCCAAATTCGCCATCGGCGTCCAGGGCCCGCAAGACGATCTGCTGCGCCAGCGTCTGATCGTCAGCGGCGACCTTGCCGCCGACAAGGCATCCGGGCCGTATGACGACGTTCTCGCCGAAGCCGTCAGGCATTTCCAGCAGCGCCATGGCCTCGCCGCCACCGGAACGGTGACGCCACGTACACTGGCGGCGCTCAACCTGCCCGTCCAGAAACGGATCAAGCAGCTCGAGGCTTCGCTCGAACGTCTCGCCAACACCAGTTTTCCGTTCGGCCAGCGCTATGTCGTCGTGAATATTCCCGCGACATTCGCCGAAGCGGTGGAGGACGACAAGGTGGTACGACGCTATCGCGTGATCGTCGGCAAGACCGAAAAGCCGTCTCCGACGCTGACTGCGGCCATCACCAGCGTCAACCTCAATCCGACCTGGACGGTTCCATCCTCGATCTCGAAGACGGAGATTTCGGCGCATATGCGCAAGGACCCGAGCTATCTCTCGCGCATGCACATGGAGGTGCTCGACGGGCGCGACGCACCGATCGACCCGGGGGCGGTCGACTGGTCCGGCACCCGCACGCCGAACTTCACCGTTCGCCAGCAATCCGGCAGCTGGAATGCGCTTGGCGCCGTGAAGATCGACATGCCGAACCCCTATTCGGTCTATATGCACGACACCAACCAGCGCAATCTGTTCAACGACGACTACCGCTTCGATTCGCACGGATGCTCGCGTGTCGACAATGTGCGCGATCTCGCCGCCTGGCTGCTGAAGGACCAGCCGCAATGGAACCGCGCCGCCATCGACGCAGCCATCGCCACCGGCGAGCGCCACGACATTCCCGTTACCCGGAAAATACCGGTCGCCTGGATTTATCTCACGGCCTGGATGACCAAGGATCAGACGATCCAGTTCCGCAACGACATCTATGCCCAGGATGAACAGCTGCTGGAAGCAACCGCGGAAGAAGCAGCGTTCTTCAACAAGGCCGCCGATCATCCATTGACGGCACATCAGGTACAGTAGCCATTCGACGACGGCAGTTGACCTCGGTGCGAGGCTTGCCCGACAATGGGTCAGCCTCACCATCGAAAGCTGTAACCGATGCTGGATACTCCCACGAGCGCCGAGAAATCCCATGCCGGCGGCAAGATCCTGCAAAGCGTCCGTGATGGCGTCGGCGTCATCACCTTCAACAATCCGGAGAAGCGCAATGCGATGTCGCTGGAGATGTGGGAGGGACTAGGCAGCGCGTTGATCGAATTGCGCGACGATCCCGACGTGCGCGTCGTGATCATGGTCGGCGCCGGCGACAAGGCATTCGTGTCAGGCGCCGATATCAGCCAGTTCGAGAAAAACAGGCACAACGCCGAAGCTTCGGAAGAATATTCCAGACGCAGCGAAGCGCAGCGCGCGCTGCTGGCGGATTATCCGAAGCCAACGATCGCCTGCATCCGCGGCTTTTGTCTGGGCGGCGGCATGCAGGTCGCGATGCTCACCGACATCCGCATGGCCTCTGACAACAGCCAGTTCGGCATTCCCGCAGCCAGGCTCGGCATCGCCTATGGCTATGAAGGCTTGCGCCATCTGGTCTCGCTGGTCGGGCCGTCCTGGGCGCGGCTGATCATGTATACGGGCATGCGGATCGACGCAGCTGAAGCGGTGCGGATCGGACTTGTCGATCGCATTTTGCCCGACGCCGAATTGTGGGACGCGACCATGGAGATCGCCCGCACTATCTCCGGCAATGCGCCGCTCGCCATTCAAGCGGCCAAGATCACCATCGCACAGGTGCTGAAGGACCCCGACAAGCGCGACATGGGCGCGGTCAAGGCGATCGGCACCGCTTGCATGGACTCGGAAGATTTCCGCGAGGGTCGCACCGCCTTCATGGAAAAGCGAAAGCCGCAATTCAAGGGACGATAGCGCCGGGGCTCCTTGAAGCCGTCGCGTCGGCTACAGCGCCGCGAGCACCGCCCTGGCGATATCGGCGGTGCCGTTGCCGCCGCCGAACTCCATCGGCTTGATGCCCTCGGCATAGACCTTGTCGACCGCGCGCTCGATGCGTTCGCCGGCTTCCGCCGCACTTTCCAGGCCATGCTTGTCGGCCAGCCAATCCAGCATCATCGCCACCGACAGGATCATGGCGGTAGGATTGGCCTTGCCCTGCCCCATAATGTCGGGCGCGGTGCCGTGGCACGGCTGGAACACCGCATGGCGATCGCCGATATCTGCCGACGGCGCCATACCCATGCCACCGATCAGGCCCGCCGTCATGTCGGAGAGAATGTCGCCGAACATGTTCTCCATCACCATCACGTCGAAATCCCACGGACGCTTGACGAGCAGCGCCGAGCAGGCGTCGACATAGAGCCGGTCAGCCCGCACGTCGGGATGGCGCTTGGCGGCCTCGTCGAACATCTCGCGGAAGAATGCGAAGGCCTTGAACACGTTCGCCTTGTCGACGCAGGTCAGCCCGCCATTGGCGCGCCCGCGCGCCTTGCGGCGTTCGGCCAGCCGAAACGAAAATTCGAACAGCCGCTCCGAGGTTCTCCGGGTGATGACCAGCGTCTCGCGGGCCTCGGTGTCGGTCACGACGCCCTTGCCCATCGACGCGAACAGGCCTTCGGTGGATTCGCGGATCACGACGAGATCGATGCCACGCCGGTCCGCGCCGACGATCGGGCTCGGCACGCCCGGGATCAGCCGCGCCGGACGCACGCCGGCATAGAGATCGAAATGAAAGCGCAACTCCACCTGCGGCATGATCTCGGTGTTGTCGGGATAGCGCACCGACGGCAGGCCGCAGGCGCCGAGCAGGATTGCATCGGCTTCATCGCATAGTCGCACGGTGCTTTCCGGCATCGACTTGCCGGTGTCGCGGTAATGGTTGGCGCCGGCGGGTGCATCGGTGAATCGAAATTTCAGATCCGATTTGGCTTCAATCTTGCGCAAGACTTCGAGCGCAGGCGCCATCACTTCAGGGCCGATACCATCGCCGCCGAGCACGGCGATATGGAGCGCATTGTTGGCGGACATGGATTACCTCAAGGATGACCAGCGAGAAACAGAGCCTAATCGTGTACCTCGTCATGCCCGGGGCTTGTCCCGGCCATGACGAAAGACGTCAAATGGAACCTACGGCGTCAGCACGGCACGGCCTACCAGCTTGCCCTTCTGCAGATCGCTCAGCGCCTCGTTGGCCTTGGCGAGCGGCATCGGCGTCACCGGGATCGGCGCGATCTTCTTGCTGCGCACGAGATCGAGCAATTCCCGGGTTTCCCGGAGGTTGCCGACGTAGCTGCCCTGGATCGTGATCGCCTTGATCGGGATCAGCGGCAAGGCCCAAGGCGCGCCACCGCCGAACAGGCCGACAATCACGAGCTTGCCACCCTTGGTCAGGCAGTCGAAGCCGAGCTGTGTGGTCGCAGCATTGCCGACGAGATCGATCACCGCGCGGATCGGTCCGCCGGCTTTCCGGGCAAGCTGCTCCAGCGCATCCGCTGCCTTGCCGTCAACGGTGGCGAGCGCACCGGCGGCTTCCGCCGCCTCGCGCTTGCGGGCGTCGATATCGACCACGATGGCACCCTTGCCGCCCATGGCCTTCAAGAGCGACAGCGCCATCAAGCCAAGACCGCCGGCGCCGAAAATAACGATCGGCGAATTGAAGGCAGACTCGACCTTCCTGAGCGCGCTGTAAGTGGTGACGCCGGAGCAGGCATAGGGCGCCGCGGTAACGGGATCGAGGCCTTCCAGGTTCAGGAGATATTTCGGGTGCGGCACCGTCATGTGATCGGCATAGCCGCCATCGCAATAGACGCCGAGCGAATTCGGCTTGACGACGCACATGTTCTCGTCACCGCCGAGACAGGTCTCGCAAGTGCCGCAACCGAGCCAGGGATAGACCAGTGCGATATCGCCGACCTTGAGATCACCCTTGTAATGAGCCTTGGCGTCCGGTCCGAACGCCAGCACTTCCCCGACGGTCTCATGGCCCATCGTGCGCGGCAGCGACACGCCGCGGTCCTTCAGCGACAACGGCTTGCGGCCATGGCCGAGATCGTAACCGCCTTCCCAGATGTGGAGATCGCTGTGGCAGACGCCGGCGGCCTTCACCTTGATGAGAACTTGCGTGCCCTCCGGCTGCGGCGTCGGACGATCCACCTCCTTCAGGGGGGCATTGAACTCGGCGACCTGGAAACTCTTCATGACGTCTCTCTCCCGATGATTGATTGGGAGCATTTTCTTGCGGCTAACCGGATTCCACTTAGCCGGAAAAGGCTCCAATTCCTGCTGTTGGCCAGACATTGCCACGTCTTCCCGTCCGGCGTCGAGAGCAGACACGCATTCGCATCCCGCGGCGAGATGCGCCCGAGGTTTGCCGGAAACGTGTCGCCCTGAAATCAAGGGCGCAGGGAAGACCGGGTGCTCGCTGCACCCGCGGTCTCGTGTGCAAATGTGCATCAAGAATGCGCACACGAGCATACAGGTTCAGCGGAAACACT
>Ga0209583_10000251_pt1 | contig 17481 bp, 17 predicted proteins | sample Str014_FD_187201 | JGI IMG/M metagenome (GOLD analysis project Ga0209583, IMG submission 187201) | Freshwater sediment microbial communities in response to fracking from Pennsylvania, USA - Straight Creek_MetaG_SC_2014 (SPAdes) (version 2) | ecosystem: Environmental > Aquatic > Freshwater >... | reverse complement strand
AAATAATATTTCGATATATTAATGCAAATAATACGTGTAATATTTTTGACAAAACTGCGAGAAGTATGTGCAATGAGACCGCCAAACAAGTTGAACAAGCTACAAGAGAAGAGAGAGAAATTTAGGTCGTTGGCGGAAAGCCGGACGAATAAAGCGATCGAAGCAATTTCTCGTGTGAGTAATTTGTCGAACCGACAGCTCTATGAATTTGAAGAATCGGAAGTCAAAAAAATTATTCGTGCGTTGCGCGATGCGGTAACTTCGGTCGAAAGCCGATTTGAATCTCCACGCGGCAAATCTGGTGCTGGCTTTAAGCTCTAAGGAGAAAAAATGACGACGCAAGCAGTTACAGCACTGGAAGTCGTGGATGAAGCTTTTTTGGTTGCAAGCCTTATCGAACGCTGTCCAAAAACGATGATGATCCGTGAACTGCTTATGAATGCTCTAGAAGCGGCAAAACATGCTCCCGAAGGTCAGCGAAAAGTTGAGTTCGGCCTGGTTCAGATGGATGGAGCCGATAAGCTTTGCATTTGGAACACTGGTGCGGGGATGGATGCCGCTGAACTTATGCATATTTGCAATATAGCTTCGTCGCTAGGCAAAGAAAAAAGTTTGACAGAAAATTTTGGCATGGGTGCGAAAGTTGCATCTCTACCGTCTAATCAAAGAGGAATGAGATACCGTTCATGTAAGAACGGTAAAGTTCATGAAGTAATTCTCTGTAAGCGCGACGGCATTTATGGCCGTCTCCGACGCTTCCATCCGGATACAAATGAATATTTGGAGGTGGTCGACGCATCAAATCTTGCTGAAGAAGAAGGTCGGACGTTGAGTCATGACTGGACCGAAGTTGTACTTCTAGGAAATAAACCTGATCAAGACACGGTTATGGACCCTTATAACGGTGATCCACAACAAGATACCCAATGGTTAGCCACTTATCTCTATCATCGGTTTTATCGATTGCCATCAGGCGTCAAGGTTGTTCTGTTAAAGGGAACCCACAAACTTGATGGAGCTAGGCAATTTGATCCAATTCCGGATCGTCACAGGTTTTTTGAAAAGTATGAGACAGTTGAGTTAGATAGTGGCATTAAAATTCATTACATTTACGATGCGCCCTATGAAAAAGCGACGGCTCATAATAGGTCCATAAGCGGTGCCATTGCTTCGGCTGTAAGCACGTGCGCTGTTGTACACAAAGATGAAATGTATGATACCAAGAGGGGACGGAGCTGGACATTTGATGCACCGATATTTGGAATTCCATTTGGTGCAAAACATATTTCAGTTCATATCGAACTTCCCAAGGCGACACCTGTTGTTCCTGAAAGCTATCGACGGTTTCTTCAATACACAGAGGGAGAGCAACAGCAAGTTTCGTGCAATGATTTTGCAGATTTGGTTCGTGAAAACCGACCAGCATGGTTGCTGGAACTTATTAAATCGCTTGCACCAGACAGTGATTCAAGTGACGACATTAGGAGTGAGTTGCAAAAACTTCTTAATCATCTGAGAGTGCAAAGAGTAAGCCCCAAAGTTGTTCCGGTCGGAAGTGTTGTAGTGGCAGCTGGTGCTGGTCAAGGCAGCAGCGGAGGCAACGGTGCCGACAATTCTAGCGACGGTGGAATCACAAATCCAAAACCAACCGATCTTTCGATATTGCCAACTGGTGCCAAGCGAGCGGAACTCTTCAAAAACTTGGAGAGAGCACCAGAAATTATACTTCTCTACAAAGAGTCCGATGTAGAGGAAAAGGGGTTTAAGGGGCGTGCTGCACGTTACATCATGGAAGCAAGTCAGCTATTTGTGAATATGTTGTATCCTGCAATTGGTGAAATGAAAGCCCAGTTGGAAAATGAGTATGCTAGTGCGACTGATATTGAATTGCTCAGAACCTTGGCGAAGCAGCAATCAGAAAAGACGATGATAACTCGCGTTGGCAGGACCGTAGTTTACGCTTTGGCGAAGCAATTGAATAAAGAGTGGGACCAGAAAGCCCGGGAAGCTGCGTCTTCGCCAGAAAGCTTGAGCATGGCGGCGGATGATTTTCAAGATGCGATGCAGAGCATCAGGCGTGGTATTAGTAAATCGTTGGGAACAAGCCGTGTTGTATCAGATGTTTCTGATCCAGTGGAAGCTGCTTAGTTGTTCAGCTGTGTCTGGGGCTTCGGTTCTTTGGTTCGTTTAATAGTGATCCTGGTCAAGCCTTGAGTACAGGCGCTGTTTCAAAGCCCGGCCCCGCCTCCGCCAAGGCTTTGGCGGGCACAACGCGGAGGTGACGGTTTGGGGATTGGTAGCGGGGCAGGAGCGATCAACCACCAATTCAGGATGGATCGGGGGGTCACGCCCGCCGATGGAGAGTCTTTTGCGTTGTGGCAGGGTTTTGGGCAGGCCCCTCACCCTTCCCATCCCCCTGCTACGGCAGACGGGCCCTTTCCCTCTCCCGCTTTGCGGGCGAGGGAACTAGGGCACGAAGGGTTTGAAGTGTTTTGAGAGTTTCAGGCCCTGCTTTTGGTAGCTGGAGCCGGGGCCTTGGCCGTAGACCATTTCGGGGGCCTCGGTCAGCGGCTCATAGACCAGGCGGCCGATGATCTGGCCATCTTCCAGGATAAACGGCACTTCGTGGCTGCGCACTTCCAAGACCGCCCTTGCGCCTTCGCCGTGGCCTGAGGCGTGGCCGAAGCCGGGATCGAAGAAGCCGGCATAATGCACGCGGAATTCACCCACCAAAGGATTATAGGGCACCATCTCGGCGGCGTGGGTTGGTGGGATGCGCACAGCTTCACGGCTGGCCAAGATATAGAACTGATCCGGATCAAGAATGAGCGAGCCCTTCTGCCAGATGGGCTCCCAATAGTCCAAAACCTCGAGCGCTGCCTTCTTGTCGACATCGACCAAGGCCGAGTGGCGCTTGGCCCTGAAGCCGATGGGCTCACCCTTTTTGATGCCGGAGAGATCAACACTCAGCGCCAAGCCGCCTTCGATGTTGACTTCACCCTCGGTCATCAAAGGTTCCTTGGCATGAAGGGCGCGGATGAGTTCATCTGTGGCCAGCGTGGCCCCGGCGCGGAAACGGATTTGCGAGAGCCTGGAGCCTTGGCGCGCGAGAATGGGAAACGTGCGCGGGGAGATTTCGGCATAGAGCGGGCCGTGATAGGCTTCGGCGACGTTATCAAATTCCTGCGCGTAATCTGTGATCACGCGGGTAAAAATATCTAACCGCCCGGTCGAGCTTTTGGGATTGGCGGCGGCGGCGATGCCCTTGGGCAGCGCCAGACTTTCGAGCAGTGGCACGATATAGACGCAGCCGGTTTCCAGCACCGTGCCCTGCGTCAAATCCATTTCATGCAGCACGAGGCCCTTCAGGCGTTCGGCCACGGTTCGGCGCGGGCCCGGCAGGAAAGACGCGCGCACGCGGTAGGCCTTTGGCCCAAGGCGCAAATCCAAACTGGCAGGCTGCACCTGATCGTGATCCAGCGGCCGCGCCAGTTTGATCAGTTGTTGTTCGCAGAACTGGGCGATTTGGCGGGCGGGCAAGATGCCGTGAATTTGTTGTGTTGCATTCATGGGCCCCTTTTGGCGGAAGGGGCCGCATATGCGCAAGGCTTAAGCGCCATGACGTGGATAACTTTGTGATCGGCGTGCGACATTATTTTTGTGACAGGGCAAAAATGCTCTGCTAGCGTTTCGTCACTCAGCCGGAGAGCTGAACAGGCCAGGGATTTTTCGGGGATGCATCCAGTATTACGCACCGTGTTACAGCGCCTTGGTTTGGGGCTGATCACGCTGTTTGCGGTTTCGGTCATTATTTTCTTTTCGATGCTATTATTGCCCGGCGGCTATGCGCAGAATATTCTCGGCCAAGGGGCTACGCCGGAAAATGTCGCCAATTTCAACCATGAGCTGGGCCTCGACCGCCCAGCGATGGTTCGCTATCTCGAATGGATTGGCAATGCGGTGCGTGGTGATTTCGGCAATTCCTATTCCGGCACGACGGGCACAATCAAACGCAGCGTTTCGGGTGTGATTGCGCCACGCCTGTTCAACACATTCTTTCTTGCGACAATGGCGGCGGCGATTGCGGTGCCCTTGTCATTGCTGCTCGGTGTGCTTGCCGCATTGTACCGCAATTCATGGTATGACCGGATTGTGAATTCTGTGACGCTGACGACGATTGCCACGCCAGAATTTTTTATTGCCTATTTGTTGGTCTATATCTTCGCGGTTAAATTGCACTGGTTTTCGCCGCTTTCCACCGTGAGCATCAATACGCCTTTCCTGGAACATGTGTCCCGCGCCGCCCTGCCCGCCGCCACGATGACTTTGGTGATCGTGGCTCATATGATGCGCATGACACGCGCCGCCATCATTAACCTTTTGGCCAGCCCCTATATTGAGATGGCGCAGCTCAAAGGCCTGACGCGCTGGCAGGTGATCTTGCGCCACGCTCTGCCCAATGCCTGGGCACCGATTGCCACAGTGATTGCGTTCAACCTGGCTTATCTCGTGGTCGGCGTTGTGGTGGTTGAAGTGGTTTATGTTTATCCCGGCATCGGGCAGATGATGGTGGATGCCGTGTCCAGCCGCGACATGCCGGTGGTGCAGGCCTGCGCGCTGATTTTTGCGGCGACCTATATTACGCTTAACCTGCTGGCTGATATTGTTGCCATCTCCACAAATCCCAGATTGTTGCATCCGAAATGACAGAAGCCGCAAATCCGCGCACCATCAAGGCGCGCCGCACTGTTTTGCAAAATTTGCTGCGTGCGCTGAAGACCGCCCCGATCTCGGCGTGGTTCGGAATTATCGTTATTCTGATCTATGCCTTTGCCGCGTTGTTTGCGCCGTGGATCGCGCCACATGGTGAGGCTGATATTTTGGGCAAGGCCTATCAACCTGCGGGGGAAACTTGCTGGCTGGGCTGTGACCAGATTGGCCGTGATATTTATTCGCGCCTGATTTACGGCGCACGCAACACGATTGGCATTGCACTCATCACGACGCTGCTGTCGTTTTTTGTTGGTGCCACGCTCGGCGTTCTGGCTGCTCTAAAGCGTGGCTGGCTGGACCAAAGCATTTCACGGGTGGTCGATGCCTTCCTTGCTATCCCGGTTCTGATTTTCGCACTCATGATGTTGGCGGTCATGGGCAAAAACAATCCATGGCCTAATGTGTTCGGCGCATTCCCGCTGAACTTAATCGTTATCCTGGCACTTCTTGATGCCACGCGGGTTTTCCGCCTGTCGCGGGCCGTGGCACTCAACGTCGCTGTCATGGACTATGTAGAGTCGGCAAAATTGCGGGGTGAAGGTATCGGTTGGACTGTGTTCAAGGAAATCGTTCCCAACATCTTACCACCGCTGGTCACCGAATTTGGACTGCGCTTTTGTTTTGTGTTTCTCACGATTGCTGCGCTGTCTTTTCTCGGCGTCGGAATCCAACCGCCAACGGCGGATTGGGGCTCCATGGTGGCCGAGAACAAGTCGCTGATTAATTTTCCAGTGCGCACTTTCCCCTACATACCCGTTCCGTTTTATCCAGCCGGGGCCATTGCATTGCTCACGGTGGCGGTGAATTTCGTGGTGGATTGGGTGTTGCACAGAACTTCGGGGCTTCGTGATGGCAAGTGATATAAAACGCGTCAAAGGCGATGTGCTGCTGGAAATGCGCGGCCTCAAGATTGATGGCAAGAGCGACGACCAATGGAACCCCATCGTCAAGGGCATTGATCTCACCCTGCGGCGCGGCGAGGTTCTGGGCCTGATTGGTGAATCGGGCGCTGGCAAATCCACATTGGGATTGGCCGCCATGGGTTTTGCGCGGCCGGGCTGTCGGATTTCGGCGGGCAGCATTCAGTTTGATGGCATCGATTTGATTGCCGCTTCTGATGAACAACGCCGCGCTCTGTGGGGTTCTCGTATCGCTTATGTGGCACAGAGTGCGGCGGCTTCGTTTAACCCGGCGCATCACATTATTGATCAGACGGTGGAGACGGCGGTCAGCCATAATATCATGCCGCGTGAGAAGGCCGAGGCCGATGCGCGCGATCTTTACAAGCGTTTACAATTGCCGAACCCCGGCACCATCGGGTTGCGTTTTCCACATCAGGTTTCGGGCGGGCAACTTCAGCGCGCCATGACGGCCATGGCCATGTCTTGCCGGCCAGACCTGATTATTTTCGATGAGCCGACAACAGCACTGGATGTGACCACGCAGGTGGAAGTTCTGGCGGCGATGCGCGATATTGTTGACCAATTCAACACCGCCGCCATTTACATCACGCATGATCTTGCTGTGGTGGCGCAGATGGCGCACCGCATTATGGTTTTGCGCTATGGCAATCTGGTTGAAGAAGCCCCCACGCGGGTGATGCTCAAGCAACCCACACAGGATTATACGAAATCGCTCTGGGCGGTGCGCAAGCTCGAAAAACCTGAATCTCCCAGCGAAGATATTGTGCTCAGCATTCAAAATGTCGACGCGAGTTATGGCACGGCGACAACCAAGGTTCTTGACAATGTGACGGTGAAAATTCCGCGTGGGCGGACAGTGGCTGTGGTGGGTGAATCCGGTTCTGGTAAATCCACTTTGGCGCGCGCGATCACGGGCTTGCTGCCACCCACCAAAGGCGAGATTTTGTTTAACGGCAAGGCGCTGCCGCCTGCCCTTGCTGCACGCGACAAAGACACGTTGCGGCGCATCCAGATGATTTATCAATCGGCGGATACGGCCCTCAATCCGCGCCAACGCGTGCGCGATATTATCGGGCGGCCGCTGGAGTTCTATCACGGGGTTAAGGGCGGCGAGCGGGACCGCAAAGTGGTTGAACTTTTGGAATCCATTGAGCTGGATGAGAGCTATATTGATCGTTATCCCAGCGAAATGTCCGGCGGGCAGAAGCAGCGCATTTCGATTGCGCGCGCACTGGCGGCCAAGCCGGAAGTGATCATCTGCGATGAAGTGACATCGGCTTTGGACCAGATCGTGCAGGAGGAAATCCTGACACTGCTGATGAAGCTCCAGAAAGACACGAATGTCACCTATCTGTTTATCACCCATGACATTGCCACGGTGCGCGCCATTGCCGATGAGATCGTGGTGATGAACAAGGGCCAGGTGGTGCAACAGGGATTGAAGAGCAAAGTGCTCAATCCGCCTTATCCTGCTTATACGGAGCTTCTGCTCTCATCGGTTCCGCAGATGGACCCGGATTGGTTGACGGGGTTGCTGCACAAGCGGGCGAAGGCTTAACGGCTTTCCTCATCCTCCCCTTTGGGGGAGGTGGCGCGTCAGCGCCGGAGGGGTTGTTAGCATTTGAGCAGGTCTCCCCTCCGTCATGCTTCGCATGACACCTCCCCCTCAGGGGAGGATGCTTGTCAGGGCTTTCTCCAATAAATCCAGATCCTCATTCGTTCCGCAACTGATCCTAATACAGCGATTGAGCGGGGCCACGCCGGGCATACGGATGAAGATTTGGTGTTGCAAGAGCCTGTCCACGATGCTGCGCGCGTAGGCCCCATCTTGCCCGCAATCCACCGCGACGAAATTTGTGCTGGATGGGATGGGTTTGATCCCATTGGCTTTGGCGATTGCGTAAATACGCTCTCGCGCGGCCTTCACCTCACCGATGACATGCTGCAACCACGCTTGATCTTTCAGTGCGGCAAGGGCTGCAAGTTGCGAGAGGCGCGCCACACCAAAATGATTTCTGATCTTGTCGAAGGCTTTGATGACATCGGCATGGCCGATCACATAACCGACGCGAGCACCTGCGAGGCCGTAAGCTTTGGAGAACGTGCGGAAGCGGAGAAGGTTTTTGCGCCTCACATCCAGCGCGGGCCGTGTGCTGGCATCGGCAAATTCGGTATAGGCTTCGTCCACCATTAAGATTGTGTCTTCCGGCGTTGCATCAATGAGGCGCTGTACATCGCCTGCGGGCCAGACGGTGCCCATCGGGTTGTCTGGATTGGCGAAGTAAATCACTTTGGCTTTCTTGCGTTTGGCCAAATTTATCAGTGATGTCGGGTCTTCGCGGTCGTCTACATAGGGTGTTGTGACCAACTTGCCGCCGAAGCCTGCCACATGAAAATTAAACGTGGGATAAGCGCCAAGCGACGTGGCGACGCTCACGCCCTGTTTCACAAGCAGGCGCAAAGCATAGCCGAACAGCCCATCAATGCCTTCGCCCACACAAATGTTTTCTGGCGCGACGCCGAGGTGGGTGGCGAGGGCGTGTTTTAAATCATGGTTTTCCGGGTCGCCATATTTCCAAACCCCATGCGCGTGGGCCTGCATGGCGGCGATGACCGAAGGTGCTGGGCCGAAGACATTTTCATTGGCGCCGATCCGGGCTTTGATGTCAGAAGCTATGCGCCGCTCCAATGCTTCGGGACCGACGAAGGGGACGGAAGATGGGAGGGAGGTGATGAGCGGGGTGAAAGACGACATGGGGCATTGTTAGCGAGAATTTTACTGATGGAAAAGGATCCCTTGATCTTCCCCTCTGGGAGGATGAATTGATGTACGCCCCTCATTTTTCTTGTGTGAACGTCGGATTTCCTCTATCCGGCTTGGCAATCTTTCCGCCAGCCCTCAGGAGAAAACATGGCCCGTATCACCCTTCGCCAATTGCTCGATCACGCCGCTGAACAGAACTATGGCGTGCCCGCCTTCAACATCAACAACATGGAACAGGCGCTGGCCATCATGACGGCGGCTTCGGCCACCGACTCGCCGGTGATTTTGCAGGCCTCACGTGGGGCTCGCTCCTACGCCAATGACATCATGTTGAAGCACATGATGGATGCCGTCACGGAAATCTATCCAAACATTCCGGTTTGCGTTCACTTGGATCACGGCAATGAAGCCGGCACCTGCATGACCGCCATTCAATCGGGCTTCACCTCGGTGATGATGGATGGTTCATTGAAGGCCGATGGCAAAACGGCGGCAGATTGGGACTATAACGTCGGTGTGACCAAGACCGTCACCGACATGGCGCATTTGGGCGGCATTTCGGTGGAAGGTGAGCTTGGCGTTTTGGGTTCGCTCGAAACTGGCATGGGCGACAAGGAAGACGGCCATGGTGCGGAAGGCAAGCTTTCGCATGACCAGCTTTTGACCAACCCTGATGAAGCCGTGAAGTTCGTGAAAGAAACCGATGTGGACGCGTTGGCCATCGCCATGGGCACCTCACACGGCGCTTACAAATTCACCCGCAAGCCTGATGGCGCGGTGTTGGCGATGAATGTGATCGAAGAGATTCACAAGAAGCTGCCGAACACCCATCTGGTGATGCACGGCTCATCCTCAGTGCCTGAAGACCTGCAGGAAATCATCAACAAGTTCGGCGGCAAGATGAAGCCCACCTGGGGCGTGCCAGTCTCTGAAATTCAGCGCGGCATCAAGCACGGCGTGCGCAAGATCAATATCGACACGGATAACCGCATGGCGATGACGGGCGCCATCCGCAAGGTGTTGTTTGAAGATACGTCTGAGTTCGATCCACGCAAATATCTGAAGCCCGCCATGGAAGCCATGACCAAGCTGTGCACCCTGCGCTTCAACGAATTCGGCACGGCTGGCAATGCCAGCAAGATCAAGAAGGTCATCCCAGTGGCCGAAATGGCCAAGCTCTATAAGGAAGGCAAGCTGAAGCAGAAGTTTGCTTGAGGATTAGGGCTTGAATGAACTGAAAAGACTCCCAGTTGGGAGCCTTTTTTGTTTGGTACTTCTGCATTTTGACCGTCTCTCCGTCGCATGTTAAAGTTTTTTTATGAATACAACTCCACCAAGCATGACACCCGAAGCAATAACTTTTGTGGCATTCATTGCGATCCTGTTGGTGATCTTGGCGTTAAAAAAACCTGGACGAGATCGAAAGTGGACTAGCAGTGATGACTACTCTTCAAAGCCAAAACATCAAAGAGGCGGTAACAATTTTGACCTTGAGTTAGATGAACGCAAACTAGACGATATTCAGCATGTTCTGGGTGCAACATTTCAGAAGAAGCGGTTGATGAATTCTGAAGAATATGGGCTCTTCAAGCAGCTCGAAAGGTTGTTAAGGCGGAACACTCAAGGATTGCGTCTATTCTCGCAAGTTTCACTCGGGGAAATAATTCAATCAACCGATCGTGCGGCCTTCTTAAGAATCAATGGCAAGCGGTGCGATTTCGTAATAATCGACAGGTTTGGCAATGCGCTCATTGTCATTGAATATCAAGGAAGCGGTCATTTTCAGGGTGACTCTTCGCACAGAGATGAAGTTAAACGCTTGGCGCTGAGGAAGGCATCAATACCTACTGTTGAAATCTTCTTTGATTACGAATGGCCAGATGTCGAAAGTGAACTGAAAAAAGAACTTGGTGAAGTTTTCTCGCCAATTTAACATTTCGACAGGATGACGGTTGGTTGGGTGTGGTCGTGTAAGTTTCCGCCAGTCACCCCATCTCCAAAAACACCGCCAGCGCCCTTGTCACTTGGCTCATCACCTCATCACTGGCGCGGCCGATGATTTGGGCGACTTTCAATTTCGGTACCGTCGCAATTTTATCGACTGCAATTTGGCTTTCCTCGCGCAGCCCATTTTCTGGTGTTGGTGCAATGTTGATGCGAAGCAGGGGCACATCATTGCGAAGATCACTTGTCATTGGACAGAAGGTGAGGGATTTCAGATGCGGAAAGATGTCAGATTGAACGACAACGCATGGGCGGGGTTTGCCATAATCGCCCGAGAGTGCGGCAATGACAATATCGCCCCGCACGAAGTTCACGGATCAGGCCACTCATAAATGCTTTCAATCCACTTATCTATTTCATCGCCCCCTGGATCATGCGCCGCAAGGGCGAGGGACTGCCTGCGCGCCTCGGCGATAAACGCCGCCGACTTCGTATCCGGCAGCCAGAGCGTCACCGGCTTTAAGCCAGCCGCCCGCAACCGCGCACGGTAAGCGCTCATGCGCTTGGTGGCGGGAACTGGCTTCTTCTTTGGGCGGGACTTCTTGGTGACCGACATAGGTGGAGCATAACACGTAACATGTTACGCGTCTACTTGAGGCTTTCCACCTGCCCCAAATACGCTCCATAGCCTTCCGCTTCCATCTCTTCGCGCGGCACAAACCTCAGGCTGGCTGAATTGATGCAATAGCGCAGCCCGCCCTTGTCTTGTGGGCCATCGTTGAAGACGTGGCCCAGATGGCTGTCACCATGGGTGGAGCGGACTTCGACGCGCACCATGCCGTGGGTAGTGTCGCGCAGTTCATTCACATGGGCGGGTTCGATGGGCTTGGTGAAGCTGGGCCAACCGCAGCCGGATTCATACTTGTCGGATGAGGCAAAGAGCGGTTCGCCGGAGACGATGTCGACATAGATGCCTTCGTCTTTGTTATCCACATATTCGCCAGTCCAGGGGCGCTCGGTGCCGGAATGTTGCGTCACCTGAAACTGCTCAGGCGTCAAGGCGGCCAGCGCTTCTTTGGTTTTGGTGTAGGGGTTCATTTTGCTTCTCCTTCTGTCAGCAGAGATAGGCATGCCGGGCCTAAGCCGCAAGCCACTCTACGCGAGCGTGATTGGAAGTGAAAAGAAGCGAGCGAAGATTGGAGTCAAAATATTTTAGACTGCCTCACCCCCCTATCTGTCATCCCGACGAAAGTCGGGACCCAGAGTTGACAGCTGTGAGGCGGTTGAAAGTCTGGGTCCCGGCGTTCGCCGGGATGACGGTCTATTCAACCATCATTTGGAAATCTAAGCCGAACGTTCCAGTTCTTTGATATTGCCGCGCGGCTTGCCGGACATTTCGCCGATCTTGCGATCTTGATTCATGATCTCGGTTTTGGCATAGGCATCGATTTCGCTTTTATCGAGACCGACGATATTCACTTTGCGGCGCGAGCTTTTGGTGCCGTCTTCATAGATCACGTCAAATTGCATAAAAACGTCTTCAGGCTTTTTTTCTTTTTTGGCCATGATCACAAATCCTTTTTCAGCGCAGATGCTTCGGCATCGCTTGGTTTGACTTCAAGCTCCTGCTTGCGCTGGGCCGATTTCTCGTCGCGCTTGTTCTGCTTTTCCATCGCCTTGCGGTGCTTGGCGTTCTCGCGGCTTTTGCGTTCTTGATTGTAGTTCGGAGGAAATGCCATGGCCCGATCCTTTCATTGAATGGCACGCACAAGGTTCCGGCGCGGCCGATCGAATGTGGCGGCTTTAGGGGCTTGAGGGAGAGAAGTCTACACTTTCACCCATTTGCCGTTTTTGCTTGAGCTTTTCACACAGGCTTCGATGAAGGCCATGCCTTGAACGCCATCTTTGATGCCGGGGAAGGTGACTTCCTTTGGCGCTTTCTTTCCGGCACGTGCGGCTTTGATGGCTTGGGCGACTTCGGTGTAAATATTCGCAAAGCCTTCGAGATAGCCTTCGGGATGGCCAGCGGGAATGCGGGTGACGCGGGCGGCTTCGGGGCCAGAGCCAGCGCCGCCTCTGGTGATGAGCGTGCGGTTGCCACCATAGGGCGTGAACCACAGATAATTCGGATCGGCCTGCACCCATTCGATGCCGCCTTTGGTTCCGTAAACGCGCAGCTTCAAACCATTCTCATGGCCGACAGCCACTTGACTGGCCCAGATGGAGCCCCTCGCCCCGCCTTTGAAACGCAGCATCGCCTGCACGTTGTCATCAAGCTTGCGGCCTTTGACAAAGCTGGTGAGTTCACAGCTGAGTTCATCGAGTTTGAGGTCGCTCACAAAAGTGGCCAACTGATAGGTGTGGGTGCCAATATCACCCACGCAACCGCCCGCACCGGAGCGTTTCGGATCGGTGCGCCAAGCGGCTTGTTTCTGTCCTGTCTTTTCCACGTCAGTCGTCAGCCAGTCTTGCGGATATTCGCCTTGCACCAAGCGGATTTCACCCAGATCACCGTTGGCCACCATGGCGCGGGCCTGGCGGATCATCGGATAGCCGGAATAATTATGGGTGAGCGCGAAGATTACCTTGGGGTGTTTTTTGAGAAGCGCCTCAAGCTGTTTGGCTTCTTTCAAATTCAATGCCAGCGGCTTGTCGCAGACCACATGGATGCCCGCCTCTATGAAAGCCTTGGCCACGGGAAAGTGCATGTGGTTTGGTGTGACGATGGCCACCATTTCAATGCCACCAGCGCGGCTCGCTTCGGCCTTGGCCATGGCTTTGTAGTCCGCATAGCTGCGGTCTGGGGCGAGGCCTAATTCTTGGCCAGAGCTTGCGGCTTTTTCTGGCGTGGACGACAGTGCGCCTGCCACCAGATCATAGTGATCATCCATACGCATGGCGAGGCGGTGCACTGCGCCGATGAAGGCCCCCTGACCGCCGCCCACCATGCCATACCGAATGCGGCCGGTTGATTTTTCTGATGTGCCTGTGATTGTCATTTTTGTTCTCCGTGAAGTTTTCTTGTCTGATCAAATTATATGACAACCCCTAAATCCGTCATTCCGGCGAAGGCCGGGATGACGGGTGGAGTGGGGTGGTGGGTCGTAATTACTGATCATAGCTCTCAAAATCCCTTCCAGCCTTTTGCGCGTAAAATTGCAATGCCAAAACGTGCGATGAGATTAGCGGGCAGTGGGTCTAATGGCAGGAATTGTTTGGTGGGGCTGGGCAGGGTTGGCAGGGATTTGGCGCCAGCGCCCAACATGGCCATGCGGGCCACGCCAAGTGCCGTCAGGTCGGCGCTGCTGGCGACACTTACCTGGCGGTCCATCGCATTGGCGAGGAACTGACAGAAATAAGAATTGGCGGAAAGGCCGCCGTCAATCGAAAGGCTTTTGCCTTTGCCGCCTTGTCTGGCAATCGCCGTCATCACTTCTGTGGCGCGTAAAGCGACGCCTTCGAGAAGCGCCTGCATCATATCATGCTTGGTCGTATCGAGGCTTAGACCCAGCCAAAGGCCTGAGGCGTTTCTGTCCCAATGTGGTGCAGCAAGCCCAGAGAGCGCTGGTACAAAGGCCAGCCCGCGCGAAATGGCGGAAGGTTTTTCAAAACCGTTGATCTCTTCATAAGTTTTGAACAGGCCGAGGCCCTTGGCCCAGTTCACGGCTGAGGCGGCATTGTAGACGCCGCCATCGACAGCGAAATCTGCCGGGGCGTTGGCGATCTTCCAAGCCACGGTGGGCAGCAAACCGGATTGATCTTGCTTGGGGCGTTGCGGGCCGACGAGCGCCAGCGCGAAGGCGCCTGTGCCGAAAGTGATTTTGGCATCGCCCGGCTTCATACAGCCATGGCCAAAAAGCGCGGCCTGTTGATCGACCATCGAGGCCGTGATGTTTGCGCCGAAGGGCCCGGTGGTGGCGCGGATTTCGGGCAGGCATTCGCGGGGCACGCCGAAGAGCGCGCAGAGTTCATTATCCCATTGCAGTGTGTCCAGCGACAGCAGCGAGGTGCGCGAAGCGGTGGTGACATCGGTGACGAATTCGCCAGTCAGGCGCTCCAAAAAGAAAGCATCGGTTGTGCCCAGATGGAGATGGCCTTTCTCTGCCAGATCACGGGCTTCGGCATTGTTATCGAGCAGCCAGCGGAATTTTGATGCGGAGAAATATGGGTCTAGCGGCAGGCCTGCTTTGGCTTTGGTCAGGGCCTCACCACCACCAGCCTTGATGCGCGCGCAAAACTCTTTGCTGCGATCATCCTGCCAGACGATAGCGCGAGAAATGGGTTCGCCCGTCTTGCTGTTCCACGCCAGCAAAGTTTCGCCCTGATTGGCAATGCCGATGGCATCAATTTTTCCGGCTTTCTTGATGGCATTTTCAATGTGAAAGAGAAGTTCTTCGGCCTCATGTTCGACCCAGCCCGCTTGTGGGAAATGCTGCTTTACATCGGCGCTGTAGATGCGTTTGAACGCGCCGTCTTCATCATAGGTGAAAGCTTTGGTGCTGGTGGTGCCTTGGTCGATGGCAAGGATTTTCATGATGTGAGCACCGCCGCCAATTCCCGCGCGCGTTTCATGCACGTGCCCGCTGTTTCCAAATGGTCGAGCACATTGCCCACGGCGAAGATATTTGGTTTTGACGTTTTGAATTTTTCTGTGACATGCGGGGCGTGGCCTTCTCGGTCCAGATAGCCGTTCGCATAGAGCGCATTTTCACTGCGGTGTTTTCCGGTGAGAACAACGGCATCGCATTCGACCAGTTTGGATGTGCCGTCGATTTCGAGTCCTACGGCTTCGACTGATCTGGCGCCGTGAATGGCGATGAGTTTTGCTTTTCGCACCAGCTTTGTGCCCAGCAGCTTGGCACCCCAGCTAAAATACGAAGGCGCTGCATTTTCGCTTTCTTCTTCAATCATCATGACGGGCGTGATCTGCAAATGGCGGCAGGTGAGCAAAGTTGAATAGCTGACCCATTCAGAGCCGATGATGACGGGGCGTTTGAACGGGCGTTCGCCATTTAGATAAACGCGCTGTTGTAATTCTCCCGTATTCATGATGCCAGCGATTTTATTGCCACCGACGAGCCTGGCGGCGCGAGAGGATTCGCGCGTTCCTGTGGCCAGAACAACTTTATCGGCACTCATTTCTGTAATGCCTTTGGCTGAATGAACGCGCAGAGCGCCACGTAACGTGAATTCAAGAACGGTCGTGGAGGTTCGAATATCAAGCGCCTTGGTTTGTTCTCGCAAGTGGCGCGCGAGGTTTGGTCCGGTCATCAGGCCAAAGTTTTTATAGGGCGCAAAGCCCTTGTGGCCACAGTGGCGCGGGATGCCGCCTGCTTCAGCCTCACGCTCCAGCACGACCACATCTTTCACGCCACGCTGGGACAGTTCCCGCGCCATGGTGAGGCCTGCGGGGCCGCCGCCGATGATGATGACATCATGGTGTTGCATGTTTGGCTTTCTCGAAAGCGGCTGTGACATGGGCGGCACAATAGAAGCCTTGGCAGCGTCCCAGCATCGCTCGCGTGCGGCGCTTGAGGCCGCCCAATTCTGTAGCTGGCAAAGGGTCTTGCGCTGCGGCTTCGATTTCGCTCCGCGTCACCCATTCGCAATGACACAGAATTTCGCCGCCTTTCATATAGGGACGGATCAAATGTTCAGCGAGATTGGGAACATGTGTCCAGATCGGCTGTGGCAATTTCTTAGGCAACTTGCCAAAATGCTTGGCGTAAAGTTTTGCCACGTGCTGCGCGATGCCGAGGGCCGCTGTCAGCCCGGTGGAGCGAATGCCTGCCACGGTGATCCAGTTTTCGTTCTTATGGGCTTCGATGATGTAATCACTGTACTCAGTGGCGGAGCGCAGGCCGGCGTAGATCGCCGTCACATCCACGCTTTCCAATGCGGGGAGCATTTGGGTGGCACGGGCCTTGAGCTTTTCCAGCGTGGCCGTGTCCGTCTTGGGGTTTTCGCGCTCATCCGTTTCCTCCGCTGTTGGCCCGATGGCGAGGTTGCCGAAGATGGTGCGGAACAGAACCACGCCCTTGGTGCGCTCTGTCGGCACGGGCAGAAGAATGGCACGCAAGAGTTTTGATGCAGGCTTATCGAAGACCACAAACTGGCCTTTGCGGGGTTTGATGGTGAATTGCGCTTCATGGGCCAAGGCTTCGACATGATCGCCATAAAGCCCGGCGGCGTTGATCACGATATGCGCTTGGATGGTGCCTTGGGCCGACGAGAGGTGCCATGTGTCATTGGTGCGTTTGGCGGCCATCACTTCGGCGTTGCGAATGATTTTGGCACCATGGGCCAACGCTTGATGCGCATAGGCCAGCGGCGCTGACCATGGGTCAATCACATGCTCGCCCGGCACCAGAAGCCCGCCCAAGGCGGCTTTGGCAAGGTATGGCTCACGGATGCGCATTTCGGTTTTTGAAACGCGCCTGACATCTTTCACGCCATTGGCGATGGCTTTTGCTTCAATCGCATCGAGCTTGGCCAGTTCTTCGTCACTCCACGCGACAACGATGGCGGAGGTTTCGAGCAGTGGTAAATTAAGCTTATGACGGATGTCGAGATATTCGGCATAGCCTGTTTGCATAAGTTGCAATTCAAGGCTTTTGGGTGGCGCGTCGAAACCTGTGTGAAGAAGTGCGCTGTTGCCCTTGGATGCGCCAGAGAGGATGTCTGCTCCTTTTTCCAGCGCCACGCATTTGAGGCCAGAGATGGATAGGCGGCGCAGAATGGCCAGACCCACCACGCCACAACCAATCACCGCAATATCGAATCTTTCGGTCATAGTCAGGGGTTTAAAGGGATTTTGGCGCGTTGTGGAGGTTTGAGTTTGGGGCTGCAGCGACCTCATCCCTGCCCGTATTTTGCCAGCCAGCTCTCTTCGATCAGCTTCACAAAGGAGGAATGGGGTTCGAGAAGTGTTGGGCCGGGGATTGTCACACTGCCGGGGGCCGTGGTTGCGGCGAACATCTTGCTATCATCGCCCTTTAGTTTGGTCATATCCAAGACGGTTGGATCACCCCAGACTTTGAGATCGGCCTTTTTGGCCTGGGCTTCGGGCGAGAGCAG
>Ga0209583_10000249_pt1 | contig 17508 bp, 16 predicted proteins | sample Str014_FD_187201 | JGI IMG/M metagenome (GOLD analysis project Ga0209583, IMG submission 187201) | Freshwater sediment microbial communities in response to fracking from Pennsylvania, USA - Straight Creek_MetaG_SC_2014 (SPAdes) (version 2) | ecosystem: Environmental > Aquatic > Freshwater >... | reverse complement strand
GCCATGGCCCGCGCCTTCGGTCGCGCCAGCGCGCACTACGATGCCGCGGCTCTGCTGCAGGGCGAGGTGCGCAGCGAGCTGCTCACCAGGCTGCAGTTCTTTCCCCTGCAACCGCGAACGATCGTCGATCTGGGCTGCGGCACGGCACAGGGCGCCAGTGCGCTGCGCCGGCGCTACCGGGGTGCACGGGTGCTGGCCATCGACCTGGCGCCGGGCATGCTGCGCGCCGCGCGCCGGCGCAGCTGGCCGTGGCGACGCTTCGAGTGCGTATGTGCCGACGCACTCGCACTGCCGCTGACCTCGCAATCCGTCGACCTGGTGTACAGCAACCTGATGCTGCAGTGGTGCGACGATCCGGCGCTGGCCTTTAACGAGGTGCGGCGAGTGCTGCGGCCCGGCGGCCTGCTGCTGTTCAGTACCTTCGGTCCCGATACGCTGGTGGAGCTGCGCGCCGCCTGGGCGCAGGCCGATGACGCGCCCCATGTCAGCGCCTTCGCCGACATGCCGCTGCTGGCCTCGGCCCTGCACCACGCGGGTCTGTGCGAGCCGGTGATGGATCGGGATCTGCGCCAGCATCACCTTCTCGACGCTGATGCATTGATGATGAGCCTGCGCAGTATCGGCGCGGGCAACGCTGCCGCCGATCGACGCCGCACGCTGACCGGCCGGCAGCGGCTGGCGCGCATGCGCGCCAGCTACGAGCAGCAGCGGACGCCCGCCGGGTTGCCGGCCACCTGGGAAATCATCTACGGCGCAGCGTTCGCGCCGGCGGCAACGGCGGCGGCGGCGACGCCAGGGGAAGCGCTGGTGCCGGTCTCGGCGATTAGGCGGCGCGGCGCGTGAACACCCCCGTGGACACTCTATTTAAGTGTGCGGCCTACTTCGTAGCGGGCACCGACACCGGCGTGGGCAAGACCCGCGTGACCGGGGGCCTGCTGAGGGCCGCCCGCAAGCAGGGCGCGAGGGTTGTCGGCATGAAGCCGGTGGCCGCCGGATCGATAATTGAGGATGGGCGCCAGATCAGCGAAGATGCCGTCTATATTGCGCTCAGTTCCGGCCAGATGTCGCCATATGAACTGCTCAACCCCTACTGCCTGCCGGAGCCGCTGTCGCCCCATATCGCCGCCGAGCGGGCCGGTGTCCGTATCGACGTGGGGCATATCGTCCAGAGCGCCCTGCGGCTGAGCAGACACAGGGATCTGCTGCTGATCGAGGGCGCGGGCGGCTGGTACGCGCCGATCAATGATCAGCAGACCATGGCCGACGTGGCCCGGGCGCTGGCCGTTCCGGTGTTGCTGGTGGTCGGGTTGCGCCTGGGCTGCCTCAACCATGCGCTGTTGAGTGCGCAGGCCGTAGAACGCTGCGGCTGCGTACTGCGCGGTTGGATCGGCAGCCAGGTGGAGCCGGATTTTTCCGCGCGCGAGGAGAACATCGCCATGCTGACGCGCCTGCTGGGCACGGCGCCGCTGGCGCTGCTGGCGCACGCGCCCGATCCCGGCGGCGACGCCGCGCAGTTGGACGCGGCCGCCGCCGCACTGATCTCGGTCCGCTGACTGATTGCAGTCAAATTCCGGCCCGCGGCCTTTCAGTGTTTCCGCGACCGCGGTCACAGGTTAAACTGCGCCGCGCCGCAAGCACTTAAGATCCTGAAGCTGGCCGCTGTCGTGGCGCCGGATACGTGCGGCTCGTTGGAAAATAAGCCTGCAATTCTTAAGGCCTGAAATGAAGATGAAAAAATCTGGACTCCTGCCCACCGGTCTCGTTGCGGCGCTGCTGGCGCTTGAGGCTCCTACGGCGCATGCCGCCTGGACGCTGAACATGACGCCCGGCATCTCCGCGATCTCGCGCAATATCTATTCCCTGCACATGATGGTGTTCTGGGTATGCGTGGTGCTGGCGGTCGCCGTGTTCGGCGCGATGATCTATTCGCTGGTGCGGTTCCGCAAATCCCAGGGCGCGGTACCCGATACCACGCTGGTGCACAACACCAAGGCGGAGATCATCTGGACGGTCATTCCGATCGTCATCCTGATCTTCATGGCCGTGCCGGCCACGCGCACGCTGATCGAGACCGACGATGCGACCAACACTGAACTGACCATCCGGGTCACGGGCTACCAGTGGAAGTGGGGCTACGAATACATCGGCAGCGGCGTCACGGTGCTCTCGACGCTCGATCACGACAGCAATATTGCCCGCCAGCTCGGCTCCGGGATCGATCCGCTCAGCGTGCCCAATTACCTGCTCGGCGTCGATCATCCGCTGGTGGTGCCCTCGGGCATCAAGGTGCGCCTGCTGATCAGCGCGCAGGACGTCATCCACTCCTGGTGGGTGCCGGCACTGGCCATCAAGAAGGACGCGATTCCCGGGTTCGTCAACGAGGCGTGGTTCAAGATCGACGCCGGCAATACCGGCCTGTATCGCGGCCAGTGCGCCGAACTGTGCGGCCGCGATCATGGCTTCATGCCGATCGTGATTGACGTGCGCAGCAAGGCTGACTTTGACAGCTGGCTGCGCACGCAGAAGGCGCTGCAGCAGCCGGCGGACCCGGCCGCACCGGCCGCCGCCGCGGCCACCGGGGTCGCGGTCGCGACCCACGGCTGAACTTTACGCGCTCTCAACAACGCATTCCTGTCGCGAGTACCTAACATGGCCTATACCGAACACGCCGCCAATCACGACCACCACGATCATCCGCCAGCGGGAATCTGGCGCTGGTTGTCGACCACGAATCACAAGGACATCGGCACGCTGTACCTGTTTTTCGCCGGCATCATGTTCTTCGTCGGCGGGGCGATGGCGATGGTGATACGCCTCGAGCTGTTCAAGCCCGGCATGCAGTTCGTCGATCCGGCGTTCTTCAATTCAATGACCACGGTACACGCGCTGGCGATGATCTTCGGCGCGGTGATGCCCGCCTGGGTGGGTCTGGCCAACTGGATGATCCCGCTGCAGGTGGGCGCGCCGGACATGGCCCTGCCGCGCATGAACAATTTCAGCTTCTGGCTGCTGCCCTTTGCGTTCACGCTGCTGCTGATCGGCTTCTTCGTGCCGGGCGGCGCGCCGGCCGGCGGCTGGACGCTGTATCCGCCGCTGGTGCTGCAGGGCGGCGACAGTTTCCCGATGGCAATCTTCGCCATCCACCTGATGGGCGCCTCCTCGATCATGGGCGCGATCAACGTCATCGTCACCATCATGAACATGCGCGCGCCGGGCATCACGCTGCTGCGCATGCCGCTGTTCGTGTGGACCTGGCTGATCACCGCCTACCTGCTGATCCTGGTGATGCCGGTGCTGGCCGGTTCCGTGACCATGCTGCTGACCGATCATTTCTTCGGCACCAGTTTCTTCAGCGCCTCGGGCGGTGGCGATCCGGTGATGTTCCAGCACATCTTCTGGTTCTTCGGGCATCCGGAAGTCTACATTCTGATTTTGCCGGCCTTCGGTATCGTCTCCGAGGTGATCCCCACCTTCTCGCGCAAGCCGCTGTTCGGCTACGAGGCGATGGTGTACGCCACGGCTTCGATCGCCTTCCTGTCGTTCATCGTCTGGGCGCACCACATGTTCACGGTGGGCATGCCGCTGGCCGGCGAGCTGTTCTTCATGCTCTCGACCATGCTGATCGCGATTCCCACCGGCGTGAAGGTGTTCAACTGGACCGCGACCATGTGGCGCGGCTCGCTGAGCTTCGAGCCACCGATGCTGTTCGCACTCGCCTTCCTGTTCCTGTTCACGATCGGCGGCTTCTCGGGCCTGATGCTGGCGATCGCGCCGGCCGATTTCCAGTACCAGGACACCTATTTCGTGGTCGCGCACTTCCACTACGTGCTGGTGCCCGGCGCGATCTTCGGCATCATGGCTGGCGTGTACTACTGGCTGCCAAAGTGGACCGGCCACATGTACAGCCAGGCGCTCGGCAAATGGCACTTCTGGCTGTCGGCGATCTTCGTCAACGTGCTGTTCTTCCCGCAGCATTTCCTGGGGCTGGCCGGCATGCCGCGGCGCATCCCTGACTACGCCACGCAGTTCGCCGACTGGAACATGGTCTCCTCGCTCGGCGGCTTCGGCTTCGGTCTCTCGCAGCTGCTATTCCCGATCCTGATCTGGAAGTGCATACGCGGCGGCGAGAAGGCGCCGAACCAGGTCTGGGAGGGCGCGCATGGCCTCGAGTGGGAAGTGCCCTCGCCGGCGCCGTACCACACCTGGCAGGATCCGCCGACACCGGCGCAGATCGCCCACGGCGCCGAACATTGAACGCAGCGCCCCTTACCGTCCGGGATGAGCAGCGCCGCCGCGCGCGCCGTACCGCGGTCATTTTCGGACTGTTGGCGCTGACGGTTTACGCCGGCTTCATCTGGATGTCCGTGCATAGGGCACGCGGATGAGCGCTGAGCAGAACCTGCGCCGTGAGAATCGCAGCCTGACGGTTAAGCTGCTGCTGTGCGTAGGGGGCAGTGCGCTGTTTGGCTACGCGCTGGTGCCCCTGTATCGCGTGCTGTGCCAGGTCTCCGGCATCGGCGATCAGCAGACGCTGCGCTCAGCAGTGCAGGTGCGCGACCTCAAGCGCCAGGGCGGCGCCGACGCCAGCCGCACCATAACCGTGGAATTCATGACCAGCCTGCCGACCGTGGGCAACTGGCAGTTCCGGCCCGCGCAGGAATCACTGCAGGTGCATCCTGGCCAGCTCTACGAAGCAAAATTCATCGCCCGCAACCTGACCGGCCACGACACCGTGGCCCAGGCCATTCCGAATATCGCACCGAGCCAGGCCGCCGCCTGGTTTCACAAGACCCAGTGCTTCTGCTTTTCGCCGCAGTCGTTCCGGAAGAGCGAAGAGCGTGAGCTGCCGGTGCGCTTTTTTGTCGATCGTGACCTGCCCGGCAGCATCGATCGGCTGACGCTCAGTTACACTTTTTACGACTTGTCCACGCACGTGGCCGCGCGCTAGCGCGGCGGCGTCATCGAAGATCCAAAGGGAAGCATATGTCGCAGTCGCACAGCCCCGTCGATTCGAGCAAATACTACATCCCGCACGGCACGCCCTGGCCGATCATCGGCTCCGTGGCGCTGTTCACCACGATGCTGGGCGTGGTCGCGTGGTTGAACGAGTGGTTCGGTCCGGTGATGTTCGCCGCCGGCCTCGGGATCCTGGCCATCATGTTCGTCGGCTGGTTCCGCACAGTTATCAATGAGAGCGAGGCGGGCACCTTCAACCTCGACGTCGACCGCTCGTTCCGCATGGGTATGGTGTGGTTCATCATTTCCGAGGTAATGTTCTTCTCGGCCTTCTTCGGCGCGCTGTTCTATGCGCGCCAGCTCTCGGTGCCGTGGATCGGCGGCGAGGGCGTCAAGGTCTTCAACAAGATCTTCCTGTGGCAGAACTACGATGCCGGCTGGCCGACCAATGGCCCGGCCAGACTCGGCCCGCGCGCTGACGGCACCTTCGAGGTGATCCCGGCCTTTGGCGTGCCGGCGCTCAATACCCTGATCCTGCTGAGCTCGGGCGTCACGATCACTATCGCGCACCATGCGCTGAAGGCCGGCAAGCGCAATGTGCTGAAGGTGTTCCTGGCGCTGACCTTCCTGCTCGGCTTCCTGTTCGTCTCGCTGCAGGCGCGCGAATACGGCGAAGCCTACCTGCATAAGGGACTGCAGCTCAGCACCGGCATTTACGGCTCGACATTTTTCATGCTGACCGGCTTTCACGGCCTGCACGTGACTATCGGCGCGATCATGCTGACGATCATCTGGCTGCGTACGCTCCGGGGCCACTTCACGCCTGCACGCCACTTCGGCTTCGAGGCGGTGGCCTGGTACTGGCACTTCGTCGATGTGGTGTGGCTCGGCCTGTTTATCTTCGTTTACTGGGTGTAGGTGACTAGAGCAGTTCGACGCGCTCCACGTCAGGCAGCGCGGGATTGTGCTCCTCGGTGTTGAACGAGACCAGCACGAAGGGGCGGGTGCCGGTGTTGCGGAACGCGTGGGCGACGCCAGGCGGGAAACGGAAGCGCCACACTTCGCCGGCCGGCACTTCGGCATCGCGGGTGTCGGCGCCCTCGCGGTAGCGGACCAGTGCGGGCCCGACCACTGCGCTGAGCTCGGTGCCGCGCCGGTGGGCATGATTGCCGCGCACCGCGCCGGGTTCGCTGATCACGGCGTGCACATTGCGCCAGCCGGCCAGCAGCTGCGGCTCGAGCGGCTCGAACACCGCGCCGCGGGCGTCGGCGTGTACCTTGAGTTTTACAATCTCTACGCTGGACATCGATGGCGGTCCTCGCGAGTTATTGTGTCATGGCGGCGAGTCGCACGCCGATGATCACGAGCAGCGCACCGAGCACCTGCAACAGGCCGAGCGGCTCGGCCAGAAAGGCCCAGGCCAGCAGCATCGTCAGCACCGGGCCCAGCGAGCCGATGATCGCGGTGGTGCCGGCGCCGAGGCGACGCACTGCGTCCGACACCAGCCAGATCGGCAGTACCGTGGAGAACACCGCCATTGCGATGCTGAGCGCGTGCACCTGCCAGGGTTGCGTGACCAGCGCTGAGGGTGGCCGCAGCGCGAAAAACTGGGCCACGGCCAGCAGGCTGGCGTAGGTCGTGGCCCAGGCAGCCACGCGCGCCGAGCCCAGCCGCTGCAGCAGCGGCCCGGCGCGCAGCAGGTATACCGCATAGGAGACCGCACTGCCGAGCACCAGTGCACCCCCGATCCACACCGAGCCGGTCTGATTGCGCAGATCGTGCAGCATCGCCAGCACCACGCCGCAGTAACACAGCAGCAGGGCCAGGCGCTGCATCGGACTCGGCCAGCGCCGCTGCTGCCAGGCGCTGAACAATACGACGATGGTGGGATAAACGAACAGGATCACGCGTTCGAGCGCCGCCGAGATATGCCGCAGTCCCAGGAAATCCAGGTAGCTGGCGGCGTAGTAGCCGAGCAGACCGAGCAGCAGCAGCTCGCGCCAGTCGGCGCCGCTGATCGAGTGCGGCGCCTGGCGGGCGGCGTGCAGGCCCAGCACCAGGAAGAACGGCAGCGAATACAGCATGCGCAGCGCCATCAGCGTCTCGGCGTCGACGCCGTAGCGATACGCGGCCTTGATAAACACGGCCTTGAGGGAAAAGCCAGCGGCTCCGAGCAGCGCGAAAGCGACACCCGTGGAGCGCGTGCGCGCCGCGCTCACGCTGCTCAGCGCGCGAGCCCGTGCGGTCGGATCAGGCCGACGCGCCAGGCGATCATCAGCAGCAGGAACAGCGCCACTGACAGGATCACGCGCAGGGTCAGCGAGCGCAGCAGCTTGTCCGAATTGCCGCGATTGCCGGCGAGGTGATACAGCGCCACCCCCAGGCTTACGACAATGCCCGCCAACACCAGGAATACAACGATGCGGATTATTCCCATGGCCAAAGTATACGGCGCGCCTGTACTCGCCGGGCGCGGCTCGGCACAATGCGCCCCTTTCCCGCGTAGGAGTGGCCTCTTGCTGCGAGTGACCCTTGGCAATCGGACGCTGCACGCCTCGTGGGGCATGGCAGCGCTGGCGCTGGGCGCCGCGCTGCTGTTCCTGCAGCTCGGGCGCTGGCAGTGGCATCGCGCGGCCGAAAAGCGCGCGATCGCCGCGGCGTTCACCGCGGGCAGCCGGCAGTCGGCGCCGCTGGGCGCGGCATCGACCGGCGCGTTGCCGCGTTACGCGCGCGTCACGGTGCGCGGGTTCTACGACGCCGGGCATCAGTTCCTGCTCGACAACATGATTCACCACGGCGCGGCGGGCTATGAAGTGCTGACGCCGCTGAGACTCGATGACGGGCGTATCCTGCTCGTGAACCGCGGCTGGCTGCCCCTGCCGCAGGGACGGCGCGACGTCCTGCCCGATCTCGGGCTGGCCGCGGGCGATGGCGTGGCGCTTGAGGGGCGGCTGGATACGCTGCCGGTCGCGGGCCTGGCCTCAGGGGTGGTGCCGCCCGGCGGCGATGCCAGCTGGCCCAAGCGCACCAGCTTTCCGACCAGCCAGCAGCTGGGCACCGCATTGAATTCCCGCATCGAGGCGCAGCAACTGCTGCTGGCGGCGGACCAGCCGCAGGGCTACGCGCGCGACTGGCAGCCGGCCAGCGCAGGCTTAGGGCCCGAGCGCCACCTGTCCTACGCCATACAATGGTGGGGCCTGGGCGCCCTGAGCCTGTTTCTGTTCTTTTTCCTCAATACGAAGCGCGGCACACCATGAACACTACCGCTCCCTCGCCGCCGCGGGGCCGGCTGCACCTGCTGCTGTTACTGCTGGTGTTCGCCGCGCCGCTGGGCCTGGCCTTCGGGCTGTACTACGGCTCCTCCTGGCGGCCCGCGACGCGCAGCAACCATGGCACCCTGATCGAGCCGGTGCGGCCGCTCACCGACGCCGGCGTGCTGGCCGGCAAGTGGTCGCTGGTCGTGATCGGCACGGGCTCGGGCGGTTGCGATGCCGGCTGCCGCGAGACGCTGATCTATGCGCGCCAGACCTGGCTGTCGCTGGGTAAAGTCGCCAATCGCGCCCAGCGCGTATTGCTGAGTAGCACCGAGTGCTGCGATGAGGATTACCTGAGGCGCGAGCACCAGGGGCTGGTGCGATTGCGCGCCGCGACGCCCGAGACCCTGGCGCTGCTGCAGGCCTTTCCGTCCCCGCAGGCGCGCACCATTTTCATTGTCGACCCGCTGGGCAATCTGATGATGCGCTACGATGCGCAGGCCGACCCGAAGGGGCTGCGCGACGATCTTAAAAAACTACTGGACCTCTCCCACATCGGCTGACGGTGCCACGCTGCGATGAACTCCAGAGCTAGCCTGATACGCCCGCTGGTCGTGGCCGCTTTCGTGCTGGCGTTTGCCGTGGTCGTGCTCGGTGCCTACGTACGCCTTTCGGCGGCAGGGCTCGGCTGCCCGGACTGGCCGGGCTGTTACGGTCACCTCACGCCCACGGGCGCGGAGCAGGCGGCCGCTTCCGGCGCGCTGCCGGGGGCCACCGTGGAAGTCGGCAAGGCCTGGAAGGAGATGATTCATCGTTACGCTGCCGGGACATTAGGGCTCCTTGCAGTCATTATTGCTGCATTAGCGATACAATATAGGCGTGAACGCGTCGTGCCGGTCGCCTTCGCCGTGGGCCTGCTGGCGCTGGTGATCGCCCAGGGCCTGCTGGGCATGCTGACCGTGACCTGGCAGCTCAAGCCGCTGATCGTGACCGCCCATCTGCTGTTCGGCCTGGCGACCTTATCGCTGCTGTGGTGGCTAGCCATGACGCTGTCACGACGGCGCGCGCGTGCCTGGCGGGCAGCCACACCGTTTCTGGGTTCCAGCCTGCCGCGCACGCGCCGGCTGGCGCTGGTGGCGCTCGTGGTGCTGGCGCTGCAGCTCGCACTCGGCGGCTGGACCAGTAGCAATTACGCTGCGGTAGCCTGCCCGGATGTGCCCAAGTGCCAGGGCGCCTGGTGGCCGGACATGGACGGCCGCGGTGCCTTCGTGTTGTGGCGTGGCCTCGACGTGAACTACGAGGGCGGCGTGCTGGCGCAGCCGGCGCGCGTCGCGATCCATTTCGCCCACCGGCTGGGAGCGCTGCTGGCCAGCGGCTTCCTGCTGCTGGCAGCGATTCGCGTGCTGCGCATCCGCAGTGATCCCTTTTCGCGCCGCGCCGCGCTGTGCGTGCTCGGCGCGCTGGCGCTGCAGCTCACACTCGGGATCACGATGGTCGGCTCCGGCTTTCCATTGTGGCTCGCCACAGCGCACAGCGCCGGCGCGGCGCTGTTGTTGCTCGCGGCGGTCGCGCTCAACCGCGCGCTGCGGCCGGCCTGAAAGCCATGGCCACTGAACCGCATCAGGGCGCGGCGCTGGCGCCTGGCGCGGCGCCGCCGGTGGCGGGCTCGGCCGGCACTGCGGGCCGGGCGAGCTGGCGCGATTACCTCGAACTGACCAAGCCACGCGTGGTCGCGCTGATCGTGCTGACCGCGATCGTCGGTACGCTGCTGGCTACCCCCGGCCCGCCACCGTGGCGGGCGCTGGTGTTCGGGAATCTGGGCATCGCGCTGGCCGCGGCCTCGGCCGCGGCGATCAACCACGTGCTGGACCGGCGCATCGATGCGCGCATGGCCCGCACCCGGAGGCGCCCGCTGCCCACCGGGCACCTCGATTATCGCCACGCAATGGTGTTCGCCTTGGGCCTGGGCACGCTCTCGATGGGCGTGCTGTTCCTGCTGGTCAACGCCCTGACCGCGGTTCTGACCTTCGCCTCGCTGATCGGCTATGCCGTGGTCTACACCGTGTGGCTCAAGCGCGCGACGCCGCAGAACATTGTCATCGGCGGCGCGGCCGGTGCGGCCCCGCCGGTGCTGGGCTGGGCCGCGGTGACCGGGACCGTGGATCCGCACGCGCTGCTGCTGTTCCTGATCATCTTCGCATGGACGCCGCCGCATTTCTGGGCATTGGCGATCGCGCGTCGCAACGACTACGCCAAGGTGGATATTCCGATGCTGCCGGTCACGCATGGCGCGGAGTTCACGCGCCTGCACGTGCTGCTGTACACGATGATCCTGGTGCTGGTGACGCTGCTACCCTATCTCACCGGCATGAGCGGCCTGATCTACCTCGCCGCGGCTATCGGCCTCAATGCCCGCTTTCTCTGGCACAGCGTGGCGCTGAAGGTCACGCGGCGCGACGAGTTGCCGATGCGCGTGTTCCGTTTCTCGATCAGCTACCTGATGTGGCTGTTCCTGGCGCTGCTGGTCGATCACTACCTGTTGATACAATAGAGCGCATGATCGTCGAGCGCATCTGGGCCGCCAACCCGCTCCGCAACTATCACTATCTGATCGGCTGCGCCGAGAGCGGCGAGGCGCTGGTGATCGACCCACTGGATGCCGCGGCCTGCCTCAGGCGCGCCAGCGAGCGCGGCTGGACCATCACGCAGATCGTCAACACCCACGAGCACCACGATCATACCGACGGCAACGCCGAGGTGGTGCGGGCCACCGGCGCCCGGGTGCTGGCGCATGCCGGCGCCGCGGCGCGCATCGGTGGTGTCGATCAGGGACTCCAGGCCGGCGATGTGATTCGGGTCGGGCGCAGCGTCGAGCTCGAAGCGCTGGATACGCCCGGCCACACGCTGACGCATGTGTGCCTGCTGGCGCACGGCGACACCCAGGCGCTGTACTCCGGTGACACCTTGTTCAACGCCGGCGTCGGCAACTGCCGCAACGGCGGCGATCCCGAGCTGCTGTACAGCACCTGCCGAACGCTGCTGAAGCGCCTGCCCGCGAACACGCAGATCTACCCCGGCCATGACTATCTGATGAATAACCTGCGTTTCACGCAGAACGTGGAGCCCACCAACACCGCGGCCGGCGCCTGGCTGGCGCGCTGCCAGGACACGGCCCCCGAAGCCATGCCGGTGATGACGCTGGCCGACGAACTGGCCGTCAACAGCTTCTTCCGACTTGGCGAGCGGGGGCTGCGTGAGGGCCTGCGCCAGCGGGTCGCTGAACTTGCGGCCGACGCCAGCGAACGCGAGGTGTTCCTGCGGCTGCGTGAATTGCGCAACAGCTGGTAGGCGGCTGGGCCGCCAAAGGGGATGTCCATGAAGAATTCCAACCTTCAATACCTCACACGCCGCACCGTACTGGGTGGCCTGGCACTGCTGCCGGCCGCCGCGGCGCAGTCGCTCGGCGAGGCCACCTCGCCGTCACAGATCTTCCGGCGTGATCCGCCGCCGATCACCGCGGCCGACCAGGTGCTCAACGTGATGGAGTTCGAGGCCCTGGCGCGCGAGGCGCTGCCGCCGGCGCACTTCGGCTACATCGCCACTGGCAATGATGATGACCGTACCGTGATCCGCAATCACGACGCCTTCTCGCACTACGAAATCCGCTCGCGGCGCTTCGTCGACGTGAGCCGCGTCACTGCCGCGCGCAGCGTGCTCGGCGCGAGCTGGACCAGTCCGATCTATCTGTCGGCGGTGTCGAGCCAGCGCGCCTTCCACCCGGACGCCGAGCTCGGCACGGCGCGTGCCGCGCGCTCGCGCGCGATGCAGATGATGCTCTCATGTGTGGCCTCGACGGCGGTCGAGCCGGTCACCGAGGCCCGCGGCGCACCGGTCTGGCAGCAGCTCTATTCGACCGACGACTGGACGGTCACCGAGGGACTGGTGCGACGCGCCGAACGCGCAGGCTGCCCCGCGATCGTGCTCACGGTGGATACCAAGGTGGGTCCGAACTACGGGCGCAATCTCGAGACCCTGACCCGCGCGATGCGCGTTGACAATCGCACCTGCACCGATTGCCATGTCAACAACTCGCACGATCCGGTGCACAAGGCGCCGATGTTCGAAGGCCTGGATGTCTCGCGTGTCACCTCGTTGGCACCCCCGGACATCACGCCGGCCTACCTCGATCGGCTACGGACGCTGGTAAAGGGCAAGCTGCTGGTGAAAGGCGTCGTGACGGGTGAGGATGCCGCGCTGGCCGTGGCCCACGGCGTCGATGGCGTCATCGTCTCGAATCATGGCGGCCGCCAGGAAGAAACGTTGCGCGCCACGCTCGATTGCCTGCCCGAAATTGTTGCCGCGGTCGGCAAGCGCGTGCCGGTATTGCTCGATGGCGGCGTACGCCGCGGTACCGATGTGTTCAAGGCACTGGCGCTGGGCGCCACCGGTGTGGGTATCGGCCGGCCGCAGGTCTGGGGGCTGGCCGCATTCGGTCAACCCGGCGTGGAACAGGTGATCGACCTGCTGAACCGGGAACTGCTGCAGATGATGCGCGAGGCGGGCACGCCAACGCTGGCGGACATCACGCCCGCTCACGTCATCGCGTCGAGCTGGCGTTGAGCGGCCCCGTCGCAGTGTAGCCGCGGCACACGGCCGCAATCTTGTTGCCATCCGGGTCGCGGACGTACGCGGCGTAGAAATCCGGGCCGTAGTGCGCTCGCAAGCCGGGCGGCCCATCGCCCTGGCCACCGTGGGCCAGCGCCGCGGCGTAGAAGGCATCGACGTCTTTCCAGCTGCGGGCGCTGAAGGCGACCATGCTGCCGTTGCCCGCGGTCGCGGGTTGCTGATCGAAGGGCTTGCCGATCCAGAAGGCCAGCTCCCGGGCGCCACCGTCCTCATAGAGGCCCCAGCCCGCCGAGATCCGATCCCACTCCGGATCGCCGGTGATGCAGCGGGGCATGCCCAGCGGACTCAAGACCGCCTGATAGAAGCGCACCGCGCGCTCGAGGTCATTGGTGCCGAAGTAAATGTAGGACAGCATCGCAAAAGTATAAGCGACAGCGGCAGCCCGCGCCGCGCGGTAGAATCCGCGCCCCCCATGGACGTGTCACCGATTCTTGCCCCCCTGAACGATGCCCAGCGTGCGGCCGTCACGGCGCCCATCGGGCCGACGCTGGTGCTGGCCGGCGCCGGCAGCGGCAAGACCCGGGTGCTGATCCACCGCATCGCCTGGCTGATCGAGGCGCTCGGCGCCACGCCGCACGGCATCCTGGCCGTGACCTTCACCAACAAAGCCGCCGCCGAGATGCGCGCGCGCGTCGAATCGCTGCTCGGCATCGCCGGCGGCGCGCTGTGGCTGGGCACCTTTCATGGGCTCGCCCACCGCCTGCTGCGGCTGCACTGGCGCGATGCCGGTCTGCCGCAGAGCTTCCAGATCTTCGACAGCGAGGACCAGCAGCGCCTGATCAAGAAAGTGATCAAGGCCCAGGGCCTGGATGAGACGCGCTTCGTGCCACGCGAGGTGCAGTACTTCATCAACAAGCACAAGGACGAGGGGCGCCGCCCGAAGCACCTGAAGGCCGGGGGCGATCCGACCGAGCGCACCCTGGTGCGCCTGTATGAGGAATACGAGATCCAGTGCGCGCGTTCGGGTGCGGTGGACTTCGCGGAGCTGCTGCTGCGCGCCTTCGAACTGTGGCGCGACAACCCGGAGCTGCTGCGTCACTACCGGGCGCGCTTCCGGCACGTGCTGGTCGATGAGTTCCAGGACACCAACGCCATACAGTACGCCTGGATCCGACTGCTGGTGGGGAGCGAGAGCGCACCGTTCGTGGTGGGAGATGACGATCAATGTCTGGCCGCGGGAACACCCGTGACCATGGCCGACCGTTCGCAAAAGCCCATCGAGGCTGTCCTACCGGGCGATGACGTGTTGTCCAGCTATGGTAGCGGCGATCTGCGGTCTGCCAGGGTCACCGAGCGTTTCGTGCGTCACCGGAGCGGCCGCATGGTGCACCTGCACCTGGCTTCAGGCCGGGTCGTCAAGAGCACGCCCGAGCACACGCATTTCGCCGGCTATGTCCTCGGCGCGACCCCGCAAACCTATTTCCTGTACCTGATGCACAAGGAAGGCATTGGTTTTCGCCTTGGCACCTCGCAGGTCTACACCGCCGGTCAGGCGCGGCCCACCGTCGGGTTCAAGCAGCGCTCGCTCCAGGAGCATGCCGATGCCCTGTGGATCATCCGCACCCATGACACAGAAAATGAGGCGCGCTCGGATGAGATGCTGACGTCGCTGCGCTATGGACTGCCCACGTTGCCGTTTGTAGCGCGAAAGGGTCCCCGCAACGTATCTGGCAATGGCCTGGTTCATGACGCACGACACATCGCGAAGATTTTCAGCTCGCTGAATACTACCGATGCGGCGCACCGCCTGCTTGAAGACACCGGACTCGATGTCGAGCGCCCGCACCACGCGCCGCAGAGCCGCAATTCGAACCGGAACAACATCGTCATCACGTTGTGCGGCGGTCGCCGCGGCGCCAATCCCATGCATCGAATTTCGGTAGTGGGTATCGATGCCGCCGACCGGCGTGCACTTGCGGGTCTGGGTTTGAGCATGCGCTCCGCCAAGCGCGCCAGCAAGAGCTGGCGCTTTGAAACCGCACGCAGCGATTTTGGCGAACTGATGTCGATCGCAAGGCAGATACGCGACGAGCTGGGTGGCCGCTACGTGCTACAGGGACATCTGCTCAGTCGCTCGCTACCGTTCATTGCGGCCGCAGCGATCCGCCCCGGCATGGTCATGGCAACGGAGCAGGGGAACTTCGACGTCGTAGAGCACATCGAGCAGCAGGAGTTCGCTGCCGAGGTCTACGACCTGAATATCGAGCGCACCCACAATTTCGTCGCCAACGGTATCATCACGCACAACTCGATCTACCGCTGGCGCGGCGCGCGCGTGGAGAACCTGCAGAAATTCCGCAGCGATTTTCCACAGGCGCAGCTGTTCAAGCTCGAACAGAACTATCGCTCGACCGGCGCGATACTCGAGGCTGCCAATGCCCTGATCGCGCAGAACTCCGCGCGCCTGGGCAAGAAACTGTGGACCAGCGGTGCGCGCGGCGAGGCGGTGCGCGTCTATGCGGCCTACAACGAGCGCGACGAGGCGGATTTCGTGATCGGCCGCGTCCAGCAGTGGATTGCCCAGGGCGGCGCGCGCGCCGAGTGTGCGATCCTGTACCGCTCGAACGCCCAGTCGCGGGTGTTCGAGGAGGCGCTGATTCAGGCGCGCATGCCTTATCGCGTCTATGGCGGCCTGCGATTCTTCGAACGCGCCGAGATCAAGGACGCGCTCGCCTACCTGCGCCTGATTGCCAATCACGACGATGACGCCTCCTTCGAGCGCGTCGTAAACCTGCCCACGCGCGGCATCGGCGCGCGCAGCCTGGATACCTTGCGCGAGAGCGCGCGCGGTGCCGGCAGCTCGCTGTGGCGCGCGGCCGGCGCGCAGCTCGGCGACAGCGCCGTGGCCGGGCGCGGCGGCGCGGCACTGCACGGCTTCCTGGCGCTGATCGAGCGGCTGGGCCGCGATGTCGACGGTTTGCCGCTGCACGAGCAGGTCGATCATGTGATCAACAACACCGGCTTGATCGAGCACTTCCGCAAGGACAAGGCCGAGCGCGGCGAGGCGCGTATCGAGAACCTCGAGGAGCTGGTCAGCGCCGCGCGCGGCTACGAGCCCGAAGGCGACGACCTGCCCCCGCTGCAGAGTTTTCTCGCGCACGCGGTGCTGGAATCGGGTGAGGCCCAGGGCGGCGCCTGGGAGGACTGCGTGCAGATGATGACGCTGCACACGGCCAAGGGCCTGGAGTTTCCGGTGGTGTTCCTGACCGGCATGGAAGATGGCCTGTTTCCGCACCAGCGCTCGCTCAATGACCTCGAGAGTCTGGAGGAGGAGCGGCGCCTCTGTTACGTGGGCATCACCCGCGCAATGCGCCACCTGTACTTGAGCTATGCCGAACAGCGGCGGCTCCACGGCGTCGACAGCTACAACATGCCCTCGCGCTTCATCCAGGAAATCCCCCCAGCGCTGCTCGAGGAGCTGCGCCCGCGCATCCAGATCGCGCGCACACCAGTGCGCTCCGGCGCCGCGGCCCATGCTGGCGGCCACGCTAGTGGGCCGCGCGGCGGCCTGTTTGACGCACCCGCCGCAGCCCCCGTGGGCGGCATGCGCCTGGGAACCCGCGTGCGCCATGGCAAATTCGGCGAGGGCGTGGTGCTCAATATCGAGGGACAGGGCCCCCATGCGCGCGTGCATGTAAACTTCGAGAGCCAGGGCGCCAAGTGGCTGATGCTGAGCATGGCGCGGCTCGAACTCATGTAGCGGGAGCATAGATGAAGATCCTGATACTCGGCGCCGGCCAGGTCGGCCGCACCGCCGCCAACAACCTGGCGCGCGAACCGGCCAACGAAGTGACCGTGGTCGACACCGACGAACAGGTGCTGCGCGACCTGCAGGATCGCATCGACATCCGGGCGGTCGCCGGCTGTGCCTCCTATCCATCCGTGCTCGAGGCGGCCGGCATCGCCGATACCGATATCCTGATCGCCCTCACCAGTAGCGACGAAGTAAACATGGTCGCCTGCGAGATCGCCCACACGCTGTACCGGACTCCGACACGTATCGCGCGCATTCGCGCTGCCGAGTACACCAGCCGCCCGCAGCTGTTCGCGGAGGGTGCGTTGGCCGTGGACGTGTGGATCAATCCCGAGGAGCTGGTCACCGACTACATCGCCCACCTGCTCGAGAACCCGGGCGCCATGCAGGTCGTCGACTTCGCCGACGGCCGCGTGCAACTGGTCGGCCTGCGGGCGCGCAAGGACGGCCTGCTGGTCGGACGGCAACTGCGCGAACTGCGCGAGCTACTGCGCGAGATCAATCCGAACTCGCCGCCCGCGGTCATCCTGGGCGCCGACACCGAGGTGGTGCTGGACGGCCGCCTGCTCGGCAAGCCGCGGGACGCGGCGGACGCGGCGCGGATGCTGCGGGAGCTACGGGCGCGCGAGCACGAGGTGATCACCGGCCTCGCGGTGGTGGAGACGGGGCCGCCCGGCGCCGCGGCACGGCAGGAGACCACTTCGGTCACGACCCGGGTGCGGATGGGCGGCTACGGAGACGCCGAGATCGACGCGTACGTGGCGACCGGCGAGCCCCTCGACAAGGCGGGAGGCTACGCGGTGCAGGGGCTGGGCGGCCGGCTGGTGGCCGCGGTCGACGGCTGCTTCACCAACGTGG
>Ga0209583_10000248_pt1 | contig 17585 bp, 17 predicted proteins | sample Str014_FD_187201 | JGI IMG/M metagenome (GOLD analysis project Ga0209583, IMG submission 187201) | Freshwater sediment microbial communities in response to fracking from Pennsylvania, USA - Straight Creek_MetaG_SC_2014 (SPAdes) (version 2) | ecosystem: Environmental > Aquatic > Freshwater >... | reverse complement strand
CTATTCAGCCTGCTTCATCGGCGCGATGAAATATGTCGCGATGACGCAGAAGATCGCGCTGCCGGCCGAGACCTCGATCAAGGCCGACGTCGGCATCGGCCCGATCCCGGCCGGCTTCGGCATCCAGGTGACGCTGAACTTCACGATCCCGGGCATGGAACGCGCTGCGGCCGAAAAGCTGGTCGAAGCGGCGCACGGCGTGTGCCCGTACTCGAACGCGACCCGCGGCAATATCGACGTGACGCTGAACGTGCTCTGATTGCGTTTCAAAATGGCGCCCGCCGCTCAAGCGGGGCGGCGCACCAGCAACTGCAGGACGAGTTCGACGCGCGCCTGAACCGGCGTGAGCGCGCCGGCCGAGGGCAGTGCCGGCTCGCCGGCATCGATCACGCTGCCGTTCAGGCAGCGCGTGGCGCGCAGCACGGCAACACCGCCGGCCTGTGCCTCCAGCAGCGCCGCCTCCAGCGCGTGGTGCAGGCTGCCGTTGCCGGTAGCGGCCACGACGATCCCTTGCACCCCTGCCTGCGCCATTGCGCGCACCAGCGTGCCCTGCGCGCCTGCGTGGCTCGTGACGATTTCCACCACCGGCCAGCCTGCGCCGCCGTGCGGCAGACACGCGAGACCGAGCCCCTCGCCCTCAGGCCAATCCCGGTACAGACGCAGCCGGCCGGCCTCGACCTGAGCGACCGCACCCGCATCGCCGCTGGCGAAAGCGTCGAGGCGATGCGCGTGCACCTTGCGCACGTCGAGCGCGCCGTGAACCGTGCCGGCCAGCAGGGCGACGACGCCACGCGCACCCGGCGTATTCGCGACAAGCATGGCATCGAGCAGGTTCTGCGGCCCGTCGGCCTGCAGCGAGGTGGCCGGCCGCATCGCCGCCACCAGCACCACCGGCCTGGCAGGCGCGAGCACGCGCTGCAGGAAGTAGGCGGTCTCTTCGAGCGTGTCGGTGCCGTGGGTGATCACGACACCACCCACCTCCGGCCGCGCGAGATGGCGATCGACCGCCAGAGCGAGTGCACGCCAAGTCTCGAAGCCCATGTCCTTGCTGTCGATCTGCGCGATCTGCTCGACTTCGATCGGCACACCGGCCAACGCCGGGACGGCGGCCACGAGCTGTGCGGCGCCGAGCTGCGCGGCGGTGTAGCCGACGGCATCGCCGGCACTCGCAGCGGTGCCGGCGATCGTGCCGCCGGTGCCGAGCACGACGACGAGGGGCGTGTCGACAGGCGTTTTGCTTTGCATTTTTCTCGAAGCTGGATGAAAATACAGGTACTGGATGAATCGTCAGCCCCAGCTAACACAAGGGCTGACACAAAAGCCCAGACGCAAGAGCAAGGGGCTGCGGCGCATCCTCCATCATCAAGGAAAACCTGTGTACGAACCGCCCAAGCTCACCGACCGGCAGCAGCAGATCCTCGACCTCGTGCAAAGCGCGATCGAGCGCACCGGCGCCCCGCCCACCCGTGCCGAGATCGCCAGCGAGCTCGGCTTCAAGTCGGCCAACGCCGCAGAGGAACACCTGCAGGCCCTGGCACGCAAGGGCGTGATCGAGTTGGTGGGCGGCACCTCGCGCGGCATCCGGCTGCGTTCAGAGACGCTGCGTCAGCTGAACCAGCAGCGCGGCAAGCAGTTCATGCTGCCGCTGCCCAGCCTGTCGCAGCTCACGCTGCCGCTGATCGGGCGCGTTGCGGCCGGCAGCCCGATCCTGGCGCAAGAACACATCGACCAGAGTTACCTGATGGAAGCGAGCATGTTTCCCCGCCGGCCCGATTACCTGCTCAAGGTTCGCGGCATGAGCATGCGCGACGCCGGCATCATCGATGGCGACCTGCTCGCCGTGCAGCGCGCGAGCGACGCGAAGAACGGCCAGATCGTGGTGGCGCGGCTGGGCGACGAGGTCACGGTCAAGCGCTTTCGCCGCACCCGCAACAGCATCGAGCTGATCCCCGAGAACCCCGACTTCCAGACCATCGTCGTGCCGACCAGCGGCGCCGATGCCGGCGAAATGCAGTTCGAGATCGAGGGCCTCGCGGTCGGGCTGATCCGCAACAACATGATGATGTGACGCCATGGCCGCCGCGACCAGCATCAAGGCACCGAAAGCCGCCACGGCAGCCCAGTGTGTCGCCCTCGAGCAGTTGCCCAACATCGGCCCGTCGCTGGCCGCCGACCTGCGCCTGATCGGCATCGAGCGCCCGGCAGACCTGCGCGGCAAGGATCCGTTCGTGCTCTACCAGAAGCTCTGTGCCGCAACCGACTCGCGCCAAGACCCCTGCGTGCTCGACACCTTCATGGCCGCGGTCGATTTCATGCGCGGCGCACCGGCCACGCCCTGGTGGCACTACACGCCGCAGCGAAAGGCGCTGTTCGGCCAGGTCTGACCGAGCTGCAAGGGCGCGAAGGCCCTCGCCTCACTGCTTCGGCGCGCCAAGAAAATCCATCTTGCCGACCTCGACACCGTTGTGCCGCAGCAGCGCGTAGGTCGTGGTCGCGTGGAAAAAATAAATTCGGCAGCGCGAAGTGCTTCAGGTAGGCCTCGCCCTTCATCACGATCGGGCCGGTGCGGCGCGGCAGCGTCACGTCCTTGTCTTCGGTGCCGTCGACCTTGTCGGCCGGCACCGACTTGACGAACTCGATCGTCGCGGCGATGCGCTGGCGCAGATCGGCCAGGCTGGCCTCGCTGTCGTCGAACTTCGGCGCGTCGACGCCGGCCAGGCGCGCGATCAAGAATTTGGCGGTGTCGCAGGCGATCTGCACCTGGGTGGTCAGCGGCAGCATGTCAGGTGCCAGGCGTGCCGCGAGCAGCACGGCAGGCTCGAACTTCTTCGCCGCCGCATGGGCCTCTGCCTTGGTGAGCCAGGCGCTCATGTTGTCGAGCATGGCGACGAAGATCGGCGCACTGGCCGAGTGCATGGTGATGGACATGGGTCTGTCTCCGGGAGTCGTTGGCGTGAGGGTGGGCTTGACAGTGCGAATGCCAACGAGCTTGGCCCGGGCGTGCACAATCGAGCCGATCCTACAGGCAGCGCCGCACCCGCGATCTCCGTGAACATCATCATCCTCGACGACTACCAGGACGCCGTGCGCAAGCTCAAGTGCGCCAGCGTGATGGAATCGCTCAACGCCAAGGTCTTCACCAACACCGTCAAGGGCATCGGCCAGCTTTCCGTGCGCCTGCGCGATGCCGAGGTGCTGGTGCTGATCCGCGAGCGCACGCAATTCCCGAAGCAGTTGCTCGAGAAGCTGCCCAAGCTGAAGCTGATCTCGCAGACCGGCAAGGCCGGGCCGCACATCGATGTCGAGACCTGCACGGCCATGGGCATCGCGGTTGCCGAGGGCGTGGGTTCACCCGTCGCGCCGGCCGAGTTGACCTGGGCCCTGATCATGGCCGCGATGCGCCGCCTGCCGCAGTACATCGGCAATCTGAAACACGGCGCCTGGCAGCAGTCGGGCCTGAAGGCGGCCTCGATGCCGGCGAATTTCGGCCTGGGCATGGTCTTGCGCGGCAAGACGCTGGGCATCTGGGGCTACGGCAAGATCGGTGCGATGGTCGCCGGCTACGGCAAGGCCTTCGGCATGCACATCACGGTCTGGGGCAGCGAGGCGGCCCGGCAGCGCGCGGTGAGCGATGGCCACATCGCGGCACCGAGCTGCGAGGCCTTCTTCGAGGCCTGCGACGTGCTCTCGCTGCACCTGCGGCTGCACGACAGCACGCGCGGTGTCGTCAAACTCGATGCGCTCTCGCGCATGAAGCCGACGGCGCTGCTGGTGAACACCTCGCGCGCCGAGCTGATCGAGGAAGGTGCGCTGGTCTCGGCGCTGAATCGCGGCCGCCCGGGCATGGCGGCGGTCGACGTGTTCGAGAGCGAGCCGATCCTGCAGGGCCACCCGCTGCTGCGGCTCGAGAACGCGGTCTGCACACCGCACATCGGCTATGTGGAGCAGGACAGTTACGAGCTTTACTTCAAGGCCGCGTTCGACAACGTCGTGAACTTCATCGCCGGGACGCCCACGAACATCCTGAACCCCGAGGCACTGCGAGTGCTCCGATGAGCCGGGCCGCGGCCCCGGCGGTGCCGGGCACGCCGCTGCCGGCCAGCCTCCGATGGGCGCTGATGTTCGGCAATTTCGTGATCGGCTGCGGTGTGATGTCGGTGGCCGGCACGCTGAACGACATCGCTCGCTCGCTCGATGTCTCGATCGCGCTGGCCGGCCAGTTGATCGCGATCGCGGCGGCGACCATGGCCTTCGGTGCACCGCTGCTCGCCGGCTGGGTCGCCGGCTTCGACCGCCGCCGCCTGCTCGCGCTGGCACTGCTCTGGTATGGCGCCGGCCATGCGATCAGCGCGCTGATGCCGAGCTACGCCGCACTCTGGCCGGTGCGGGCGCTGACGATGCTGGCCGCTGCGGTGTTCACGCCGCAGGCCGCCGCGGCGATCGGCTTCATGACCGCCCCGCAGGAGCGCGGGCGCGCGATCACCTTCATCTTTCTCGGCTGGTCGGTCTCGTCGGTGCTGGGCATGCCACTCTCGGCCTGGATCGGCGAGACCTTCGGCTGGCGCTTTGCATTCGGCACCATCGCGGCGCTGGCGTTCGCCGCTTCGGTGTGGGTCTTCGCGGTGATGCCCGACCACGTGCGCCCGGCGGCGCTTTCGCTCGAGGCCTGGAAAGAGGTGCTGACCAACCCCGCACTGATGGCGATGGTGCTCGTCACCGCGCTGTCGGGCGCCGGCCAGTTCACGCTGTTCTCCTACCTGACGCCGTACTACAAACACACGCTCGGCGCCGGCACCGGCCAGATCAGCGGCCTGTGGATGTGGTTCGGTGCGTTCGGGCTGATCGGCAACGTGGTGCTGACGCGCGTGATCGACCGTGTCGGGCCGAATGTCGCGGTCGCATTCACGCTGTCGCTGATCGCGCTCTCGCTGCTCGCCTGGCCGCTCGGCGGCACGCTGGTCGGCACCGCGGTGGTCCTGATCCCGTGGGCGCTGGGCTGCTTCTCGTCGAACTCGACGCAGCAGGCGCGGCTGGGCATCGCTGCACCGGCCCTCGCGCCGGCGCTGATGGCCTTGAACACATCGGCGATCTACCTCGGCCAGGCGGTCGGCGCATCGAGCGGCGGTTGGCTGATCGTGCACGGCGGCTACGCGCCGCTGAACTGGTTCGGCCTCGCCTGGCTGCTGGCAGCGATCGCGCTGAGCCTGTGGGCCGGGCGACGCGCGGTGGCGTTCACATGACGGGGGTCGACGCCGCTGCCCCGCTGGCCGTGCCGGCGTCCCGGCGCGAGCTGTTCTTCGCCTTCACCCGGCTGGCGCTGCAGGGATTCGGCGGCGTGCTGCCGGTCGCGCAGCGCGAATTGGTCGAGCGCAGACGCTGGCTGAGCCGCGACGAGTTCGTCGAGATGCTCGCGATCAGCCAGGTGCTGCCGGGGCCGAACGTGGTGAACCTTGCACTGATGTTCGGCGACCGTGCCTTCGGCTGGCGCGGCGCGATGGCCGCGCTCGGCGGCATGCTGCTCGCGCCGATGGTGATCGTGCTGGCGTTGACGGCGCTGTACGTGCGCTTCGACCAATACCCGATGGTGACCGGCGCGCTGCGCGGCATGGGCGCAGTCGCGGCCGGGCTCGTGCTGTCGACCGGCTTCAAGCTGCTCGGCACGCTCCGGCGCAACCCGATGGGGCTGCCGATCTGCCTGGTTTTCGGCACGCTCACGCTGGTCGGGACCGCCTGGTTGCGGCTGCCGCTCGCGTGGGTCATCGCCGGGCTCGGCTCGGTCGCGATCTCGGTCGCATGGATTCGAATGAAGCCGCGATGAAGCACGACGCCACGGATCTGTTCGGCCTGTTCACGCACTTCCTGGTGCTGAGCCTGCTCGCGATCGGCGGCGCCATCACGACCGTGCCGGACATGCACCGCTACATCGTCGCCGAGCACCATTGGCTGACCGATGCGCAGTTCACCGCGTCGATCGCGATCGCGCAAGCGGCGCCGGGGCCGAATGTGCTGTTCGTCGCGGTGCTGGGCTGGAACGTCGCCGGCCCGCTGGGCACGTTGGCGACCATGACCGGCATCCTTATCCCGTCGACCGTGCTCTCGCTGTGGGCCACGCGCTGGGGCAGTCAGCGCCGCGAGACGCGTTTCGTGCGCGCCTTCACCGCCGGGCTCACGCCTTTGACGCTGGGCCTGCTGCTGGCCACCGGCTGGGTGCTCGCCGAGCCCTACCTGCTGGAGCCCACGCACCGCTGGGGCGCGCTCGCGCTGGTCTCCGTCACGCTGTTGGTGATGCTGCGCACGAAGCTGAGCCCGATGTGGCTTGTGGCGCTCGGCTGCATCGCCGGAGCCTTCGGCTTCGTTTGACGCCGCAGATCAGCCCAGCGCGCGGTCGATCACACCGGGCAGCGCCCGCACGTCGTCGGCCACCGAGGCCGGCAGTTCCGACCAGTCGTGCGCAGCGCCTGCGCCCTGCGCCATGGCGACCAGCACATCGGCGCCGCCGTCGGACGAAGCGCTGACCATCAAGCTCAGCGGCATCGCCGGCCGCGAATCGGCATCGTCCATCACGACGAGCGTGCCGCCGATGGACGATGCCAGCACCAGCGCCGGCGGCGAACCCGGCACCAGCGCCAGCACCGACAAACCCTGGTCGAGCGCCGCGCGCTCGATGCGTTGCAAGGTTTCGCTCACGTCGAAACGGCTGTGGCGAAACAGACGCATCGCGTGGTTGCGTTCGGTTTCGGACGCCCCGCGCAGCGGGATCATCGCGGCCATCACGACCGCGAGGCTGCCCGTCATCCAAAGGCGGAACGGGCGCCGGGCTTTCAACACGGACATGGAAGGAACGAGCATCCCCGACGACGATTCCTCGCGCCAGCGCTGCACCAGGGGTTGAACGATCTTTTTCATGCTTCCAGCGTACGGCGCGCATGTGACGGCTGCAAGCGCCAGACCGTCAAGATTGGTAAAAGGGGCAGGCTACTTCGTCCCGAAGATCTTGTCGCCGGCGTCGCCCAGGCCGGGGATGATGTAGCCGATCTCGTTCAGGTGGCTGTCGATCGAGGCGGTCCAGCAGCGCACCTCGGGGTGGGCCTTGCCGAGCGCGGCCACGCCTTCGGGTGCGGCCACAAGCACGAGCGCGCGAATGTCCTTGCAGCCGCGCTTCTTCAAGAGGTCGACCGTTGCGATCATCGAGCCGGCGGTGGCGAGCATCGGGTCGATGATCAGCGCGGTGCGCGCATCGAGCTGGCCGACGAACTTCTCGAAGTAGTTCTCGGGCTGCAGGGTCTCGTGGTTGCGCGAGAGCCCGACCACGCTGACCTTCGCGCTCGGGATCATGTCGAGCACGCCGTCGAGCATGCCCAGGCCGGCGCGCAGGATCGGCACCACCGTGATCTTCTTGCCGCTGATCTGCTCGATCTCGGTCGGGCCGCTCCAGCAATCGATCGTGACCTTCTCGAGCGGGAAATCGGCGGTCGCCTCGTAGGCCAGCAGGCGCGCGAGCTCGTTCGTGAGTTCGCGAAACTTCTTGGTCGAGATCTCGTTCTCCCGCAGCAGGCCGACCTTGTGCTTGACCAGCGGGTGCTTGACGTCGATGACTGGCATGGAAAGCTTCCTGAAGTGTGCGTTAGGTTGACTTCTTGGTGCGCTGGCGCACGGCCTCGTAGAGACACACGCCACTGGCGACCGAGACATTCAGGCTTTCGACCGCACCGGCCATCGGCAGGCGCACGAGTTCGTCGCAGGTCTTGCTCGTGAGTTGGCGCATGCCGCTGCCTTCGGCGCCGAGCACCAGCGCGACCGGGCCGCTGAGGTCGAGGTCGTAGAGCGACTGTTGCGCGTCGTCCGACGTCCCGATGACGCGGATGTCGCGTTCCTTCAACTCGTTCAAGGTCCGGGCCAGGTTCGTGACCATGAAGTAGGGCACCGTGTCGGCCGCGCCGCTCGCGACCTTCGCGACGGTTGCGTTGACGCCGACCGCGTGATCCTTCGGCGCGATCACCGCGTGCGCGCCGGCGCCGTCCGCCACCCGCAGGCAGGCGCCGAGGTTGTGCGGGTCGGTGATGCCGTCGAGCACGAGGATCAGGGGCGGGCCGGAGACGGCATCGAGCGTGTCGTCGAGCGAGGAGCTGATGGTGATCGTCTCGACCCGCGCGGCGACACCCTGGTGGCGGGGCGAGCCGCTGAGCTTTTGCAGGCGCTCGTCGTCGCTGTCGACGAGCTTCGCGCCTGCCTCTCGCACGCGCTCGACGAACTGGCGCATGCGCTGGTCGCGCCGCGCGGCGTCGACATGAATTTCGATCACCGACTTCGGCGCCGATTTCAGCCGCACCGTCACCGCATGAAACCCGAAAAGAACCTGTTTGCTCATCGGCCGATGTTACGGCCAAGTACCATCCCGAAATGGACGGCGCATCGCTCCACACGCAATGCTGCATCGCCGGTGGCGGCCCGGCCGGGCTGATGCTGGGCTACCTGCTGGCGCGTGCCGGCGTCGAGGTGATCGTGCTCGAAAAGCACGCCGATTTCCTGCGTGACTTTCGCGGCGACACGATCCACCCGTCGACGCTGACGGTGTTGAACGACCTCGGCCTGCTCGACGCCTTTCTCGAACTGCCGCACCAGGAGGTGCGCGAACTCGTCGGCGACGTGTACGGCGAGCAGGTGCCGATCGCGGATTTCAGCCACATCGATGCGCCGCGGCCGTTCATGGTGCTGATCCCGCAGTGGGACTTTCTCGACTTCATCGCCGCGCAGGCGAAGCGGCTGCCGAACTTCTCGCTGCGCCTGGGCGCCAAGGCACTCGGCGTGATCGAGGAAGGCAGCGCGGTGGTCGGTGTCAACGTGCAGACGGCAGAGGGCGGCTTCGCGGTGCATGCCGACCTGATCGTCGCGGCCGACGGCCGTCACACGACGCTTCGCGACCGCGCCGGGCTTGCCAGCACCGACCTCGGCGCGCCGATCGACGTGCTGTGGTTCCGCGTCCCACGCGATCCCGCCGACGACCGGTCGCAGACCGGCGGTTCGATCCGCCCCGGCGCCTTCCTCGTCACGTTGAATCGCAACGACTACTGGCAGTGTGCCTACCTGATCCCGAAGGGGTCGCTCGACGCGCTGCGCGCGCTGGGCATCGTGGCCTTTCGCGCCCGCCTCGGCGAGATCGCACCGTTCCTCGCGAGTGCTGTCGGGACGCTGACAGGTTGGGACCAGATCAAGCTGCTCAGCGTGCAGATCAGCCGCATGCCGCGCTGGTGGCGCGACGGGCTGCTGTGCATCGGCGATGCGGCGCATGCGATGTCGCCGGTCGGCGGCGTCGGCATCAACCTCGCGATCCAGGACGCGGTCGCAGCGTCGAACCTACTCGCCGCGCCGCTGCGCGAGCGCCGCTTACGAAGCGCCGACCTCGCTGCGGTGCAGGCGCGACGCGACTGGCCGGCGCGCGTCACCCAGCGCGCGCAGATCGCGATCCAGAACGAAGTGCTCGCGCCGGTGCTCGCCGGCACCGCGGCGCCATCCACCCTGCCCCTGCCACTGCGCATGCTGCAGCGACTGCCGATGCTGCGGCGGCTGCCGGCACGGCTGATCGGTATCGGCGTGCGGCCCGAGCGCGTCGAGACCGCGGCGGCGCCGCCTCGCTGATCAAGCCTTGCGCAACGCGACGATTGCCGTCAGCAACCCGATCAGCACCGGCTGGTGCAGCATGTAGAAACTCAGGCTCCAGCGACCGAGCGTGGCCAGCGGCGCGAGCGCAGCCGGCAGCGTGCCGCTGACCCACGCGTGCCGGTGCGCCAGCACCCATTGCCCTGCAGCCAGCCCCCACCACATCACACCCAGCCACGGCAGCAGCGGCACGTAGTCTTCGGTGACCGGCTTGCGCGTGACGAGGCCCAGCCAGTTGGTCCAGCGCGTGTCGAAGAACGCGTGCTGAACGAACTGCGGCAGCAAAATCGCGACGAGTCCGAGCAGCCACAACCAGCGGCCCGCGCCACTGCTCAGCCGCATCACGATCAACGCGACCGCGATGCAATGCAACACGCCGAAGCTGATGAAGCTGCGCGGGAACATCCACCGCGACGCCATCGACACCAGCAGCGCGCACCCTGCCACCTGTGCCCAGCGGCGCCAGAAGCGCGGCCACGGCTGCCGCTGCAGCGCCGCGACGGCCTGGCCGAAGCCGGCGCAGAACAGGAACAGGCTGACGATGCAGCTGCGTTGCACGGTCCAGAACGGGTCGGCGTAGAAGTTCTGGTCGATGAACCCGAAGTGATCGAGGTCGAACGAGAAGTGGAAGATCGCCATCCAGACGATGGCAGCGGCGCGCAGCGCATCGAGGCGGTCGAAGCGTTGCCTGGCGAGGCCGCAGGGGTCGTCGGTATCGGTCACGCGGGGACGATAGCGCAAGCGCGTTGCGCCTTCGCGAGCGCCCCGAGGTCAGCGTGTCGATGACGTCCGGGGTCATCGGGAACGCGGGTTCGCCGCGCTATCGTTCGGCGCATGAACCCGTCATCCAACCCGACCGTCGGCACGCAATTGCGCGATTGGCGCCAGCGACGCCGCCTGAGCCAGCTCGACCTGTCGGTCGACGCCGAAGTCTCGACGCGTCACCTGAGCTGCGTCGAAACCGGCCGCGCGATGCCCAGCCGCGAGATGGTGCTGCGCCTGGCCGACCGGCTGGCCGTGCCCTTGCGCGAGCGCAACCGGTTGTTGACGGCCGCCGGCTTCGCGCCGATGTACACCGAACGGCCGCTCGACGACCCGGAGCTCGCCGCGGCGCGCGCCGCCGTCGAGCAGATCCTGCGGGCGCACGAGCCCTTCCCTGCACTGGCGGTCGACCGGCACTGGAACCTGGTGTTCCACAACGTCGCCGCCGCTGCGTTGCTGCAGATGGGCATCGCGCCGGCGCTGCTGCAGCCGCCCGTCAATGTGCTGCGCATCAGCCTGCACCCGGATGGCCTGGCGCCTCGCATCTTGAACCTCGCGCAGTGGCGCGCCCATCTTCTCGAGCGGCTGCACCACCAGATCGGCTTGACCGGCGACACCACGCTCGCGGCCCTCGCCGACGAGTTGGCGGGCTATCCCGCGCCCTCGCACGACGGCTCGGCCGCGTTCACGCCGAACGCCGCGATCATCGTGCCGCTGGTTCTCGACACACCGCTCGGCCAGCTTTCGTTCATCAGCACGATGACGGTGTTCGGCACGCCGGTGGAGATCACGCTGTCGGAGCTGGCGCTCGAAACGTTCTTCCCGGCCGATGAGAAAACGGCAGCGGCGTTGCGCGACGCCGCCGCGGCACGCAGCGTCAGTTAGCGACCGCCGTGGCGATGCCGACACCGGACGCCAGCGCCGCGTCGCGCAACGCACCGTCGCCGGTGGCGATCGGCAACTGCAGCCGCAACGCGAGTTCGAGGTAGGCCGCGTCGTGGCTGCCGAGGCCGAAACGCAACGCGAGGCCCAGGATCTCGCTCGTCGGCACCGCTTGCCGGTCGCCGTCGATCGGCAACGAGACGATCTGCGCGATCACCTTCTGCGCGGCTTCAGCCGTCATGCATTGGCGCAGGCAGGCGGTGCGCAACACGTTGGTGAACTCCAGCTCCCATAGCGCCGGCACGGCGGCGATCAGATCGCGCAGGTCGCCTTCGAGCACGACGCCCTTGCGCTGCTCGCGCAGGCTCGCGATCGTCGCGCCGACCTGCTGGCGCTGGCTCGACGCCGCACCGCGCTTCGCAGCCAGCGCCCCGACGAGGCGCGCGACCGGCAGGCCCAGGCGGGTGATCGTGACCTGCTCGCCCTGCTAGACCTCGACCAGCAATTCAGAGAGCCGGGTCTTGGCTTCGTAGACAGCGACTTCTTTCATGATTGACCCGATGCCTGAGTTGGTTAACCAGCTTGTATCGCGCGACGGAAGAGCGGCTACCTCAACCACACCCGCGCATTCGCGAACATCCGCGTCCACGGGCTGGGCGCACTGCGCTCGCCGGGTGTCCAGCTCATCTGCACGTTGCGAAACACGCGCTCGGCGTGCGGCATCAGCGCAGTGAAGCGGCCATCGGGCGTGGTGACGGCGGTGAGGCCGCCCGGGCTGCCGTTGGGATTGAACGGGTAGGCCTCGGTCGGCGCGCCGGTGTGGTCGACAAAACGCATCGCGCGATGGACGGCGACCGCATCGCCGCGCTGCGAGAAATCCGCGAAGCCTTCGCCGTGCGCCACCGCCACCGGGATGCGGCTGCCCGCCATGCCGGTGAAGAAGATCGACGGGCTTTCCAGCACCTCGACCAGGCTCAGCCGCGCTTCGAACTGCTCGCTGCGGTTGCGCGTGAACTTCGGCCACGCGTTCGCGCCGGGGATGATCGGCGAGAGCGCCGCCATCATCTGGCAGCCGTTGCACACGCCGAGCGCGAAGGTGTCGTCGCGGTTGAAGAAGGTCGCGAACTGCTCGACCAGTGCCGGATTGAACATCACCGAGCGCGCCCAGCCTTCACCGGCGCCGAGGGTGTCGCCGTAGCTGAAGCCGCCGCACGCGACGAAGCCCTGGAACTGGTCGAGACGGGCGCGGCCGGTCTGCAGGTCGCTCATGTGCACGTCGAAGGTCTCGAAGCCGGCGCGATCCATCGCGTAGCTCATCTCGAGGTGGCTGTTGACACCCTGCTCGCGCAGGATCGCGAGCTTCGGCCGGGCCTTGCCGATGAACGGCGCGGTCAGTGCCGCGATCGCCTCGGCGCTCGCGTCGAAGCTCGGTTCGACATGCAGGCCGGGGTCGTCGACGCGGCCAGCCGCTTCGTGCTCGGCATCCGCGCAGGCGGGGTTGTCGCGCAGTTTCGCGATGCGCCAGCTCACGTCGTCCCAGGCTTGATGCAGGTCACGCAACGGCGCGCTGAAGACCGCCTTCGCGTCGCGCCAGATCTCGACCACGCCGCGTTCGTTGGGCTTGCCGATGAAGTGGCTGTGCTTGCTCAGGCCGTGTTCGCGGAGCAGCTGCATCACCTCGTTGCGAACCGCGGTCGGCACCTGGATGACGGCGCCGAGCTCTTCGGTGAAGAGCGCGCGCAGCGTGAGTTCGGCGCGGCGCGCGCCGACCTGAGTCGCCCAGTTCTTCGAGTCGCCGTATTCGGCGCGGCTGTCGGCGATACCGTCGCCTTCGGTGACGAGCATGTCGACGTTCAGGCTCAGGCCCATGTGGCCGGCGAAGGCCATCTCGCACGCGGCCGCCCACAGGCCGCCGTCGCTGCGGTCGTGGTACGCGAGGACGCGGCCCTGTTCGCGCAACTGGTTGATCGCCGTGACGAGCGACTTGAGTTGTGCTGCATCGTCCAGATCGGGAACGGTGCGGCCGAACTGGTCGAGCACCTGCGCGAGCATCGAGCCGGCCATGCGGTTCTTGCCGTTGCCCAGGTCGATCAGGATCAGCGTCGTGTCGCCGGGTTGCAGTTGCGGCGTGAGTGTCGGCCTCACATCGTCGAGCGTCGCGAAAGCGGTGACGATCAGGCTGACGGGCGCAGTCACTTGCTTGACTCCGCCCTCATCCGACCAGCGCGTGCGCATCGACAGCGAATCCTTGCCGACCGGAACGCCGATGCCGAGCGCCGGGCACAGTTCCATGCCGACGGCGGTGACGGTGTCGTACAGCGCTGCGTCTTCGCCGGGCTCGCCGCAAGCGGCCATCCAGTTGCAGCTGAGCTTGACCTTCGACAGCTCGATCTTTGCTGCGAGCAGGTTCGTGATCGCCTCGCCGACGGCCATCCGCCCCGACGCCGGTGCGTCGAGCGAGGCCAGCGGCGTGCGCTCACCCAGGCTCATCGCCTCACCACGGAAGCCGCTGAAATCGGCCAGCGTGACGGCGCAATCGGCCACCGGCACCTGCCACGGGCCGACCATCGGATCGCGGCTGTTGAGGCCGCCGACGGTGCGATCGCCGATGGAGATCAGGAAGCGCTTGCTGGCGACGGTCGGATGCCGCAGCACGTCGAACGCAACCTTCTCGAGCGCCACGTCGTTCAAATCGAGTTCGGGCGATTCACGCACGACGCGTTGCACGTCGCGCACCATCTTCGGCGGCTTGCCGAGCAGCACCTCCATCGGCATCGCGATCGAGCGCTCGCCACCCGGGCCGTCTTCCAGGATCAGCTCCTTCTCGGCCGTGGTCACGCCCACCACCGCGAACGGGCAGCGCTCGCGCTCGGCCATCGCGCGGAAGATCGGCAGCGCCTCGGCGGCCACCGCCATCACGTAGCGCTCCTGGCTCTCGTTGCACCAGATCTCCTTCGGCGCGAGGCCGGTCTCTTCCAGCGGCACGTTGCGCAGGTCGAAGCGCGCGCCCATGCCGGCGCCGTCGACGAGTTCGGGGAACGCGTTGCTGATGCCGCCGGCGCCCACGTCGTGGATTGCGAGGATCGGGTTCGAGTCACCCAGCGCCCAGCAGTGGTTGATGACCTCCTGCGCGCGGCGTTCGATCTCGGGGTTGCCGCGCTGCACGGAATCGAAATCGAGTGCCGCCGCGTTCGCGCCGGCCGCCATCGAACTCGCGGCACCGCCGCCCATGCCGATGCGCATGCCGGGGCCACCGAGCTGGATCAGCAGCGTGCCGGGCGGGAACGCGATCTTCTTCGTCTGCGAGGCGGCGATCGAGCCCAGGCCGCCGGCGATCATGATGGGCTTGTGGTATCCGCGGCGCTGGCCGGCCACGTCCTGCTCGTAGACGCGGAAATAGCCGCCGAGGTTGGGTCGGCCGAACTCGTTGTTGAACGCGGCGCCGCCGAGCGGGCCGTCGATCATGATCTGCAGCGGGCTGGCGATGTGCGCGGGCTTGCCGCAGGGCGACTGCTCCCATGGCTCGCTGGTGCCGGGCAGGTGCAGGTTGGAGACGCTGAAGCCGGTGATGCCCGCCTTCGGCTTCGAGCCGCGGCCGGTCGCGCCTTCGTCGCGGATCTCGCCGCCGGCGCCGGTCGAGGCACCGGGGAACGGCGAGATCGCCGTCGGGTGGTTGTGCGTCTCGACCTTCATCAGCACGTGGACCGGCTCGCTGCGCGCCGCATAGACCGGCGCGTTCGTGTAGCCCTGAGGCAGCCAGCGTTCGATGGTGCCGCCTTCCATCACCGAGGCGTTGTCGCTGTACGCGACGACCGTGTGCTGCGGGTTCAGTGCCTCGGTGTGGCGGATCATCTGGAACATCGAGCGCTCCTGCGCCACGCCGTCGATCACGAACTGGGCGTTGAAGATCTTGTGCCGGCAATGCTCGCTGTTGGCCTGCGCGAACATCATCAGCTCGACATCGGTCGGATTGCGCTGCAGGCCGGTGAACGCGGTGACGAGGTAGTCGATCTCGTCGATCGACAGCGCCAGGCCGAAGTCGACGTTCGCCTTGACCAGCGCCTCGCGGCCCTGGCCGAGCACGTCGACATGCGCCATCGGGATCGCGGGTTGCTCGTCGAACAGGTGCACGGCGTCTTCGCGCGCGAGCAGCACGCTCTCGGTCATGCGGTCGTGCAGCAGCGCAGCCGCGGCCTGCAGTTCGTCGGCAGTGAGCGTCTTCACGCCGCCGAGGAGGCCGCTCTTCAAGGTCAAGCGGTACTCGGTGACGCGTTCGACACGCCGGATCGCAGCGCCGCAATTGTGGGCAATGTCGGTCGCCTTCGATGCCCACGGCGAGACCGTGCCCAGGCGCGGCGCGACGACGATCAGCGTGCCGTCGTTCGGGCCGGTGTAGTCGTCGCCGTAACGCAGCAGGCCTGTCAGCTTGTCGTGTTCCTCGCGGGCCGGTTCTGCATCGCTCCAGACCCAGTGCACATGCCTGGCGGCGACGGCGCCGATGCGGCTGTTGATCGCCTGCAGACGCGGCAGCAGCGCCGCTGCGCGGAAGCTGGAGAGCGCGTTACCGCCCTCGAAGTGAGACAGGTGCTTTGAGGTGGTTGTCACGCGGCCGGCTCGCAGGGTGGTGGGCGAAGGGTCGCCTCGGTGGAAACCCACGATTTTACGGCCCCGGTGAGATAATCCGACCCCATGACGATCACGATCAAGACCCCTGCAGACGTCGACGCGATGCGCGTCGCCGGCCGCCTCGCCTCCGAAGTGCTGGACATGCTCACGCCGCACGTCAAACCAGGCGTCTCCACCGAAGCGCTGGACCGGCTCGCGCACGACCACATCGTGCACGTGCAGCAGGCGATCCCCGCGCCGCTGAACTACGCACCGCCGGGTTACACGCCCTACCCCAAGTCGATCTGCACCTCGATCAACCAGCAGGTCTGCCACGGCATCCCGAACGATCGGCCGCTGAAGAACGGCGACATCGTCAACATCGACGTGACCGTCATCAAGGACGGTTGGCACGGCGACACGAGCCGCATGTTCGTCGTCGGCGAAGGCTCGATCGCCGCGAGGCGCCTGTGCCAGATGACCTACGACGCGATGTGGAAGGGCATCGTGAAGGTCAAGCCGGGCGTGCGCCTTGGCGACATCGGCCACACGATCCAGACCTTCGCCGAGAACAACGGGTTCTCCGTGGTGCGCGAGTTCTGCGGCCACGGCATCGGCCAGAAGTTCCACGAAGAACCGCAGGTGCTGCACTACGGCCGGCCGGGCACGCTCGAAGAGCTGGTGCCGGGGATGATGTTCACGATCGAGCCGATGATCAACGCGGGCCGCCGCGAGATCCGCGAGATGGGCGACGGCTGGACCATCGTCACCAAAGACCGCTCGCTGTCGGCCCAGTGGGAGCACACCGTGCTGGTCACCGAGACCGGTTACGAGGTGATGACGCTCTCGGCGGGCAGCCCGCCGCTGCCGGCCTTCGTGACCGCGCTCGCGACCGCCAACAGCACGGCCACCGCCTGATCGAGCCGCCGATGGCCGCCGTGCTCGATGCACCGGTTGCGGCTGCCCCCAGCCTGCCCGAACTCCGCACCCGCTTTCGCGACGGCAAGGCGGCGCTGCTCGATCACTTCCGCGAATCGCGCCCGACCGCGCCGGCCGCGGCGGCCTTGATCCGTGCGCTCGGCAAGCATGTCGACGAAACCCTGGTCACGCTGTGGAACCACGCCGCGATGCCCGCCGGCACCGCGCTGCTGGCAGTCGGCGGCTACGGGCGCGGCGAGTTGTTCCCGCATTCGGATGTCGACGTGCTGGTGCTGCTGCCGCCCACGGTGACCGGCGACGCGCTCAAGTCGTCGATCGAGGCCTTCATCACCGCCTGCTGGGACATCGGCCTGGAGATCGGCTCCAGCGTGCGCTCGGTCGGCGAATGCATCGCGATGGCGAAGAGCGACGTGACGGTGCAGACCGCGCTGCTCGAGTCGCGCTACCTGTGCGGCTCACGGCGCGTGTTCAGCGCCTTTCGCCATGCCAACACGCAGGCGATGGAGCCGAAGGCCTTCCTGCGCGCGAAGACGCTCGAGATGGTGCAACGCCACCGCAAGTACGAGGACACGCCCTACGCGCTGGAGCCGAACTGCAAGGAGAGCCCGGGCGGCCTGCGTGACCTGCAGGTCGTGATCTGGGTCGCGCGCGCCGCGGGCCTCGGCAAGACCTGGGCGGCGCTGGCCGCGAACGGGCTGATCACGCCGTTCGAGGTCAAGCAACTGAACCGCAACGAGGGC
>Ga0209583_10000247_pt1 | contig 17614 bp, 9 predicted proteins | sample Str014_FD_187201 | JGI IMG/M metagenome (GOLD analysis project Ga0209583, IMG submission 187201) | Freshwater sediment microbial communities in response to fracking from Pennsylvania, USA - Straight Creek_MetaG_SC_2014 (SPAdes) (version 2) | ecosystem: Environmental > Aquatic > Freshwater >... | reverse complement strand
GCCGATCAAAACCATCAACCTTCTCGCCCGCCAGAAAAGCTTTGGCCTCAACGCGCCTGCACTCAAAACAAGGGCGGTGGCCGGCAGCCAAAGCCGTCACCTCATCCAGAAAGAATAGCGAGGTGTAGCCCCGCCCCATGGGTTCATGGTGCCTGTCCTTGAAGTGCAATTCACAACAGATCCAATGATGCGAAGCCCAGCGCCTTTCGCCCAAACTCTGGTCATCGCAGTGAAACTTTCCCCCACGATTGCCCAGCATGGAGCCGCGCTCGGCCACGGCATGAATCAACCCAAATGGGTCAACGCGATTTTGCAACACCGCTGTTCAAAAGATTGTGCCTGCCAATGTCAGAAATCAACCGCTCGCCACACAGCCCCATGGTGGTGGAGAGTTCCTTTTGCAGAATGTTGAGCGCATGGGTCACCCCCGCCTCGCCGCCCGCACCCAAGCCATAAATATAAGCGCGCCCAATCATCGTGGCCTTGGCACCCAAAGCCAGCGCCCTCATGATATCGATGCCCGTGCGAATGCCGCTGTCCATCCACACTTCGGTCTTTTTACCAACAGCGTCAACGATTGGCCCCAGCATATCAATGGTCGGCGCACAGCCGTCAAGTTGCCTGCCGCCGTGGTTGGAAACAATGATGGCATCAGCGCCCTTTTTCGAAGCAATCTTGGCATCCTCAACGTCATTAATGCCTTTGAGGATCAGTGGCCCATCCCATTGCTTGCGAATGAAATCGATCGAACTCCAATCCAAAGACGGGTCAAATTGCCGGTGCGTCCAATTGGCCAGGTCAGCCATGTTTTCCACGTCCTTGGCATGGCCATGGATATTGCCGAACACCCGGTTCTTGGTCATCGCCATGCCCAAAGCCCAGCTTGGCTTGGTGGCAATGTTCAACATGTTCCGGAATGTCACTTTCGGCGGAGTCGAAAGCCCATTTTTTACATCCTTGTGGCGCTGGCCCAAGAGCTGCAGATCCAATGTGAGCACCAACGCCGAACACTTGGCCGCCTTGGCGCGATTGATCAGGTTTGTCGTAAATTCCCGCTCGCGCATCACATAGAGCTGAAACCAAAATGGCTTTTCAACAGCGGCCGCCACCGTTTCGATGGAACAGACACTCATCGTAGAGAGCGTATAGGGCAAACCGAATTTCTGTGCGGCACGGCAAGCATGAATCTCGCCATCAGCATGCTGCATGCCGCCAGAGCCAATCGGCCCCAACGCCACCGGCATGGCCACCTTTTCACCCAGCATGGTGCTTTCAGTGGAGCGGTTATCAACATTCACCGCCACGCGCTGGCGCAGATAATGCTTCTGGAATGCCGTGGTATTTTCAACAAATGTTTGCGTGGTGTAAGAACCCGTCTCGCAATAGTCATAAAACATCTTGGGCACGCGCTTTTTATAAAGGTCGCGCAGGTCATCAATGGCAGGGGCTTGTGAAGGATTGAACATGCTTACCTTTAGCGTGAATTAATCCGCTTAGAAAGTCCCCACCATATTGATGAACACACCATGGTTATCATGGGCAATCTGCGCCAGATTATCGCTGAAGGTGCCGAAGTTATAGCCAAGGCCCAGTTTGAAATTCTCACCAATCTGGCGGTACACCGCCGCCACAAATCCAATGTCACTGGTATTATCTGTGGGTGACCACAACATCCGCGCCTCTGCCAGCGCGTCCCACTCTTTCACAATATGATAGTCGGCGCGCACAATGCCCAGATGGGCTTGCGATGCTGTCCACGTTGCTGTTGGATCCGTGCGGTCCAGCAAATAGCCGATGCGGAAACCATATTTGGCACCCAGTGCCAATTTCTCGGTGACATTGTAAGTCACATCGCCAGAGAAAATATGCGACACTTGCATCGGGCTGGAGGTGGTGCCGTCAAGCGTCACTTGGCCAGAGCCCGGCTTGTCATAAACAAAGTTATATTTGACCAGCGCATTCACACGGTCATTATTCGCAGGCCGATAGGCAAAGCCGGCAATGCCGTTAATGTAAGCTGAACTCTTGGTGTCATCGCTGGAAGTTGAGAATACGGCATCCAGATTAGCCAAAGCACGCCAATCCTTGTCCACCTTATAGCCAAAGCCAAGCTGGAACAGATAGCTCATCAATTCAGATGAACCATCATCAGCATAATCCCAGCGCACTTCCGCCTTGGCTTTTCCATCAATGCCAGCCTTGTCATGATAAATGGCTGAGGCTGAAGCGGCGTCACGCAATATGTTCGGGTTCTTCAAAAGCGTGGTGCTGTTGATCGTATTGTCATAGATACGGCCAGCCTGAATGGCCGCATCTAATTTCCATTTGTCATTGGGCGTGTATGAAATGCCATAGGTGTCTGCCAAGCTTTGTCTTGCGCCGAAGTAGTCAAAGCTTGTCTCAGAGAAACTGGACCACCGCTCATTGATCTTGCCACGCGCACCCAAAGTGATGGTGCCAAGATCAGAGCCATTCAGCATATAGGGATAGCCCGGCGTTGAACCACGATAAGCATCGCGCCTGTATCCCAAGGTGTAATGATCATCAGCCGTGGCCGCATAATCCAGCGAAGCGCGAACATCTGGCCCTTGATCACCATCTGAAACTTCAGCTGAAGCCGTCAACCGATCATTTATCTTGCCCTTGTAGCCAGCGCCAGCGCGATTATCAGAAAGCATAGTCCCCGATTGCGCGAAAGTGCCTTGGCCAAAAACATAGAACTGATGGTCGCGGTCTATGTCCTTGATCAGTTTCAGGCCGGCGTCACCACGCGCTCCACTTTGTGTGGCTGCAACCGCAGCGCCCGTTTGTTCCGTGTATTTGGCAAAAGGCTCAACCGTCCAACCATTCTTGACTGGAACATCAACCGCGCCCTTGCCGCTGCGTGTCAGGCTTTGGCCGATGGCATTGTTCTCACTATATTCACCCTTGGCCACAACATCGCCCTTGGTCTTCACATCGCCCGCAACACCCCATTTGTAGGTCTCAGTGGTGGCCTGGGTTTGCGGCGATGAGAAGCCTGCATCAAAGTGTTCAATGCGGCCCTGCAATTGGCCCTGGGCCTTGCCTTTGGTCACTTCATCCAGATCAGTTGCCCCTTCAACGCGCCAGGCATTGGCCGGAACCCCGGTCACACCCGTGCCTGCCGTCACTTGCGTGGAGAGCCCGCCATTGACTGAATAGGTTGAGCCAAAACCCGGCCCTTCGGAATGCGCCACTTCGCCTTCAACAAAAGTCTTCGGCGAAGACTGCACGCGCACATCCGCACCAACCATGGTCTGGTCCGCGGTATTTTGTTTTTCACGCAAACCCCCTGCGCCAACCCGCACATGGTCATTGACCCAAGTTTCAGCTCGCCCACCGAAGACATAGGCATTGGTGTCTGTAGCGATAGGTTCATAAGTATAATGAACCACCAGGTAGTTTTCATTTCCACTCAGGTTATTGGACGGCAGTGGCGAATTTAAAATCAAAACACCATTCACGGGGTCAAAGCGGTAATCCGTCGTGGAGGTCAGCTGCGTGGTGCCCACAACAAAGCCAGTGACCGAGTTGCGCACTTCAACGCTCACCACATCACTGCCAGCGGTAATGTCACGGTGCTGCATGAAATAGGCAGAACCACCTGTGCCACGGAAGGTTTCAGTCTGCGGCACGGTCTTTGGCAGGGCCGCATAAACATCAACCGCACGCTTTGCGTTGCCATCCACAGTTACAGCATCGGAGCGGTAAGCGCCGCCCGCACCATAAAGCGCGCGCTGCTGAGCCATAAACTTCGTGCCCGTGATATTGGTTTTGAAATTGCCCCACATGATAGAGCTTGGCCCACGTTCCAGCCGCACATAAATCTTGCCGCTGGTGGGCGCATCATCAACCAGCGTCGAGTCATCGCCATAAACCGGGTAGTATTCGGAGGGGTTGATGCGTTTGATCATGGCGCGGGGGTCTTTGCCGCCAATGCCGGTGAACATGTCCTGCAACGTGCCTTCGCCCGTATCGGCCGAAGCCGTCAGAATATATTGCCCCCTGATCTTGCCCTTCAAATAGAACGCGCCATGGCCAGTGGCCCAGGTGCCGGGGAATTCATCCACGCCCGTATGTTCAACAATGCCATTGCCAAAATTATGCCCAACGGTGAGATCGGCAAGGCCAACGCCGAACCATTCATTCTCCGGCACCACAACTTCGCGCGTGAAGGTCAGCCCCTTGCCATCTTGCAACACAGAAACATCAAGGGCTGCAGAGCCGGGCGGCAACAGGCGCTGCACCACAAAGCTGTCATTGCCATCAACCGGCACCAACTCACCCATGACTTTGACCTCATGGCCCTTGGGCACCTTCTTGCCGATCACGGTAACCGCACCACCAAAAACACTGATGTTGCGAACCGCTGTACGGTCTTCGCCATAACCCGGTGCTGTGGCTGCCTTGGCAGCATCGGGCAGCGGCAGATTTGTATCGCTATGTTTCAGTGGTAATGGCCGCGTTTCATCAAAGCGCCCATCCTTGTCAAAGACCCGGAGCACATATTCCATATCGGCTGGCCCATCAGACGGCATCGCCCATTCTGCAGCCCCTGAACTTGCAACATCAATGGTTGCAAGCGCCCGGCCAGACTGAACTTCGCCCGCAGCATAAACCCGCACCTCTGCTTTGCGAATCCACGCCGAATAATTGAAACTCGCCAGGAAGCGGATTTTGTCGCCGGAACGGAAATTCACTTGTGTCGGGTAAGTTGAAACATTGAGCACGGGTTTCACACCCAAACCGTCAAACTTCACCTGAATATCCACGCCCTCAAGATCGGCGGCTTCCATCTTTTCAACGCGCTTCACATCCGCACTAGTGTCAACCTTCTTGCCATCAAACGAAATGGCGAAGGGCAAATCATTATTGGCATGCGCAGGCATCGGTGCCAGCAGTGCAGCGGCCAAAGCCAGAGTTGAGATATGTTTCAAGAGCCCCCGCGTCATTTGCCCTGCTCCACGCTGGTCTTGATGCCCAAGGCATATCCACCATTGTTAGAGGCGAAGACGTCCTTCACCAGATTTGCCATGGAGGCCACGCGCGCTTGGGCAAGTTCATCGCTCTCGCCACCTTGATGATAGACAATCACCAGGTCTGAACGGCGCTTGCGCAAAATGTCGACAAGACGGTCAACACCAAGGCTCCACTTTTCAGTAAGGTCAGCACTTTCAGGATCAAAGGCCTTGCCCGTTACATCAACCTTCACATCGTGAATGCGGGTGGCACCAAAATTGATCTCGGTCACCTTGCCGCGTGTCAGGCGCACCATGCGCGGGTTTTCCGTGGTGATCTTGTAACCCTGAGGCAGCGTGCGCGGATCAATCTTCATGATATAGTTGGAGCCGATGGCTCCATCTGGGATGGCTGCGCATGGCACATGGAAGCGGCCTTCAGTATCGGTGGTGACAAGCGTGCCATTGACCGTGGCAATGCGAACGCCCGCGAGGCCCTTCTCGCCGTCCTGCATATAGCCATCACCGTTGGCGTCATCGAACACGCGGCCAATCACATCGCTGCAATCGAACGTGGCTTCCGGCATCACTTCAACAGCGGCTTGCGCAACTGCGAGAACTGCATTGGAAGCCGGGTCAATCAAGCGCGCATTGTTGGTGAACTGGCCACCTGTGAGAGAGGCTTGCGCCGTGAGATTAAGCGTCAACACGGCTTTGCCCGAAACGGCGGTGACTCCGTTGAAGGTCAACACCGTGGCATTGACAACGGGCGTTGCGGCAGCGCCATTCACCAGCGCTGAGCCAGCCACATAGCTGAAGCCCGGTGGCATGATATCCACCAGTTGGAATGTGCCACCGCCCAGATTGGAGGCTGTGATGGTGTAAGGCACGATGTCGCCGCGCTTCACCTGGCTGCGCTTGGCAACTTTGGTCAACACTGGGCGCGCAGTCAGCAGCGCCGTCACAGTTGGCGCAGGAACCGCCGCTGCCAGATTGGATTTATCCGTCGGCACACCTACCAGAATTTCGGTCGATGTGAATTTGGCTTGGTTGGAATAAGAGCCAGTGGCCACTTCAGCCGCAGTAATCAAATGGCTGCCCGTAAAGGTGAGCTTGTCTGTGGCCCCAACCTTCAACAGTGGCAACACCGGCACTGGCAAGGGCAACACGGCATTGGCATCTGTTAGCGTCACATTGGTCAGATCGATGTTGCCGGTGTTGGCAACCGTGAAAGTATATTTGATCACGTCGCCCGCATCATTGACGCCATTATTGTTGTTATCAACAACGCTGAAGCCTTTGACCGCAGCCATGTTTGGCTTGGCAACGAGTGGCGTGATGGTGACATTGTGAGTGGCTGGATTGGTGGGGTCAGACAACGCCGTTGCCGTCAGATTCTTGGCGGTGTTGGTGCCCGTGGCCAGAATTTGGTTATCAACATGGCCAGCCAACATTTCAGCATTGGTAAGCAGGTGCTTGACCACGAAGTGAGTTGAGTCCGTCACGCCAACCGCCAAGGCAAACGGCGTAGAGCCTGTGACAATGCCAGTGTAAGGCGCAACTTCCGCTACTGTGACGTTGTCAACATCCAGGTTACCAATGTTGCTGACGGCAATTTTATAGACCGCAAATGCGCCAGTGGCCGGGCCAGCCAGCGTTGTGCCCGCTGCATCCTCAAAATGATTGAAGGTTTTCAGCGCGGCAATCGCCGGATTGGCTCCGATCAGATAGGCTGTGGGCGCATTTTTGGCATAGTCTGCCGCATCAGAGAGATCGCTCACGACGACGGGTTGGGTTGATCCTGTGGTGGTTGACGCGTCAGTTGCTGAAGCTTTGACTTGCGCCTTGTAAACACCAGCAAACAGATCAGCCGCAGTGAGAACATGCGTTGCAGCAAAGCTCACCGCATCTTCTTGTCCAGGCAATAGAGTGGACGGCAGAGTGCCAGTAACCGTGACGCCAGTTCCATTGTCCACCACGGTGATACCATTGAGCGGCGTTTGGCCGGTGTTCTTGATCTTGATTTGATAAGTCAGCGTATCGCCGGCATCGATGATGTTATTGTTGTTGGTGTCAACATAGGTTGGCTGCAACAACACAACCGAGATTTGCGGAGTCGGGAAGATCACCACATCGGTGGTGCCAATGGTGGATTGTGCCGGGTCGCCATTCTGCGAAGTTGCGTTGACCAGTGTGGCAGAGCCCAATTGGCTCGCGGTCACATTGGCACTGTTTTTAACAATGCCCGCCGCTTCATCCGCAGCAGTAACGGTATAAGTCGCCGTAAACAGATTGCCATTCACAGCCCCCGGTGCCAGCGTTGCACCCGGTGCCAAGTTTTGCACCTGTGCGCTGGCCAAGGCATCGGTCAACACCAGGCTGGTGAGTGTTACGTTGCCCGGGTTCACCACCGTGAAGGTGTAATGCAACACATCACCCGCATCGAGAATGCCGTCTTTGTTCACATCATCCCAAGATGCCATTTTCTTGTAGAGTGTAACCTGTGGCAGCTGCCCCAATGGCGTTACAGTTGGCGCGCTTTGTGTTGGCACAGCGGGATCAGAGTCATGCGACACCTTGCTGCCATCAGGAGCCATGCCCGTAACCGTCGCTGTGTTGTCAATATGGCCAGCATCCATGTCAGGCTGGGTGATGACATAGCTGCCAGTGATCTGCGTGCTGGTCAGACCCGGCGCCAGAGAAACAATCGGCCCGCCCGCAATCACGACATTGGCACCGCCGCCAGGCGTGTCGGTGATGTTGATATTGGTCAGGGTCACATTGCCGAGATTGTAAACAGTGAATTGATACTGAACCACATCGCCCACGTCATTGCGTCCGTTGTGATTGGTATCCACAACCTTGGTGACCTGCTTCAGCAAGCCGATCGTGGGTGTGGGCACAATCGGCGTCACCGTTGGGCGGTGCTGTTTTGGATCAGCAAAATCTGAGGCAACCGAGAATGATGTGCCACCCGGAACGCTGCCCGTCACTGTTGCCTGATTCTGATATTTGCCAGCGTCAATGTCGGCTTGTGTCAGCACATACTGCGCCGTGTAAGCCGTCGTGTCGGTAACGCCCGGCGCGAGCGCTGCTATTGGTACGCCAGTCAAGCTGACCGGGCCATCAGTGATCGTTACATTCTTGAGCGTCACATTGCCAAGATTGGTGATTGCGAATTTATAATTGATCACATCGCCGATTTGCGCATTGGTTCCGTTCTTGGGGGCCAAGGTGCTGGTCTTCACCACACCCAATTGCGGGGCCTGGGCCAGCGGCACATCATAAGACGCCGTCCTGATGATGCTGTTGTTCGCACCGTCCTTGGCCGTTGCAGTGGCCAAATTGTGCCTTGTGCCCGTATCAATATCAGCCTGTGTTAAAACATAGGGCGCATTGAACACATAAGACAGGCCCGGATCCAACTGCGCCACAGTCGGAGGCGTAATGGAAGCCGTTGCAATGTCGTTATAGGTCTTGATCCCCGATAGCGGCATCAGGTCAGTAACTGCAATCAGGGCATCGCGCCCCTGCTGTGTGAAAGTGACATAGGCATTGGATGTGATGCTGCCCGCCTGAATTTCTTCGGCAGTAATTTCACGCGTGAAGATCATGCTGGTGGCATCAGTATCGCCTGCACCAAGCGTGCTCACCCGGCCACCAAAGGTGGTGCTGTCTGGTTGGGTTACAGCAATGTCAGTGGCTGCATCCGTGCCATTGTTGGTGAGACTATAAAGGAATCCAATTTTCTCCCCGGGCTGCAAATCACCATTGGCACCAGACACGCGCACCAGTTGACGGCTAATGCCCATTTTGTCGGAAACCACCACAGCACCTGTGGCGGCCAAATGCGCGCGGCGATTGGCGGCCGCCACAATGCCACTGCGGGTTCCGGCAATGTCAAACGACGCTGTTGCAAACTCTTTGGCATCTGGGCTGGCGGCCATATCAAGCAGCGCCACCATCTGTTGGGCGGGCGTGGCAACCGAAGCCAAGAGCGGATCAGAAACCGTGACGTTGTACAACGGTGTTGGCCCAGTGTTGGTTACGGTAAGTGTATAATTCACCTTGTCGCCAGCCTTGGGCGGCGTGGCAGAAACAACAGCCAACACCCCAGATTTGGTGAAGGTCATGGCAGCGCCTGTGTTCAGAATGGTGGTCACACTTCCTGAAGAATTGAACGGCGTTGATCCTGAAGGTGTCGGCGTTCCGGTAATTGTCGCGGTATTGGTATAAGAGCCAGCAGCAACATCGCCTGCCGTCAGCACATGCACAGCGGTGAAAGTTGTGGAGTCGGTAGCGCCAGGCCCCAGAATGGCAATGGGCCCACCTGTGACCGTTGAACCCGGATCGCTGAGCATGATGTTTTTCACGGATTGCGTTCCGGTGTTTTTCACCGTGAAAGTGTAAGTGATCGGCTTGCCAACTTGCGCGGCACCTGACATCGCGTCGTTCTTGGTCAAGGTCATGCTTGGCGTGGTGACAATGGGCGTAATCGTCGGCGCATTGGCCGTTGGGCCCGCTGTCACCGGATCAGAAGTATCTGTCACAACTGTGCCCGAAGGCGATGTGCCGGTGGCAACGGCAGAGTTGCTCACATAGCCGGCATCCATATCAGCCTGGGTAATGACATAGAGATTGCCGTTGCAGGTGGTGCTTATGCCTGGCGCAAGCGTCGGCGTTGGGCAAGCGATATTGACAACCTTGCTGTCGGTGATGTTGATCAAATTCAGCGTGACGTTGCCGAGGTTTGAAACCTTGAAACTGTAGGCAATGGTATCACCCGCACCAATCACAGTGTTGCCATTGGCATCAAATGGCGGTGACGCGGTTTTCACCAATCCAATAACTGGCTTTGCAGCCAAGGGCACTGTGGTTGGCAAATTATTGGTTGGGCCAGCCGTGGTTGGATCTGAAAGATCGTCCACCACAGTGCCGTCTGGCGCGGTGCCTGAAGCCGTGGCCTGGTTGCTCACTAAGCCCGCATCCACATCGGCTTGGGTGATATTATAAGGTGCGCCTGTGCAGTTTGTGGACAACGTCGGGGCGAGAGAACTTACCGCGCAAGTCACTGTTCCGATTTTATTATCGGTCACGCCAATATTTGTGAGTGTGACGTTGCCGAGGTTAGAAACTGTTAAGCTATACGTGATAGTGTCACCAACATCAGCAACGCCATTGCCATTCACATCTGTGTAGGCGGCGGTTTTGACGAGACCGATAATGCGCTTCGCGGCAGGCACTGGAACAGAGGCAGTCGCAGGAGCAGAAGTGACAGCTTGGCCCGCATAAGTGCCAGAGGCCGTGGCCGTGTTCGCAATGTCAGCGAATGCAGGTGAGGCCGATCCAAAAACAGCACCCCAAATAAGCGCAAAAGAACCCGTCGCTTTCGCGAGGGCCCCAAACACCTTCTTGGTGGATATGTTTCTTTTCAAGCCATGCATTTTGATGGACAACCCACGCGGCCGAGGGACCGCGTGGGGAGCTTCAAACCTTAACCGTGATCGATTTCAGCCTGGGTCACAACGTGAGCCCAAGTGAAGGTAACCGATGAGCCCGCAGCCAGCGTACTCCAGACACCATTGTTGACAGGCGTCGTGGTGTCGGTGGAAGCGCCAGGATCCAGTGGGCCGTTGACCGTGAGTGTTTCATTGGCGATCTGGCCAGCAGCAACGGCCGCGCCAGCGTGGATGTCGTTGACCGACACGTTGACCATGGCCACGTTGCCAGTGTTGGCTACAACGTAGGTATAGGTAATGGTATCACCCAAACCAGCATTCGCGCCAAGGGCAGCGTTCGCAACCGTATGTGCGATGACATAGGTTTTGGCGATCGTCATCGCAGGGAAAGCTGGAACTGTAGTTGTGGCAGTTCCTTTAATACTGCTCGACGCAGGGTATGACGTGTTGGTCGGTCCGAATGTCCCTGCGGCACCTGCGGTATTCGAGACACCCAAATTCACACCTGCCGCATGCAAATTATCAAGATGCGAAATGGTGTAGGTAGCGGTGAAGTTTTGAAATGCGCCTGGCGCCAAAGTTGCAACTGAGACAGGCGAGAAGGCACCCAAGGTGCCCGTTCCGGCAGAACCATTGAAGGTTGGGCCGGGATCAGATGGAGCAACATTGTTCATCGTCACGTTGCCCGTATTGGTAACTTTGTAGTTATAGGTGATGGTGCCGTCAGTGCTGACGGTCGTAGTGGGCGACGTCGTAACCGTTTTAACTACTGTAAGCTGCGGGCTTACAGAAACCGGAACATTCTTTGTAGACGTGCCGTAGTTGCCGGTAACGCCGTTATAAGTACCCACCGCGTTGGCGGTGTTGTCGATGGTTGCGTAAGTTGGAATGACCTGGGCAACAAAAAATGTGCCCGCTAACGCAGATGTCATGAGATTCCGCATGCGCCGCGCCATTGCGTAGCCTGCGAAAAGTGTTGAGTGATGAGTGTTCATTTTTCCCTCGGTAATTTTGTAAGTTGGCTGTAGTTTTCTTGATCAGCAGGCCCTGCTAAGGTCGTTTGCGGTTGCACCGCGCGCGGCATTCGCCGTCGTTTTTGCTGGTGGCATAGTTGAGTGAAACGGATCATCTTGCGGGGGTCCATTTCCAGAGTGATTGTTGAAGCGTAAGTGTGAACAGCCGCATGCGCCGCCTCTTCGGAAGCGCCCATGCAAGGGTGGAGAACCACATTCAGCAGTCTCTGATTCACAGAAATGACCTCAAAAAAGCAAACAAGAACGCACACTCACCTCGCAGTCATCGGCGATTTGGAATCCCCGACGAAGGTCGACGCCGCCCAACAAAACCACCAGTTGAATGGTTAATTTTGTTTATGTGGCAATGGTTAATGATCAGTTAATCGTAAGGAAATCAGAGGCTAAACATAAGTTTACCCGAGGCAGAAAAAACGCTCTGCGCGCCCAATCGGGCGGCCAATCTTCAATTGGTTTTGGCCAAAAATCATGAATGAAGAGTTAATAAAAGAGGGAGCGACGTGACCACTCAATCACCGATTGCTTTTTGTGGCAAAATCACACGAGTTGTCAGCCACTATCTGCCGTACTCAGTTGGTACCTTTTGCAATTCAGTCAACAAATCCTTAAAATTTCTTAACGCTTTCAGGTGTTTGTCAACCGTTCCCTCAAACATTACAAATGTTCAATCTGATGGCGGAAGATGGAAATTCCCTTGCCTATCACCTGCCACCACCGCCCCTTGATTGAGCAGGTGGATATGGCATGAGCGGTTACGTCAACACCTCTTGAAAGCTTGCTTCGTGACCGCCATTAAAATCAACGGCTCCACCACCATCATCCCACATCTGGGCGTGCCCACCTTCTCATTCCGCTCGCCGATGATCTATAATCCGTGGTTCGCCGCCAAGGGCATTAATTGCGTGGTGGTACCCATGGGCTGTGAGCCAGAGAATTTTCCGCACTTGCTGCCGCAGCTCTTTGGCCTGCGCAACACAGTGGGTGCGTTGATCACCATGCCGCACAAACAATCAGTGGTTCAGTTGCTTGATGAAGTAACTGAAGCGGTAAAAATTTGCGGGGCCTGCAACGCTGTCAAGAAACTGCCCTCCGGCAAATTGGCGGGCGATATGTTTGACGGTGAAGGCTTCACCCGAGGCATGAAATCCAAGGGCCACAAGATCAAAGGAACATCAGCTTTGGTTATCGGCTGTGGTGGCGTCGGCTCTGCAATAGCGGCCTCTTTGGCCAAGGAAGGTGTGGCGCGCCTTTGCCTTTATGATGCCAATGCCACCGCCGCTGATACCCTCGCCAGCCGCTTACGCGCCAGCTATCCCACTCTAGTGGTTGCCACGGGCAGCAGCACCACTGCGGGCTTTGATATTCTGGTGAATGCTTCTCCATTGGGTATGAAAGACACCGATCCGCTGCCCATGGATCTTAGGCAAGCCAAACCTTCAGCCTTTGTCGGCGAAGTCGTCTTGAGCCGTGAAATCACCCCGCTGCTCGCCATCGCGCGGGCGCGTGGCATGAAAACCCAAGTCGGAACCGACATGCTGTTTGAGCAAATCCCTGCTTATCTTGAATTTTTCGGCTTCCCTTCGGCCACCGCTGATGAGCTACGTCACTATAGCCAAATTGAATACTGAATAGAAAAAGAATCAAGTGGCGCGGGCCTTGCCCCTATGGCAAGAGGTTTGCCGAAAACACATCGGGAGGAAACAAGATGGTTTCATTTAAGTCACTGGCGCTCGCGTCAGTTTTTGCAATTTCAACATTCGGCGTGGCCAAAGCTGCTGACGATACCGTCATCATCCCTTGCGTCTGCGAAGCATCAGGCGCTGGCGCTGTTGCCGGTACCAATTTCCATGATGGCGCGCATTTGGCCGTTGATGAAATCAACGCCGCTGGTGGCATCATGGGCAAGAAGATTGTCATGGATGACATGGACACCGCCACTGATCCTCAGACTTCAAAAGGTCTGGTGCAAAAGGCCATCGACGGTGGCGCTTATGCTATCATGGGCACCGTGTTCTCAGGTTCCACCATGGTGAACATGCTGGTGGCCCAACAAGCGGGTGTGCCACAATTCACTGGAGGCGAGGCACCTGCCCTTACAGCAAAAGGCAATGGCTTTATTTTCCGCACCGCCATGGGTTCGCAAAAAGGCGTTCCCGCCCTCACGCCCTATTTCAAAGACACGTTGAAGGCCAAGAAGGTTGCCGTTGAATGGGTCAACAATGATTTCGGCAAAGGCGGCCATACTGTATTCTTGGATGAAATGAAAAAGGCCGGCATTGAAGTGGCCGTGGACGTATCGAGCGAACAGGGTCAAGCCGACTTTGCCGCCGACGTGGCCAAGATCAAGGATGCCAAGGCCGATGCAATCTTCGTTTACATCAACGAAGAGGAATCTGCCCGCTTCATGAAAGAAGCCAAGAAGCAGGGCGTCACCCAGCCATTGGTGGGCGAAGTGATCTTGACCAGCGACAAGGTGATTGAGCTGGCCGGCGAAGCTGCTGAAGGCGTGTTTGCCCACGTGGGCCTGACCGCCAATGCAGATGTTTCTGGCATCAAGACCTATGCTGAAAAGTTCAAGGCAAAATATGGTCACACCAGCGACCACAATGGCATCAAAGGCTATACCGGCGTTTATGCCATCAAGTATGTGACCGAAATGAATGGCAAGTTCGACAAGAAGATGCTGGCCGACAAGATGCACGGACTGACCTTGGATGTTGCAAAATATCCAAACATGTTGATGACCGTGAGCTGGGATAAAGACGGTGAAATGTCGCGCGACAGCTTCATGACCACCGTCAAAGGTGGCAAGCAGGTTGTCATCAGCACGGTGCCAGCTAACTAAGCTTTAAAAACACGGCGCAGGCGGATAACACATTCGCCTGCGCTTTTTTTAACACGCTTGAAGAAGCCAAAGCCCCATGAGCCAATTTATTCAGGTCATACTCTCCGGCCTTGCCACAGGTTCGATTTACGCCCTCGCGGCGGTCGGGTTCACTTTGGTTTGGCAAGCCGCACGCACCGTGAATTTCGCCCAAGGCGAATTCGTGATGTTGCCAGCCTTCTTCGTTCTTGCGGCCATGAAATTTTTGCATGTGCCATTTTCACTTGCCTTGGTATTGGGTCTCGCCTTCTCCATCATCGCGCTGGGCTATCTCTTCAAGCAATTGATCGTTCAGCCTCTGCTCTATCAACAGCAGAGCCTTAATCTGATCATCGCCACCATGGCGCTGAGCTTGCTGCTGAAAGAAAGCGTGAAGACTTTCTACTCAGGCCAAGCGGAACCTTTCCCCTCCCTGTTTCCGGATACTTCGAGCAATTTTTTCGGCGCGGCTGTTTCTTTGCAGGATATCCTGATTGTCATTTCAGCATTGGCCGTTGTCTATTTGCTGACCTTGTTTCTGGATAAAACCCGCACCGGGCGTGCCATGCAAGCCGCCGCACAAAATCCAAATGTCGCAGAAATCCTCGGCGTCGATGTCAAGCGCATGACGCTCTATACGTTTCTCATCAATGCCGCGCTCGCGGCCTTCGCGTCATTCCTCATCACCCCGATTTATTTGGCGAAGTTTTCCAGTGGCGAAGCGTTGGGCCTTGCTGCATTCATTGCCGCCATCATTGGTGGTTTCAATTCAATCCGTGGTGCGGTTGCGGGTGGCATCTTGCTGGGTCTTCTGGATAACATCACCGCCACTTACATCACCGCATCTTACCGCACGGCTTTGCCGCTGGTGCTGTTAATTGCAGTGATCTTGCTGCGCCCCGAGGGCCTGTTCGGCAAAGCAGAAGGGCGCAAAGTATGAACTTCTTTTCTTGGAAATGCCTCGGCTGGGTTCTGCTTTTGGCGGTGCTGATCATCGCACCTATCGGCCGCGGCGGTTATATCATTTCCGTGCTGTCGCTGTGGCTGGTCTATTCAATTGCTGCCATGGGCCTCAACCTCACGCTGGGTTATGCCGGACAAATTTCCTTAGCCCAAGCCAGCTTCATGGCCATCGGCGCTTACGTCTCGGCCTTGCTGTCCATGGCTGGTTGGCCATGGTTGACTACCGTGCCATTTTCCTTGCTGGCCGCTTTTGTGGTCGGCATATTGCTGGGCTATCCGGCCTTGCGGGTGCAGGGCCATTATCTGGCCTTTGTGACACTGGCCTTCAATACTTTGGTCTTCCTCGTGCTGCGCAATGAAGATTGGCTCACAGGCGGCATCTACGGCCTGTCTGGCATGCCGCGCCCGAACTTCAGCCTGTTTGGCTTCACTCTTTTTGACGCCACACAGAATCTTCATTTCTATTATTTCATCCTGTTGCTGACGGTGATTTCCGCGCTCGCCCTTTGGGGCATTGTGCGCTCACCTTGGGGCCGCGCTTTCAAGGCACTGCGTGAAAATCCCATCCGTGCCGAAAGCCTAGGGTTGGACACACGTCGCATCACGCTTTTGGCCTTCGCCATAGGCTCAGCTTATGGTGGCCTGTCCGGCGCCATCATGTCTCCGCTGGTGCAATTTATTGATCCGGCCTCTTTCACTTTCGCACAATCGCTGCGCATCTTGTTGATGGTGGTGGTGGGCGGCATTGGGAGTTTCTTCGGCCCCTTCCTTGGTGCAGCCATGGCCATCATCTTGCCAGAATTCATGCGCTTCACCGACAAATATTATCTCATCATCTATGCTCTTGCGGTGATTATCGTGCTGATCTTCTCCCCCAAAGGTCTGTGGGGCATGGTTGAAAATGCAGGTGCGCGCATCGCAACCTGGCGCAAAGCGAGGGCCACTTCATGAGTTCTCCTGTGCTCTCCGTTAAAAACATTTCCAAAAGCTTTGGCGGCATCAGAGCCGTGCGCGATGTTTCACTCGCGGTTCAGCCCGGCGAAATCCTCGGGCTGATTGGCCCCAATGGTTCGGGCAAATCCACTTTGTTCAACTGTATCTTGGGCCAGTTGCAGCCAGACAGTGGCGAAGTGCAATTCCAAGGCAAGCCGATGAGCGGCCTGCGCCCCAGCGCCCTTTCGCGCATGGGCATTGGCCGCACGTTCCAGCAGCTCTCGGTTTTCCCGCAATTGAGTGTGCTGGAAAATGTCATCCTCGCCGGCCAAGAACACAAGGGCAGCATGCTGTCGCGCCTCTTGGGCAAGCCGGATGTGGGCCTGACGGCTGAAGCCGACCAGATGATTGATTTCTTCCGCCTCACCCATTTGCGCAACAACCCCGCAGGCGCCATGTCTTACGGCCAGCAGAAATTGTTGGATGCTGCGATGGCTTTCATGTCCGAGCCCAAACTGGTTCTGCTGGATGAGCCCGCGGGCGGTGTGAACCCCACCATGCTGGGCCAATTGCGTGACAGGCTTGCCACTTTCAACAGGGAACACCAGACCACCTTTGTTGTCATTGAACACAACATGGAATTTGTGATGTCGCTGTGTCACCGCGTGATCGTTCTGGCAGAAGGCGAGATCATTGCCCAAGGCACACCTGAAGAGGTGCGCGCCAACCAAACCGTCATCAACGCTTATTTGGGGGGCTGATGATGCTCGAGCTTCGCGACGTCCACGGCGGCTATGGCAAGATCATGATCTTGAATGGCACCACCTTCACCATTCCCAAAGGTTCCATCACCACGGTGATTGGCCCCAATGGCGCTGGCAAATCCACCGTGTTCAAAGCCATCTTTGGCTTGCTCAACATCACTGCAGGGCAAATCTTTCTGGATGGCAAGGAAGTCACCCGTGAGAAGCCGATGCAAATGTTGGCGCTTGGCGTGTCTTATGTGCCGCAAGGGCGCAATGTGGTGCCGCAGCTTTCCGTTTATCACAATCTCGAACTCGGCGGCATCACCGCCAAGGATCAAGGCCCCATCAAGGAACGCATCGAAAAGGTGATGGATCAGTTCCCCATGCTGCGCCAGCGCAAAGACCAGAAAGCCATAGAGCTTTCCGGCGGCCAGCAAAAGCAGTTGGAAGTGGCGCGTGCCTTGTTGCTGGAACCCAAGCTCATCCTGATTGATGAGCCTTCCATCGGCCTTTCACCCAATCTGGTGCAGGAAGTGTTCCGCACGATCGAGCGGCTGCGCTCCGAAGGCGTGACCATGCTGCTGGTAGAACAGTTCGCCGCCGCCGCTCTGAAGGTCGCGGACTACGGCTACGTTCT
>Ga0209583_10000246_pt1 | contig 17659 bp, 15 predicted proteins | sample Str014_FD_187201 | JGI IMG/M metagenome (GOLD analysis project Ga0209583, IMG submission 187201) | Freshwater sediment microbial communities in response to fracking from Pennsylvania, USA - Straight Creek_MetaG_SC_2014 (SPAdes) (version 2) | ecosystem: Environmental > Aquatic > Freshwater >... | reverse complement strand
CGTCTTGCCGGCCGGAACCACAACGTCGGCACCCGCCGCCGGAACCGTGCCTCCCCATGTCGTCGGGCTCGACCACAACGATTGGTCGGGCGCCGGGGGCGCCGCAGTCGCTGTCGCAGTCGGGGCGGCGGCGGTGCTGGTCGCTGTCGCTTGGGATGCGCCGCCTCCACCGCCACAGGCAGTCAGCGTTGCGCAGATTGCGGCAATCAAACTCAGCCGGCGGCTTTCACTGAGGCGTGCCCCTTGTGATTCGAAAGAGTGATTGTCTTGGCGAGGCTTACGAGCGAGAAATTTCATTGGCTGGGGCAATCGGGAAGCTTCGGTGAAACAAAATCGGTATCGCCACTCCCAGCTTGAGCGGCATCGTGAACCGGCGAAATCCTTGACGTGTCTACAACTGGTTTGGTCTTGCCAGCGCAAATGACATGCCATTGGCACAGGCGTTGGTTATGTCCAACAAACACTGGTCTTCCTACCGCCACGTCTCGGAAGAAGTTACAGAGTCGACCGCTCCGGTCAAGCGGCCATGGCGTTTGCTTACAAGATCGACGCGTCCAGCGATCGCACGTTTCTGGAAGTTGATGCGCTGTGACGGAGTTGGGGGACCGCCTGCACGCGAACTTCTACAATCGGCGCACTTCAACAGGGCGGATCGTTATGAAACTGCTTGTCTTGGCGTCGTTCGTGGCCGGCTTGATGGCTGCTTCATCCATTGCCGGCATCGTGGCGCGCCCCGACAAGAAGGTGCAGACGGTTGCGGGTCAGAAGTTCGAACTCAAGCAGATCGTTCCGACGCAGTTCGGCGATTGGCGCTTGCTACCCGATCAGACAGTGCAGGTCGTCAACCCGCAGACCCGAGAGCTGATCGACAGCCTCTACAGCCAGACCTTGACACGCACCTATGTCAACACAGCGGGGTATCGCATCATGTTGTCGCTTGCCTACGGCGACGACCAGCGTGGTGGGCTCGCGCTTCACAAGCCGGAGGTTTGCTATCCGGCGCAAGGTTTCACGGTTCTGAGCAACCAGGAGATCGCGATCGGTACCAAGTTCGGCGAAATTCCCGCCCGGCAGATCAACACGGCGATGGGTCGACGCACCGAGCCGTTGACCTACTGGTTCACTGTCGGCAATACCGCGATCAAGTCGCACTTTCAGCAGCGCATGGTCCAATTGCAGCTCGGGTTGTCGGGAGAAATTCCCGACGGGCTGCTCTTCCGTGTTTCTTCGATCGACGACCAAACGGCACGTGCGTTCAAGACGCAGCAGGCATTCGTGTCTGATCTGCTAGGGGCCGTTGGCCAGTTGGACCGAACTCGACTCAGTGGCCTGGGCAAGCCGATCTGACCTGGGTATACGGCGACGCCAGAATCAAAGCTGACCCGTCAGCTTCAGGCCCAGCGCGATCACCGCCGCGGATGCCGCGATCGCCGAGGCGTCGAGCTTCGGCATGATGATCGAGTAGCTCCGCTGCACCCACAGTTCGACCAAGTAGACGGGCACGAGGTACACCGCCATCCCGACGATGACCCCGGATGATCCGTGGAGAATCCAACCGAGGTACATCGAACCGAGGTAGCTGACGAGTCTCACGAGCGAGAGGCCCATCATCAGGAATGAATTGCCCCGCGCGAGGTAAAAGTTGCTGGTGCCGTTGACGATCGTCAGGATCGAGCAGGCGGCGAACACCTGAAGAATCCAGCCGCCGCCGTGATAGCGCTTGTCGAAGAGCAGGTTCATGATCTGCTGGCCGAAAATCGACATCAACCACAGAGGTGGAATGAACAACGCCATTGCGCCAAGGCGCACCTTCATCAAGCGCTTTTTCAGCTCGGCTGTCGGCAGATCTTTGATGCGAACGAATACCGGCAACAGTACTTTGTTGCTGAGCTGCTCGTAGGCTTGTTCGATCACCTTTGAAAGGGTGACTGCCATCGAAAAGATGCCGACCTCGGTCAGGCTCACAAGCTTGCCGAGGATCAAGCTACCAGCGCTGTTCGATGCGAATGCAAGCACGGTGCTGAGGAAGATCCAGCGCCCGAAACGGATCAGGCTGTGAACGGCCGCCCGATCCAAGTGGAACCGGTTGTTCACGCCCGGCAGGGCCAAGTGGCTCGCAAGCATCTTCAGCAGGCCACCGAACAGCGTGCCGAAGGCGAGGGCCCAAATCGTGGGGCTGAACCAGGCGAATGCGATTGTCGAAATTGCGGTAGCGACCTGTGCCCCAAGCTCGATCAGGGTCAAGCGGCCAACCAGAATCTGTCGATTGATCGACGCGACCTTCGTGGACGTAAGACCCGAAAGCACGACCGAGAAACCTACGATGGGCACGAGCCATACGAACTTCGGTTCGTTGTAGAACTGGGCAAACGGATACGCTGCAACCAGGCAGCCAAGCCACATCACGCAGGAGCGGATGAATTGCAACGTGAACGCGGTATCGAGGAATTTTTGATCTTCGGCCCGTTCGCTTTGCATGATTCCCGGCCCGATCCCGAGGTCGGAGAACATCGCCAGGCCGATCAACAACATCGTGATCAACGTCATCGCGCCGAAGTACTCCGGTGCAAGCAGGCGCGTCAACACCAGGTTGCTCGCCAGCCTGAGCACTTGTGCCCCGCCATAGCCCGCAAATGTCCATACCGCACCGACGACCGTCTTGCGGCGAAGCGAACTGGTGTCCGGGATTGGGGCGATTGTTTCTGCGGTTGTCATTGTCTTGGCGTCACATTTTCCGGATCGACCTGCATGGCTGACTTCATCTGCGACGCGTTGCCGACTGGAACCTCAAGCGCCAAAGTCTCGGCAGCAGCGACGCCGTGAATTTCCAACGAGCAAGGCGGCCAGTGAATTGGCCGCCATCGGTACCCCGGCGCCCTACCAACAAGGGCGGCCAAGACAGTTCAGTGACGACGAGGCACTGGGCAGGGTCGGCCGCCATCAGGCGCGGCGCCAGGATGAGCTCCGGCGCCTTGCTCGTCGCGAATTGCCGCCACGCCTCACGTAGCAGTGTGGCATGCCCGTGCCGTGTCCACGCCATCAAGCTCAACTCGGTCCATTGGGCTGTCGACGCGCAGTAAACGTCGAATGTCTTGGGCGCGAACCGTATCACCGTCGCCATGTTCTCGACGATATATCGGCCGGTGACCTTCCACACGACGCCCGCAGCGGGCAGCGCGGCGATCAGAGCGGAATCCGCCATTGCGCGATCGATCAGCCTGAACTCTCCGTAGCCGCGGTGATATGTGCCCGGATAGTCCATATCGTAGGTCGTGATCCATTCGATGCAGGGGCTCGGGAACGACTCTCTCAGAGGCGTCAGATCGAATCCGGAGTTCTCGACGAAAACTATCCCGTCGATGACCTTGCCGCGCAACAGTCCGTCGTAGAAAGTGAGCGCGTTCTTGTAGTCATTCAGACGCTCGGCCGGATCGACAACGGCAAGGCTCGGCTGACCCGTCCGCGGCGTGATCGTCGCCGTCAACAAGACAATCTGGCTGGTCATTTTTGATCGGGTCCGGGCAACTCAATACACCTTGTCACTCAGCACCCGCAGCAGATACTGCCCGTAGCCGTTCTTCAACATGGGCCTGGCCAGCGCCTCGAGTTGCTCTGCGCTGACCCATCCCGATCGATACGCGATCTCTTCGGGGCAGGCCACCTTCAGGCCCTGACGCTTCTCGAGCGTGGCGATGAACTGCCCCGCTTCGAGCAGGCTGTCATGCGTGCCTGTGTCGAGCCAGGCATATCCGCGGCCCATGATCTCGACGCTCAGCTGACCCCGCCGCAGATACTCGGCGTTCACGTCGGTGATCTCGAGTTCGCCCCGCGGCGAGGGCTCGATGGCTGCGGCGATATCGCAGACCTGCTCGTCGTAGAAGTAGAGGCCGGTCACCGCGTAGTTGCTCTTGGGTTTGGCCGGCTTCTCTTCGATGTCGAGTGCGCGCCGGTTCGCGTCGAACGCGACGACGCCGTAACGCTCCGGGTCGTGCACGTGGTACGCGAAGACCGATGCACCGTCGGTGCGTGCCGCAGCGGCCAGCAGTTGCTCTTGCAGGGCGTGACCGTAGAAGATGTTGTCCCCCAGCACCAGCGCACTCGGCTTGCCGTCGACGAAGTCGCGCCCGAGGATGAATGCCTGCGCGAGCCCGTCCGGGCTGGGCTGTACGCAGTAGCGGATGTTGATGCCCCACTGCGCGCCATCGCCGAGCAGCGCTTCGAAACGGGGTGTGTCTTGCGGCGTGCTGATGAGCAGGATGTCGCGGATGCCGGCGAGCATGAGCGTGCTCAGCGGGTAGTACACCATCGGCTTGTCGTAGACCGGAAGCAGTTGCTTGCTCATCGCGAGCGTGGCCGGATGAAGCCGGGTGCCGGAGCCCCCGGCGAGGACGATGCCTTTGCGTTGCGTTGCGGTCATGGCGGGTCTCTGGGATGCTTCAGTTCAGCACTTCGGTCAGCATGCGTTCGACACCGGTCTGCCAGGTGGGCAGCGTCAGCCCGAACGCATCGCGCAGCTTCCCGGTGTTCATGCGCGAATTGCCCGGGCGCCTGGCGGGTGTCGGGAACGCACTCGTGGGGACCGCGAGGATCGCGTCGGGCGCGACCTTGATCGGTTGACCCGCGCCCCGCGCGAACTCGATCACGTGCCGGGCATATTCGTGCCAGCTTGTCTCGCCCGCCGCCACCGCGTGATACGTGCCGGCCAGCTCGGGCTCGGCCGAGGCGCTGCGCAGCGCGTGCGCGGTGAGGTCGGCGAGCAGGTCGGCGCCGGTGGGCGAGCCGATCTGGTCGTCGATCACGTTGAGCTTGTCGCGCTCCTTCGCGAGCTTCAGCATGGTCTTGGCGAAGTTGCCGCCGCGCGCGGCATAGACCCAACTGGTACGGAAGATCAGGTGCCGGCAGCCGCTGGCTCGAATCGCCTGTTCGCCTTCGAGCTTGGTCACGCCGTAGACGCTCAGCGGGCCGGTCGGCGAGTCCTCGCGCCACGGCGCGCTGCCGCTGCCGTCGAAGACGTAGTCGGTGCTGTAGTGCATCAGCCAGGCGCCGAGCTTGGCGGCCTCGCGCGCGAGCACGGCGGGCGAGGTGGCATTCAATGCGCGCGCGAACTCGGGTTCGCTCTCGGCCTTGTCGACGGCCGTGTGAGCGGCCGCATTGACGATGATCTGCGGCGCGACCGCCTGCACGGTCGCGGCCAGCGATTCGGGATTCGAGAAGTCGGCACGCAAAGGCCCGGGGCTGTCGAAATCGAGCGCGATCACTTCGCCCAACGGCGCCAACGCACGCTGAAGCTCCCAGCCGACCTGGCCGTTCTTGCCGAGCAGCAGGATCTTCATGTGCTTTTCCCGCCGGAGGAACGCGCCGCGTAGTTCGTATCGACCCACTCGCGGTAGGCGCCGCTCTGAACGCGGCCGACCCACTCGGCGTTGTCGAGGTACCAGCGCACCGTCTTGCGGATGCCGGTGTCGAAGGTTTCGGCCGGCTTCCAGCCGAGCTCGCGCTCGATCTTGCGCGCATCGATCGCGTAGCGGCGATCGTGGCCCGGGCGGTCGGTGACGTAGGCGATGAAGCGGCTGTAGCTGCCCGCGGGGTCGGGGCGCATCTCGTCGAGCAGCGCGCAGATGGTCTGCACGATCTCGATGTTGGGCTTCTCGTTCCAGCCGCCGACGTTGTAGACCTCGCCCACCTTGCCGTTCGCCAGCACCGCACGGATCGCGCTCGCGTGGTCTTTCACGTAGAGCCAGTCGCGCACCTGCTGGCCGTCGCCGTAGACCGGCAGCGGTTTGCCGGCGAGCGCGTTGACGATCATCAGCGGGATCAGCTTCTCGGGGAAGTGATAGGGCCCGTAGTTGTTCGAGCAGTTGGTCGTGATCACCGGCAGCCCGTAGGTGTGGTGCCAGGCGCGCACGAGGTGATCGCTCGCGGCCTTGCTCGCCGAGTAGGGGCTGTTGGGCTCGTAGGTGTCGGTCTCGGTGAACGGCGGGTCGGTCTTCGACAGCGAGCCGTAGACCTCGTCGGTCGACACATGATGAAAGCGGAATGCGTCCTTCTCGCCAGCCGGCAGCGCCGACCAGTGCGCGCGGGCCGCTTCGAGCAGCGTGAACGTGCCTTCGACGTTCGTCTTGATGAACGCGCCCGGCCCGTGGATGCTGCGATCGACGTGGCTCTCGGCCGCGAAGTGCACGACCGCGCGGGGCTTGTGCTCGGCAAACAAGCGGTCGAGCATGGCGCGGTCGCAGATGTCGCCCTGAACGAATACATGCCGCTGATCGGAGGCCAGCGACACGAGGCTTTCGAGGTTGCCCGCATAGGTCAGCGCGTCGAGGTTGAGCACGGCCTCGTCGTTGGTCGCGAGCCAGTCGAGCACGAAGTTTGCGCCGATGAAGCCGGCGCCGCCAGTCACAAGAATCATGTCGAGGCTCTGGATCAGGATTGAGAAAAAAGCAACGGAGGACTCACAGCCGCCACACGATCAAACCGGCTTCACGCAGCGCAGCGGCGTCGAAGGCAGCTTTCACGTCGACGAAGCACCCGCCTGGTGCGGCCTTGGAAAGCAGCGCTTCGATGCCGACTTCGCGGTACTGCCGGTGCGCCACCGCGGCGACGATCGCGTCGGCGCGCGGCAGATCATCCCATGCCGAAAGCGCCACGCCGTACTCGTGAAGCGCCTCGGCCGCATCGGCCTGTGGATCGTGCACGAAAACGTCGACGCCGTAGCTGCGCAGCTCGGCGATGATGTCGGCGACCTTGCTGTTGCGCAGGTCGGCGCAGTCTTCCTTGAAGCTCAGGCCGAGGACGTTGACCTTCGCACCCTTTACGGGGCTGCCGTTGGCGATCATCTGCTTGACCGTCTGCTCGGCGATGTACTTGCCCATGCCGTCGTTGATGCGCCGTCCGGCCAGGATGACCTGCGGGTGGTAGCCCAGCATCTCGGCCTTGTGCGTCAGGTAGTACGGGTCGACACCGATGCAGTGGCCGCCGACCAGACCCGGCTTGAATTTCATGAAATTCCACTTCGTGCCGGCGGCTTCGAGCACCTCGTGGGTGTCGATGCCGATGCGCTCGAAGATGATCGCGAGCTCGTTCATCAGCGCGATGTTCAGATCCCGCTGGGTGTTCTCGATCACCTTGCAGGCCTCGGCCGTCTTGATGCTCGAGCAGCGGTGCACGCCTGGCTCGACGACACGTTCGTACAGCGCCGCGACCTTCGCCAATGTTTCGGGCGTGTCGCCGGCCACGACCTTCAGCACGTTCGTCAGCATGTGCTCGCGATCGCCGGGGTTGATCCGCTCCGGGCTGTAGCCGACGAAAAAGTCGGTCTTCCAGGTCAGACCCGAACTCGCCTCGAGCACAGGGATGCAGACATCTTCGGTGGCGCCGGGATAGACGGTCGACTCGTACACGACCGTTGCGCCGCGCTTCAGGTGCGGGCCGAGCGAGCGGCTCGCGGCGATCAGCGGGCCGAAGTCGGGGATGCGCGCGGCATCGACCGGCGTGGGCACCGCGACGAGTATGAAATCGGCTTCGCGCAACGCGGTCGGATCATCGCTGTACTCGGCATGCACGGCCAGTGCCATTTCGGCGTCGGGGATCTCGCGCGAGGGATCGCGTCCGGTGCGGCAGGTCGTGACCTTTTCTGGGACGACATCGAAGCCGATCGTGCGCAACTGCTTGCCGAACTCCACCACGAGCGGCAGGCCGACGTAGCCCAGCCCGATCACCGCGACCGTGGGCGTCGATTCGCGGCTGTTCGCCATCTACTTGACGCGTCCGTAGGTATCCTCGAAACGCACGATGTCGTCCTCGCCGAGGTAGCTGCCCGATTGCACTTCGATGATCTCGAGCGGCACCTTGCCCGGGTTCGCGAGCCGGTGCGTCGTGCCCAGCGGGATGTAGGTGCTCTGGTTCTCGGTCAGCAGGATGACCTGGTCGCCATTCGTCACTTCGGCAGTGCCGCTGACCACGATCCAGTGTTCGGCGCGGTGGTGGTGCATCTGCAGGCTCAGGCTCGCGCCCGGCTTGACCATGATGCGCTTGACCTGAAAGCGCTCGCCGGAGTCGATGCTGTCGTACCAGCCCCAGGGCCGATGCACCTGCCGGTGCAGCGCATGCTCGCTGCGGCCGGAGCCGTGCAGCTTGCCGACGATGGCCTTCACCTCCTGGCTGCGCGAACGATCGGCGACGAGCACCGCATCGGGCGTCTCGACGACGATCACGTTGTCGAGCCCGACCACGCCGACGAGCCGGCTGGTCGCGTGGACCAGCGTGTTGCGGCTGTCGCTCACGAGCGCATCGCCGTGGGTCGCGTTGCCGGCTGCGTCTTTCGCGCTCACTTCCCAGACCGCGTCCCAGGCGCCGAGGTCGGACCAGCCGGCGTCCATCGGCACCATGCGAATGTCGAAGTCCGGCGACGCGGGGCAGCGCTCCATCACCGCGTAGTCGACCGACTCGCTCGGGATCGCAGCGAAGGCCTCTCGGCCCGGTCGAACGAAGCTGACGTCGGTGCTGCGGCCGGCGAAGGCGACGGAGGTCGCGTCGAAGATGTCGGGGCGAAAGCGTTGCAGCGCGGCGAGCCAGACCGACGCGCGCACGACGAAGTTGCCGCTGTTCCAGTAGTAGCCGCCTTCGGCCAGGTAGCGTTGCGCCGTTGCCAGATCGGGCTTCTCGACGAACTGGGCGACGTTCAATTCACCCGTCGACGACTCGGTGCAACGCAGGTAGCCGAAGCCGGTTTCGGGCGCGGTCGGTGCGATGCCAAGCGTCACGATCGCACCGCCCGCGGCGGCGCGCACCGCGCGCTGCATGGCCGCGGTGAACGCCGATTCGCGCAGGTAAGCGTGGTCGGCCGCGACGACGACCAGCACCGGGTCGCGCCCGCCTTGCTGCGCTTGAAGTGCCGCCAGCGTCATCGCCGGCGCGGTGTTGCGGCCCATCGGTTCGAGCAGCACGGTCGCCTGCGGCAATGGCAGTTCGCGCAGCTGGTCGAGCACGAGGAAGCGGTGCTCCTCGTTGCCGACGATGCACGGCGCGGCCACCTCGATGTCGCTGGCGCCGAGCGATGCGAGGCGAAGCGCTGCTTGCTGAAACAGGCTCTGGTTGCCCTGCAGCACCAGGAACTGCTTGGGGTGCTGGGCGCGCGAAAGCGGCCACAGGCGCGTGCCGCTGCCGCCGGCCATGATGACGGGTTGAACGGGAATCGAGGTCATGGGTTTGTCGCGGATGGAAGAGGTGACGTGCCGGCGTCGCGGCCTAGCCCGCGAGCCCGTTCGGGTTCATGCGCTGCCAGCGCCAGCTGTCGGCGCACATCGCGTCCAGGTCGCGGGTGGCGCGCCAGCCGAGCAGTTCGGCAGCGAGCGATGCGTCTGCGTAACTCGCCGCCACGTCGCCCGGTCGCCGCGGGACGAAATCGCAGGGCACCGTGGCGCCGCTCGCACGTTCGAACGCGCGCACGACCTCGAGCACGCTGTGGCCGCGGCCGGTGCCGAGGTTGGCCGTGATCGAGCGCTGCTTGTCGAGCAGGTAGCGCAGTGCCTGCACGTGGCCTTCGGCGAGGTCGAGCACGTGGATGTAGTCGCGCACGCCGGTGCCGTCGGGGGTGTCGTAGTCGTTGCCGAACACTTGCAGGCGCTCGCGTCGGCCGACGGCCACCTGTGCGACGAAGGGCAGCAGGTTGTTCGGGATGCCGCGCGGGTCTTCGCCGATCAGGCCGCTCTCGTGTGCGCCGACCGGGTTGAAGTAGCGCAGCAACGCGATCCGCCAGGCAGGATCGGCCTGTTCGACATCGCGCAGGATGTTCTCGCTCATCAGCTTGGTCGCGCCGTACGGGTTGGTCGACGACAGCGCCGCGCCTTCACGCAGCGGAAGCGACTCGGGCTTGCCGTAGACGGTCGCGCTCGAACTGAACACCAGCGTCTTGCAGCCGTGCCGCGCCATGGCCTGGCTCAGGTTCAGAAGCCCGCCGATGTTGTTGGCGTAGTAGGCGAGCGGTTTGGCGGTGCTCTCGCCGACCGCCTTCAGTGCGGCGAAGTGCACGACCGCGTCGAAGGCCTCGCCCGCGAACACGGATTCCATTGCCGCGGCATCGCAGACGTCGGCGCGCACGAACTCCGGCAAGCTTCCGCCGAGCGTGACCAGTCGCTCGATCACCGCGGGCGAGCTGTTGATGAAGTTGTCGACGCCGACGACGCGAAAGCCGGCAGCCAGCAGGCTCAGCCAAGTGTGCGAGCCGATGAAGCCGGTCGCGCCGGTCAGCAGGATGCGCGGCTTGCTCATCGCAGCGTGAGCGTTCCCGAGCAGCCGACGACGTTCGCGCTGTAGGCGAAGCCCGGCGTCGACGACACATCGCGCGTTTCGTGGGAGAGGTTGCAGGAGAGTTGCACCGAGCGCGTGATCGCGTAGCTCACGCCGAGCCTGGCGATCCGGAACTTGTCGTTGTAGTCGCTGAGTGTCGTGCCCGCGAATGCATTCGCGATCTTGGCGTTGCGATAGTCGTAGCCCGCGGTGACGTTGATCTTCGCGGTGGCCGCGTAGTTCGCACCGAGCGAGTAGCCGTCGGTCACCTGGCTGCCTTCGCTGAGCAAGGTGGTCTGCGTGCTGTTGGGGGTGTTGGTGGGGACTACGTTGAAGAACGAGCCGTTGGTGCCGGCGTCTCTGCTGTAGGCCGCGGTGAACGAGAGTTTTGCCGTCGGTGCGTAGCGACCCGAGAAGGAGCCGGTGAGGCCCGAGAAGCTCTGGTTCGATGTCCCGGAGTAGGTCTGGCGGGTCCAGCTGAGGCGGGCGGCCACGCCGGTCTGCGCCGTGAGCTGCCAGTTGGTCGTCAAATCGAGGTTTCGGCTGTTCGAGACGCTGTCGTCATAGGCGACCGGGTTCGAATTCGGCACGACGAGGCCGTTGGCCACGACGGTATGGACGAAGCGCACGGCGGTGCCCACACGAAGGTCCGGGTTCAGGTTGTAGTTGACCCCCAGGCTCGCGGTGTCGCCGGTCGAATCGTTGGCGGCGGCTGCCGCCGTGCCGGAGGAGTCCGCATAGTGCACGCGGCTGTGCCCGTAGTTGCCCTCCAGGCCCAGGCGCCCGACGCCGCCCCACCGCACCGTGGTGGCGAGCTGTTCGGTTCTGACGATCGAGCGATCGTTGCTTTGAGCGACGCTGTTGCCGTTCAGCGACGCGAGGCTCTGGTTCGCCGACGCGTTGATGTTGCCCGACAGTTTCTCGATCGTCTCCCAGTCCCAGCCGGCGTTCAGGCCATAGCTGGTGTTGCTCAGGTCGTGGTCCTGGTACTTGTTGTACTGCACGTTGGCGGCACCGTAGAAGCGCTGTCTGCCGATGGGTTGGTCGAAGCCGCCGAGCAGCCCGCTGCTCCAGTAGTTGTCGCCACGCCCGCGGCCATCGTTGGGTGCGACACCATCGGCGAGTCGATACACGTTCGAGTCGTGCGTGAACGACTGGCTCGCGCCGACGTACCACGGCGTTGGTTCATCGGCCCAGGCGACACCGCAAGTCAGTGTCGCGAGCGCGGCAACGAGGGGGCGCAGAGTGGTCTTCCGCATGTTCGTCTGTCGAGATTGCATCCGGGTTCCTTCAAATGGCCGCCGCATGTCGCCTGGCAGCGCCGCGCAGCATGACCGTGGTTCAGTAAGCGTGCCGGTCGAAGAATACGAGCCGCACCGTGCGCACGATGATCTGCAGGTCCAGCCCCAGCGACCAGTTGCGCAGGTACTCCAGATCGTATTCGACTCGCGCCTGCATCTTCTCGATCGTGTCGGTCTCGCCACGGTGACCGTTGACCTGGGCCCAGCCGGTGATGCCCGGCTTGACCTTGTGACGCACCATGTACGCCTTGATGATCTGGCGGTATTGCTCGTTGTGCGCGACTGCATGCGGGCGCGGGCCGACGATGCTCATGCGGCCCTGGAGCACGTTGATGAACTGGGGCAGTTCGTCGAGCGAGGTGCGGCGGATGAACTGGCCGAACGGCGTGATGCGCGCGTCGTGCTTGGTCGCCTGGCGCACTACGGGGCCGTTGTCCTGGGCGCGCATCGAGCGGAACTTGTAGACGATGATCTCGCCGCCGTCCAGGCCGTTTCGCCGCTGTTTGAAGATCGCCGGCCCCGGCGAGCTCAGCTTCACGCCGATGGCGATGGCCAGCAGGATCGGCGAGATCGCGATCAGGATCAGCGTTGCGAGCACGATGTCGCTGACCCGCTTCACGAGTTCGTTGGTGCCGGTGAAAGGCGTCTCGCAGATGCCCACGACCGGTACGCCGTTCATGTCCTGCAGGCGCCCCTGGATGATGCTGATGCCGAACACGTCGGGCACGAAGAACAGCGACGCGGTCGTGCCCTGCACCTCTTCGAGCAGCTCGACGATGCGCGGCTGGGAGCCGAGCGGCAGCGTGATGTAGACCTCGCGCACACCGCGCTCGGTGCAGAAGTTGGCCACATCCTTCAGCCCACCCAGGCGTTGCGCGCTGGCTTCTTGATGCAGCCGTTCGTCGGTTCGGTCGTCGAAGTAGCCGATGAAGTCGACCCCGTAGTCGACACTTTCGTTGAGTGCCTTCGCGACCTTGACGCCGAGCGCGCCCGCGCCCACGACGATCGCGGTGCGGCGCGCGGTCGACCGCGCCGAAAGGCGCTGCACCATCAGCTTGCCGATCCACACCGCGAGCCACTGCAGGATCGGCGTGACGATCAGCCAGTCGAGCAGCACCTCGTTCTCGAAGTAGTGCAGGCTGCGCGTGGCATAGCCGCACAGCGCGAGGATCGCGACCAGCGTGATCCACGACGAGAGGATGTCGACGCCGGCAGCGATCAGGTTCTCGCGAAAGCGGTTGCGCCCCGGGAACGTGAGTGCGAACACCAGCAGACACAGTGTCAGGGCGGGCCGGTCGACGATCTCGTCTGCATAGACCGTGGCGAACAGGAACGTCAGCACCGTGATGCTGGGCTCGAGAAACGCCGCGACGAGCGACGTCACGGACTGAGGCGCGCTGTAGAAGGTTCGCTTGTACGTTCGGTCTTCAAACATGGGTTCGTGATGTCGCGCCCACCCGGTTTTGCCAACGACTGTCGGGTGTGTCTTGCGGTCTCGGTGCGCACTGAGAAGAGGAAGGCAGCAGGGCTCGAGGACAGCCCTCATGCATGACCCATGCCTCCCGACTCCTCGCGGCGACGTGCCGGGGGATTCTCCATCAAAAGCAGCCGCATTCGCCCCTCGGCGCCGAGGTGAAAGTCATGGACCCGTGCCTACAATCCGTGCATGTTTCACGCTCTCAACTCGTTGATAGGCGATGCTGCCATCGAGCGTCTGACGCTCGTCGTCAACCACGTGCTCGCCGCCGAACCGGTTGCCACGCAACGCCTGCGCGCACACGCGGGCCGCAGCATTCGGTTGCACTTCAGTGACTGGCCCGCGCTGCTGCCACCGTTGCCGTCCACCACGTTCCGGGTCACGCCGGCGGGCTTGCTCGAGTGGTGCGGTAACGAATCCGAGCCCGATGCCGATCTGCGCGTCAGCATCGACGCGTCGAACCCAGCGCTCGCGATGGCGCAGGCCTTGTCGGGAACCCGTCCGAAAGTCGAGGTCGCGGGCGACGCGGCCTTCGCGGCCGATCTGAACTGGCTGTTCGACAACCTGCGCTGGGACGTGCAGGACGACCTCGCCCGCGTTGTCGGCCCGGCGCCGGCGCGCGAGATCGCGCGGGTGGGTGCGGGCGTCGCAGCGGGCCTGCGCGAGGCCGTGCGCACGTTGAGCGGGCTGGTGGCGCGCGGTCGCGACGGCGCGACCGGATCGCCGCCGACATGAGGCATCTCGCGCGGCTGATCTTCATCACGATCACCGTATTGCGCTACGGGCTTGACGAGCTGGCCCTCTCCAGTTTTCGCCAGCGTTGGGTGCGCGCGCTGGTGCGTGTGATGACGATCGGCCGCACGCTCGACGCGCCCCGCGGCGAGCGCCTGCGGCTCGGCCTCGAACGCCTGGGCCCGATCTTCGTGAAGTTCGGCCAGGTTCTGTCGACCCGCCGCGATCTGCTGCCGCCCGACCTGGCCGACGAACTCGCCAAGTTGCAGGACCGTGTCCCGCCGTTCCCGGCCAGGCAGGCGCGCGAGTTGGTCGAGAAAGCCTTCGGCCGGCCGATCGATGCGGTCTTCGAGCGCTTCGATGCCGAGCCGGTGGCGAGCGCCTCGATCGCCCAGGTGCATTTCGCCCAACTGAAAGACGGTCGCGAGGTGGCCGTGAAGGTGCTGCGCCCCGGAATGCGCGAGGTGATGGACGACGACCTGTCGCTGATGCGGCAACTGGCGCGCTGGGTCGAGCGCTTCTCGGCCGACGGCAAGCGCCTGAAGCCGCGCGAGGTCGTCGCCGAATTCGCCAACTACCTGCACGACGAACTCGATCTCGTGCGGGAGGCCGCGAACGCGGCGCAGTTGCGCCGCAACATGGCCAGCCTCGACCTGATCCTCGTGCCCGAGATGGTGTGGGATCTGTGCACCCAGAGCGTGATCGTGATGGAGCGCATGAACGGCCTGCCGATCAGCCAGGTGCAGCGCCTGCGCGATGCCGGCGTCGACATCCCGAAACTCGCGCGCGACGGCGTCACGATCTTCTTCACGCAAGTTTTCCGCGACGGCTTCTTCCACGCCGACATGCACCCCGGCAACATCCAGGTCAGCGTCGCGCCGGAGAGTTTCGGCCGCTACATCGCGCTCGATTTCGGCATCGTCGGCACGCTGACCGAGTTCGACAAGGAATACCTCGCGCAGAACTTCATCGCGTTCTTCCGGCGCGACTACAAGCGCGTGGCCGAGCTGCACGTGGAGTCGGGCTGGGTGCCGCCGCACACGCGGGTCGACGAACTCGAAGGCGCGATCCGCGCGGTCTGCGAGCCGCACTTCGACCGGCCGCTGAAAGACATCTCGCTCGGCCAGGTGCTGCTGCGGCTGTTCCAGACCTCGCGGCGCTTCAATGTCGAGATCCAGCCACAGCTGGTGCTGTTGCAGAAGACGCTGCTGAACGTCGAAGGCCTGGGCCGCCAGCTCGACCCCGAACTCGACCTGTGGAACACCGCGAAGCCGTTCCTCGAGCAGTGGATGAACCAGCAGGTCGGCTGGCTCGGCCTGATCGAGAACATCAAGAAGGAGGCGCCGCGCTACGTGCAACTGCTGCCGGAGCTGCCGCGCCTGATCCATCAGGCATTGCAGCCGCGGGCCGCCGCCGAGCAGCGCTTGCTGGAGACGCTGATCGGCGAGCAGCGCCGCACTCGTCAGGTGCTGTACGCGGTGATCTGTCTCGGCGTGGGCCTGGCGTTCGGTGTGGCGATCTCGCAGCTGTGGTTGCACTGGCGCTGATGTGGCGGCCGCGCCCGTCAGCGAGCCCTCGCGTCGCCGTATAATTCCGGGTTTTCCGCCTCAAAATTCCTTTTCAAATCAAGGGCTTGGCCATGCCGATCTACGCCTATCGCTGCAGCACCTGCGGGCACGCGAAGGATGTGCTTCAAAAGATGTCCGATCCGGTGCTCACCGATTGCCCGGCGTGCGGCGCATCGACCTTTCTCAAGCAGGTCACCGCGGCCGGCTTTCAACTGAAGGGCTCGGGCTGGTACGTGACCGATTTCCGCGGTGGCGACAAACCGACGGCGGCCAAGCCGGGCGATGGCGCCAATCCCGACACCCCCAAGGCCGACACCCCCAAGGCCGACACGACCGCACCTGCCGGCACATCGGGAAGCGACAGCGCGCCGGCCCCGTCGGCAGCCCCGGCGCCGACGCCGGCCCCGGCGCCCGCGGCGCCGAAGGCCGAGAGCAAGTGACGCTGCGGTCGCGCCAGGAAACCTCGTGAAGAAATACCTCATTGCCGGGCTGCTCGTCTGGCTGCCGCTCGCCATCACCATCTGGGTGCTGCAAGCCGCGCTCGGCCTGCTCGACGGCGTGTTCAGTTGGTTCCTGAACGCCGGGCGGGCGATCCTGCCGGCCGCTGCCGAACCGTTGATCGACCTGCTGCTGCGCATCCCCGGCCTGGGCGTGCTCGTGATGCTGATCGGCCTGCTGCTGACCGGCGTGTTCGCGACCAACATCGCCGGCCAATGGTTCCTGCGCCAGGGCCATCGGGTTTTGAACAAGATCCCGATCGTCAAGTCGATCTACAGCTCGGTGAAGCAGGTCTCCGACACGCTCTTCTCCAGCAGCGGCAACGCTTTCCGCGAGGCGGTGCTGGTGCAGTACCCGAGGCAAGGCAGCTGGACGATCGCTTTCGTCACCGGCAAGCCCGGCGGCGAGACCGCGCTGCACCTGCACGGCGACTACCTCAGCGTCTACGTGCCGACCACGCCGAACCCGACCTCGGGCTTTTTCCTGATGGTGCCGCGCGCCGACGTGGTCGTGCTGCAGATGAGCGTCGACGAGGCGCTGAAGTACGTGATCTCGATGGGCGTGGTCGCGCCGCCGATGCACATCGCGCCGACACCGGTGATCGCCACCGCTGCCCCCACCGCCGAACCGGCACGAAATTGACCGGGTTGGGCGGCCCGGCATCCGCTCAGCCCGAAGGCGCAGTGCCGCGCCGAAGCGCCAGCGAAGCTGAACACCACGACGCCGCGCACTCGCAGCGTCAACGCCAAACCAATCTGCAGCATGCAGAGGAGTGATTCGATGAGAACGACATACTGCGGCCTCGTCAGCGAAACGCTGATGGGCCAGACCGTGACGCTGATGGGCTGGGCGCACCGCCGCCGCGATCACGGCGGCGTCATCTTCATCGACCTGCGCGACCGCGAAGGTCTCGTGCAGGTCGTGTGCGACCCGGATCGCGCCGCGATGTTCGCGATCGCCGAAGAAGTGCGCAACGAGTTCTGCCTGAAGATCGTCGGCAAGGTGCGCGCGCGCCCCGAGGGCACGGTCAACGCCAACATCACCAGCGGCAAGATCGAGGTGCTTTGCCTGGAGATCGAAGTGCTGAACGCGAGCATCACGCCGCCGTTCCAGCTCGACGACGACAACCTCTCGGAAACCACGCGTCTCACGCACCGCGTGCTCGATCTGCGGCGCCCGCCGATGCAGCGCAACATGATGCTGCGCTACCGCGTGGCGATGGAGGTGCGCAAGTTCCTCGACGTGAACGGCTTCATCGACATCGAGACGCCGATGCTGACCAAGAGCACGCCCGAAGGCGCACGCGATTACCTCGTGCCGAGCCGCGTGCACGACGGCATGTTCTTCGCGTTGCCGCAGTCGCCGCAACTCTTCAAGCAATTGCTGATGGTGGCCGGCTTCGACCGCTACTACCAGATCACCAAGTGCTTCCGTGACGAAGACCTGCGCGCCGACCGCCAGCCCGAGTTCACGCAAATCGACATCGAGACCTCGTTCCTCACCGAGGAAGAGATTCGCACGATGTTCGAGGGCATGATCCGCAGCACCTTCCAGCATGCGATCGGCGTCGAACTGCCGGCGTTTCCGGTGATGAAGTACGCCGACGCGATGCACCGCTACGGCTCCGACAAGCCCGACCTGCGCGTCAAGATGGCCTTCACCGAACTCACCGACGTGATGAAGGACGTGGACTTCAAGGTGTTCTCGGCGCCGGCACAGATGGTCGGCGGCCGCGTCGTCGCCCTGCGCGTGCCGGGCGGTGCCGAGATGAGCCGCAGCGAGATCGATGCCTACAC
>Ga0209583_10000245_pt1 | contig 17688 bp, 13 predicted proteins | sample Str014_FD_187201 | JGI IMG/M metagenome (GOLD analysis project Ga0209583, IMG submission 187201) | Freshwater sediment microbial communities in response to fracking from Pennsylvania, USA - Straight Creek_MetaG_SC_2014 (SPAdes) (version 2) | ecosystem: Environmental > Aquatic > Freshwater >... | reverse complement strand
CGATGCCTACATGAACCGGCAGTACCTCGACCCGGTGCTGCTCGGCAGCTACCCGCCCGAGATGAAGGAAATCTTCGGCGAGGCCTGGCCCGAATGGCCGGCGGCCGACCACGAGCTGATCAAGCAGAAGATCGACTTCGTCGGCATCAACTACTACATGCGCGACATGATCCGCCACGACGAAACCGCGTGGCCGGTGAAGACCGCGGTCGTGCCGCAATCGCAGTCGACCTATACCGACACCGGCTGGGAAGTTCATCCGCAAGGTCTGACCGAAATCCTCGTCTGGCTGAAAGACCGCTACGGCCCGATCCCGCAATACGTGACCGAGAACGGCGCTGCCTTCTACGACCCGCCGAAGGCGAGCGACGGAAAGGTCGCCGACCCGCTGCGGCTCGGCTACTACCGCTCGCACTTGCGGGCGATCCACGACGCGATCGAGCAGGGCGTCGACCTGCGTGGCTACTGCGCCTGGTCGCTGATGGACAACCTCGAATGGTCGCTCGGCTACTCGAAACGTTTCGGCATCGTCCACGTCAACTTCGACACCCAGGAGCGCACGCTGAAGGACAGCGCGCACTTCTACGCCAGCGTGATCGCCTCGAACGGCGCCGCCTTGAACGGCGGCTGAGCGAACGCCGCATGGCCACCACGATCAAGGATGTCGCGCGCGTGGCCGGCGTCTCGGTGGCGACCGTCTCGCGCGCGCTGAACGGCCACGCGAACGTGAAGGCGCCGACCCGCGCGCACGTGATGGGGGTTGTCGCGCAACTGCGCTTCGTGCCGTCGAGTGCGGCGCAAAGCATGATCACGCGGCGCACCCACACGGTCGGTGCGCTGCTGCCCGATCTGCACGGCGAGTACTTCTCGGAGTTGATCCGCGGTATCGACCTCGCGGCCCGCGCGCGCGGGCTGCACCTGCTGGTGTCGAGCTCGCACGGCGACGCGGCGGAGGCGGCCGCGGCGTTGCGTGCGATGAACGGGCGTGTCGACGGCCTGCTCGTGATGTCGCCGCATGTCAGTGCCGATTTCCTGTGGGGCAACGTCGCCGACGACCTGCCCGCGGTGCTGATGAACACCCATGTGGTCGACGGCAAGCATTCGTCGTTCGCGGTCGACAACCATGGCGGCGCCCACGCGATGGTGCGGCACCTGGTCGAGCGCGGCCACCGCGACATCGCGTTCGTCGCCGGCCCCGAAAGCAACTTCGAAGCGCAGGAGCGCTTGCGGGGCTACCGCGACGCGGTTCGCCAGTTGTTGCCGAATCAGAGCGAACAGGTGCTGCAGGGCGACTTCACCCAGGCCTCGGGCTTTCGCGCGGGCAACCAGCTCGTGGCCCTGCGCGATCGGCCGAGTGCCGTGTTCGCAAGCAACGACATGATGGCGATCGGCTGCCTCTCGGCCTTCAACGAGGCGGGGCTGAAGGTGCCGGACGACATCGCGCTCGCCGGCTTCGACGACGTGCCGGTCAGCCGCTGCGTCAACCCGTCGCTGACCACGGTGCGCGCCCGCATCACCGAACTGGGTGGACTGGCGCTGGAGCGGCTGGCCTCGGCGATCGAGGAGCCCGAGGGCCACACGCCGCAGCACCGGATCCTGCGCGCTGACTTGATCGTTCGGCAGTCGACGACGGCGTCGCCATTGCGGGCGGTCCGGATCGACAGTTCCTAGTTCCTAGTTCCTCGCGCCGCGCGGCGCCGGTACGCGCACTGCCCCGCGTCGCGCTTTCATCCACCTCAGAGCTTTCAATCAGACAGAGGCCGACCATGAGACAAACCACCAGACAAGACAACCGATATCAGATCCGCGCGCTGGCCGTCGCCGCGATGCTCGCGCTCGCGGCACCCTGCGCCTTGGCACAGTCCAGCGGCGCCACGTTGCGCGGGGCCGTGTCTTCGGCGGGCGGTTCTGCCGCCAACGCCGAAGTCGTCGCGACCAACATCGCCAACGGCTACACCTTGCGCATCCGCGCGAATGCGAACGGCGACTACGCACTGATCGGCTTGCCGCCCGGCACGTACAAGATCACCGCCACTGCGGAAGGCAAGACGAGCGAAACCCAGATCACGCTGCAGGTCGGCCAGGCGGCGACGCTAGACCTGGCGGTCGCACCCCAGCCTGCGACCACGTTGAACACCGTGACCGTCGTCGGGGCCGCGGCCGTGCAGGACAAGGGCACCTCCGAGGTCGGCACCTACGTGACGACCCAGCAACTGCAGCGCCTGCCCCAGGTCACCCGCAACTTCCTGTCGCAGGCCGACCTCGCCCCTGGCGTGAACGTCGAGTACGACTCGCAAGGCAACGTCAAGCTGCGCAGCGGCGCGAGTTCGCGCGACTCGGTCAACGTGTTCATCGACGGCGTGGGTCAGAAGGACTACGTGCTGCGCGGCGGCACCAGCGGTCAGGACAACAGCCGCGGCAACCCGTTCCCGCAGTCGGCGATCGGCGAGTACAAGGTCATCACGCAGAACTACAAGGCCGAGTTCGACCAGGTCTCGAGTGCCGTCATCACCGCCGTGACCAAGTCAGGAACGAACGAGTTCCACGGCGATGCGTTCGTCGACCACACCGGCGCCAACCTGCGCGCGGCCACACCGGCCGAGAAGACGGCCGGCTACAAGACCGACAGTTCGCAGGAGCAGTACGGCGTCTCCGTGGGCGGCGCGATCGTCAAGGACGTGCTGCACTACTTCATTGCCTACGAAGGCAAGCGCAATCACGATCCGCAGAGCGTGGTCGCCGACGCCCACCCGTCGATCACCGCGCTGCTGCCGGCCTCGATCGCTTCGTTGCAGGGGCCGACGCAGTCGCCGTTCCAGGAGGACCTGCTGTTCAGCCGGATCGACTACTCGCTCGACGACCGCAACCACTTCGACCTGAGCTTCAAGTATCGCAACGAGAAAGACCTGAAGAACATCGGTGGCACCGCGACCCAGCCCTTCTCGTCGAACAACGCGATCCGCGAGAAGCGCCTGGACCTGCACTACCAGTTCACTGCCGACCGCTTCACGAACGAAGCGCGCATCACGTACGAGAACGTGTTCTTCGGCCAGATCCCGGTGAGCGGCGACAACGGCGCGATCTACACCTACTTCCCGGCCAACAACACCAACCCCACCACGGTGCTGCAAGCGGGCGGCAACAACTTCTTCCAGCAGAAGAGCCAGCGCGGCCTGGCGTTGCAGAACGACCTGACCTACACCGGCATCGACTCGCACGTGATCAAGGTCGGCGCGAAGATCAAGTGGGTCACGGTCGATGCGCTCGAACAGGGCAACGCGACACCGCAATATTTCTACGATCTGCAATCCAGCACGGCCTCGACGCCTTACCGCGTGGACGTCGGCTACGCGCTTGCCGGCATCGGCGACGGCTCGACCTCCTCGAAGAACAAGCAGCTCGGCCTGTATCTGCAGGACGACTGGGAAGTGAACAAGCGATTGACGCTGAACCTCGGCGCGCGCTACGACATCGAGTGGTCGCCGACCTACCTCGACCACGTCACGCCGGCCGATGTGCTGGCCGCATTCGGCAGCCAGGACGCGAACACCGGCGCGCCGGCCGGTCAGACCTACACGCAGACGCTCGCACGCGGCGGCGTCAACATCAACGACTACATCAGCAACGGCAGCAACCGCAAGTCGTTCACCGGCGGTTTCGCGCCGCGGTTGGGTTTCTCGTACGACCTGACGGGCGACAAGAACAACGTCGTCTTCGGCGGCTATGGCCGCTCTTACGACCGCAACATCTTCGACGTGCTGCAGCTCGAGAACACCAAGGGCACCTACCCGAGCGCGACGCTGCAGTTCAACGGCGTGAACGGCGGCTGCGCGCCGGGACAGGCGACCTGCCTCGCCTGGAACCCGAGCTACGGCACCCGCGCCGGCCTGCAGCCGTTGATCGTCGCGAACACCGGCCGCGAGATCGACCTGCTCAGCAACAACCTCAAGACGCCGTACTCGGACCAGTTCTCGCTCGGCATCCGCAACGCCATCGGCATCTGGCAGACCGAGGCCACGATCTCGCACATCGCGCAGCGCGACGGCTTCGTCTGGCTGCTCGGCAACCGCCAGCCGAACGGCAATTTCTACGACGCCGGTCACGTGTCCGGCCCGCCGTTCGGTTACCCCATCCCGGGCATGGGCTCACTGATCCTGGGCACGAACGGCATCAAGTCGGACGTGGACTCGCTCTTCCTGAAGCTCGACAAGCCGTACACCAAGTCGTCGGGCTGGGGCGTGACCTTCGCCTACACCTACAGCCACACGCGCGAAAACCACAACACCGCGGACGACTTCAGCTACCTGCTCGACTACCCGACCGCCGCGTTCTCGCCCATGCTGCAGTCGAGCGCCGTGCCCAAGCACAAGCTCGTGGCCACGGGCACCTACGACCTGCCCTGGGGCGTCATCGGCAGCGCGAAGGTGACGCTCGCCACGCCGAAGGTGATCCGCGACTTCAACTGCAACGGCCAGGCGAACGGCGACTGCATCGCCGACACGGTGCCGTCGCGTTCTTTCCGGCAGGTCGACCTGTCTCTGTCGAAGGGCTTCCGCCTCGGCGGCAACATCAACGCCGGCCTTCGCGTCGACATGATCAACGCCTTCAACTACTACAACTGGCAGGACTACAACGTGGTCTGGGGGGCGCTCGGCACCGCGAGTGTCGCGACGCCGACCGGCACGCTGTCGGCGCCGCCGCGCACGGTCAAGGTCGGTCTGTACGCCAGTTGGTAAGGTAAGCGATGGTGTACGACGCCGATATGGTCTTCATCGGCGTGGTACACGGCATGTCCTTCGCGAATCGGACCGAGGGGGCGGCGGCCCGAGAGGGAACCACTCGACCGCCGCCGCCTCTGTCAGCTTCCCGTACGCACGACAACGTTCCCCTTGAGACCCATGCATCGCATTTCTCGTCGCAGTCTGCTTTCCTGGGGTGGCGCGGCCGCCCTGAGCTCCCTCGGGGCCTGCACCTCGATTCGCCAATCGGCACTCCTGCGCAGCCCGGTGTACGACACCAGCGCTGCCGATGCGGCGTCCAGCGCGGCGCAGCCGGCGGAGCCGCCGGCGATCGCTGCGCGTACCGCGCTGTCGCCGCTTTTCGAGACCATCGAGCGCCGCACCTTCGACTTCTTCTGGTCGACCGCGAACCCGGCCAACGGCATGATGCCGGACCGCTACCCCACGCCCGCACCCGCGAGCATCGCCGCAATCGGCTTCGCGCTCACGGCCTATGCGATCGGCGCAGACCGCGGCTTCGTTTCGCGGGAGCAGGCGCGCGAGCGCGTGCTGACCACGGTGCGCTTCTTCCGCAATGCGCCGCAGGGCGCGCAGGCGCGCGGCGTCACCGGCTACAAGGGATTCTTCTATCATTTCCTCGACATGAAGACCGGCCTGCGCGCGCCCAAGAGCGAGCTCTCGACGGTCGACACCGCGCTGCTGGTCGGCGGCATGCTGCACGTACAGGCCTTCTTCGACGGCGATCACCCGGACGAGGTCGCGATTCGCGAGGATGTCGACCAGATCTACTGGCGCGTCGACTGGAAATGGGCCCAGGTGCGCGGCCAGTTGATCAGCATGGGCTGGAGCCCCGAGAAGCAGTTCATCCCGCACGACTGGAACGGCTACAACGAGGCGATGCTGGTGGTGCTGCTCGCGCTCGGCTCGCCGACCCACCCGGTCGAAGAAGGCGCGTGGAGCGCCTGGACCGAGAGCTACCGCGGCACCTGGGGTCGCTTCATGGGCTACGAGCACCTGAGCTTCGCGCCGCTGTTCGGCCACCAGTACTCGCACGTGTGGATCGACTTCCGCGGCCTGCAGGACGCGACCATGCGCCAGCGCGGCATCGACTACTTCGAGAACACGCGCCGCGCCGTCTACGCCCAACGCGCCTACGCGATCGCGAATCCGAACGGCTGGTTCGAATACGGCGCCAACGTCTGGGGCTTCACCGCCTGCGACGGCCCGGGCACGATGCGCGAGAAAGACCGCAGCGGCCGCACGCGCTACTTCCTCGACTACTCGGCGCGCGGCGCCGGGCGCGCGCACACGGTGGACGACGGCACCATCGCGCCGACCGCAGCGGTGTCGTCGCTGCCCTTCGCGCCCGAGATCGTGATCCCCGCGGTGGAGGAGATGCACGCCCGCTACGGCTTCTACATCTTCCAGAAATACGGCTTCGTCGACTCGTTCAATCGCAGCTTCACCGCTGCCGACGTGCCGCTCACCGATGGCCGCGTCGACCCCGGCTTCGGCTGGGTCGCGAAGGACTACCTCGGCATCGACCAGGGCCCGATCCTCGCGATGATCTGCAACTACCGCAACGAACTGGTCTGGGAAGACATGCGCAAGTGCGTGCCGATACGTCGCGGGCTCGAGCGGGCCGGTTTCAGCGGCGGATGGTTGTCGAAGACCGCCTGACATGCAGCGACGCGGTGCGCTGAAAGGCCTCGGCGGGCTGGCGCTGGGCAGTGCGCTCGCCGGATGCGGCCGGCGCGACGACCCCCGAGGCCCGCTGCACTTCTGGGCGATGGGCCGCGAGGCCGAGGTCGTCGCCGATCTGTTGCCCGCCTTCTACGCGCGTCACCCCGGCGTGACAGTGCTGGTGCAGCAATTGCCGGTCTCGGCGGCGCACGAAAAGTTGCTCACCGCCTATGCCGGCGATTCGCTGCCCGATCTCTGCCAGCTCGGCAACACCTGGCTGCCGGAGTTCACCGCGCTCGATGCACTGGAGCCGCTCGATGCGCGCGTCGCGGCCTCGGGCGTGGTGCAGCGCGAAGACTATTTCGCCGGCATCCTCGATACCAACCTGATGGCGACCAGGAACGGCCCGCGCCTGTTCGGCCTGCCCTGGTATGCCGACACGCGGCTGCTGTTCTATCGAACGGATCTGTTGCAAGCCGCCGGGTTCGCCCGCCCGCCGCAGAGCTGGGCCGAGTGGACCGACGCCATGCGCGCGATCACGCAGCGCGGCGGCGGGCAAAGCTTCGGCGCGCTCTTGCCGCTCAACGAGCCCGAGCCCCTGCTCGCGATGGCGCTTCAGCAAGGTGCATTGCTCGCCGACGACGACACCCGCGGCGCGTTCTCGAAGCCCGCGTTCCGCAAGGCACTGGACTTCTACAGCGGCCTGTTCCACGAGGGCCTCGCGCCCGCGATGAACGACACGCAGATATCCAACGTGTGGGACGAGTTCGCACGCGGGCTGTTCACGTTCTACATCACCGGGCCGTGGAACGTCGGCGAGTTCCGGCGCCGCCTTCCGGCTTCGATGCAGGGCCGTTGGTCGACCGCGCCGCTGCCCGGGCCCGACGGGCCGGGTGTGTCGACGGCCGGCGGCTCCAGCCTCGTGCTGTTCAGGAGATCGCCGAGACAAGAGTCGGCCTGGAAGCTGATCGAATTCCTCAGCGAACCCGAAACGATGCAGCGCTTCTATTCACTGACCGGAGACCTGCCACCGCGCCGCGCGGCCTGGCGTTCGCCGGTGCTCGCGAACGATGCGCAGGCGCAAGCCTTTTTGCAGCAGCTCGATCGCCTGCGCGCCTCGCCGAAGATCCCGGAATGGGAGCGCATCGTCCAGGAGATGCAGCAGACCGCCGAACGCGTCGTGCAGCGAACGCAGAGCGCGCAGGCGGCGACCGCACAGCTCGATGCCTGGGTCGATCAGGTGCTCGAGAAACGACGCTGGTTGCGCGAGCGCGCGGGGGCTTCGCGTTGAGCGCGGTGGCCAGAAGAGGCGTCAACGCCGTCGGCTGGACGCTCGCGGCGCCGGCGCTCGTCGTCATCGCGGTGTTCTTCGCGGTGCCGGTCGCCGCCGGGCTCGCGCTCAGCCTGACCGACTTCGACCTCTATGCGCTCGCCGACATCGCAACCATGCGCTTCGTCGGCCTGCAGAACTACACCAGGCTGCTGCAGACGCCGCTGTTCTGGCAGGCGCTGGGCAACACCTTCTACTTCGTCGTCGTCGGTGTGCCGGTGTCGATCGGCCTTTCGCTCGCGGCGGCGTTGTTGCTGAACGCGCGCGTCGCGAAGTGGCAGCCGTTCTTTCGCACCGCGCTGTTCGCGCCGGTCGTGACGACGGTGGTCGCGGTCGCGGTGATCTGGCGCTACCTGCTGCACACGCGCTACGGGCTGATCAACCAGGGCTTCGCCGCGATCGGCATCTCGCCGATCGACTGGCTCGGCAACCCGCACTGGTCGATGCCCGCGATCATCCTGTTCTCGGCGTGGAAGAACTTCGGCTACAACATGGTGATCCTGCTGGCCGCGCTGCAGGCGGTGCCGCGCGAGCTGTACGAGTCGGCGCGGGTCGATGGCGCCGGGCCATTCCGGCAATTCGTCGACCTGACCTTTCCGATGCTCACGCCCACGCTCGTGATGGTCGGCATCATGACGATCTCCGGCTACTTCCAGCTCTTCGCCGAACCGTACGTGATGACGCAGGGCGGCCCGCTGCGCAGCACGGTCAGCGTGCTGTACTTCATGTACGAAGAGGGCTTCCGCTGGTGGAACCTCGGCAATGCGAGCGCGGTGGCGTTCCTGCTGTTCGTCGTGATCTTCTCGGTGAGTTGGGTGCTGCTGCGCTTCGATCGTGACCCGACCGGGGCGACGGCATGACCCGGGCCGCCGCGCCGGGTCGCCGCGGGCCACAAAGGGGCCCACTCCCGTGGCCCAAGCAAGGCCCGACCCTCACGGAGGGTCGCACGCCGTACTCGGCGGGCGGGGTGTCGTCATGAACGCGCGCTGGGCCGTGTGGGTCGTCAATGGCTTGTTGGTCGGGCTCGCATTCGTCAGCCTGTTCCCGCTGCTGTGGATGGTCTCGGTCTCGTTCATGCCGGCCGGCGCCTCGAGCACCTTGCCGACGCCGATCTTTCCGGCCCACGTCACGCTGGACAACTACCGCCAGCTCTTCGGCAGCATCGGCATGGGCCGCTACTTTCTCAACAGCCTCGCGCTTGCGCTGCTCTCCACGGCGATCTCGGTCAGCTTCAACGTGATGGCCGGCTACGCGTTCGCGAAGCTGAAGTTCCGGGGCCGCGACGCGATCTTCAAGACGCTGCTCGGTGCGCTCGTGATCCCGGGGCAGGTCGCGATGCTGCCGCTGTTCCTGATGCTCAAGCCGCTCGGGCTGATCAACAGCTACGGTGGTGCGATCGTGCCGATGATGGCCAGCGTGTTCGGCATCTTCCTCGTGCGCCAGTTCGCGCGCGGCATTCCCGACGACTTGCTCGAGGCCGCGCGCATCGACGGCGCGAGCGAGTGGCGCATCTTCCTGACCATCATCGTGCCGGTGCTGACGCCGGTGCTGGCCACGCTCGCGATCTTCAGCTTCCTCGGCAGCTGGAACGACTTCATGTGGCCGCTGATCGTGCTGACCGACGACTCGCTGCACACGCTGCCGGTCGCGCTCGCCGGCCTCTCGCGCGAGCATGTGCAGGACAACGAGCTGATGATGGCCGGCTCGGTGGTGACGATCCTGCCGGTGCTGGTCGTGTTCCTCGCGCTGCAGCGGCAGTACATGGAAGGGCTGATGGCCGGGAGCGTGAAAGGATGACGAAGTCGGGGCTCGCACGACTCGCGTTGATCGCATTGCTCGCATCGACCATGGGTGCCGGCGCGCACGCGCAGGACCGCGTGCTCGACGATTTCACGAACCCCTCGGCCTGGAAGGTCAGCGCCACCGACGATGTCAAGGCCACGCTGCGCGCGGCCGACGGCCCGCACGGCAAGGCCTTGTGCGTGGACTTCGATTTCGGCAAGGTCACCGGCTACATCAGCACGCAGCGCGCGCTGCCGATCGACTACCCCGCGCGCTACGAGTTCACGCTCGGCGTGCAGGGCAATGCCCCGCCGAACGCGTTCCAGTTCAAGCTGGTCGACGCGAGCGGCGAGAACGTCTGGTGGGGCCAGCGGCCCGAATTTCGCTTTCCGCAGGATTGGCAGACGCTGAAGTTCCGCCAGCGCCAGATCGATTTCGCGTGGGGGCCGACGACCGACAAGGTGCTGCGCAAGACGGCGACGATCGAGCTTGTGATCGCTTCCGGCAGCGGGGCGGGCAAGGGCACAGCGTGCTTCGATCGGCTGACCTTGCGGCAGCTGCCGGACGTCGCGCCCCCGCTGCCCGCGCCGGTGATGCTCGCCGATGCGCTGAGCGTCGACTACGGCCTGCCGCGCGAGTTCGGTGCGCTCGCGCTGCGCTGGCGCGCCGGCGCGGCGCCGCCGCGCTACGACATCGAGTTGTCGGACGACGGCGCGCAGTGGCGGCGCGTGCGCCATGTCGAAGGCGCGCGCGGCGACGCGCAGATGCACTGGTTGCCGGAATCGGAAGCGCGCTTCGTCCGCATCGTGCCCGAGGCCGGGCGCGCCGCGGTGCTCGAGGCGATCGAGCCGCGTGACGCTTCGAGCGCGAACGCGTTCTTCACGCAGCTCGCGAAGGAGGCGCCGCGCGGCCGCTACCCGCGTGCCTACATCGGCGAGCAGTCGTACTGGACCGTGCTCGGGGTCGATGGCGCGCGCACCGCGTCGCTGCTGAACGAAGACGGCGTGCTCGAGCCGCTGCCCGGCGTCGGCGCGGTCGAACCGTTCCTCGTCGCCGATGGCCGCGTATTGAGCTGGGCCGATGCGCAGATCACGCACACGCTGCGCGATGGCGACCTGCCGATGCCGGCCGTGCATTGGCGTGCCGGTGATCTCGCACTCGACATCGAGGCCTTCGGCCACGGCACGCCCGAAGCCGCGCAGGCGCTGGCGCGCTACACCGTGCGCAACCTGGGCAAGACCGCGCGGGCCGTCACGCTAGCGCTCGCGTGGCGGCCATTCCAGGCGAACCCGCCGACGCAGTTCTTGGCGCACCCGGGCGGCGCGAGTGCGGTCGACGCGATCGAGTGGAACGGGCGCGCGTTGAGCGTCGACGGGGCGATGCGTCTGCAGCCGTTGACGGCGCCCACCGACGTGCGCCTCGAGCCGCTTGCCGCCGGCCCGGTCGGCGATTGGCTGACGACGCCCGGCGACCACGACGTGCCGATGCGCGTGCGCGACGACGCCGGCTTCGCGAGCGCCGCGCTGCGTTACGCGCTTCGCTTGCAGCCTGGCGAATCGCGCACGGTCGCGGTCGCGCTGCCGGTGAGCGGTGCGCCGCTCGCCCCGACGATGGCGGACTTCGATCGCGAGGAACAGCGCGTCGCCGAGGGCTGGCGCGAGCGCCTCGGCCGTGTGCGCATCACGGGCCCGGCCGAGGTCGGCGATGTTGCCGCCACGCTGCGTACCGCGCTCGGCCACATCCTCGTCAACCGCAGCGGACCGGCGCTGCAGCCGGGTGCACGCGCCTATGCGCGCTCGTGGATACGCGACGGTGCGTTGACATCGTCCGCGCTGCTGCGGCTGGGCCATGAAGACGCCGCGCGCGACTTCCTGCAGTGGTTCGCGCCCTTCCAGTTCAAGAACGGCAAGGTGCCGTGCTGCGCGACCGCGCGTGGCGCCGACCCGGTGCCCGAGAACGACAGCGACGGCGAATTCGCGTTCGCCGTCGCCGACCTGTGGCACTACACGCACGACGAAGCCACGGCGCGCGCGCTGTGGCCCAACGTGCGCGCGGCCGTCGAGCACATGGAGACGCTGCGCCAGAGCGAGCGCAGCGACAAGAACCGCACACCGGAGCGCGCGGCCTACTTCGGCCTGATGCCGCCTTCGATCAGCCACGAGGGCTATTCCGACAAGGCCGCGTATTCGTACTGGGACGACTTCTGGGCGGCCACCGGTTATCGCAGCGCGGTCGAACTCGCGCGGGCCTTGAAGCTGCCCGACGACGCCCGCCGCATCGCCGCGCAGCGCGATGAGTTCGGCGCCGACCTGCTGCGTTCGCTGAGCGCAAGCACAGCCTTCCACGACATGAAGGTGCTGCCCGGCGCCGCCGACCGCGGCGATGTCGACCCCACTTCGAGCACCATCGCGCTCAGCCCCGGCGGCATGCTCGGCACGCTGCCCGAGGCGCTGGTGCGCAACACCTTCGATCGCTACTGGCGCGATTTCGAGTCGCGGCAGAAGGACGAAGCCGCCGGCATCCGCCACGGCGACGGCGCCTACACGCCCTACGAGTGGCGTAACGTCGGCGCCTTCGTGCGGCTGGGCGAGCGCGAGCGCGCGCTGGCGGCGATGGCCTACTTCTACCGCGACCGCCGCCCAGCCGGCTGGAACCAGTGGGCCGAGGTCGTCGTGCGCGATGCGCGCGAACCGCGCTTTCTCGGCGACATGCCGCACGGCTGGGTCGCCTCGGACCAGATCCGCTCGGTGCTCGACCTGTTCGCCTACGAGCACGAGGGGCAGGGCGCGCTGGTGCTCGCGGCCGGCGTGCCGCTGCGCTGGTTGACTGAGGCGGGCGGCCCGGGGCTGGCCATCGACGGCCTGCGCACGCCCTATGGCCTGCTTGGTTGGCACGCGCGGTCGCGCACCACCGGCGGGCGGCAGGCCGTGCAATTCGACGTGAAGAAGCTGCGAACTGCGCCGCCAGGCGGTATCGTCCTGCGTGGGCCGTGGCCGGCCGACGCGCGCGTGCGGGTCGACGGCGTGGCCGTGGCCGGCCCGGCCGATGCGATCCGCCTGACGCGCACCCCGGCGCGGGTGCAGGTCGAATGGAAAGCAGCGAGGTGACGACTTGATGATGGCGCGACGCGACTGGTTGACCTCGGCCTTGGCGGCGGGCGCTTCGGCGGCGCTGCCCGGCGGGGCCAGCGCCTTGCCGGGCGCTGCGCCATCGCTGACGTGGGAGCAGACCGAATCCTTCCGCGGCACCGTCACCAAGCAGGTCGCACTGCGCTACCTGATCTGGACGCCGGAGCCCGCCGCCAAGCCGCCTGCTGGCTGGCCGCTGGTGATCTTTCTGCACGGCTCCGGCGAGCGTGGTCGCAATCTCGCCAAGGTCAAGGCCCACGGGCCGCCGATGTACGCGGCGGCGGGGCGGCGCTTCCCGTTCGTGCTGGTGGCGCCGCAGGTCGACGAAGGCGATTCGTGGCACAGCGACGAGATCGAGGCGCTGAGGGCCGATCTGGTCACACGGCTGCCGATCGACCCCGATCGCGTGCTCGTCACCGGCATGAGCATGGGCGGCTACGGCGCGTGGAACTACGCGGTGGCCTACCCCGAGCAGGTCGCGGCGATCGCGCCGGTCTGCGGCATCGGCAACGTCGAGCGCGCGGGGCGCGTGGTGCCGGTGCCGGTTTGGGCCTTTCACGGCGCGAAAGACCCGGTCGTGCCGATCGCGGGCGACCGGGAGATGGTCGATGCGGTGCGCGAGGCCGGCGGGCAGGTCAAGTTCACGGTCTACGCCGGCGTCGGGCACAACGCCTGGGATCGCGCGTACGCCGATCCGGCGCTCTATGCCTGGCTGTTGGCGCAACGCCGCACGCCGTCGCCGCGTTGAGAAGGGCCTCGCCGCCTGCGCTCAAGTCGACTGGTGGGCGGCCGATAAACCTGCAGAACGCCATCCACCCGACGACGCCATGCACCGCCACGCCCTCACCGCCCTCGTTCTCGCCGGCAGCCTGCTGTCGGGCTGCGACATGATCGGCGGCGCGCTGGGCATCGAGTCGCCCGAGAAGGTGGCGGCGGCGCGCGAGGCGGAGGGCAAGGCTGTCGGTGGCGCCTGCCGCAACGCGGCGCGCGGCATCGAAGACTGTTTCGCGCTCAACAAGAAGGCCGACAAGGCCGCCGTGTTCGCCGGCTGGCGCGAGATGAACGACTACATGCGCGAGAACAAGATCGACGCGGTGCCGTCGCAGGTCACCACGCAAGTCGCCACCACCAAGGCCGATGCCGCAGGCGACGACGCACCGAAAGCCAGTCCTGCCGCCGACAAGCCCGCGGCCAAGGGCGACGGCGCCAAGCGCGCCAAGCCGAAGGACTCGTAAGCGTCGCCCATGGCGCGGCCTGTCGCGCGAGGCTGCAGTTCGTCGCGAAGCGCGTGACCTCGGCCGGCCCGCCCGGGCACAGTGGCGTCTTCGGTTTCAGCCCGGAGACGCCAATGAACATCACCCGCCTTTGCCACTCCCTGCGTCTTGCCGCGCTGCTGCTCGCCGCGAGCGCAGGCGCCTGGCTGCCGACCCCGGCCCGGGCCGACGACGGCAAGCACGGCTTCACCTTGTTCGGCATCGGCAGCCGGGTCGCCGGCTCCGGCAAGCTCGCGAGCGAGAGCCGCAGCGTGAGCGGCTTCCAGGCGATCGCGCTGCACACCTCGATGAAGCTGGTGTTGCGCCAAGGCACGCGCGAAGGCATCGAACTGCGTGCGGACGACAACCTGCTGCCGCTGATCGAGACCGCGGTCGTCGACCGTGGCGGCGTGCCCACGCTCGAGATCGGCGCGAAGAAGGGCAGCAGCTTCTCGACGAACAACCCGATGGTCGCAACGATCGACCTGATCACCTTGCGCGCCCTGTCGATCAGCGGCTCGGGCGACGTGACCGGCGACGCACTGAAGACGCCGGGCCTGGCGGTCGCGATCAGCGGCTCCGGCAACGTCAGGCTGAAGCAACTGGCCGCCGACGAGATCGCGGCCAAGGTCTCCGGCAGCGGCGACATCGAGTTCAGCGGCCGCACGGCCAAGCTCGGCATCTCGATCTCAGGCAGCGGCGACGTGAAAACGCGCGGGCTGGAGGCCGACGACGTGACCGTCAGCGTCGCCGGCAGCGGCGATGCGGATGTCACTGCGCGCAAGACCCTCACCGTCTCGATCGCGGGTGTCGGCAACGTAAGGTACACCGGCGATGCGACGGTGAAGTCGTCGATCTCGGGCCACGGGAACGTCAGCAAGCAGTGAGTTGAATCACTCATAGGACAATCGTCCGAATGAGTGAAGAAGTTCTGTCTGGCCGCCCCATCTGGCGCGATCCCGAATTCGCGCGCGGCTCGCGCGAGATGGTCGGCGTCTCGCTCGGCATCGCGGCCTGGGGCCTCGTCACCGGCGTGGCGATGGCGAAAAGCGGGATGCCGCTGCCCTTGTCGATCCTGATGTCGCTGCTGGTGTTCGCCGGCAGCGCGCAACTCGCCGCGTTGCCGCTGATCGTCTCGGGCGCGCCGGTCTGGATGGTCTGGGCGATCGCGCTGTGCGTGAACCTGCGCTTCGTGATCTTCAGCGCCCAGTGGCGGCCGTACTTCGCGCACCTGTCGCGGTGGCAGCGCATGCTGCACGGCTACTTCACGGCCGACCTGAACTACGTCGTGTTCATGTCCCGCTTCCCCGATCCGAAGCCCTCGCCCGAGCAGCGGCCCTACTTCTGGGGCGGCGTCGCGACCAACTGGCCCGCGTGGCAGTTGCCGACACTGGCCGGCCTGCTGCTGGCCGACGTGATCCCGACCGAATGGGGTTTCGGTTTCGCCGGCATCCTCGCGCTGCTCGGGCTGCTGTACTCGCTGCTGAGCGACCGCGCGAGCTGTGTCGCTGCCGGCGTGGCCTGTGCCGCGGCGATCGTGACGGTCGCGCTGCCGCTGAAGCTGAACATCGTGGTCGCGATCGTCGCGGCGGTGGCGGTCGGCTTGCTGATGGACCATGTGACACCGACCGAGGCGAAGCCGGTGGAGGACAACACGTGAACACATGGGAAACCGTCATCGCGATCCTTGGGCTGGCCGTGATCACGGTCGGCACGCGCGGCTTCTTCCTGTATCCGGACAAGGAACTGCCGCTGCCCGCTTGGCTCAAGCAGGGCCTGCGCTACGCGCCGCTGGCGGCGCTCGCGGCGGTCGTCGCTCCCGAGGTCGTGATGACGCAGGGCCACCTGATCACGACCTTCAAGGACGCGCGCCTGTACGGCACACTCGCCGCGACCCTCTACTTCTTCTGGCGCCGTGGCATCCTCGGCACCATCGTCACCGGCACCGTGGTGCTGGTCGCGCTGCGCATCGGCCTGGGCTGGTGAGTGCGGCACCGAACCGACTTCCTTGACTGAGCACACGACCATGAACGTCATCCGATTCGAAGATCTCGCGGCACTCGGCAAAGTCAGCGGCCAGCGCGTGTTCATCCGCGCCGATCTCAACGTGCCGCTCGACGACGCGGGCCACATCACCGAAGACACGCGCATCCGCGCGTCGATCCCGTGCATCAAGCTCGCGCTGAAGTCCGGCGCCGCGGTGATGGTGACCTCACACCTCGGCCGGCCGACCGAAGGCGCGTTCAAGCCGGAAGATTCGCTCGCACCGGTCGCCAAACGCATGGGCGAGCTGATGGGCCGCGAGATCCCGGTCGTCGCGAACTGGGTCGACGGCGTCGACGTGAAACCGGGCCAGCTCGTGATGCTCGAGAACTGCCGCGTCAACAAGGGCGAGAAGAAGAACGACGAGGCGCTCGCCAAGAAGATGGCCGCCCTGTGCGACATCTTCGTGCACGACGCGTTCGGCACTGCGCACCGCGCCGAGGCCTCGACCTACGGCATCGCGCAGTTCGCGCGGGTAGCGTGCGCCGGCCCGTTGCTCGCGGCCGAGATCGATGCGATCACCAAGGCGCTCGCGAACCCGAAGCGCCCGCTGGTCGCGATCGTCGCCGGCAGCAAGGTCTCGACCAAACTGAGCATCCTGCAGGCGCTCGCATCGAGGGTCGACCAGCTGATCGTCGGCGGCGGCATCGCCAACACGTTCATGCTCGCGGCCGGCTTGCCGATCGGCAAGAGCCTCAGCGAGCCGACGTTGATCGACGATGCGAAGGCGGTGATCGCCGCGATGAAGGCGCGCGGCGCGGCCGTGCCGATCCCGACCGACGTGGTCACCGCGAAAGAGTTCAAGGCCGACGCGGTCGCGACCGTGAAGGCCGCCGCCGATGTCGCCCCCGACGACATGATCCTCGACATCGGCCCGCAGACCGCGAAGGTGCTCGCCGATCAATTGATGAAGGCCGGCACCATCGTCTGGAACGGCCCGGTCGGCGTGTTCGAGTTCGATGCTTTCGCCGGCGGCACCGAGGCGATCGCCCGCGCCGTCGCGGCCTCGAGCGCGTTCAGCATCGCCGGCGGCGGCGACACGCTGGCGGCGATCGCCAAGTACGGCATCGAGAAGGACGTGGGCTACATCTCGACCGGCGGCGGTGCGTTTCTCGAGGTGCTGGAGGGGAAGACGTTGCCGGCGTTCGAGATCTTGCAGAAGCGCGCGGCAGGTTGACGCTTCCGCATAAGAATCATTCCTCAGAGAAGGGCGTGTAATCGAACCGTAACCGCGCGGCGCTCCGATAATCGCGGGCACAACAACGAGGAGACTCCGCCCATGCCCCGCGCCACAAAGATCGTCGCCACGCTCGGCCCCGCGTCCAACTCGCCGGAGGTGCTCGAGCGCATGATCCGCGCCGGCGTCGATCTGGTGCGCATGAACTTCTCGCACGGCAGGGCGCAAGACCACATCGACCGTGCGATGCTGGTGCGCGAAATCGCCAAGCGCTGCGGCAAAGAGGTCGCGATCATGGCCGACCTGCAGGGGCCGAAGATCCGCGTCGGCAAGTTCGAGGGCGACAAGACGATGCTCGAGGTCGGGCAGCCGTTCATCCTCGACGGCTCGAGCAGCGCGCTCGGCAACAATGAGCGCGTCGGCCTCGACTACAAGGAACTGCCGCGCGACGTGCGCGCCGGCGACATCCTGCTGCTCAACGACGGCCTGCTCAAGCTGGTGGTCGACGCGGTGCGCGGCGAAGAGGTGCACACGACCGTCGTCGTCGGCGGCG
>Ga0209583_10000244_pt1 | contig 17729 bp, 15 predicted proteins | sample Str014_FD_187201 | JGI IMG/M metagenome (GOLD analysis project Ga0209583, IMG submission 187201) | Freshwater sediment microbial communities in response to fracking from Pennsylvania, USA - Straight Creek_MetaG_SC_2014 (SPAdes) (version 2) | ecosystem: Environmental > Aquatic > Freshwater >... | reverse complement strand
GCAGCGCGTTGAACTCCTCTGGATGTTCACGGTACATGAAATGGCCGGCGTTGTTGAAGACGAATAGCTGCGCCTTGGTATTTTGCGCAGCGATGATGTCGAACAGCGCCATCTCACCCTTCAGTTGCGCTGTAGCGTCGGCCTCGCCCCAGTCGAGCACGTCGTTTTTGCCCGCGACCATCAGCACCGGCATCTGCAGTATGCCTTCAGTTTTAATGCGCTCTAGCATCTTGTCGCGGTACGCCGCAGCGGCCTGCTGCGATTCGCCGGAGCCAGAGCGGAGTTTATCGCGGGCCTCCTTGGACTTCGGCAGGCTGGCCATGTACTCGTCGGCCTTCCAGTACTCATCGTCGAAGGTTGTCTGCAGCCAGGCCAGTTCGTAGACGCGGCACTTCAGCCCCGCGTACAGCGATTGGTCGGGGCACTTCTTCAGCATGTTCGCGAGTTTCGTCTGAGGCTGTTCAGGGATTGAAGACTACGGGCGCATCGAAAGCGCGCGGCGCGCCCAGCCCATGGCGGGGCGGATCTCGCCCTTCATCGCCCGCAGCAGGATGCGGCCGACCTGCTCGCCGACTTCGTACATGTCGACATGCGGATAGGTCTTGTAGCCGATGAGCGCGGTCGCGTGGCGCACCATGCGCTCGGTGAGGTTGGCGTGGAGGTCGCAGGTGACGGCGATCGGCAAGTCCGGCGCGACACCTTTGAGCGCAATGACAGTCTCGCCCTCACGAACTGGCTCCCAGCCAAAGCGCGTCAACCGATCAAGCAAATCGCGAATGCCCCCCGGCTCGTCATAACTCGGCGCGCGGTGATCAGCGGTGCGATACACGAATTTTTCATGCTCGGTACCGATTCGCCAGTCCGCCTTTGGCTTCTCGCCCTTTGCGAACACATCAAGCAAATCATAGCGGTTTTCAATAATGGGGTCGGCCTTGCCGTCTGTCATACGCGTGCTCATGCGCGTGCTTTAGTCGTCCAGCGCGCGCGGGGGAAGAGCAATTGACGATTTGACAGAACGTCACCTGATTGAAACAATCTCCGCATAGGCTGATGCCAAATTGAGAAGGATTTACCATGTATCGTCCCGTCGCTTTCGCTGCACTCGCCCTCGCCGCCACGACCGCTGCCCACGCCAAAAAGCATCACGATGACGCGCCGACGGCGGTCGTAAATTCGGCTCCCAAATTGATTATCGCCATTTCTGTTGACCAGTTCTCCTCCGATCTGTTCGACGAATATCGTCCAACTTTTTCCGGCGGGCTCAAGCGTCTCGCGTCCGGAACGTCGTTCTCAAACGGTTACCAAACTCATGCGGCCACCGAGACCTGTCCCGGCCACTCGACAATCTTGACCGGCGATCACCCCACGCGCACCGGCATCATCGCGAACAATTGGGTCGATCTTGATGCCAAGCGCGCTGACAAAGGCATTTACTGTTCAGAAGATGAGAGTGTCGCCGGGTCCGACTCTAAGAATTACACGGTGTCTGCCGTGCATCTTAAAGTGCCCACTTTGGGTGATCGGCTCAAGACCCTCAATCCCGCCACACGTGTCGTTGCTGTCGCCGGAAAAGACCGCGCCGCGATTATGATGGGGGGGCATAGCATCGATCAGGCATGGTGGTGGACGAGCCGCAATAACGCCTACCAATTCGTGAGTTTCGACGGTAAGCAAGCGCCAGCCCCGGTGCGTGACGCGAATGCAAAAATTGTCGCGATGATCAAGTCGGGCTATAGCTACCCAGCGCTCCCAGAAGCCTGCAAACCGCGCGTTGGCAAGATCGATTTTGGACTGAACTCAATCGGCATCGAGCGTGCCGCTATGCCCGCAGGAACTGATACAGCGGCCTTTGCAGCAGCGGGAGCGGGCATTTACACCCATCCCGCGCTCGACCAAGCCACGCTTGACATCGCCCTTGGATTTATCAACGACATGAAGCTTGGTCAGGGCAGCGCGCCTGACGTTCTCGCTATTGGCCTGTCAGTTACCGACCCAGTTGGCCATGCCTTTGGCACAGAAGGTCCTGAAATGTGCAGCCAGATGAGTGCGCTCGATGCCGCACTGGGCGGCTTTCTCGATAAATTGGATGCGACGGGGGTAGCTTATGAGATCGTGCTTACTGCCGACCATGGTGGACACGACATTCCAGAGCGTAAGGGTGCGCCAGCCAGTTTCAAACGGCTGGATGACAGTGCGCGCCCTGCAAAACTCGACATCGATGTGGGGATTGAGCTCAATGTGCCTAACCGCTTGTTTTACGGCGACAGCAGCGATGGCGCCGGCAACCTGTATGTTGCGCATGACCTGAGTGCCGATTTGCGCGCCAAAGCGACCGCAGCCGCGCGCGCGCATTTGATGCAGTCAGCCTTTGTGGATTCTGTGTTCTCACGTGATGAAATCCTCACAGCCCAGCCACATCCGGCTGGCCCTTCCGATTGGAGCCTGCTTCAGCGCGTCGCGGGGAGCTTCGACCCGATCCGTTCAGGGGACCTTTATGTCGTCATGAAGGAAGGTGTGCAGACCGTGTCAGATCCCTCCGGTTCGGTGATGGCACACGGCAGTGTCTGGGATTATGACCGTCGCGTGCCGATTCTGTTCTACTCAAAAGGCGCGCCGACCGTAACGATCACGACGCGCATTGAAACGGTCGATATTATGCCAACGCTTGCGGCAATGACGGGGCTCAGTTTGGTGGCTGGCGACGTGGACGGCAAATGCTTGGGCGCGGTCGCTGCCTGCGCTAAATAGTCGGGGATTATCGCTTGCGAAAAATGGCCTCGCAATAGCCGTCGTCAGGCAGGCGAACATTGTCGGGGCCATATAATGGCGAATGGAACTGCCGCCCGTGCGCAAGGCTGAGGACCGTATCGAACTCAGTCGCGAGCACCGTGTCTGCAAACCGAAAATGGCTACTCCAGACCGCGAGATAGCCGCCGGGCTTCAAGCACGCGGCCAGATGGACGAGAACGCATTCAACGTCTGCAAACTTAATCAGGTGATCGCACCGCGCAGGTCGGTCAATCGCTAGTCCGCCGTGGCGCAAGACGGCCATACAAAATATCGCGTCAAATTCGCCCAGTGCCATCGCGTCAGGCGCATTTCCTTGCATAAACTTTATACGGAGGTCGGTCGTGGCGGCCAATTTTGATTGTGCTTTTGCAATATTGGCGGGGTTGATGTCGATCCCGATCAACTCGGCATTGGGAAGATAATTTCGCAAACTGAACACCTCCTCACCGGTCGAGCAACCAAATGAGAGAATGCGGGGCGCTTTGAGAGCCGCGAGATGCTCCGTCATGAAGCGGAAAAAAACGGGCCAGCGGTCACTGTGCGTAAAATTTGAGGGCTGCAGAAACAATGGCGTCCGTCGCTGCTTGAGCCACCACGCACCGCGTAACACTGGACTATTGAGTAAGCGGACGAGCCGAACCAGCGGAACCAGCCCCGGAATCGTCCTCAGGCGCGCACGCGAGATCATATCTTCATCCTAAATCGCCCCTTCGTTCGCGCCCAGCTGTTCTGCGGCGATGTCCAGCATTGCCAATGTGAACCATTGCCGGATTTAATTTTACTTGGAAAGCGCGATGAGCAGGATATACAAAGCCGCCATGTGGTGTTTGCGAACGATAAAGGTCTTCATTCTCAGCTTTCTCGTGATGGCAAGTGCGGGCTTCGCTGCGGTTTGCGCCCCCGCAACTTCGGGTGGCACAGCGCCGAGCTCGTGGCCAACCTATTGCTGGCTCGACTTTTCAACATATAACGAAGCTACGGCGATGACCGCTGGGGGGCAAAATTTCTCTATCAACCTGACCGACGGCTCGGTGCTGGCTTTCAACCTCAAGGTTTCGAGCAGCGTGGCAGGTGCGGCGCTCACGGCGGTGGCGGCCCCCTCTTGGTCGGGGTCAGCGGTCGGCAACACAGCATTTCTGGGTATTCCCAACAAGCCGATCCTTTATACCGCGACGAATGCGTCAGTCATTACGGTCACGATTTCCAGCATCGTTCTCACGCCGCCAGCGGGCGCGACCGCCGCGTCATCATACGCTTTTGTGGCAGCTGATGCGGAGTCAACCAACAACGGTGAGGCGCTCTCCTTCACCACCAATGGCACGAACTGGACGGTGCTCGACCAAGTGCCACCGATTTCGGGCAATATTTATCCCACAACCACAAACACCGGAACGGTTTTCACCGAAACCGGTGCCGCGGGAACCGTCGGAGGCTATATCGTGGGGAGCACGTCGCCCACTTCGGTGACAACGGTGCTCACCGCTGGCGGCTTACAAGGCGCGATGTTCGCCGTTCGATTCGCCTCAGTCACGGTCAACGACAGCCTCGTGAGCGTCCGGCCAAACGCGGCGGATCAGTTTACCTACTCCATCAATGTGACATCGTCAGGCAACCCGTTAGCGTTGACCACATCGACAGGCACAGGAAATGGCCCCTATGGCCCCGTCGGCGTTTCGCTCGCCTCGGGCCTGCCGTTTACAGTCAAAGAAGTGATGGCGGCGGGGAGTGTTAGTTCGTTGCTCAATTACTCGACAACGCTCAACTGCACCAATTCCAATCCGGGCTCGCCAACCGCATTGCCGACCAACAGTTTCACAACCAACTACAATTTCCCGAGCCTCGCCTTTGGCGATGCGATCGTTTGCAATTTTGTAAATACCCCCTTTCCGCTGCTCACGCTGTCCAAAGCGCTTGGCGCGTCAGGAAGAGTGTTCACAGCCGATCAGTTTGTGATGAATATCAAGGACTCATCGAATGCAGTGGTGGCAACAACGACCACGACTGGAACAGGAACGACCGTGTCGACGGGAACGACCAATGCTTATCAAGCGCGCGTCGGAAACACCTACAGCTTCAGCGAAGCAGCCTCTGGAACCACCATATTAGCAGGATACGCGCCTTCAATGGCCTGCGTGAACGCCTATACAACCTCCAGCACTGTAAAACCGACAACCGTGGGCGGCACCGTGACCCCAGCTTTGGGAGACAGTATCGTCTGCACGATCACCAATACCGCAACCGCCACCCAAGCTACACTTCAGATTACCAAAAATTCCATCGTTTTATCAGACCCCGTCAATGGCACGACCAATCCCAGAGCCATACCGGGTGCCGTCGTTCGATATACGATTACGGTCACGAACATTGGCAAGGGCAAAGTCGATGCGGGAACAGTGATCGTCGCCGACCCACTCCCAACCACAGTTTCAATGTCTGTGTCGGGAACACCAGTAACCTTTACCGATGGCGCGGTCAGCAGTGGACTGTCGATGACGAGTGCGAACGTAACTTATACGAAGGCCGCTGGGGGAACCTCAGCATATACCTATACGCCGGTCGCTGATGCCAATGGTTACGACGCAAATGTTACAGGGCTAAAGGTTGTGCCGACCGGGTCAATGGCGGCAGCGACCGTCGCCGGTGCGCTGCCTTCATTTACACTTCAATTCAACACAAAGATCAAATAGTCGCGTCGATCTCAAAATTGTCCGCGACGAACCGGTCGAGTAAACGGACACCGAAGCCCGTCGCACCTTTGTCCCAGACCGCTCCGGGCTTGCTCGCCCACACCATACCGGCAATATCGAGATGAGCCCATTTCACGCCATCATCGACGAAACGCTTGATAAACTGCGCGGCCGTGATCGATCCCCCCTCACGCGGGCCAACATTTTTAATATCAGCAATCGGTGAATCAATGAGCTTGTCATAGGCTGCGCTGAGGGGAAGCCGCCATAACGGGTCGCCCGACGCTGCCCCTGCTGCGGTCAATTGTCCGGCCAACGTATCGTCATTGGTGAACAACCCCGCATATTCGTGTCCCAACGAAATAATGATCGCGCCCGTCAGTGTCGCAAGGTCGACGATAAACGCGGGTCTATATTCGCGCTGCACCCATGTGATCGCGTCACACAGTACCAGCCGTCCTTCGGCATCGGTATTGATAACTTCTATCGTCTGGCCAGACATTGAGGTCACAACGTCGCCCGGCCGCTGCGCCTTGCCATCGGGCATGTTCTCGACCAGTCCGCACACGCCAACAACGTGCGCCCTTGCTTTGCGCGTCGCGAGCGCCATCATCGTGCCCGCTACGGCACCGGCACCGCCCATATCCCATTTCATATCCTCCATCCCGGCCGGTGGCTTGAGCGAGATTCCGCCGGTATCGAAGGTCACGCCTTTGCCAACCAAAGCGAGCGGAGTTTTTTGCGCGCCGTGTGTTCCGTCCCATCGCATAACAAGCAAGCGCGGTGGGCGTGCCGAACCTTGCGAGACGCCAAGCAGCGCACCCATTCCCAATTCGCCCATCTGATGCTAATCGAGAACCGTTAACTCGACGCCAAGGTCCGCCAACTGCTGGCAATGCGCGACGAAACTCTCAGGATAGATGACGTTTGCCGGTTCGGTGACGAGCATCCGTGTAAAGCCATTCCCCTTGACGACCGCCGCCGCCGCTGCCCATTCGCCGGCAGTGTCGGCCGGAGCCCCAACGATCCGCAGCGTGGCCAAACTCGCTTTCTGCTTCTCCGGCAGTTTTGTGCGATAAATATCATACCGCCAGCCGCGCAGCAGAACCGCCGCGATAAACCGGTTACGCGCTTCGGTGGCAACGGCAGCCCCATTAAAATCGACAACGAGGCAGGTCTCGCCCGATGTAATCAGCCGCGCTGAAAGCGCCGCCCCCGCCTTTTCATAATCGACAACGGTTTGCGCGCCGGTGCCCGCAAGCAGCACGCGCCGCACGACGCCATCAACCGGCATGAAATGTTCGGCCAGACTTCCCGCCTCACCCTCAAAGCGTTGCGCGTGCGCAGCCGCGCGCAATTGTGCAGCATCACCCGCGGCGACGCCTGCAAGTACCAACGACCCAACGGCCCCTTTGCTCACCAAAAAGCCCAAAGCGTCGGTGCCCGAGCGGTCCGCCGAAAATTCTACGTTCATTCAGTCTTCCCATCAAAATTGCGTTGAGTCGTGACTTTAATGTGGAGGATACACCTGAATCGTGCAAGGGGTGCGTGCGCGGCATTGCGGCGCGCGCAATCTAATGCGATAGCGCTTGGCACCCTAAGTTGACCTATCGGGAACAGCGTGACGACTATTAAATACCTCGGGCTGGCCGTGGCCACTCTCCTCCCCATGCTGACTCCGCTTGCTCATGCGGAGACCCCATCGCGAGCGAGTGTTGCCCCCCCCACCGACAACGAACTCGATAATGACCTCGGGTTTGCCGCCGATCGGGTAGAGTTTGACCAGACGAACAATATCGTCACCGCCAGCGGTGATGTCCGGCTCAACCATGCGGGATCGCGCCTCCGAGCTGGAAAGATCGTCTACAATCGCTCCACCGGTATTATTACGGCCAGCGAAAATGTCAGCATCACCAATCCCCAAGGCGACCTTGCTTTTGGGGCGAGCATCGTGCTCTCCGACTCCTTGAAAGACGGTGCGATCGAGGACTTGCTCGTCGTCATGGCCGACGGCGGAAGGCTCGCAGCCAAGCGCGGAACCGGCAAGGATGGCGCCTATACTCTTGAGCGCGCTACATATTCACCTTGCGCGGTTATTGATGAGAACAATTGCCCCAAACGGCCAGCGTGGTTGATCACTGCGCAGCGGGTAAATTATGACCCCAAAACCAAGCATGTCCGTTATCATAACGCGCGGATTGAAGTTTTTGGCCTCCCGCTGATCCCAATCCCCTATTTCTGGCACACAACCAGCGACGAACCTGCGACCGGGCTGCTCACGCCACAGATCGAATATACCGCCAATAATGGACTTGAATTTCGGCAGCCCATTCATTTTCACCTCTCCGGTCGTCGCGACCTCACCCTCACGCCGTATCTGTTTACCGCGTCACCACCAGCGCTCGAAGCGAATTACCGCCAGTTGACCAAAACAGGCGCGTTCAACGTTACCGCGTTTGTTACTGACTCGGTGCACACCCCAATTGCTTATGTAAATGGGACACCTGTCGAGAATTTACGCGGATATCTCGATGCCAACGGGAAATTTCAGCTTAATCCCGAGTGGAACATCCACGGCTCGGTGCGGATCGCCTCGGATCGAACGCTGCTGTCGAACTATGAAATCTCCTTCGATGATCGCCTGCGCACCAATTTGACGCTTGAGCGGATTAGCCCCACCAGCTATTTTTCGCTGGTCGGTTGGGGGATTGAGACGCTCCGACCGCTCGAACGTCAGGGATTGACCCCGATCGCGCTACCCGAAATCGATTACCGCAAACGGGCGGACGATGGCGTGCTCGGCGGCAAAATTGATCTGCAAATCAATAGTCTCGCGATTGCACGTACCGGCGGGCAAGATACCCAGCGCGCGTTCGCGGGTGCGCAATGGACGCTCCGAAAGCTGAACGATCTGGGTCAAGAGATTGTGTTTACCGCCTACGGACGCGGCGACCTTTACCACAGCACCGGGAATTATCTCACCACCACGTTATCGTACCAAGGGCAAAGCGGGTGGCAAACGCGTGCGATTGGTGCCCTCGCCGCCGAGCTCCGTTGGCCGCTCATCGGCGAACTTTTCGGGGGAACACAGCGGCTGACACCACGTATCCAGATTGTGGCCTCGCCGCCGACCGCCAATCTGAGCTTGCCCAACGAAGACGCCCGCGCGATCGAGCTTGACGACAGCAATCTCTTCGCGCTCAATCGGTTTCCGGGTTATGATCGCTGGGAGGATGGCACCCGCGTGACCTATGGCGCTGACTGGGCGCTCGACCATCCCGGCTTTTCGATTGCGGCGAATATTGGCCAGAGTTACCGTTTCAGCTCAGCCACCAATATTTTGGCCAATGGCACAGGCTTGTCGAGCCAAGTGTCTGACATTGTCGGCCGCACCACTATCAAATACCGCAGTTTGGTAAGCTTCACACACCGCTATCGGCTCGACAAGGGCAATTTGGCCATCCGCCGCAATGAAATCGACGCCACAGTTGGCAGTCCAAAAACCTACGTCACCGTGAGTTACCTCAAGCTCAATCGGCACATCAGCACCGCGCTAGAGGATTTACAAGATCATCAGGAAATTCGGCTGGGTGGTCGCGTGCAGTTAAGCAAATTCTGGTCCGCGTACGGTTCGACCATTGTCGATTTGACCACCCAGAAGCTCGATCCGCAATCGCTGACCAACGGCTATAGTCCGGTGCGTCATCGGTTGGGCTTGGCATATGATAACGACTGCCTGACGCTCGATTTTTCGTGGCGACGCGATTTCAGCACCACCGTGGGGGCGCAAACGGGAAGTGTTTTTCAATTCCGTGTGGCTTTCCGGAACCTAGGCCGCTAATCAGCTGTTCAGACTGATGGTTTCATAGCCATGCCGACGAAATATCTTGAGGATAAAACGAGGGTGAATTTGACGAAAACGACCAAAATGGTGCGCTTGGGCGTGCTTGCGCTGAGCGTGCTCACCGTTCCCGCCATCGCAACCGCACAGACCGTCGGTGACGACGGTCCGCAGACTTCGGCTGCGAGCCTCAATTTGCCTAGCACGATTAATGTGCTCGGCAAGGTTGATCCGACCGTGCGCAAAGCGACGGCGATCATTAACGGGGAGATCATCACTGGCACCGACATCGACCACCGGTTGGCACTTATCGTGCTCGCGAACGGCGGTAAAGTCGCCCCCGAAGAAATGGAACGGCTGCGGCTGCAAATCGTTCGCAATCTCATCGACGAGACGCTTCAAATTCAAGAAGCGAAAGCCAATAAGATTGAGTTGACCGATGATGAGGTGAACACGAGCTATTTGCGCGTCGCGAAAAATTTCAAGCGGACACCGGCGCAGATGGATGCTTATCTGATCCAAGTTGGATCCTCGCCGCGCTCGCTGAAACGGCAGATTAAAGGCGAATTGGCCTGGAGCCGCCTGTTGCGCCGAAAAATTGAGGTCAACGTCAATGTCAGCGACGAAGAGGTTGCGGCCATCGTCGCCAAACTTCTCGCATCGAAGGGCAAGCAGGAATATCGCGTAAGCGAGCTGTACATGTCGGCAACCGCTGAAACGGCAACCGAAGTCTCGAACAATGAGCGAAAAATCCTTGAGCAATTGCGGAATGGCGGCTCATTTGGCGCTTATGCGCGGCAGTTCTCAGAGAGCTCAACGGCTTCGGTCGGCGGCGATCTTGGTTGGGTTCGCGCCGAACAACTCCCCGAGGTGCTGGCACAAACCGTTATCACCATGAAGATCGGTCAAATCGCGGGTCCGTTATCGATTCCCGGCGGGTTTGATATCGTCTATCTTGCCGACAGCCGCGCCATTCTCTCAGCAGACCCGCGCGACGACACACTAAGTTTGCGTCAATTGTCGATCACATTTGGTGCCGGGATAACGCCCGAAGTCGCAAAAGCGAAGGCCGCTGAATTCGGTGTGGCGACGCAGGCCATGCGTGGCTGCGGCAAGGCCAAGGAGGTCGCAACCAAATTCGGAGCCGAAGTCGTTGATAGTGACGTGAAGGTCCGCGATCTCCCGGCGCAGCTTCAAGAATTGCTCATCAAGTTGCAAATCGGCGAGGCGACACCGCCGTTCGGCTCGGTGAAGGACGGCGTTCGTGTGCTTGCCTTATGCGGTCGTGATGAGGCTAAAACCGCAGCGGCACCGGACCCCAACGCGATTAAGGATGGCATGACCGAGCAGCGGGTGAACATCCGGGCGCAACGTTATCTTCGCGATTTGCGGCGCGATGCTATTATTGAATATCGCTAGGCCATGACTCCGTCTGCGCTCCCGCTGGCGGTAGCTTTGGGTGATCCCGCAGGGATCGGCCCTGAAATCGCAGCAAAAGCGTGGGCGGCGCGCCACGAGTCCAATCTTGCCCCCTTTTGTGCGATTGGAGATATGCGCGCGATCAAAGCGGTTTGGGACGGCCCGATAGAACGGATCGATGCGCCGGCGCAGGCGATTTTAACGTTTGGCCGCGCGCTACCTGTGCTCCATATTGAAGATGGCGGTGCGATTACGCCCGGCGTTCCCGACGTTGAGGGTGCCCGCTGCGCCATCGACTCGCTTGAAATGGCGGTCGGCATTACGCGCTCGGGGGCCGCGCGCGCGTTGGTGACCTGCCCCGTCGCAAAAAGCCACCTCTATGCCATCGGTTTCACACATCCGGGCCAAACCGAATTTATTGCCGAGCGCTGTGGTGTGGCAAGCGCGAATGCGGTGATGATGCTGGCAGGGCCGAGCCTTCGCGTCGTCCCGATCACGACACATATACCATTGCGAGAGGTGCCTGACGCCCTGTCGATTGATCTCATCGTCGCAAAGGCACGCGCCACAGCGCGAGGCTTGACACGAAATTTTCGGATAGAGACTCCACGTTTGATTGTCGCAGGTCTCAACCCCCATGCCGGTGAAGACGGCGCACTGGGCAAAGAAGAGCTCGACATCATCATCCCCGCAATTGAGCAACTTCAGGCCGAGGGGCTCGATATCCGTGGTCCTTATGCAGCTGATGCGTTGTTCCACGCGCGCATTCGTCCGACATATGACGCAGCCCTGTGCATGTATCATGATCAAGCGCTGATTCCGCTCAAGACAATCCATTTTGATGAGGGAGTCAATATCACGCTCGGGTTGCCGATTATCCGGACATCGCCCGATCACGGCACGGCTTTTGACATTGCAGGTAAAAATATCGCTAACCCCGGTGCAATGATCGCGGCGCTCCAAATGGCCGCCGCTGCCTCGCTCTGCCGAGCAGGCGCTCCTTGACCATCGCACTGCCCCCGCTGCGGGAGGTCATTGCCAAACATGGGCTGGCAGCCAGTAAGGCACTCGGCCAGAACTTTCTTTTTGACAGCCAGTTGCTCGACCGGATCGCAACCGTCCCCGGAAGTTTGCATAACGCGGATGTTTATGAGGTCGGCCCCGGCCCCGGCGGTCTCACGCGCGCGCTACTGAAGGCAGGTGCACGTGTCATTGCCGTCGAGCGCGACCAGCGTTGCCTTCCCGCACTCGCCGAATTGAGCGACGCCTATCGTGATCAGTTGCGAATCATTGAGGGCGACGCGCTAAAGATCAATCTCGAAGACGTGATTCCGCCCGGCGGCCATATCATCGCGAATCTGCCATATAACATTGGCACCGCGCTCCTGGTGAAGTGGCTCTCGGGGCAGATATGGCCGCCGCGCTGGGCATCTTTGACGCTCATGTTCCAGCGTGAAGTCGCCGAACGGATCGTTGCCGCGCCGGATACTGACGCATTTGGCCGGCTCGCGATCTTATGCCAGTGGCGCACCGACGCCCGCATCGCCATGACCGTTCATCGGTCCGCCTTCACCCCGCCACCCAAAGTCATGTCTGCCGTTGTTCACCTTACCCCCAAAGCGATGCCTGAAGGTGTCAACGCGCTTAAACTTGAGCAACTCACAGCCGCCGCCTTCGGCCAACGTCGCAAGATGCTGCGGCAGAGTGTCAAGGCGATACCCGGAGCGCTTGAAGCGCTTATCACGCTTGGAATAGAGCCAACACGGCGTGCCGAGACGCTCTCAGTTAGCGATTTTACGAACGTCGCGCGCGCACTGAGCGAGCGTTCGGCACTAATTTGATTTGCTCTCGCCGCCCGTCACCACGGGGTTAAGCTTGAGTTGCGCCGCTGAAACGGGCGCGCCGTTCATCTCCTTGGCGATCGCATTGCTCAGGGCGATCTGCTCAGGGCAGCTTGATAAGCAAAGCGCCTGAATTTTCGCGAGATTTTCCTTGGCCTTGGGAAAGGCACCCTTTTCTGCCATCGCCTCTCCTTGGCTTTCGAGCGCTGACACGTCATTCGGGTCAAGCGCGAGCGCCTCACGGAAATAATGAATCGCTTTGCCCGGCAATCCTTGTGCGCGCGACGCCAAGGCGAGGCCGATTAACGCGCGCCGGTTTTGGGGATCAATGGCAAGCGCAGTCTCAAAATTATCGACAGCGTTAGCGACGTTACTTGCCACCTCAGGGTGTTGCATCGCGACATCACCCAATTGCGTCAGCGCTGCAGAACGTGGGTTGATAGCGACAACGCGTTGCGTTTGCCCGGTGCTCGAAACCATCAGCAACAACGAGGCGACAGCGAGCGTAGGCGGGGTGAAACGCATAATATTCTCCATAATGTGGCGTGCCCGGGTCATTAACCCGATCTTGCCAGCCTCGCGATAAAAAAGCCATCGCAACCGTCGTGCGCCGGGGACAGTCTGAGTCCGTTTCCGTGCACGGTGCCCATATCCGCCCGAATCGGTTCGGCTGTCCAGCCCCTTTTATGCTTAGCGAGAAAGGCGGCGATGTGATCGGGGCCCTCGCGGTCAATGAGCGAACAGACGCCGTAAACCAAGGCACCACCCGGCCGAACGAGTGAAGCGCCGAGCTCAAGCACATGCGCTTGCGTCTCGCAGACTTGCGCAAGGCGACTTGGGGTGAGCCGCCAGCGGGCCTCCGGATTGCGCCGCCACGTGCCGCTCCCCGAGCACGGCGCATCGACAAGCACAACGTCGCTCTCGACCTTGCAGTCAGTCAAATCATCACGTTCTTCGCCGGGGTTCAGCAGGCGCGTTTCCACGATGCTGATTCCCATGCGCTCGGCGCGCAACGGGAGCCGCTGGAGCCGGTCACGGTTGGTGTCAGTGGCAATGATTTGCCCCTGATTGCGCATATCAGCGGCGAGGGCGAGCGATTTCCCGCCTGCGCCTGCGCACAAATCAACGACCCTCATCCCTGGCTGTGCGGCGCACACTTGGGCGATGAGTTGGCTTCCAGCGTCTTGAATATCGACCAATCCCTCGCCAAACGCGGCGTGCTGCTCGATATTTACATTGTCGGCGAGACGAATCCCGTCCCGTCCCACCGGCACCGCGCCCGCGAATAATGCCAGCACCGAGTCGCGTTCAGCGCGCAACGCATTCACCCGCAGGTCGAGTGGCGCGCGGTCAAGCAGCGCCTTGTGCTCAGTCGCATCAATGAGCCCCGCCAGCCAGGCTGACAGCGGTGACGGGCCCGCCACCGCCTCTTTGGGGTCAACACCGGCTGGCGCGTATGGCGTGCCATCGAATAGTGGCCGCAAATCCTTACCCAGCCCAAGGAACGCCGCACGTCCTGAATGTGGGCGCGTCCCAAAAGCGCGAATGGCACGATACACCAATTCACGCACCGCGCGCCGGTCACCTGAACCTGCAAACCGGCGCGTTTTGAACCAGCTTGCGATGATCGTATCGGCGGCCGCACCGTTAGTTTTGGCGGCATCGATGACAAGATCAAGGATTTCAATACTCGCCTGAAGTCGGGCTTGCGGCGTCATTTCGCGCCCATTCGCTGCGGACTAAGGGCTGCTTTGGGGGGATTAGCGCGTGGGATAATTGGGTGCCTCTCGCGTGATGGTGACGTCATGCACATGGCTCTCACGTAAGCCAGCGTTGGTAATACGAACGAACTTCGCGCGCGCCTGAAGGTCAGCGATCGTTGCGGCGCCGGTATAGCCCATCGCCGCCTTTACGCCGCCAACCAACTGATGAATCACGTCGCGCGCGGGGCCTTTATACGGCACCTGACCCTCAATGCCCTCAGGGACAAGCTTGAGCTGATCTTTAATATCCTGTTGAAAATAACGATCAGCAGAACCGCGCGACATCGCCCCGACTGAGCCCATCCCGCGATAGGATTTATATGACCGCCCTTGATACAAGAACACATCGCCGGGTGCCTCTTCAGTTCCAGCTAGCAGCGATCCGATCATGACGCACGATGCGCCTGCGGCAAGCGCCTTCGCAACATCGCCCGACGTCCGGAGGCCGCCATCGGCGATGATGGGGACACCCGACTTGGCCCCCTCACGCGCTGACTCCAGAATCGCCGTGAGTTGCGGCACGCCAACGCCCGCGACAACCCGCGTCGTACAGATCGATCCTGGCCCGATTCCAACCTTAATCGCATCCGCGCCGGCATCAATGAGCGCGCGCGTCGCCTCAGCCGTTGCGACGTTGCCCGCGACAATCTGAACATTGTTCGAGATCGCGCGGATGCGCCGCACGGCATCCGCTACACCTTTATTATGTCCGTGCGCGGTATCGAGCACAATCAAGTCGCACTCCGCAGCAATCAGGGCCTCAGACCGCGCGAAACCCGCTTCGCCAGTCGTTGTGGCCGCCGCCACGCGCAAGCGCCCGGTGCCATCTTTCGTCGCCGACGGGTAAGTGACCGCCTTCTCAATATCCTTGACCGTGATCAACCCAACACAACGGAAAGCCTCATCAACCACGAGCAATTTCTCAATCCGCCGCCCATGGAGCAATCGCCTTGCTTCATCCTGCGTGACGCCCGTACCCACCGTCACAAGATTCTCGTGCGTCATCAATTCCGCCACCGGCTGGAAGGGGTTCTCGGCAAAGCGCACGTCGCGATTGGTAAGGATGCCAACAAGCTTGCCTGAGGCCTCGACCACCGGAATACCCGAAATCCGGTTAAGCCGCATCAAAGCCTGTGCATCCGCCAGTGTAGCGTCGGGGGTAATCGTAATCGGATTGACCACCATACCGCTTTCAAAGCGCTTGACGGCACGCACCGCCGCGCACTGCTCCTCAATCGTGAGGTTGCGGTGCAGCACACCAATTCCACCCAACTGCGCCATCACAATCGCCATATCCGCCTCGGTAACGGTGTCCATCGCCGACGAAAGAATGGGGATGTTGAGCCGGATGCCGCGCGTGAGTTGGGTCGACGTGTCTGCCTGGCTGGGCAGTACTTCGCTCTCGCCTGGCTGCAACAGCACATCGTCAAACGTCAAACCGAGGGGAATATCCATATGCCAGCGCATCCTAAAATCGAGTCGTGGCGCACCATGTAACCAAGCGCGGCGAATAAGGCTAGCGACGTTGCGCGCGGGCGAGCAATTTCCGCGCGGCATCGACATGCATCGTTTCGACCATCCGATCGCGGAATCGCACGGCGCCGTCCGCCGCTGCCGCAACCAGCGCGTTGGCCTCGGCGATTTCAGCGTCAGTTGGCGAAAACGCCACATGGCACGCCGCGAGTTGGTTTGGATGGATGACTGTTTTGCCATCAAAACCCATCATACGCCCATGTGCGCATTCCGCTGCGAACCCCTCGGGGTCGTCCAACGCATTATATACGCCATCAAGCACCCACACACCGGCTGCGCGCGCCGCCAATATCGTGAGGTGGAGCGCGGTGATCAGCCCAGCGCGCGCAGGAGTCTTCAGCGCAATTGCAAGATCATTATTCCCCATGATCAATCCAGCAACACCGCTCGTCTCGGCAATACCCCGCGCTGCATAGACGCCGTGCGGCGTCTCGATCATCGGCAACAGCGGCTTTTTGATGTGATCATACATCATCGCAAGGGCTTTGGCGTCCTCAACTTTCGGGACAACGATATAGTCTATCGCCGCCCGCGCGACCGCCGCTACATCGTCATCATGCCATGTCGTTCCCACCGCATTGATCCGAATGGCGACCCCTTTGTCGCCAAAATCAACGGCAGCTGCAATTGCCGCCGCGCGCGCAGCGTCTTTTTGCGTCGGCGACACGGCGTCTTCGAGATCAAAAATTGTCAAATCAGCGTTTAAGCCATGCGCCTTTTCAATCGCACGCGCATTGCTCGCGGGGACGTAAAGTGCCGATCGTGGGGGAGGTAACGTCAACATGTCATAAACTTTCGATATTAGGAGCGGAGCAACAATTTGCTTGGCATAGCATCAAGGCAAGCGCATATCTCGTACGAAATCACTTGGGGTTTAGACATGATCTATTTCGCGTTCGCTGTTGCACTATTTGCCGCCGTCTTTCTTTTCGCTGGTGTCACCGTCGTACGGCAGGGTTTTGTGTATACCGTCGAGCGCTTCGGCCGCTTCGTCCGCGTGGCCGGCCCCGGCTTTCACTTTCTCAACCCGATCTATGACCGCGTAGGGCAAAAAATGAACATGATGGAGCAGGTGCTTGACATTCCCGGCCAAGAAATCATCACGCGCGACAATGTGATGGTTGCGGTGGATGGTGTGGTCTTCTTCCAAGTACTCGATCCAGCCAAAGCGGCCTATGAGGTCTCGCAGCTTTATCCGAGCATCGTGAACCTGACGACGACCAACTTGCGAACCGTAATGGGGGGCCTTGACCTAGACGAAACACTCTCGAAACGCGACATGATCAACGCGCGACTGCTTTCGGTTGTCGATGATGCTACCGAGGCTTGGGGTGTTAAGATCACGCGTGTCGAGTTGAAAGATATTCGCCCCCCGGCAGACATTGTTTCCGCGATGACCCGCCAGATGAAGGCGGAGCGCGAAAAGCGTGCGTCCATCCTTGAATCGGAGGGGCAACGCCAGAATGACATCAACGTCGCCGAGGGTCGTAAACAAGCGCAAATCTTGGAAGCCGAAGGTCGGCGCGAAGCCGCCTTCCGCGCCGCCGAGGCCCGCGAACGATCGGCACAAGCTGAAGCTAACGCCACCAAAGTGGTGTCAGACGCGATTGCGGGGGGCAGTGTTCAGGCGATCAACTATTTTATCGCCCAAAAATATGTTGAAGCCGTGGGCCAATTCGCGACGTCGCCCAACGCCAAAACGATCCTCTTCCCGGTAGAGGCCACGCAATTGATTGGCACCTTGGGGGGCATCGGCGCGCTTGCGCGCGAAGCGCTTGGAGAAACAGCGACGCCACCGACGCCCGCGCCGCGCCGCGCACCAGCGAGTGGAGCCCAATAATGAATACCATTGGCG
>Ga0209583_10000243_pt1 | contig 17732 bp, 17 predicted proteins | sample Str014_FD_187201 | JGI IMG/M metagenome (GOLD analysis project Ga0209583, IMG submission 187201) | Freshwater sediment microbial communities in response to fracking from Pennsylvania, USA - Straight Creek_MetaG_SC_2014 (SPAdes) (version 2) | ecosystem: Environmental > Aquatic > Freshwater >... | reverse complement strand
GACGTGCTCATCGGGCGCGCGGCTCGTCGCCGCCGTAAGACAATCGCGGATCGCACCCCGACGCCGTCCAGCATGAACCTCGACACTTTGCTCGCCCCCATCTCCGAAGCCTCGCCCTGCGGCGACGACCTCTCATTCTCGGCCGAGTTCGACGCGATCCAGGAATCGCGTCGCGCCGACGACCCGACGCTCGATCAGGGTGAGTGGGTCACCGCGCTGAAGTCGGCCGACTGGCTCGGAGTGGTGGCGCAGTGCGAGAAAATTTTCGCTCGCAGCAAAGACTTGCGCGTGGCGGCCTGGCTGACCGAAGCCAGCGCGCGGGTCGGTGGCTACGCCGGTCTGGCCGACGGGCTGGAGCTGTGCCGGTCGCTGTGCGAGCGCTACTGGCCCGACCTGCACCCACGGCTCGAAGACGACGGCGACGCCGAACAGCGCAGTGGCAACCTGCGCTGGCTGCTCGCCCAGGTCGAAGACCTCGCGGGGCAATTGCCGGTGCTGCGGCACGGCGCCCGCGCCTTCTCGCTGCGTGACATCGAAACGGCGCAGAGTTCGGCCCGCAGCGTCGAGCGCAGCGATGACGCCGCATCGACCTCGAACATCGTCACCCCCGACGACATCGCAGCCGTGCGCCGTGCCACGCCACGCGAGTTCTTCGCGACCAACCTCGTGGATGCGCAGCGCGCGCAGCAGTCGCTGACGAATCTGCAGGCGGTGGTCGATGCTCACCTGGGCGCCGAAGGCCCGGGCTTCAGCGGCGCCAGAAGCGCCCTGGAGACCGCCGTGCACGCGATCGGCATCATGGCCCGAGACGCGAACCCGGGCGATGCCTCGGGCGCCTCGCCGTCAATGACGATCGACGGTCCGGCCGCTGCAGGCGCGTCGACGGCCGACAGTGCGGTCAGCGGCTCCTTGCGCACCCGCGCGGACGCCTTGCGTCAGTTGCGCGCGGTGGCCGACTTCTTCCGCCGCACCGAGCCGCACAGCCCTGTCGCCTACCTCGCCGACCGTGCCGCGCAGTGGGGCGACATGCCGCTGCACCAGTGGCTGCGTGCCGTCGTCAAGGACCAGGGTGCGCTGTCGCACATGGAAGAACTGCTCGGTGTCGAACCACCGCCGGCTCGCGAAGAGTGAACCACCGGTCACCGCCCGCGCGAGCGCGGCGGTGGCGAGACGCTAACGCTGCACCACGCGAAACTCGATGCGCCGGTTGCGGGCTCGCCCATCCGGGGTGTCGTTGCCGGCCACCGGCCGATCGGGGCCGGCGCCCGAGGTCGCGATGTTGTCGGCACTCACACCCTTGCCGACCAGGTAGGTCTTCACGGCATCGGCGCGGGCCGCTGAAAGCGCGATGTTCTGCGGCCTCGAGCCGAGCCCGTCGGTGTGGCCGGTCACCTCGAAACTGCGGCCGGAAAGGCGTTGCAGGACCGGCACGAGCAGGTCCAGCGTCTGGCGGCCGCTGACGGTGAGGCTGGAGTTGCCGGCCTCGAACTCGATCGTGCGGCTGGCAAGCGCCAGGTCGATTTGATCCTGCCCTGCCGCGGCGACCCGCAGGCCGTTGTTCACGGTGTAGGTGGCGTTCAGCCGTGTCGACATGTCGCTCACCAGCTGTTGCCGCTGCACCTCGTTGCCGATCTCGCCCTTGATGTCGACGACATTGCCGCTCACGCTGATCTGACCGCGGCTGACCTGTTTCAGGTCGGGTGAAATGATCTTCTGCAGGTAGCCGGTCCAATTCGGCGGCGCGACCAGCGGCCCCACGCCAATCTGATCGACGACACGGTCGGCACCGAAAACCTCGCGGGCGCGCGTGAGCACCGCTTGGCGGGTCGACTCGTCGGGCACGGTGCCCGACACCACGACCTTGCCCGGCGCCGGCGCGTCTGCAGCGTACGAAGTACCGGCCGCCGCCGACAACGCGATCACCAGGGGCAGCGGCCAAGGCTTCCAAGACATCTTCATCACTCCCCGAGAAACGCTTCGCGAAATGTCGCCATCGCTTGGCGCAACGAAAGATCGGGCTGCTGCAGATAGCTCGACAGCTTCTTCACTGCGTAGTCGTCGTCGACATGGTCCTCGACCCAGTCGGCCGGCATCGGGTCGACGAAGGCAGCGTCGGCGGCATCTGCGTCGAACATCGCCTGCAGGTGTGCCGCCGAGCCGCCGCTGAATCCGATCGCCAGGGTCTGTGCCGGTGTGCCGGCCCGACGCGGCAGGAACAGCGCCATCTCCAGATCGAGACGCCGCAGAAAGGGCACGATCAACTCGAGCCAGTAGCTCGCCACCAAAGGGCGGTAGAGCGGGTCGGCCGGCAACGGCAGGCGCAGGCCCTTCTTCAACGACGGGCCGGTGTTGGCCAGCACGGGTTGCAGCAGCAGACCGAGCGCCAGCATGGCTTGGCGCAAGTCGATCGCGTGGCCGGCATCGCGCAGCATGGTTTCGAGCGAACCGAGCGATTGAAGCTCGACGAAATCGCGCAGGCTGGCATCGTAGGCGGCGGGCGTGAGGTCGAGCTCGATCTCGATCTGCGCCAGTTCCGCGAGTACCACGGTCGCATCGTCGGCGGCACAGGCGACCTGCGCGGCCTGCTCGTAGCGCGTCCACAGGCGGGTCAAGGCCATCGGCGCGCGCGACAGGAATTCCAGCGAACCGCCGACCTCGAAACTGCCCGCCACGACGAACGGGAAGCGACGGCCGGAACTGTCGGCGCTCGCCGCCAGGTGGCCGGCGATCGCGCGCTGGCTGCTCGCCGAGAAGAACGCGAAGTGCGCCTTCTGACGACGGTCGTAGATCTCCTTCCAGCGCGGGTCGAGCGACATCAACTCGATGCCCTGGCTCAGCCACCGATCGAGCACCTGGATCAGGTTGGGCTGGCTCGCGCTGCGCACGAAATCGCCACGCGAGGGCAGCTTGCCGAAATAGGCGAGCGGGACGCTGACGGGCCGGCTCACTTCTTTGCTCCCTGCGCCGAGGGCGCTGCGGCGACCGTGTCCATGCCGACCACCAGCGGAGGCAATTGCACACTGCGCAACCCGCTCACGCCGACCGGCGTGGGCGCGTTGCCGCCGGCGCCACCAGCGGTGTTGGGCGGCGGGGCGCCGGGGTTGCTGATCACGCGCAACTGCACCGTCACCGTGCTGGCGCCGTTGGTCCAGCTCAGTTCGGTCACACCGTCGGCCAGCTTCTTGCGCTTGGCAGACTCGAACATTTTCGACAGCGCATTGCGACCGGGTTCGTTCACCAGTTCGACCACGCGCTGGTCGTTGGTAAGCGCACTGATGCGTGCACCCGGCACGCCGTTCGCATTCGGCCAGACGAACTGCTCCCAAGTGGCCGCGGTATTGCGATAGCGCAGCTTCTGACCATCGATCTCGATCGTGTATTCGAGCAGCCCGGGAGCGCCCTGCGGCAAGATCTGAAACACGGTCTGAGATGGGCTCGTGGCGCCGCCGCCGGTCGCGCCGCCGGACTGCGCTGCGGCCGCACCGCCTTCGAGCGGCGCCACCCACGCAGCGAAGCCGCTCGTGAACTCGGGCCGCAGGCGCACGCCGATCTCCGCCCAGGTGCGTGGAGCGAGCGTGTCGCCGCGCCGCACGATCAGCGGGCCGAGCGCGTCGTTGGTGAACTTGGCGACCGAGCCATCGGGCCCGAACACCTTCGCGATCTCGGCCGGCCCGGCCTCGAGCTTCGAGTTGGCATCGAACGGGTATTTGCCGGCCAGCGTGGCGCGGAACGGCTCCTGCACCTGCGCCGCCCAGACGCGGTTCATCTCGGTCTCGGTCGGCCCCACGATCACCGCGTAGGCCTGGATCAGCGGGCGCACCAGCAAGGGCCGCAGCGTGGCGCGCGAACTGTCGGTCATGTTCACCATCATCTGCTCGTCGACGAAGCGCAGCGCATCAGCAAGCTCCGAGCCCGACGACGACAGCGTCGCCGCCATCAGCGCCCGCGCACCGGGGCCAGGGTCGCCCTGGGTCTTGATCTGGTTGAACTTGGTGCGCAGCTTCGAGAGCTGATCGAGGTAGCTGGCCATCTGTGTCGGGCTGTTGTCGCGCGCCATCATCAGGCGGCTGAGCACCGCGAACTCGCGACCGATCGGGCCCATCGGAATCTCGGTCTTGCCGGTGGTGAGATCGACCTTGAGCTCCACGCCGGATGGCGCCTGGCGCAGGATGGTCTGCTTGAACCAGTCGACGAAGCCACGTTGCGCGTTGCCCAGGCGCTCGTTCAGCAGCGAGGGGTTGTCCCAGGAGGTCTGGTCGAACAGCGTCTGCATCACCTTCTTGATCGGCGATTGCGCCGGGTCACCCAGGCGGTTCATGCGCGCCACGGCGGTTTCGAAGTTTCCGAACTCGGACACCGAGATGCCCTGCACGAAACGTTGCCACTCCTTCACGTACTCGGCCTTATAGAGATCGGTGAGCGCCTTGCGGATTTGCTCCGGGCTGCCTTCGAGGGTGAGGTCGTCGCGCGCGGCGGTCTTCAGAACCCAGTCGGCCGTTTGCAGTTCGCGGGTCGCGGCGTCCTTGAAGGCACCGTTGACATAGCCCTCCCAGGCTTCGCGTGTGAAGGTACCGGGGATCGCATAGCTGCCGGCGACCACCTCGCGATCGAGATCGCCGACGATGCGCGCGACCGTCATCTGCGGGAAGCGCGTCGACGCACGCGCCTTCACCTCGGCATACACGCGATCGCGCGCCGCCATGCCACGCACCACGCGGCGCAGGTTCTCGCGGGTCTGGTCGACCAGGCTCAGGTTGTCGCTGATGAGCGGGTAAGCGGGGTCCTGCAGGTTGCCCATCGTGAACGCGATCATGCGTTCGGCGCTGCGGATCATCTGGTCACGCGGCATCGCGCCACGGTTCGCCTCGAGCCAGCCGCGCCAGAAGCGCGTGAGCTGATCGGTCAGGTGGCCGGGCTCGAGGTGGCTGCGGTCGCCGAGCATCAGGTAGGTCTTCAGCGCGTTGTAGGCGTCTTCGACATTCGTCGGCGAGGCTTCGATGAACAGGCCGGCCGACTGCGTACGCGGCGCCGCGGCGCCCGCGCCCGACGCCGCCGTCGCGACCGGCGTTGCTGCCGAATCGGGCGCGCGTGTCATCGGTTGCAGCTGTGAAGCGCTTTGGTTCACCTCGCCCAGAAAGCCCTCGATCGCCTGCGCCACCGGCTGCAGCATGATCTGCTTCACCCCGGCGAAGTACTCCTGCCGCAGCTTGGTCTCGATCGCCTCGCCCTGGTAGAGACCGAGCGAGATCGCGATCGGCCGGCCGCTGCGATAACCGTCGAGCTGCTCGATGCGATCCTGCAGAATTTCGAGCGCCTTCAGGCGCGATGCCAGGTCGGTGCGATCGCGCTGGATTCGCACCACGCTGTCGAGATCGGCCTGCACGTTGGCAACGAGCTGGCGGTTGCCGAGGTAGGCCCAGGTCCAGCCGCCGAGCGCGAGCGCCAGGGCCGCGACAGCGAGGCCGAAGGTCAGCGACCGCGCGCGAAGCTTGGCGCGACTCATGTACTGCTTGACCAGGTTGCGATCCGCGAAGATGACCTTCGAGAACAACTCCTTCAGGAAGAAGCCGTTGTCGGCCGACACCATCGCGACCGTGTGCTCGGGGCGATCGTTCAACGCGAACTGGCGCGCCACGTGCTCGCTCGCACGGCTGCTCGCAGCGCCCTCTTGCAGCGCGCTGGTGAAGTAGAAGCCACGGAAGACCGGCGGAAACTGGTAAGGGTTGTCTTCGAACAGCGTGGCGATGAACGCACGCAGCGCCGGCTTGAGCGCCGCGAACTCGAGCGGGAACGTGAGCACGCCCGGCGGCAGCGATTGCCCCCGATTCAGCGACATGCGGGCGACCGACATCTCCTTCAGCCCATCGAACAATTCGTCGAAGTGGCGGTCGAATTCACTCACCGCGTCGACCTTGGCCGACGGGTCGTAGCTGAGCGTCGCACCCCAGACCTTTTCGCGCTCCGAGCGGTCGCGATCCTCGAAGAACTCGGTGAAGCCGGCAATCAGGTCGGCCTTCGTGAACACGAGGTATACCGGCGCGAAGACCTCGAGCGTTTCGGTCAGCTCTTGCACGCGCTGGCGCAGGTTCTTCGCGAGCTGGATCGCCGCCTCGGGCCGCGACTGCGCGAGCTCGGCGAGACTCGCCGCGATCAGAATGCCGTTGATCGGCGCGCGCGGGCGCTGCCGCTTCAGTTGGCCGAGAAACCCGATCCACTCGGAGCGGTCTTCCTCGTGCACCGCGTAGCGACCAGCCGTGTCGAGCAGGATGCCCTCGGTCGTGAAGAACCAGTCGCAGTTGCGCGTGCCGCCGATGCCTTGCACCACGCTGCCTGACTTGTCGGCAAACGGGAACTTGAGGCCCGATTTAACGACCGCGGTGCTCTTGCCGGCCGCCGGGTTGCCGATGACGATGTACCAGGGCAGCTCGTACAGCGCTGCGCTGCCGGTCTTCTGGCCAAGGCGCGACGAGCGGATTGTCTTCACGGCATCGCGCATGCGCGCGCTGACCGCCTCGACCTCGGCGCGGTCCTTCGCGGGCGCCTTGCTGCGCGCCTGGTCGCTCTGCTCTTCGATCGTCCGTTCGATGAGCCGGCTGGCGCGCATCGCGAGCAGCTTTCGCACGGCCCAGACGAGCAGCCAGATCACGAGGATGGCGACGAGCAGGATGCCCGCATACATCAGCGCGATCTGCAGTTCGCTCGCGCCCAGGAACAAGAATGCGGCGAGGGCCGCGAAGCCGATGACGCTGAGCACGCGAACATCGGTCAGAAAGGTCCAGAGTCGATTCATTCAGAGTGGTTCGTTGCTGCGGGGCACGCCGCAGCGAGCCCCGCATTCTGACAGCTGCATGACGGCGCTGACCCGGCGGCAGGTCATGCAGCGCCCTCTTTCGTGCCGACGTTCGCGACCGCTTTGTCAGCGGGTTCGGCGGCCGGTGGCGCAGCCGGCAGAACGACCATGGCGAGCCGAGCGAACGCGTCGCTCAAGGTCACCGCCAGTTGCGGCTTTTCGGTCGCGCTGGCTCGTTCGGCGGCACACGCGACCACCAACAACGGACTCACGACACCGACGGCGCCGGTGATGGTGGCGAGAAGGCGCATGTCTTCGGTGCTGTCGAGCGCGGGCAGCAGCCCGACCGAAGCGCCGTACAACTCGGCCGCTCGCGCGCTGTGAAGATCGGCGTCGCAGACGAGTCCGGCGAGCGCGTCGACACCGAGTCGGCCGATCGCCAGGGCATTCGTGATCGCAAGACCGACGACCTCGCCATTGATGCGCCCGGCCGCTTCGACCGACTTGTCGCGTCGCAACAGCGTCGGCCGGTGCAGGTGAGGCAGTGGGCCGTCGGCATCGGGTGCGGCTGGCCAGCCGGCGCCGGCAAGCACCAGCGTTGCCGCGGCTTCGCCGGGGATGCGCCCTTTCGACCGCTTCGGCCCGTAGAGCACCTGTGCGCGCTCCATCGCCTCGATCGCCTCCTCGCTGATCGCGCTGTGGCAGGCGGCGACGATCAGCGGCTCGTCGCGACCCTCGCGCGCCAGGGTCTGCAGCCAACGATCGGCATGAAGAAGCAAGTCTTCGCCGTCGCCGGCATGCACAGTGATCGCAAATCTGCCGGCCGGGATCAGGCCCCCGCCGCTCGCCGTCAACCACTCGAGCGCGCAAATTTTTCCGACTTCCTGCTCGAAGGCGCTCCACTCGGCTGGCCAGCCGAGCAGCACGCGCACATGTCGTTCGGGAGCGCGCTCGGCCGCGGCGCTCACTGCGCCGCCAAGTTCGCGATCGGCGGCAAAGCGCGCCGACCAAGGCAGCAGCGAATCGACCGCAGCGGTCAGCGGCCCCTCAAGTGCCGCCAGCGCGCGCAGGGTGTGATCTGGCAACATCTGGTCGGCCCACTCCGGTCGGCGCGCGCGCGCGATCGCCAGCAGCGGATCGAGCATGGACACCATCGCAGCAACATCGATGTCACGAATTCGCGCGGCGATGATCGGCAGGCCGTCTTCGTCGCGCAACTCGGCGTCGAGCCCGGGGCGGGGCGCGCCATCCTTGGCGGCCGATTGCAGATCGCCAGCCGAGTTGCCGGCCGCGCACACGAGATGCGCGGCAAGCAATTGGGCAGTGTGGTGACGCGCGGGGTCCTCGGCGGCGGTTATCGCAGCGGCAGGGTTGGCAGCGCCCGTCGCGTCGGCTGGCACGCGAAGCGCCTGCTTTTCCGCGATGCCGTCCCAGGCCCAACGCAGCATCAATGCGAACACGAACAAGGTGACCGGCAGCGCGCCGAGGTAGATCACGATGTCGCGCGTGCTGATGTCGCGCGTGGTTGCCTGCCAGTGCCACAGCACTGCGATCCAGACCCCGCACGCGATCAACGCGAACAGCGCCACGACCTTGAAGAACCGGCTCATGCGCTGTCTCCAGGCATGCCGCTGGCAGACCGAAACGGGCGACGATCTGTCACACGCTGCAAGCGGCGGCGCATCAATCGGTGGTGGTCGACTGCGAGGCGATCAGCGTCGCGCCGCAGGCCGTCTTGTCTCCGTGCCGAGCCGCGGGCTGGCCGTCGATGATGCAGGTCGGGTCGCCCGAGACGATCACGGTCGTGTCGCCATGCCCTCGCCGCGGGCAGGTAACCTTGTCGCCGACTCGCGCGATCTGCTTGCCGGCCGCGTCGGATGCAGACGAACCCTGGATGACCACGCCACCGTGGTCGGTCTTGTCGCCAATGACGATGAATGGCTTGGTCACACGCGACTCCCTGCGGCCAGCGATCGATTGAATGTAGAAGACGAAGCCAACGCGCAACGCGATGACATCGCTACGAACCGGAACGGCGTTGTAGCACACCGTCACGCCGCATTTCGACATGGCCAAAGTCCTTGATGCTGGCCCAGCCGCCACCCCAGGTCAGGCCGACCGACCGGGCCACTTCGCCGTACAACGCGTAGCCGCCGGCGGCCCACGGGTCTTGCTCGGAGATGACGATGCGGCCATCGCGCATGAACGCGCAGTCGGCCGCGAGCCCGAACTGGTGGTAGCTCTCGAATGCGCCGGCGCGTGTCATCTGGGGGCCGAGTGCAGCGAGTTGCGCCTGCCGCTCCGGGCTGCGATACCCCTCCAGCAGCACCATGTCGTAGCCGTGCTGGTCGTGCATCAGCTTGAACACCACCAGCAGGCGTTGCCGGAAGTCCGCCTCGAGCAGTTCCCATTGCCGGCTGGCGCCGCGCGTGAGGGGTCGCACCCGCTCGACCTCGGCCGTCATGAACAATTCGGGCGGCAACGGTGGCGGCGGCACGAGTTGCTCGCCCTGCAGCAACGCGGCGACCGTCTCGTTCATCTCGTGGCTGACTCGGTGGTCGAAGCCGTCGAGCCGCAGAAAGCCGCGCAGCGCGAACGGCACCAGCGGCGCCGCCGGCAAAATCACCGCGGCACCGATCAACCAGCGGCGATGCACGGAAACCCACGAGGCACTGGCCGACGACGCGCCGCCGACAGCTCGGGCCAGATCAGACACGCTTCGTTGCCCTTGGTCAGCAGCCCGGCGGCGCGCAGCGGCACCACCCGATACCAGACGCTGCGCCCAACCGATCGCATGTGCACGAGCCTGCGGCAACAGCAGCAAGGCCAGCGCGAGCGTGGCAAGCGCGAAGTAGAGAATGACTGCGACAACCATCCGGGCGGGGTGTGGAAAAACGTGGCGAGCGAGTGTGCCCACAGTCGTGCAGTATGCCGACGGGCAGGCGACGGCAACATCCCCCAATCGGCGGGGTCATGCGCACTCATGCGCAGCATCTCGCGAAGCATAAAACCGTCGATACTCGAGCTGGCGGGCCAGGTGGCCTGAAACGCGCGGGTCATCGCAGCGACATCGCCGACGACGCGCTCATCCTCATCGAACACGAACGCAAGCGACCTCCCCGATGCCCAAGCCAGCTTCCGGCAAACCCAGCCTGATCGACACCACGCCCTCCCTGGGCGGACAGGCGAGCGAGGCAGACACATCGATCCGCATGCTCGACGCGTTGGAATCGACCATGCGGCCCACATCGAGTGCGGCGAAACGCCACGGTTTCGGCTGGTTGTCGGCATTGCTGCTGCTCGTGCTGTGCGGCGCAAGTTGGTTCTGGTGGAGTCAGCGAGCGCGGGCCGACGACACTGCCGATCGAACAGCGCAGGCGAGCGCGCCGACAAAGGCGGCGGCGGCGAGTGCCGTGGCCGAACCCGCGACGGCTGCAACGATCATCGCCACGCCCGAACCCCTCGCGCCTTCTGCAACACCGGCGAACGCCCTGCCCGCCTCGAGTGCGGCGTTGGCCGCCGCATCGCAGCCGACGCAGGGCGCCTCTTCGGACCATCAACTTGCCGACGCGAAGGCCGCAGCTACCAAGCCGAAGCCGTCGACCTCGGCGCGCGACACGCGGGTTGCCGCCGGGTCGAACATCGAGCACAAGCAGTCGGCACAGGCCGCGAAGACCACAAGCGGAAATGCCACCGCAGTCGCACCGATCAACGATCCCGATGTCGCCTTGCTCAGGGCGATGCTCGCGACGATCTCGCGCGACGCGCGCGGAGCATCTGACGGCACGCCCAGCCCGCAGGCCCAACTGACCATTGCCCAACTCGTGCAGCGCTGCGATCTGCGCGGCGTCAAGGATGCGATCGAGACCTTCGAGTGCAAGCGCCGCATCTGCGACGGCTATTGGGGCAAGGCCGACGCCTGCCCGATGTCGCTCTCTCCGAAGAAGAATTGAGCACGAGCCTTCGGGTGGCCACGCTCAAATCGGACAGGAGCCTGTTCCGATCAGGCCATAATCGCGCGTCCCGAAATACCGTGGGCACTGGCGAAACGCCGTCGAAAGGGCACGATTGTTCTCGATCATTCAAGCCGCCGGCTGGCCGATATGGCCATTGCTCATCTGCTCCATTGGCGCCTTCGCTCTGGTGCTCGAGCGCCTTTCCAGCCTGCGCCGTGGGCGTGTCGCCCCGCCGCGGTTGCTGGATGAGGTGATCTCGGTCACGCGCGCGCACCTGCCCGCTGCCGACGTGGTCAACAAGCTGGCCGACAACTCGATACTCGGCGCAGTGCTCGCCAGCGGCCTGCGTGCCGTGATCGCCGAGCCGCGCACCAGCGAGGCGGCGTTGCGCGGCACTTTCGAATCGGCGGGCCGGGCCGCAGTCCACAGGCTCGAGCGCTACTTGAACACGCTCGGTTCGATCGCATCGGCGGCGCCGCTGCTTGGCCTGATGGGCACGGTGATCGGCATGATCGAGATCTTCGGGTCACAGGCGCCGAACGGCAACAACCCGGCTCTGCTCGCGCACGGCATCTCGGTCGCGCTGTACAACACCGCATTCGGCTTGATGATCGCTATCCCGTCGCTGATGTTCTACCGCTACTTTCGCGGCCTCGTCGACGGCTACACGCTCGACATGGAACAAGCCTCCGACCGGCTCGTGCCGCACCTGATGCGCTTCGTCGTCGATCGCCGCCAGAGCGCCAGCAACTGAGGAGTGCGCGATGTCGATGAACTTCCGAAAGGCGAGACCCGAAGAACCCGAGATCAACCTGATCCCGTTCATCGACGTGCTGCTGGTCGTGCTGATCTTCCTGATGCTGTCGACCACGTACTCCAAGTTCACCGAACTTCAGGTCACGCTGCCCGTGGCGGACGCCGACAAACTGCGTGACCGCCAGCGCGAAATCATCGTGGCGGTTTCGGCCGACGGGCGCTATTCGGTGAACCGCAAGCCGGTCGAGGGCCGCAGCATCGATGCGCTCACGGCCGAACTCGCCGCTGCGGCGGCGGGCTCGAGCGACATGGTCGTGATCGTCTCGGCCGACGCCACTGCCGCACATCAAAGCGTGATCAACGTGATGGACGCGGCGCGGCGCGCAAACCTGCCGCGCCTGACCTTCGCGACCCAGAACTCCACGGTCGGCGAAGCGCGCTGAAGCGCACCGACCCGCACCGCGCATTGACCCCGGAGCGCGCGCCCTCTTTCGCCGAGCGGTTGCAACAGGCCTGGCTGGCACGCGGCGCCCTCGCCCACGCAATGCTGCCACTGGCGTGGCTCTTCGGCGCGGCGACCGCGTTTCGACGCGCGCTCTATCGTTTCGGCCTACTGCGCACGTCACGTCTGCCGGTGCCCGTGATCATCGTCGGCAACCTGATCGCCGGCGGCGCTGGCAAAACGCCGACAGTGATCGCGATCGTCGCAACGCTGCGTCGGCATGGCTTCGTGCCCGGCATCGTCTCGCGCGGCTACGGTGGTTCCAACGCCGGTGAACTCGAGGTCACGCGCGTTATCCCGGCGGCGGTGTGCGGCGACGAGCCTTTGCTCATGCATCTGCGCACCGGCGCGCCGCTGGTCGTCGCCGCGGATCGCGTGGCCGCAGCGCGGCTCCTGCTGCGTGCGCATCCGCAGGTGAATGTGATCGTCAGCGACGATGCCCTGCAGCACCTCGCGCTGGCGCGCGACGTGGAGGTGCTGGTATTCGACGAGCGCGGGGCCGGCAACGGCTGGCTGCTGCCGGCCGGCCCCTTGCGTGAAACGCTGCCGCTCACCGTTCCCGCGCGCAGCCTCGTGGTCTACAACGCCGCCGTGGCGTCGACACCGCTGCCGGGCGCGCTCGCGCGGCGCTCGCTCGCCGGCGTGGTCCCGCTGAGCGACTGGTGGCGCGGCGAACCGGCCTCGCGCGCGGCGCTCGAGGCACTACAGGGGCGGTCGATCCTGGCGGCGGCGGGTCTTGCGCGCCCGCAGCGCTTCTTCCAGATGCTTCGCGATTGCGGGCTCGCGATCAGCGAACTGCCGCTTCCCGATCATCACGCCTTCGCTGCCCTGCCCTGGCCTGCCAATTCATCCGACGTGGCCCTGACCGAGAAAGACGCTGTCAAGCTCGACCCGTCCCGCGTCGGCGCGACGCGCGTCTGGGTCGCGCCGCTAGACTTCGCGCTCGACGCCAAATTCGAAGCCGCGCTGATCGCCTTGCTCGCACCAATCGGATCCCGCCATGGAAACACGCCTGCTGAACCTGCTCGTCTGCCCGATTTGTAAGGGCCCGCTCGAACACCTGCGACCGCCGCAGCAGGCAAGCGTGGAACTCGTCTGCCATGCCGACGGCCTCGCGTTCCCGGTACGCGACGGCATCCCGGTGATGCTGGAAGCCGAAGCGCGCTCGCTGGACGCGGCGCGCGCAGCTTCACCAGCACCGGCCGCGCCGGCTGCATGAAGTTCACGGTGCTGGTGCCGGCGCGGCTCGCGTCGACCCGACTGCCGAACAAGCCGCTCGCAGACATCGCCGGCCTGCCGATGATCGTGCGCGTCGCGCGCAACGCGGCACGCTCGGCCGCGGCGCGCGTGGTCGTCGCCGCCGACGACGAGAGCATCGTCGATGCGTGTGGCGCACATGGCGTCGACGCGCTGATCACGCGCAGCGACCACGCGACGGGCAGCGATCGCCTCGCCGAAGCCTGCGAGCGGCTCGGCCTCGACGGTACCGATCTGGTCGTCAACGTACAGGGCGACGAGCCCCTGCTCGACCCGCAAATGATCGACGCCTGTGCGGCACTGCTCTCAAAGCACCCCGATTGCGTGATGAGCACCGCTGCGCACGCGATCGATTCGATCGACGAACTCGACAACCCGAACGTGGTCAAGGTCGTGCTCGATGCCGCGGGCCGCGCGCTCTATTTTTCACGTGCACCCATCCCCTGGGCACGCGATGCGCGTGCAGCAGGCACACACGCGATTTCCACGGAAGCGCCGCTTCGCCACATCGGGCTGTATGCGTACCAAGCCGGCTTCCTGCGCCGTTTTCCGATGCTGGCGGCGAGCCCGCTCGAGCACATCGAGGCACTGGAGCAGTTGCGCGTGCTCTGGCACGGCGAACGCATCGCTGTGCACATCAGCGATTCGCGCCCCGGACCAGGGGTCGACACGCCCGAAGACCTCGCACGCGTGCGCGCCCTTTTCACCTGATTTCACGCCGCGCCGGGCACGTGTTTTCCCGCGCTCGCGCGTCAGCGTCACGCAGGGGTCGCATGTTATTCTCGACTCGATTCAGGCCCGGGCCACAGCTGCGCGGTGCACACGAGACACTAGAACGAGGACACCCATGAGACTCATCCTGCTGGGCGCCCCTGGCGCGGGCAAAGGGACCCAGGCCACCTTCATCTGCAAGAAGTTCGGTATCCCGCAGATCTCGACCGGCGACATGCTGCGCGCCGCCGTCAAGGCCGGCAGCGAAATGGGCCTGGCCGCGAAAAAGGTGATGGACGCAGGCGCGCTCGTCAGTGACGACATCATCATCGGCCTCGTGAAGGAGCGCATCGCCCAGCCCGATTGCGCGAACGGCTTTCTCTTCGACGGTTTCCCTCGCACGATCGTGCAGGCAGATGCGATGAAGGCAGCCGACGTGAAGCTCGATCTGGTGCTCGAGATCGACGTGCCCGACGAAGCCATCATCGAACGCATGAGCGGTCGCCGTGTGCACGCGGCCTCGGGCCGCACCTATCACCTGAAGTTCAATCCGCCGAAGGTCGCCGGCAAGGACGACGTGACCGGCGAAGACCTGATCCAGCGCGTCGACGACGAGGAAGCGACCGTGCGCAACCGGCTCGACGTCTACAAGAAGCAGACGCGACCACTCGTCGACTACTACTCCGGCTGGGCCGCCAGCGGCGAGGTCGACGCGCCGCGCTACCGCAAGATCAGCGGCACCGGCAGCGTCGAAGAGATCACCGCGCGCGCCATCGCTGCGCTTGTCTGAAGAAAGCGCATCAGCATGGAAATCGAAGGCAGGGTATTCATCGTCACCGGCGGCGCTTCGGGACTCGGTGAAGGCACGGCACGCATGCTCGCCGTGCACGGCGCGAAGGTCGTGATTGCCGACCTGCAGGCCGACAAGGGCGAGGCACTGGCCACCGAGTTGGGCGGCGCGTTCGTGAAGTGCGATGTGAGCCAGGAGGCCGATGGGCAGGCCGTCGTCGCCAAGGCAGTGTCGCTCGGCAAGCTCGTCGGGCTCGTCAACTGTGCAGGCATCGCGCCCGCCGCGAAGACGGTAGGCAAGGACGGCGCGCACGGGCTGAGCCTGTTCGCCAAGGTCGTCACGGTCAACCTGATCGGCAGCTTCAACATGATCCGCCTCGCCGCCGAGGCGATGAGCAAGAACGAGCCCGAGCCGACGGGCGAGCGTGGCGTGCTGATATCGACCGCGAGCGTCGCCGCGTACGACGGCCAGATCGGTCAGGCTGCGTACTCGGCCTCGAAAGGTGGTGTGGTCGGCATGACCCTTCCGATCGCGCGCGACCTCGCGCGCAATGGCATCCGCAACATGACGATCGCGCCGGGCATCTTCGGCACACCGATGCTGTTCACGATGCCGCAGGAGGTGCAGGACGCGTTGGCCGCAAACGTGCCCTTTCCTAGCCGCCTCGGCACGCCGGCCGACTACGCGAAACTGGTGCACCAGATCGTCACGAACGAAATGCTGAACGGCGAAGTGATCCGCCTCGACGGCGCGATCCGGCTCGCGCCGAAGTGAGCTTCTTCATGCATCAATGAAAACGCGGCCTCGATGGGCCGCGTTTTCGTTGGTGCTACTCGACGAGCCCGTTGCTCAAGAGGTCGCTTTGGCGCGCCGCGCATACAGCGACCACAGGCGTGCGAGGTCAGCCGTACCGTCATTGCCCGAGACAGTCTTCAGCGTGGCCTGCGCCTTCGCATTGTCGCCGGCGGCGAGTTGCGCGATGGCGAGGTGCAATTTCGCGTCTTCGGGCCGCTTCAGGCCGCCCTTCGAAATGCCTTGCTGCATCAGTTGCAGGCCTTTGGCCTTCTCGCCTTCGTAAACCTGGTTCATACCGATCGTGACCAGATCGTTGCCATCTTTCGCGGCGAGCGCTGCCTTCTCGTCGTCTGCACTGGTCTTCTTGGCTTCATCGATGCGCTTGTTGACGAGGTCACGCAAACGCTTGTCACGATCGGCCTGCGGGCCGGCACCCAGAATGCCAGCCGCGAAACCCTTGTCGATGACCTGTTTCGCCTCGGCACCCGAGCCCGCCTGAAGGGCGAGTTGGGCGAGTTCGGAGTAGTCGGTGGCAGTGCTCATGCTGCCGGTCGCGAGCGATAGTCGGTAGGTGTCGAGCGACAAGCGATCCGAGAAGCCCGGCTTGCTTTGCAGCCGGCTGAGCATCGTTACCCAGTACTCCTTCTTCGGATAGTAGGTAACGAGGCGCTCGAGCGCGAAGGTTTCGCCGTTCACGTCTTTCTGCCTGACTGCCGCGTTCATCAGCAGGTTGATGCGGTCTTCGGCCGGCGCCTGACCGTTGCGCTCCGCAGCCTGGATCTCGGCCATCAACTGCTTGGTCGCCCCGGCCAAGTCACCCGAAAGATACTGGGTCTGGATCATCAAGGTGCGATTCGCCTGGTTGGTCCCGCCCTCGGCGAAATAGCGCGCGTACCACTGCTGGGCCTTCGCGTACTCCTTGGCGCGGTAGTAGCTGCCGGCGATAGATTCGATCGTGCGCAGCTTCTCAGCGCCACTCATGTTGCCGGCAAGCGCGTTGTACGAGTTCGCTGCGGTGTCGGCATCACCGGCACCCGACGCAGCGGCCAGTCGCATGCGCTCGATCGTCGTCGACTCGGCGCCGCTCTTGCCACCGACCGCATCGGCCTCGCGAACCTTGGCGAGTGCTTCGCGGTACTTGCCGCCCTTGATCATTTCCTGCGCGGCCTGGAGCGGCTTGCCGATCTCCGGACGCATGGCCTGACCATGCGCGGTCCCGAGCACCAGCGCGGCAGCACCTGCCACCGCCAAGCGATTCATCAGTCTGTTCATACGCTACTTCACGAATTGCTCGTTGCCCACCATGCCGAGCTTGGTCACACCCAGGCGCTGCGACTCTGCCAGCACCTCGGCGACGTACTTGTACTCGACCAACTTGTTCGGCCGCACATGCACTTCGGGCTGATCGGGCTGGGCCGCGGCATCGCGCAACTTGACCTCGAGCGCCTGTCGCGTCGGCACCGCTTCGCCGTTCCACAGGATCGTGCCGTCGAAATCGACGTCGATCGTGACCACCACCGGCTCCTTCGTCGGCGGCGGCGGGTTGCCCGCCGGCATGTTCATGTTCACCGCGTGCAATTGCACCGGGATCGTGATGATCAACATGATGATCAGCACGAGCATCACGTCGATCAACGGCGTGGTGTTGATGTCCATGATCACATCGGGCTCGCTGCCGCCGCCACCGCCCAGGTTCATTGCCATGATGGTTCCTTTTACTTTGGAAGGGTCACTTGGTCACCCCTTCGGAGGAGGCTCGGTCACGAAACTGATCTTCGCGATCGCAGCGCGCTGGCACGCGAAGACCACGCGGCCAATCGACTCATAGCGCGCCTTCTCGTCGCCGCGGATGTGCACTTCGGGCTGCGGCGTGAGCACCGCCACTGTCTTCAGCTTGTTGAACAAGGCGTTGTTGTCAGGAACCAGCTGCGCATTCCAGAACACGTCGCCGTCCTTGTTGACCGAGATCTCGATGTTCTCCGGCTTGGTCTTGCGCGCGATGTTGGTCTCTTTGGGCAGGCTCATCGGCACCGTCTGCGTGACCACGGGGATCGTGATCAGGAAGATGATGAGCAGCACCAGCATCACGTCGACCAGCGGGGTCGTGTTGATGGTGGAGACGACGTCGTCTTCGTCCCCACCGCCCAGGTTCATTGCCATGGCCAGGCTCCTTCG
>Ga0209583_10000242_pt1 | contig 17753 bp, 13 predicted proteins | sample Str014_FD_187201 | JGI IMG/M metagenome (GOLD analysis project Ga0209583, IMG submission 187201) | Freshwater sediment microbial communities in response to fracking from Pennsylvania, USA - Straight Creek_MetaG_SC_2014 (SPAdes) (version 2) | ecosystem: Environmental > Aquatic > Freshwater >... | reverse complement strand
GATCAACCTTTAAGCCATCCAAACCAGCCTTCTTGAGCAGCGACTTGGCCTTGTCCGGATCATAGGAGTAAACTGGTGCCGGATTGATGGCAAATTTCATCGCAGCCGAAATCGGGTTGTCATTGCCGGGCGTGCCGTAACCAAAGAGAATCTTGTCCACCAGTTCCTGGCGATTGATGGCATATTTCAAGGCCTGGCGCACTTCGAGCTTGTCGAAGGGCTTTTGGTCAACTTGCATCGGCGCTGTGTAGTGGGCAAAGCCCGACACGTTATAGAGCTCCGTATCAGGTGCGCCTTTCAACATGTCGATGGTCTTGAGGTCGGCTCGGTTGATGTAGTGCACTTCGCCGGAGAGATAGGCGTTGGTGCGGGCTGCGACGTCCACGATCGAGAGCATTTCCACGCTGTCGAAATAGGTGTCCTTAAAATAGTTTTTGTTGCGCTCGGCCTGAATCTTCACGCCGGGCTCAAAGTTCTTGATGGCATAGGGGCCAGCGCCGATACCTTTATCCCAATCAATCTTGCCATCTTTCGATGGATAGATGCCCAAGTGATAGTCGGTGAGCAGGAAGGGGAAATCGGCATTGCCGCCCTTGAGCTCGAATATGACCTGATCCTTGCCATCGGCCTTCACGCTGGTGACGGAGGACAGCACTGATTTGGCGGGCGACTTTGAATCTGCGCCAATGTGATAGTTGATGGTGTTGACCACGTCATCAGCGGTCAACGTGCGGCCATCATGGAAGGTGATGCCCTTGCGGATTTTGAAAACCCACTTTTGTGCACCGTTTGAAGGTTCAAAGCTTTCGGCCACATGCGGCACAGCGTTGTTCTTGGAATCAACCTGCGTCAACGGAGCAGCAAAGAGTGACTTGCCAAAGTGGAAGGTGAAGCCGTTCGACCATGTGGCCGGATCAAGCGAGTCCGTTGTTTGGCCGTGGCCACAACCAAACTTGAAATCGCCGCCCTTTTTGGGAGCGGCGCGCGCAGCCGTGGCAAACATGGCTTGCGAAGCTGCCAAGGTGACGCCAGCAGCCATGGTGAACTGCATGAAGTCACGGCGCGAAAGTTTGCCTTGGCCAACGGCGCGCGAAGCCAAAGCCAGCTTATGTTCAAATTCCGTCATATCGTTTTCTCCTTTGATGCTTCCGGTTGGTCAGGAACCTGAATCTTCATGCGGCGAACCCTGTCCCGCACTCCTGATTGTTTGACCTTCCCCGGTTCGATCCAGCTTTTCGCCGAATTCTTGAGGTACATGCTTGCACGGGTTTGCCGGATGGTCAAATTTTATTTCCGTGATTTGAGGGTCTTGCAAGTTTTTGAAATTCGTCACAGAGTTCGATTGTTACAAACTCGCCATTGAGCGTTGGGGAATGGATATGGCGCAATCGGTTATTGAGCGCGTGGTTGTGGCAATGGCGGCAAAGCTGTTGCCGGGTAGCTTCAAGGGCAAGCTGGACTTGACGCTGCCTTCTGGTCGGCTTGTAACTTTGGGCGGGACGATACCTGGCGAAATCGCCGATCTCAAATTGCGCAATTTCAAGGTTTTATGGGCGAGTTTGCGGCGGGCCCAGCTGGGCTTTTTCGACCGCTATCTCGCAGGCGACATTGAAAGCAGCAACCCCACCGCTTTTTTTCGCTTTTACCTGCAAAATCGAGCTGGATTGGACGGGGCGTCGGGCATGTTCACAGCCAGTTTCTTTGACAAGATTTGGCACCGGTTGCGCGACAATGATCATCGGGGCGCCAAGGAGAACATTTCCGCGCATTATGACTTGGGTAATGATTTTTATCGGCTGTGGTTGGATGACACGATGAGCTATTCCTCAGCCATATTTGATGGCAAGGCCAATAGCCTTGAGGCGGCCCAACAGCTCAAATACAAACGTGTGATGGAAGCCGCGGAAGTGAGGCCCGGCGCCCAAGTTCTGGAAATTGGCTGTGGCTGGGGCGGCTTTGCTGAAATGGCCGCAAAGGCAGGGGCGCAGTTGCGCGGGATTACGCTGTCCAAGGAGCAGTTGGCCTTTGCACAGAAGCGCATCGACACTGAAAAATTGGGCGACAAAGTGGAGCTCGTGATCGAGGATTACCGCGACACCAGCGGACAGTTTGATTCCATCGCCTCGATTGAAATGATTGAGGCGGTGGGCGAGCCTCACTGGCCGGCTTATTTCAAAACAGTGTTCAATCGGCTGAAGCCCGGTGGTGCCGCTGCCATTCAAGGCATCACCATTTTGGAAGAGAATTTTGCGACCTATCGCTCAGGAGTGGATTTCATCCAGCGCTATGTGTTCCCGGGCGGCATGTTACTGACCAAAGAAATCATCCGTGATCAGGCCCAGAAGGCAGGCCTGTTGCTCGAGAAAATCGAGTGTTTTGGGTTAAGCTATGCCGAAACGTTGCGGCAATGGCGGGTGCGGTTTGAGGCGGCTTGGCCCAGAATTCAGCCGCTTGGCTTTGATGAACGCTTTAAGCGGTTGTGGACGCTTTATCTTTGCTATTGTGAGGCGGGATTTGCCGAGGGGCTGATCGACGTTGGCATCTACAAGATCAGGAAGCCGACGACTTAGCTGTCCATTGGCGGGTCAAGCCCGCCGATGGAGGAGGCTAGCGCTGACGGGTTTTCCAGTTTGGATTGATCCAAGGCTCGAGATTGGAAGGTGGCAGGGGCTGCCTGCCCAGAATGTGGTCGGAAGCCTTTTCGCCGATCATGATGGTGGGTGCGTTGAGGTTGCCATTGGTGACTTGCGGCATGATGGATGAGTCAACCACCCGCAAATTTTCCATGCCGATGACGCGGCACTCGGGATCTACCACCGCCTGCTTGTCTTTGGGTGAACCCATCCGGCAAGTGCCACAGGGGTGGAAAGCGCTTTCGCAATGTTCCCTGATGAAGGCATCAATCTGCGCGTCTGATTGCACCGCAGCCCCCGGTTGGATTTCTTCGCCCACAAAGGGCTTCATTGCTTCTTGGGTGAAAAGTTCGCGCGTCAGGCGCACACAGGCGCGGAATTCTTCCCAATCGTCAGCGTGGGACATATAGTTGAACAGGATCTTCGGGCTTTGCTTGGCATCGTCGTTCTTGATGCGCACATATCCACGCGACTTGGTACGCATCGGCCCGACATGCACCTGGAAGCCGTGGCCCTCAAAGGCGGCGGTGCCGTCATAGCGCATGGCGGCGGGCAGGAAGTGATATTGGATATTGGGATAATCAATCCCTGCATGGGAGCGGATAAAGGCGCAGCTCTCAAAATGGTTGGTGGCACCGAGGCCCGTGCCGAAGAGCAGCCATTCCAGCCCGATTTTGGCCTTGGAGAAGAGACCCAGTTGGGCATTCAAAGTGATCGGCTGCAGGCAGCGATGCTGGAAATAAATTTCCAAATGATCGTGCAGGTTTTCACCAACACCTGGCAAGGCATGGGACACTTCAACACCTGCGGCCTTCAACACTTCTGGCGCGCCTATGCCGGAGCGTTGCAGCAGGGCAGGTGAATTGATGGTGGAGGCGGCAATGATCACGTCCCGCTTTGCATAGGCGATCTTGATTTCCCCGCCCTGCTCATATTCCACGCCGACTGCCTTTTTGCCTTCAAGCAAAATGCGCCTTGCCATTGCGCCCGTTTCCATGTCGATGCTGCCCTTGGCGATGGTGGGCCAGAGATAGGCGTTAGCGGCAGACCAGCGCAGGCCATTGTGCACCGTCATTTCCATGGCGGCGAAGCCTTCTTGCTGATGGCCGTTGTAATCCTGGCTGACGGGATAGCCTGCCTGGCGGCCTGCATCTATGAAGGCTTGATAGAGTGGATTCTGGCGCAGACCTTTTTTCACATAGAGCGGGCCGTGATGACCGCGCCAATCTGGCTCGCCACCTTCCACGCGTTCCTGCCGTTTGAAATAGGGCAGCACGTCAGCAAAAGACCAGCCTGTGGCACCCATGTCGGCCCACGTGTCAAAATCGCGTGCATGGCCGCGCACATAGACCATGCCATTGATCGAAGAAGAACCACCCATCACTTTGCCGCGCGGCGTGACCAGACGGCGGTTGTTCAGACGTGGCTCCGGCTCAGTTTCAAAGCCCCAGTTATAAAGGCCCATGTTCATGGGATATGACAGGGCGGAGGGCATCTGGATCAGTGGTCCACGATCCGTGCCCCCGTATTCCAGCACGAGCACCTTGTTGCGGCGATCTTCCGACAGGCGTTTTGCCATCACGGAACCGGCAGAGCCGGAGCCGATGATGATAAAGTCGAACTGGTTTGCTGAATGCGTTGCCATGGTGCCTTGAATGCCTGATCGCTTGTCGCTTATGCCTTATCGGAAGTGCTTTGGGTTTGCGACACTTGGTGGCGCGGAATCGTCATGGATTTCACTGGCCTTGGCAGCTCCTGGCAGATTTGGATAATGTTTGAAACAGGCGGGTAAGTCGATGATTTTGGCGGCGGGTGACGAGGTTTTCGAGTGGGTCAACAAGGATGGGGCCTCACCATTTATTTTGGTGTGCGAACATGCATCCAATGTCATTCCAGCCGCGCTCAACCGCTTGGGGTTGGCTGAGATCGACCTGATGCGGCACATCGCTTTTGACATTGGGGCTGAAGGCACAGCGCGGTTACTATCACGGTTGCTGGACGCTCCGCTGCTTGTTCAAAAGATTTCGCGGCTGGTTTATGATTGCAATCGGCCGCCAGAGTCACCCGGTGCCATGCCTGAGGTGAGCGAGGTTTTTGACATTCCCGGAAACAACGGCCTCTCTGCCGAGGCGCGGCTGGCACGGGTGAAGGAGGTTTACCGACCCTTCCACCATGCTTTGGAAGGCGCTTTGGATGCTCGGGCGGTGGCGCGAAAGCCCACAGCCGTGGTTTCCATCCATTCCTTTACCCGCACTTACAAAGGCAAGCTGCGCGCTGTTGATTTGGGCTTGCTGTTTGACCGCGACCCCTGGTTGGCAGACCGGCTGGTCAAGTCTTTTCCGGGGGCCAATGTGCAGCTCAATGAACCTTACGGTCCGAAAGACGGCGTCATGCATTTGCTGAATTTACATGCAGCCCCGCGCGGCTTGCATCACTTGATGATTGAAATCTGCAATGACCTCATCGAAACTGAGCGCAATCAACAACAATGGGCGCAGCGGCTTTCTATGCCGCTTCTGCAAGCGGCCACCAAGCTGGGAGAAAAATGATGAGCAACGGAATGCTGACCCTTGAGCAGCTGAAGGCCGAAGTGAAAGCCGGAACGATTGACACGGTGGTGGCCGCATTTGTCGACATGCAGGGCCGTCTGATGGGCAAGAGGTTCCATGCCCAATATTTTGTGGATGGTGCCTATGAAGAAACGCACGCCTGCAATTATCTGCTTGGCGTTGATATCGAGATGGAACCGGTTCCCGGCTACAAGGCGATTTCGTGGGACAAGGGTTACGGCGATTTTGTGCTGAAGCCAGACATGAGTACGCTGCGCAAAACGCCATGGATCGCAGGTACGGCGCTGGTCATTTGCGATGTCCTTGATCACCATACACATCAGGATGTGCCGCATTCGCCTCGGGCGATTTTGAAGAGACAGCTCAAGCGTATCGAAGCGATGAAAATGAAGGCCTATATGGCTTCCGAACTTGAGTTCTTCCTGTTTGATGATTCCTATGAGACCGTTCACAACAAGGGCTATCGCGGGCTGAAAGGCTCCAACTATCATATTGAAGATTATTCCATCATGCACACCACGCGCGATGAGCCCTATATGCGCGCGCTGCGCAACGGCCTGGCGGGTGCGGGAATCATCGTTGAGAATTCCAAGGGTGAGTGGGGACCCGGCCAGGAAGAAATCAACGTCAAATATGATGAAGCGCTGCGCATGGCTGATGCCCATGCCATCATCAAGAATGGCGCGAAAGAAATTGCCCACTCGATGGGCAAGGCCATCACCTTCATGGCAAAATGGGATTATGGCATGGCGGGCAGTTCCTCGCATATCCACCAATCGCTGTGGTCGGTCGATGGCAAGACGGCGCATTTCAACGACAAGGCCGGGGATCACGGCATGTCAGACATGATGAAGCACTATCTTGCGGGCCAACTCGCCCATGCCGGCGAGATCACCTATTTCCTGGCACCCTATATGAACTCCTACAAGCGTTTCATGGTCGGCACCTTTGCACCTACGCGCGCGGTATGGAGCTTTGACAACCGCACGGCAGGCTTCCGTATCTGCGGCGCGGAGTCAAAAGCCATTCGTGTTGAGTGCCGTGTTGGTGGTGCCGATCTCAATCCCTATCTCGCCTTTGCCGCACTTTTGGCCGCCGGCATTGATGGGATCGAGAACAAGACAAAGCTGGAAGAGGGTGCGGCTGGGGATGTCTATGACACCTCACGCAAGCTGCGCGACATTCCAAAGACCCTGCGTGATGCCACGGCGCTGCTGGAGCATTCAAAGTTCCTGCGTGGTGCCATGGGCGATGAAGTTGTGGATCACTATGTGCACACCGCCAAATGGGAACAGTTGGAATTTGACCGCCGCATCACAGATCTGGAATTAAAGCGCGGGTTCGAACGGTACTGATCATGGCGAATTATATCACTTCGATCTCGCCTGTTGATGGTTCGGTTGTGGCCAAGCGCAAGATTGCCTCGAAGAAAGAGATTGCCTCGGCGTTTTCCGCAGCCCGCGACGCGCAGAAGGCATGGGGCAACCTGAGCATCGCTGAGCGGGCGAAATATTGTGTCGCCGCAGTGGATGCGATGCTTGCAATGAAGGACGAGATTGTGCCTGAGCTGGCGTGGTCGATGGGCCGCCCGGTTCGATATGGCGCTGGTGAACTGAGCGGTTTTGAAGAGCGTGCGCGGCACATGATCAGCATCGCTGAAGAATCTCTCGCCAATGTGGTGCCCGCCAAGAAGGAAGGCTTTGAGCGCTATATCAAGCGCGAGCCGCTGGGCGTTGTTTTCACCATCGCGCCGTGGAACTATCCGTATTTGACCGCGGTGAACTCGATCATACCAGCCTTGATGGCTGGCAATGCGGTCGTGTTGAAACATGCTTCGCATACATTGCTGGTGGGCGAACGATTTGCCATGGCCTTCGCCAAGGCGGGTTTGCCCCGGGGCCTGTTCGCCAATCTGGTGATGAGCCATGAACAAGCTGCCGAAGTCATTTCCAGCCGTTTGGCCAATATGGTGTGCTTCACCGGTTCAGTTCCCGGTGGGCAGGCGATTGAACGTGCGGCTGCGGGGCATTTTCTGGCTGTCGGCCTAGAACTGGGCGGCAAAGACCCTGCCTATGTGCGCTCAGATGCCAATCTAGCCCACGCGGTCGAGAATCTCATTGATGGGGCGTTCTTCAATTCTGGCCAAAGCTGTTGCGGGATTGAGCGGATCTATGTGCACAAGAATCTTTACAAGGACTTTGTGGCTGGTGCAGTGGCGTTGACGCAGAGATATGTGCTGGGTTCGCCGCTGGATGAGGCCACCACTTTGGGACCCATGATCAAGCCGGATGCCGCTTCATTCGTGCGCAAACAGATTGCGGCAGCGCTTCGTGGTGGTGCAAAAGCGCATATCGATGAAATACTGTTTGCCGCCAGTAAGAAGGGCACGGCCTATCTTGCGCCCCAAATTCTCTCGGATGTGAACCATCAGATGAGCGTGATGCGGGATGAAAGTTTTGGGCCTGTCGTCGGCATCATGAAAGTATCCTCCGATGAGGAAGCCATTCAGCTGATGAATGACTCTGAATTTGGCCTCACCGCCGCGATCTGGACCACGGATGTTGATGCTGCAAAATCAATTGGCGCGCGCATCGAGACGGGTACTGTTTTCATGAACCGCTGCGACTATCTCGACCCGGCATTGACTTGGACAGGCGTAAAAAACACAGGCCGCGGCGCCACGCTTTCGAAAATTGGCTATGAGGCTTTGACACGCCCCAAGAGCTTCCATTTGAGGACCATATCATGATTCCCAACCGCAATTTTAACTTCCCAACCACCATTAAATTCGGCGCGGGCCGCATCAAGGAGTTGGCTGATCACTGCAAGGCCTGCGGCATTAAACGGCCCTTGTTTGTGACGGACCCTGGCCTTGCCGCCATGCCAATGGTGCAGGAGATTGTGGCTGATCTCAAAGCGGCTGGTTTGGCGGCATTGGTCTTTTCCGATGTGCGGCCCAATCCGGTGGAGGCCAATATCATTGCCGGTGTCAAAGCCTATAAGGCGGGCATGCATGACGGCGTGATTGCCTTTGGCGGCGGCTCAGGCCTCGACATCGGCAAGATGATCGCCTTGATGCATGGACAGTCCATTTCCGTATTTGATCTTGAAGATGTGGATGATTGGTGGACGCGCGCGGACGCGAGCCGCATTTCACCAATCATTGCGGTTCCCACCACTGCGGGCACGGGCTCTGAAGTCGGCCGTGCAGGTGTGGTGACGCATCCCACCTCGCATGAAAAGAAGATCATCTTCCACCCAGCGATCATGCCAAAAATTTCAATTCTTGATCCTGAATTGACGGTTGGCCTTCCAGCAAAATTGACGGCTGCGACCGGCATGGACGCTTTGGCTCACAACATCGAAGCTTATTGTGCGCCCTTCTATCATCCCCTGGCTGTCGGTGTGGCTTTGGAAGGTATGCGATTGGTGAAGGATAATTTGGCCACGGCGGTGAAGAAGCCGAAGGACTTGGACGCGCGCGGCAATATGCTGGTGGCTTCCGCTATGGGCGCCACAGCATTTCAGCGCGGCCTGGGGGCCATTCATGCGCTGTCGCATCCTTTTGGCGGACTCTATGATGCGCATCATGGCATGCTCAACGGCATCATCATGCCTTATGTGCTCAAGGCCAACCGCAAGAAGATTGAGAAAGATATTGAACGCGCGAGCGCTTATCTTGGCATCAAGGGTGGCTTTGATGGCTTCCTCAAATGGGTGCTGGCGCTGCGCAAGGAAATTGGCATTCCACACGCGCTGAAGGACATCGGCATTGATGTGAAGCGCCTGGATGAAGTGGCGGCCATGGCGGTGAAAGATCCATCGGCTGGTGGCAATCCGATCTTGTTCACTGAAAAGCAATATAAGGCGTTGGCAAAGAAGTGCGTGATAGGGGAACTTTGATTGGCAGATGCTGAGACCTCTCGGCTTTTCGAAGAGGTTCGCGCTTGTCGCATTTGCGAAGCCCGTCTGCCCCTCGGGCCAAAGCCAGTGTTTCAACTCGATGCCTCGGCTCGGATTTTAATTGCGGGGCAAGCGCCAGGTGTCCGCGTGCATGAGAGCGGCATTCCATTCGACGATCCTAGTGGTGACAGACTTCGCCATTGGCTCGGTGTGTCTAGCACGCAATTTTATGACCCGGGTCTATTTGCCATTCTGCCGATGGGCATGTGCTATCCGGGCACGGGAAAATCTGGTGATCTGCCACCACGCCCCGAATGTGCCGCGCATTGGCGCAAAAGGCTCTTGGCGCAGGTTCCACAACTCAAACTTTCGCTGGCAATTGGCCAATATGCGATCGGTTGGCATTTGAAAGGTGAGCAGAAACCAACGCTGACTGAAACGGTTCAAAACTGGCGTCAATATTGGCCAGCGATCTTGCCGATGCCGCACCCTTCGCCGCGCAATAATATTTGGTTGAAGAAAAACTCGTGGTTTGAGAAAGAAGTGGTTCCCCAGCTGCAAGAGCGTGTGCAAATGGCATTGGTCTAAGTTCCGATGCGGCCCAGGTGTGTGTCATTAAAGCCCCTGAAGTATTTCAAGCCATAGCCCAAGACGCGGTCAAAACCGATGTGTGCCAGCCAAACGAGGGTGATGGGGCCCACGTTTGTGGTCGCCCCCAAAGCCACTGCGAGAAGATACAAGATGGTTGGGCTGACAATCGTGTGAAGTGCATTGTAAATCAAAGCGCCAGCCTTCGGCCCAGCCAAATAGGCGGCAAATGAAATATCCGGCAAGAAGAACAGAACAGCGAACCAGAACCAGTTTCCGCCCATCTGCCAATAGAGAAAAGTTGCCCCCAGAAATTGCGCCAAGCCTTCGGCCCGTAAGAGTCTGTTCATTATGTTCGCCCTCTGACTGAAAGATGGCACCGCAGCAGCAAAAATCAAGTGCGCCTATTTGCGTTAGTCGCTGCGTTAACGCTGATCAGAAAATCTGGATGGCTGGCGCAAGTGGCCACACTCTGTTGAGATTTCCAATCTAATTTGTGTTCATGACGACGGCCAAGGTAAACCAATCATGACCAAGCTGCTCTTGCTGGGAGGTGACAACCCAACCACATGGATGGTCTACAATGAATTGGTGGCGCAGTTTGGCCTGTTCCCTGCGATCATTGAAAGACCTGTGCCGCGTTCCAAGATGCTGAAAATACGGATGCGCAAAGTTGGGCTTCCGCGGGTGATCAGCCAAATGGGTTTTGTGGCCTTGATCCGCCCTTGGCTCACCCGTTCTGCCGCGGGGCGGCTCAGATTTTTGCGCCGCCAGCACGGGCTTGAGGTTTTGCCACCCAAGAGTGACGCAGTTCACCCAGTGGAAAGCGTCAACGACCAGGCTAGCCATGAATTGATTGACCGCATCAGACCCGATGTTGTGATCATTAACGGCACACGCATTCTCAATCGCAAGACGCTTGGCAAGCTCAATGCCAAGGTGATTAACACACACCAAGGGATCACGCCAGGCTATCGCGGTGCACATGGTGCCTATTGGTCGCTGGCGAAGGACGACCGCGACCATTGCGGTGTCACCATTCACCTGGTCGACGAAGGTATTGATACTGGAAACATCATTTGCCAGTTGATAGTTGCACCTGAAGCGAAAGACAATTTCGTTACGTATTCCTATCTTCAAACCGCCGCTGCGCTGGAACCCTTGGCGACGGCGGTGCGTGAGGCATCTGCGAATACATTGAAGACTGTACCGATTTCCGGGGCTTCGTTGGTGTGGTATCACCCTGGTTTCTTTGAATATCTAGGCAATGCCATGCGCGGCGTGCGCTGATTGCACTTGCTTGGTCCTGCGGCTTACGCTTAGTTCCAGAGCATGACAGACAGGCCTTCCAACAAGCCACAAATGGCAGACGCGGCTTTTCGGCTCGCCGCACTGGATCAAGACTTTCTTCTGGGCGACTCAACGCGGGGCCTCCGTTTTCAGCTTGAATATATGAAAGCGGAAGAGTCGCTGCGCGCACAAAACATTGAATCGACGATTGTGGTTTTTGGCTCGGCGCGGGTGAGGCCTGAAGATGCCAGTGGATGGTATGAAGGTGCACGCAAGTTTGCCTTTCTCTGCTCAGAGAAAGGCGGTGCCAAGGACGGCCATTCCCATCCGCGCATCAATGTGATTGCCACAGGCGGTGGCCCGGGCATCATGGAAGCGGCCAATCGCGGCGCCTATGAAGCGGGCGCACCTTCCATTGGCTATAACATCACGCTTCCGATGGAGCAGGAGCCCAATCCCTATTCGACGCCTGATCTCACGTTTCGCTTTCACTATTTCGCCATGCGCAAGATGCATTTTGCGATGCGCGCTTCGGCTTTGGTGGTTTTTCCCGGCGGGTTTGGCACGATGGACGAGTTGTTTGAGCTTTTGACATTGCGCCAGACTGGCAAGATGACCAAGTCTTTGCCCGTTGTGCTGTATGATTCAAAGTTCTGGAACACGGCCGTAAACTTTTCGCATTTTGCCAAAGAGCGCTTGATCAACCCCAAGGATTTAGAACTCTTTACTTTTGCGGATACACCTGAGGATGCGTGGAAGGCATTGATTGACAGGGGGTTGAAACTGCCATGAATGTGAAGCTGCATTTTCACGGTGCCACGCGCACTGTTACGGGCTCTTGCTACCTGATTGAAACGGACAAGGCCAAGGTGTTGGTGGATTGCGGCATGTTCCAAGGCTCCAAAAGCATGGACGCGCTGAATTACCGGCCCTTTCCCTTTCAGCCCTCCGCCATAGACGCGCTGGTTTTGACCCATGCCCATATTGACCACACTGGCGTTGTGGCAAAGCTGACCAAGCAGGGATTCAAGAAGAAAATTCACGCCACATCAGGCACGGTTGATCTCTGCGCCATCATGCTTCCAGACTCTGGCCACATCCAGGAAATGGATGTCCTGCAGCTGAACCTGCGCAATGCCCGCAAAGGCATCGCTCCTGTCGATCCCATTTATACATTGCTGGATGCCACGGCCGCTTTGCAGCAATTTGTGGCACATCAATATCAGGAATGGTTTGAACCCGCTCCCGGCGTTCGCATGCGCTATTGGAATGCGGGGCATTTGCTCGGCTCTGCCTCCATTGAAGTCGAGGTCGCACAGGATTCGGGCAAGCCTTTGCGCATTCTCTTTTCTGGCGATATCGGGCCCGACAATAAGATGCTGGAGCACGATCCTGAAGGACCAATGGGCTGGGACTATGTCATCTGCGAATCGACCTATGGCGGCAAGGATCGTTTTGAGCGTGCGTCCGACAAGCGCCGTGAACTTTTGGCCAAGGAACTCAACGATGCAGCGGCGCGTGGCGGCGCATTGTTGATCCCATCCTTTGCCGTTGAACGGACGCAGGAAGTGGTGACGGATATTGTCACGATCATGGAGCAGGGCAAGGCCCCGAAAGCCACCGTGTTCATTGACTCACCGTTGGCCAGCAAGGCGACGGAAGTTTTCCGCAAGCATTCAGGCGAACTTGAAAATGGTAATGAATTGGCGCGGGCCTTTGCCTCACCCCTGGTCAAGGCCACTGAAACTGTCGAAGACTCGAAAGCCTTGAACCTGTTCAAGGGCTTTTTCATCGTCATATCCGCTTCAGGCATGTGCGAGGCGGGGCGCATAAGACACCATCTGCGCAATAATCTCTGGAAGAAATCCACGACGGTTTTGCTGGTGGGCTATCAAGGTGCCGGCACTTTGGGGCAACAGTTGGAGAGCGGGGCCAAGCAAGTGCGCATCATGGGCGAAGATGTGGCCGTGGCTGCCACTATTCGTTCCATTGAAGACTACTCTGGCCATGCCGATGGGCCGGAACTTGAGCGCTGGATTGAGAAACGCTTGCCGATTGCCCGCAACCTGTTCCTCACCCATGGTGAAGAAGATCGCCAGATTGCGCTCGCAGACAGTATCAAAGGTCGCCTTGTTCCTGAAGCGCGGATCATTCGTCCTTCACTGGATGAGGCCTATGATCTTTCAGGGCCGGAAGCGAAGCTGGTTTCAGGGGCCACAGCCATGCCACGGCTTGATCATGGCTTGGTGGCCAAGCCAGACATGGATAGCGACACACAAGGTTTGCTCCGGGAATTGCAGGCCACGCTCAGTCAAGCGGCGGATGACAAGCAGCGTGGTGTTATTCTGCGCCGAGTGCGGCGTGCACTCTCGTCAGATGATTCCTCGCTGCCTCCTGCCAATACGGCGAGGCGGCGGCCTTACCGTGCGCGTGGGTTTGATGAGAGCTAAAAAAAGCCCCGGAAATCCGGGGCTTTTTCTTATTTCTTGGCTTCAAGGGAAGCGAGATCGAGTTTTTCACTCACGAGTATTTTGCCGGGTGGGCCAAGCACGCCCTTTTGTTGCCCGTCGATCACAAAGGCCAATCGGCCACCATCGCGCGACAGGGCAATCAGGCCTTCTCGGTTGGGCACGCGGTAGATATCGCCAGTGTTCAACATCTGCGTCATCACCGCAATACCTTGGGCATCCTCAATGCGCAGCCAGACGGGTGCCGTAGCCTTGAGAATCAGACGCGCATCCTTGTTTTCGGCGCCATAGACGCGGCCATCGCTGGGCTGCGGAATGGGATTGGTTGCAGCGATCTTGAGCTGATCTTCCGTCTTGATCCGGTCTTGAATCTTGCCTGCTTTCGCAGCAGCCGTCTTATCAGGCTTCGCGGCCTTGGGCTTGGCGACCGATGGGTCAGTTTGGTCCTGGATAAAATTGCCCATGGCATCGGGATCGTCAGCTGGAATCGCGTTGGCGATCTTGCCGCCTTCGGGCATCGCTTCATCAGTGGTCTTCACATCAGCGATGCTGGCAGAAGTTGATGCTGTCGGCATCTGGTCGGCGGTGTTGATGGCAATCGCCGGGGCTTTGGGCTGGGCTGCTGCAACCTGTTCCACTTGTGGCGTTGATTGGCTGGTGCTCGACATCATCCAGTGGCTGCCTGCCAAAAGGAAGAAAGCTGCAGCGACTGAAGCGATGGCGCCACCTGTGCCGCCGGGAAACTTGGCAAAGTTGATATTGAGCGACGGGATCCTTGGCATTTTGCCAAAGGTCAAGACCTTGGCGCTCGACAAGATCGGCGGGCGAGCTGGATGGTAGGGTTGGCGTACAATAGGTGGTGGGGGGAGGAAAGTTGCCAGATGTTCGACCAGCGGCTGTGGTTCAAAGCCGAGAAATTGCGCATAGCCTGCAATCATTTCCATGGCTTCAAGGCGCGGTGGCATGTGGGTGAGGTCACCCTGCTCAATCGCCTCAATGTGATAGGGGTGAATTCCGGTGGCTTCAGCGGCCGCCTCAATGGTCAGGCCGCGTGTCTCGCGCTCACGCCACAGGAAATAGCCGACTTCGGCTGCAGGTTCTTTCTTCTTGGTTGAAGGTTTGGTCCCAGCGAACATTTGTGGCTCTTGGCGTGGGGACTGCAGTTCAGGAAACTCAATGGACATGATGACTCTCTACGCAACTCTTAACGCTCGTTTACGAATTACTTCTCCCGCATCATGAACAAAAATGGTGAATGGCTGATTAAGCCCCCGCGAAGATTAGGCCAGGCTCAGATTTCGACGCTATTGGCCTTGGCGAATTCTGCCAGCTCGGTGCGAATGGAATGGCGCCCACTCTTGAGCAGGGGTTCCATGAAGGCCCAGAGCTTGGCCTGATCGAGAGAGCGGATCATGGCTTTGACCGGGCCAATGCCGGAAGGCACCATGCTCATGGCAGTGAGGCCCACACCGACAAGGCCCATGGCTTCCAGGGGTCTTCCGCCCAGTTCACCGCAAAGTGTCACGGTCTTGCCGTGCTGTTTGCCCTTCTCTACAATCTGATGCATGGCGCCCAGTGCCGCTGGGCTCAGTGGATCATAGCGGCCGATGAGTTTCGGGTTGCCACGATCTGCAGCAAAGAGAAATTGCACTAAGTCATTGGAGCCGATGGAGGCAAAGTCGGCCAGGGGCAGGAGACTATCCATCTGCCAGAGGAGCGAGGGGATTTCGACCATAACGCCGAGCTTCAAACTCTTGGGCAAGGCATGGCCGCGGGCTTTGAGGATGTCTTGCTCCTTCAACACTACATCACGCGCGGCAATGAATTCCTGTACATCGGCAATCATTGGGAACATGATCTTGAGGTCAATGCCAGCGCCCGCCATCAACATGGCGCGGGCTTGCAGTTTGAGTAGTGCGGGCCGATCCAGCGCCATGCGGATCGAGCGCCAGCCAAGCGCCGGATTTTCTTCACGTGGCTGGCGCAGATAGGGCAGCACCTTGTCTGCGCCGATATCGAGCGTACGGAAAACCACAGGCTTGCCTTGTGCCTGATCAATGATGCTCTTGTAGTGTTTGATCTGGGCCGAAAGCCGAGGAAAACGCGTAGCCATCATGAAGTGCAGTTCGGTGCGGTAAAGCCCCACACCTTCGGCACCGGACTCATGCAGATGCGGCATGTCCACCGTCAGGCCGGCATTGATATTGAGCGTGATGGTCTGGCCGTCCCTGGTGGTGGCGGGCAGTTCGCGCAGGGCCCGGAAACGGGCTTGCTTTGTGGCGTAAAAACGCACCTTTTCGGCATAGGATTTTTCAAGTTCGGATGACGGGCGCACGAATATGTCGCCTGTGCCGCCATCCACAATGATGGCACCACCTTCATCGACCATATTGATAATGCCAGTGGCTTGACCCACAGCTGGAATGCCAAGTGCGCGGGCGACGATAGCGACATGGCTGGTCTTGCCACCTTCTTCTAGGATCACGCCACGAATTTTACTGCGGTCATAGTCCAACAATTCAGCGGGGCCCATGTTGCGTGATACAACAATGGCGTTGTCTGGCAGGTCGGTACGCGCGGCGGTGGCCACAGCGCCCGTCAAATAGCGCAGCAGGCGGTTTGAGAGATCGTCCAGATCATGCAGGCGTTCACGCAGATAGGGATCTGGGGTCCGCATCATGCGGGCGCGATTATCGTTTTGGACACGCTCCACGGCGGCCTCTGCGGTCAGGCCGGTGGCCACGGCTTCCTTCAGGCGGCCGAGCCAACCCTTGTCATGGGCGAACATGCGAATGGTTTCGAGAACATCGCCCGAATCCGTTGCGGGCAAGGCCTCTTGTCCGGCGAGCAATTCATCCACCTGCTTGCGCAAGTGTGACACAGCATCATCGAGCCGTTCCAACTCATGTGGCACGCTTTCGGCAATCATGTTTTGAATACGCACCCGTGGCTCGTGCAGCACGACATGGCCAAGGGCGATGCCTTCGGCCAGGCCTTCGGCGGCAAGATGCTGGGCGCGCAGATTGGTGATGCCCGCCACAGTTTCGCTCGGGTCTTCCAGCAGGTGGCCGGACGCCAAGACTTCGGCCAAGACCATTGAGGTCGTCTGCAGGGCCTCTTCTTCTTCCTCGGTATATTGACGGCGCGTGCGGTTTTGCACAACGAGCACGCCGATCACCGCGCCGGAGCGCATGATCGGCACGCCAAGGAAGGAGTGATAAATTTCTTCGCCGGTTTCGGGCAGATATTTGAACGAGGGATGATCCGGCGCTTCAGTAAGATTGAGGCCGATTGCTTGATCAGCGATCAAGCCCACAAGGCCTTCGCCCACCTTCAATTGTGATTTGTGAACGGCCTCACGCTTCAAGCCCTCGGTGGCATAGAGTTCCAAGACTTCGCCATTGCGCATCACATAGATCGAGCAAACCTCGGCCACCATGTTGCTGGCGATCATCGTGACGATCTTGTCGAGGCGCTTTTGTGATGTCTCCGGCTCCGCCATCACCTCGCGGAGCCTTCGGAGCAGGACGCGCGGGCCTATGGCGGGGCTGGGCATGGCTGCGGGTCCTTAAGGCTTGTCGCCCTGAAAGCAGATTCGCTTTGGGACCGCACGCCGCATCATTGCTCAGGCCTTGTCGAGACCATAGGCCGTGTGCAAGGCGCGCACCGCAAGCTCGGTATAGGCTTCATCGATGAGCACACTGATCTTGATTTCTGACGTCGTGATGGCTTGAATGTTGATGCCCTTGTCAGCCAGTGACTTGAACATTTTTGCGGCGACGCCCGCATGGCTTCTCATACCGATGCCGACGATGGAAACTTTTGCCACGTCTGCTGAGTGCGCGATGTCTTGAAAGCCAATCTGGTCCTTGAGCTTGTTCAAGACATCGATGGCCTTGCGCAGGTCCTTGCGCGGCAAAGTGAAGGTGAGATCGGCCACGGCACCATCGGCCGAAACATTTTGCACGATCATGTCCACGCTGATGTCGGCTTCGGCCAAGGGGCCAAAGATGGCGGCGGAAACGCCGGGCTTGTCTTTCACCTTGCGCAATGAAACCTTGGCTTCATCGCGCGAATAGGCAATGCCGCTCACAACATGTTGTTCCATGGATTTTTCCTCTTGGCAAACAATGGTGCCGGGGCCGGTGCCATCCGGCTTGTTCTGGTTGGGGCTATCGGGCGGCTCAAAGGACGAGCGCACTTGCAATGGCACTTTGTAAACCATGGCGAGTTCGACCGAGCGGGTTTGTAATACTTTCGCGCCTAGCGAGGCTTGTTCCAACATTTCTTCATAAGAAATC
>Ga0209583_10000241_pt1 | contig 17821 bp, 17 predicted proteins | sample Str014_FD_187201 | JGI IMG/M metagenome (GOLD analysis project Ga0209583, IMG submission 187201) | Freshwater sediment microbial communities in response to fracking from Pennsylvania, USA - Straight Creek_MetaG_SC_2014 (SPAdes) (version 2) | ecosystem: Environmental > Aquatic > Freshwater >... | reverse complement strand
CTGGTCGGGACGGCGGGATTCGAACTCGCGACCCCTTGCACCCCATGCAAGTGCGCTACCAGGCTGCGCTACGCCCCGAAGAAGCCATGATTATAGGGTCCGAATCTATCGAAGCTCGCGCTGCGCGCTCATACCAGCAACAGCCCACGGATCGAAATGAGTTCCTGCCGCATCTGCGGCATCGATATCGCCACTGTCGCAACTTCGGGCTGCGGGATGCTGGAGGCCTCTTCGGCACTGGCTTGCAACTCTTCGATCATCTCGTCGAGATCGATCGCGTCGGTGCGCAGCGCGGTTTCGCCGTTCAGGGCGGTCTCGGGTGCGGGTTGGTCACGGCCATGTCCGCCCTCGGTCAGCCGGTTGCGCGCCCCGCTGATCGTGAACCCCTGTTCGTATAAGAGGTCGCGAATCCGGCGGATCAACAGCACTTCGTGGTGCTGGTAATACCGGCGATTGCCACGCCGTTTCATCGGCTTGAGTTGAGTGAACTCCTGCTCCCAATAGCGCAGCACATACGGCTTGACGCCGCATAAATCGCTCACCTCACCGATTGTGAAGTAGCGTTTTGCTGGAATCGACGGGAGCGCTTTCTCCATGAAAATCAATGAGTTCAGGGCAGAAAGCTAAGACTTTACTCGAACTCTTCCTCCGGCGGTATGTCACCCTGCACGACGGCCTTGAGTTTGTGACTGGCGTGGAAAGTAACCACGTTGCGCGCCTTGATCGGGATCGCTTCGCCGGTGCGTGGGTTGCGCCCCGGGCGCGGCGCCTTGCGCCGGATATTGAAGTTGCCGAAGCCCGACATCTTCACATCGGCACCCGAAACCAGCGTTGCGTGGATCAGGTCGAAGAAGGCCTCGACCATGTCCTTCGACTCGCGCTTGTTCAGGCCAAGGCGTTCGAACAGCAGTTCGGCCAACTCGGCCTTGGTCAGCGTCGGGGTTTCGAGCGTGGGCAGTGCGATGCGGTTGACGGCAGGCGCCTCGACCTCGTCGACATCATTCTGGTCCTGCGGATCGGTGACGTTCATGCGCGCGCCGCCATCATGCCCGCAGGCGCACACCGACGCGCTTGCGCAGGGTTGCCAGCACACCGGTGACGACCGCGTCGATGCGTTCGTCCGTCAGCGTCGTCTCGTCGTCCAGCAGTTCGAGGCGGACGCTCAGGCTGCGCTCACCCGCATTCATGTCGCCACTGGGCGTGGCCGGCTTGTAGATGTCGAACAGGCGCGTCGACTTGACGAGCCCGGCGTGCTTCGTCGCGCCGATCGCCTGGATCAGCGCATCGTGCGTGACCGCTTCGTCGGCGATCAACGAAAGGTCGCGCCAAACCGATTGCTGGCGCTGCACCGGTACGAGGCTCGGCAGTTCGCGTGCGGTAAGCGCAGCCACGTCGAGTTCGAACAGCATCGGCGCGTGCGGCAACTCGTAGGCCTGGCGCCATTTCGGGTGCAACTCGCCGGCGAATCCGATCACCTCGCCGTCCAGTTCGATGCGGGCGCAGCGGCCCGGATGCATCGCCGGGTGCTCGGACGCGACGAAGCGTGCCACGCGCGGCGCAAGCAAGGCCTCGATGTCGCCCTTCAGGTCGAAGAAGTCGACTGCACGCTCCTTTTCTCCCCACTGCAAGGCCTCGGCACTGCCATAGGCCAGGCCCGCCAGCCGCATCGGCTGCTTGACGCCGGCCACGGTGACAGAACCGTCGACCATGCTCGAATCCCGCAGGAACGCTCGCCCTGCCTCGTACACACGCACACGCGTGGCCTTGCGCGAGAGGTTCAGGCGCAGCACGCCGATCAGGCTGCCGATCAGACTCGACCGCATGACCGCCAGGTGACTCGCCATAGCGTTCACCAGTTTGATCGGGTCGGCGTTGCCAGCCAGTTCATGTTCCCAGCGCACGTCGACGAAGCTGAAGTTGATCGTCTCCTGGTAGTCGAGCGCGGCCATGCGGTGACGCAGCGCGTCGAGCCCGCGCTGCGATTCGCTGCGCACCCGGGGCGCGAGCGACGCGAGCGGCAGCGTCGTCGGCAGGCTTTCGTAGCCGACGATGCGGATCACTTCCTCGATGAGGTCTTCCTCGATCTTCAGGTCGAAGCGCCAACTCGGCGGTGTGACCGTGATCGTGCCCGGCGCGCTGGTGAACGCGAAGCCGAGGCGCTGCATAACGCCTTCGCATTGCGTCTGCGTGATCGGCATGCCGATCACCTTGGCTGCGCGATCGACGCGCAAGGTGACGGGCTTCGACTCGGGCAGTCTCAGCACCTGATCGTCCATCGCGCCGGCCTCGCCGCCGCAGATGTCGAGGATCAATTGCGTGATGCGCTCGATGTGCTCGACGGTCAGCGAAGGATCGACCCCACGTTCGAACCGGTGGCCGGCATCGGTCGAGAAATTGAAGCGGCGCGAGCGGCCGGAAACTGCTTCTGGCCACCAGAACGCGGCCTCGAGGTAGACATTGCGCGTGTCGTCGGACACGGCGGTCGCGTCGCCGCCCATGATGCCGGCAAGCGATTCGACCGACTTCGAATCGGCGATCACGCCAACGTTTTCGTCGACCGTGATCGTGTTGCCGTTCAACAGCTTCAGGGTCTCGCCAGCACGCCCCCAGCGCACGACCAGCCCGTCGTGGATCTTGTCGAGGTCGAAGATGTGCGTCGGCCGGCCGTACTCGAACATCACGTAGTTCGAGATGTCGACCAGCGCGCTCACCGACCGCTGGCCGCAGCGCGCCAGGCGGTCGACCATCCACGCGGGCGTCGTCGCCTTCGTGTTCACGTTGCGGATGATGCGGCCCGAGAAGCGGCCACACAGATCGGGCGCCTCGACCTTGACGGGCAGTTTCGTATCGAAGCGTGGCACCAACGGCGGGAAACTTGGTTGCGCGAGCGGCGCGCCGGTCAGCGCGGAGAGTTCGCGCGCGACGCCGTAGACGCTCAGGCAATGCGCGAGGTTGGGCGTCAGCTTCAGCGTCAGCAGCGTGTCGTCGAGTTTCAGGTGCTTGCGTATGTTCTCGCCGACGACAGCGTCATGGTCCAGGATCAACAGCCCACCGTGGTCATCCGACAGCTTCAGTTCGCGCGCCGAGCACAGCATGCCTTCGCTCTCGACGCCACGCAGTTGCCCGAGCTTGATCGCAAACGGCTTGCCGCCCTCCTCCGCCGCGGGCAATTCGGCCCCGACCAACGCACACGGCACCTTGATGCCGGCGCGAACGTTGGGCGCGCCGCAGACGATGTTCAGAACCCGGTCGATGCCGGCGTTCACCTGGCAGACGTTCAATCGATCGGCGTTCGGATGGCGCTCGACCGACAGCACCTCGCCGACCACGACACCTTGGAACGGCGGCGCAGCGGGGCGCGCTTCTTCGACCTCCATGCCGGCCATCGTCAGCGTGTCGGCCAGCACCTCGCTGGAGATCGGCGGGTTGCAGAACTCGCGCAACCAGGACTCAGGAAATTGCATGTCGTTGTCGACCCGTCAAGAGATCAGTTGAATTGCGCCAGAAAGCGAAGGTCGCCTTCGAAGAACGCGCGCAGGTCGCTGATGCCGTAGCGCAGCATCGCGAGGCGGTCGATGCCGGAGCCGAATGCGAAGCCGACGTAGCGTTCGGGGTCCAGGCCCATGTTGCGCACCACGTTCGGGTGCACCTGACCGGAGCCGGAAACCTCGAGCCACTTGCCTTCGAGCGGACCACGTTCGAACATGATGTCGATTTCGGCGCTGGGCTCGGTGAACGGGAAGTAACTTGGGCGAAAGCGCAGCTTCAGTTCGGTGGTCTCGAAGAAGGCCTGGATGAAGGCCAGGTACATCACCTTCAAATCCTTGAAGCTGACGTTCTCGCCGATCCACAGGCCTTCGACCTGATGGAACATCGGCGAATGCGTCGCGTCGCTGTCGACGCGGTAGGTGCGACCCGGCGCGATCACGCGGATGTCGGGCATGGCGCGACCTTCCGTTTCGGCATCGGCGAACTTCTTCGCGTGCGCCTGCGCATAGCGCACCTGCATCGGCGAGGTGTGCGGGCGCAGGTTCAGATAGGCGCCGTGGGCGTCCTTGATGTCGACATAGAAGGTGTCCTGCATCGAGCGCGCAGGGTGGTTCTCGGGGTTGTTCAGTGCGGTGAAGCTGTACCAGTCGGTCTCGATTTCCGGACCGTCGGCCACGTCGAATCCCATCGAGCCGAAGATGGCCTCGATGCGCTCGCGCGCTCGCGAGATCGGGTGCAGGCCGCCACCGGCACCGCGTCTGCGGCCGGGCAGGCTCACGTCGAGCGCTTCGCTTTTCAGCTGGGTTTGCAGCTCGGCATCGGCGAGCGCATCGCGGCGCGCGTTCAGGGCAGCCTCGATCTGCTGCTTGGCGGCATTGATCAGCGCGCCGCGGGCCTTCTTCTCATCTGCGGGGAGCGCCGCGAGCGCTTTGAGCTGCTCGGTGATGCGGCCGGCCTTGCCGAGGTAGCGCGCCTTTGCGTTCTCGAGATCGGCGGGTGCCGCGGCGCCCGCGAAATCGGCCTGCGCTTCTTGCACCAGAGGGGTCAGGTCGTTCATCAGTCGATGCTGGAAATGAAAGCGACTTGTCGCTTCTGTGAAGGCTCATGTCGAAGAGCGACGTGACGCCGAAACAAAAAAGGCCGCACACGAAGTCGGCCTCGAAGAGCTCATGAGTGCTGCACGGCGCGAGCACCGTGCAGATCACCACATCTCAAGCGAGCTGGGCCTTCACCTTCTCGACGATGCTGGCGAAGGCTGCCGGATCGTGGATGGCCATGTCGGAGAGAACCTTGCGATCGATCTCGATCGACAGCTTCTTCAAGCCGGCCATGAACTTGCTGTAGGTGACGCCATGGCTGCGGCTTCCGGCGTTGATACGGGCGATCCACAGGTGACGGAAGACGCGCTTCTTGGTCCGGCGGTCACGGTATGCATACTGCCCGGCACGCATGACGGCTTGCTTGGCAATGCGGAATACGTTCTTGCGGCGGCCGCGGTAACCCTTGGCGAGTGCGAGAACTTTCTTGTGACGGGCGCGAGCCGTTACACCACGTTTGACGCGAGGCATGTTGTGTCCTTTCCTTGAAGCGGTTTAGAGGCCAGCGAAGGGCATCATCTGCTTGATGTGCCCCATGTTGGTCTCATGCACGTTGACGGCGCCGCGGAGGTGGCGCTTGTTCTTCGTGGTCTTCTTGGTCAGGATGTGGCGCTTGAACGCCTGGCCCCGCTTGACGGTGCCGCCTGGACGAACGCGAAACCGCTTGGCGGCGCTTTTCTTGGTCTTCATTTTGGGCATGTGATGCTCCTTTTTGATTGCTCCTGCATGGCGCCGGCAAAACGCTTGCCGTCTTGTAAGCCATGAGGGGCTTCTGACAACACGCTGGCGACCAGACCAACGCGCTGAACTCTTTAAAACTCTTCGCTCTACTTCCGTTTCGGCGCCAGCACCATGATCATCTGGCGCCCTTCGAGCTTGGGCATGTGCTCGACGACCGAGACATCTGCCAACTCGTCGCGAATGCGCTCGAGCAGTCGCATGCCGATGTCCTGGTGGGTGATTTCACGACCGCGATATCGCAGCGTGACCTTGCCCTTGTCGCCGTCCTCTTCGATGAAGCGGCGCAGGTTGCGCATCTTGATCGTGTAATCGCCTTCGTCGGTACCCGGGCGGAACTTGACTTCCTTGACCTCGACCACCTTCTGCTTGCTCTTGGCTTCGGCCGCCTTCTTCTGCTCCTGGTACTTGAACTTGCCGTAGTCCATCAGGCGGCACACCGGCGGATCGGCCTGCGCGACGATCTCGACCAGGTCGACATCGGCTTCGCCGGCGAGGCGCAAGGCCTCGGTGATGCTCACGATGCCCAGCGGCTCGTTCTCGGGGCCGTTCAAACGAACCTCGGGCGCCATGATCTCGCGATTGAGTCGGTGTTTGCGCTCTGCGTTCGGAGTACGGCGGTCAGCAAAAGTAGCGATGGTCAAAACCTTTCAATGGGCCCCAAGGCAGCGGAGCCCGACAAAAACGAATCTGCGGCCGGTCAACAGGGATGCAACGCCACCGCGGCGGTGTTGCTCGTGCTCTCACACTTTTTGGGCGATGTCAGCGGCGATCTTCTTTGTGAAGTCGGCCAGTGGCATCACACCGAGGTCCTGGTTGCCCCGGGCGCGCACCGCAACGGCTCCGTTTGCCTTCTCCTTGTCACCCACGACCAGGATGTACGGAACCTTTTGCAAGGAATGCTCGCGGATTTTATAGGTTATTTTCTCGTTGCGCAAATCGGACACCACCCTAAGTCCTTGTTTTTGCAGCGTTTTGACCACTTCACGGGCGTAGTCGGATTGGCCGTCGGTGATATTGAGGACGCTGACCTGCACCGGCGCCAGCCAGGCCGGTAGCGCGCCGGCATGGTGCTCGATCAACATGCCGATGAAGCGCTCGAAGCTGCCGATGATCGCGCGGTGCAGCATCACCGGGTGCGCGCGACCGCTCGTCTCGGTGACGTACTCGCCACCCAGCCGCTCCGCGGTGTTGAAGTCGACCTGCATCGTGCCGCATTGCCACTGGCGGCCGAGCGCATCTTTCAGCGTGTACTCGATCTTCGGGCCGTAGAACGCGCCGTCGCCGGGCGCAATGATGAACTCGACGCCGGAGCGACGCAGCGACTCCATCACCGCATGCTCGGCCTTGTCCCACAAGGCATCGGAGCCCACGCGGTGCTCGGGCCGGGTCGCGACCTTGTAGATGATCTCGCCGAAACCGAAGTCCGCGTAGACCGCCTGCAGTTGCGCCGTGTAGGCCACGCACTCCTCGAGGATGTGGTCTTCGGTGCAGAAGATGTGGCCGTCGTCCTGGGTGAAGCCGCGCACGCGCATGATCCCGTGCATAGCCCCGCTCGGCTCGTTGCGGTGGCACTGGCCGAACTCGCCGTAGCGGATCGGCAGCTCGCGGTAGCTGCGCATCTGCGATTTGAATATGAGGACATGGCCTGGGCAGTTCATCGGTTTCAGCGCGTATTCGCGCTTCTCCGACTCGGTCGTGAACATGTTGTCGCGGTAATTCTCCCAGTGGCCGGTCTTCTCCCACAGGCCTTTGTCGAGGATCTGCGGGCCCTTCACCTCCTGATAGCCGCAGTCGCGGTAGACCTGCCGCATGTACTGCTCGACCTGCTGCCACAGCGCCCAACCCTTCGGATGCCAGAAGACCAAGCCCGGCGCGAATTCGTCGATGTGGAACAGGTCAAGCTCGCGGCCAAGTTTGCGGTGATCGCGCTTCTCGGCCTCCTCCAACATGTGCAGGTACTGCTGCAGTTCTTCCTTGGTCGCCCAGGCCGTGCCGTAGATGCGCTGCAGCATCTCGTTTCGGTGGTCGCCGCGCCAGTACGCACCTGCGACCTTCATCAGCTTGAAGTGCTTGAGCTTGCCCGTGCTCGGTACGTGCGGGCCGCGGCACAGGTCTTCGAACGCGCCTTCGCGGTAAAGCGAGACGTCTTCGTTCTCCGGAATGCTCGCGATGATCTCGGCCTTGTACAGCTCGCCGATTTCCTTGAAGTGCGCGACGGCATCGTCGCGCGGCAGCACGCGGCGCTCGACCTTCTCGTCCTTTCTGGCGAGCTCGGTCATCTTCGCTTCGATCGCGACCAGGTCTTCGGGCGTGAACGGGCGCTTGTACGAGAAATCGTAGAAGAAGCCGGTGTCGATCACCGGGCCGATGGTCACCTGCGCTTCGGGAAACAGCGCCTTCACCGCGTAGGCCAGCAAGTGGGCCGTCGAATGGCGGATCACGTCGAGGCCCGCCGGATCCTTGTCGGTGATGATCGCGAGCTGCGAATCCTGTTCGATCAGGTAGCTGGTATCGACGACCTTGGCGGTCTCGCCCTGCCCGACACGGCCGGCGAGCGCCGCTTTGGCGAGGCCGGTGCCGATCGACGCAGCGACTTCGGCCACCGTGACCGGGCCGGGGTATTCACGCTTCGAACCGTCGGGCAATTGAATGGCGATCATCTTGAAACTCCAAAAAGCAAAAGGCGCGGACTGAGCCGCGCCTTTGTGTGAACGAAAAAGGATGGGATGTGAGGTCGAGACGCGCGGCCGACTAAACCTTCTGAACGAAGGTTGTAGTTCGCGGTGTCATAACCATCATGCCTTTCTCGTCCTTTTTCGTTTGTGAGGCGCAGATTCTAGCCGGCGCCGCTCAGAACGGCATCAGCGAGACGTTCGCCGTGCGTTCGATCAGCCACAGCATGCCGACCAGGATCGCCGCATACGAGCCGCCGCGGACCACCCAGCCGCGATAGTGGGTTCGCTCGCGCAGCATGAAGAGCAGCGCAGTCACGCACACGACGATCATCAACTGCCCCAGTTCCAGCCCGACATTGAATTCGAGCAGCGCCCAGGCGAACTGTGCCGGGGGCAGGTTGAGTTCGCCGAGCACGCCGGCGAAGCCGAAACCGTGGATCAGCCCGAAGAAGAACGTCACGACGACCCGCGGCACCGGGAAGATCGGCCAGACGTTGTCGAGCGCCGCCAGGATGATCGTCACCGCGATCGCCGGCTCGATGAACGACGGCGGCAGCGACACGAGCTTCAACGCCGCCAGGCCGAGCGTGATCGAGTGCGCGACCGTGAATGCCGAGACGATGCCAACCACGGGCCACACCGCCTGCGACAGCTTCTCGACAGGCCGCCAGCCTTGCGGCGTGCGCCGCATCACCGACGGCAGCAACAGGCACAGCAGGAACAGCACGTGGTCGTAGCCGGTCAGGATGTGGCGGATGCCTTCGCGCAGGAAACCCAACGCCCCGCTCGGCGCGATGTGCTCCGGAGCGCCAGCCGATGCGGCACCGGCGGTCGGTGCCGCGCCGCCGCGGCTCGGATCGAGCATCGTCAGCGAGAGCGGCTGGCCAGCGAGTTGCACCTTCGCGATGCCGCGGTGGGTCGGGTCGATCTCGCGGAAGAGCGAATACGTGATCACCGGCGCGGACTTGAGCACGCAATCGGACGCGAGCATCATCACCGCGTACGCGCCGTCGTTGCGGCGCTCCAGCGCTTGCCCTGTCGGCCGCAGCGCGCAGCCTTCGATCTTGAGCCGCGGCAACGCGTAGGCTTCGATGCGCGGCCAGGCGGTCTTGACCTCGCCCCAGGTCAGCTTGCCGTCTTCGTTGGTGTCGATGTCGAGGGCCGCATCGAGGTCACGCAGTGCGATGTCCCAGCGCACGGTCGTGCCCTTGGCGCCGGCATCGACCTGCAGGTACGAATCGCTCGCCTTGTGGGCCTGCGCCAAGCCACCGAACACCAGTAACGCGGCGCCGAGCAGCCAGCGCACGAGTTGCGCCTTCACAGGATCGCCTTGATGCGCTGGTCGACCAGGCCGATCTCGCCGGTCAGGCGTTTCGCCTGCTCGATCGCGGCCGCCTGCCCGCTGGCCCGCGCTGCCTGGGCGAGCACGAACAGGTCGAGCGGCTCGCGTTGTTGCGCGACGTTGCCGCGCGCCAGATCGAGCGCCTTCGCGGCGTCGGCGTCGACCGCGAGCGCGAACATGGCCTGCTCGCGCCCGTGAAACAGCTTCGCGTCGGGTCGTTCGTTCGCCAGGGCGATGCGCTCGCGCATCTCGGCCACGTCGGATGCGGCCGACGGTGCCTTCGCCTGCGTGCCGGCAATCGCCAGGCGCAGCAGCACGGCATCGCTGCGCGGCTGGTCCTTCAACATGGCCAGTGCCTGCGCCGGCCGCTTTTGTTCGATCAGGAAATCAGCATAGTCGAGTGCCGTGTACGCGTCGGGATCGAGTTTGAGCGCCGCCTGGAACGCCGCCTCGGCTGCCTGCGCGTGGCCGGCGCGTTGTTCGAGTTCGGCCAGGCTGGTGGTGAGCCACGCGCGCGTCGCCGGCGGTTGGCGTGAATCGGCGAGCAATGCGGTGAATGTGGCCCGTGCGCGGTCGACATCCCCTCGCAAGGCCAGGTTCTCGGCCAGGCAGGCGTTCGCGTGCAGCGCCGCGCCGGCGGTGGCGACCTGCCGGCAGGCCGTGTCGGATTCTGCATAGCGCCCCTGCACGCGGCGCACGGTCGCGAGCGTCAGCCAGGCCTGCGGGCGCGGCAGCCCAGGCCTCGCGAGCAGCCGCTGAAGGCTCGCGGCGGAGGCGTCGAACTCGTGCAGATATTGCTGCAGTGTGGCGCGCATCAGCAGCACGTCGTCGGGCATGGTTGCGTCGTCGCGCCAAGGGTCGATCGCCGACATGGCCATGCCGGCAAAGCGCGGGTCGCCCAACTCGTGGGCCTGATCGAGGTAGCGGCGAGCGACTGCCAAGGCGAGCGCCGCGTCGCGCGGCGTCTGCGTGAGCTGCTTGCGCAGCCTGCGCGCTTCGGCTCGGTCACCGGTCACGGCGGGCAATACGTCGATGACCTCGTCGTCGCTGGTCGGCGCAATCGGCGTCGCCGAGCTGGAGAGCGGCGTGGCAAGTGCCGTGGCGCAGGCCAGGGCAACCAGCGCGCGCGAGGCGACACGCGAGGCCACACGCGAGAGAGCACGCATCAACGTCGGTCGATCGAATCGCATGGTGGGCACATCGAAGCGGGGTGACGGACATTGTGCCCGTCACCCTGCCGTCACTTCGTCAACGCGTCAGTTGATCGGCGTCGGCTCGGACGTGTCGTCGGTCGGCGGCGTGACGCTGCTCACGTCGACCGGCTCCAGCATGTCGGCCGAGGCCACCACCAATTGCTGCAGGTAGCTGATGAAACCACCCACCGAGGCGCTGGCACTCGCCGGCACTGCGTCGGTCACCGCCGGCGTGTCGTCGCCGCCGCCACCACCGAAACACCCGGCCAGCAATGCCGCAGAAGACAGCGCAAGAACCCAGGACTTCTTCATGTCGTGCTCCTCGTGCTGGTGATCACTGCGCACCCGGCAGTGGCGTGCCGATGTACGGGAAGCCGGCAAGCAGCGGACCGGCGGCTTTCACCTTCGGGCCGGCCTGGTCGACACCGTCGTGCAGGTTGAACACCGCTCCGTTCGCCGCAAGCGGAACGGCCGACGGGTTGCAGGCAGCACCGAACTTGTAGGTGTCGCCTGTGCCGTTGGCGACGCACAGACCGCCCATCACCGCGATCAGCGAGATGTCGACGATGTCGTCGTTCGGGCGTCGGCCGTTCGGGTAGCCGGCGAGATCGCCGCCTGCACCGGCAAGCAGGCCGCCGAGCAAGCCCAAGCGGTTCTGGCTCGCGTAAGGCGTCGGCGGGATCGCCGTGTTCAGGCGCAGCATTTCAGAAGGCGTCACGGTTGCCTGTTGGTTCACGCCCTTGATGCCGGTCAGGAAGGTCGTGACCAGGTCGTTGCGCGGCAGGTTCGTCGGGGCGAGCGGCTTGGTGGCCAGCGCGATCTCGAGCAGCGCCGGCAGCGTCGGGTTCGTAACGTAGGTAGCGAACTGGCCATCGTCCTTGGGCTTGGAGCCGTTGAACTTGTCCTTGTCGGGCAGGCCGATCACGACCTCGTTGACCAGCGGCATGCCCAGGCGCGAGACCTGCGTCCATGCGCCGCCCGAGATCGCCGCCGTGTCGTAGCCGCTCTTAGGTGCCGCGCTGAACAGCCGGCCCTGGCGCACGCTGGCGGTGGTCCAGGCGCCGATCACGGGGTCGCTGCCGTTGACGAGGCAGCTGGTCGGCACTTCGAGCGCGAGGCTGGTGACGTTCTTGTCTTTCAGCGAGTCAGTGCCCGCGTCTTTCTGGGTGTTGTCGAGCAGGAAGGCCGCGCTCGGCACGTTCACCAGGTCGAAGATCACGCCGAGGTTGACGGCGAACGGGTCTTTGCGCTGGCCGACGAACACCTTGCCCGGCGTGCTGCAGCCCGGGATGTTGATGCTGTACACGAACTTGGCCGCGTAGGCGGCGTAGTTCGGCGTCGTCTTCGAGCCGATGTTGTCGGAAGGCTTCGCGAAGGTCGTGCCACCGCCAGAAGCAGCATTCGTCACCGCGGCCACGGTGCCGGTGCGGCGATCGCCGCGAACGATGTTGAGCGTGAAGGATTCGGTGACGTTCAGATTGGAACCGACGGTGTCGCTCACGCTACCGGCCTGGGTCAGCGGGATGGCAACGTTCGAGCTGCCGATCGGCAGCGTGATGCCCTTGCCCGAGTTGGCCAGCGTGTTCTGGAACTTGAACTGGAACGTGATGTGTTCCTTCGCGTCGCCGACGTTGTCGACGTGGATCTCGTACAGCGCGTTCGGATCGAGCTTGAAGTAGTTTGGGCCGCCGTAGGCGTCCTGCAGCGGCAGGTAGTCGGCGATCAGCGTGACGAATCCGGTGCGGCCGGTTTCGTAGCTGTTGAACATGTAGAAGTCGGCCCCGTCGACCTTGGGCATGCCGGTGATCGACGGCGCCTCGCGGTGGCTGGATGCCTGAGCAGGCATCGAAGCCACGCCGTACAGCGCGCCGATAGCGGCGATCAACGGCAGCAACCGGGGGTATCCCGGCTTGCCCGATCTGGTTTGAGCTGAAGAAATCATGTCGTCATCCTTTGCTTGAAGTCGCGGGGCGACCGCTCGGGCTAGCCGGGGCGGTCCACTTGTCTCGACGCGTTCAGGAAACCGCCTGTTGCGTCTCCATCCCCTTACGGCCCGGCTTCACGCCTGGATGCAAAGCAGTGAGAAGATTTCTTTGTTGCTGCGCGCGAGGACGTGTCAAAAGACATTCACTCGCCGCTGGCGGCTTTCTTCATGCGCTGCGCGAACTCGTGCCGCAGTTCGCGCCGCATGCGCGCCGCGGCATCGCGCCGGAGCTGGTTGGCGTCGCGCAACGCGAGTGGCGGCACGGCCACCGGCTTCTTGTCGTCGCCCATCGCGACCATCGTGAAGAAGCAGCTGTTCGCGTGCCGTATCGTCTGCGTCACGATGTTCTCGGTGACGACCTTGATGCCGATCTCCATCGAGGTCGTTCCGGTGAAGTTCACGCTGGCGAAAAACGTCACCAGTTCGCCGACATGGATCGGCTCGCGGAAGGTGACCTGGTCGACCGACAAAGTCACGACATAGCGGCCCGCGTATCGGCTGGCACACGCGTAGGCGACCTGGTCGAGCAGCTTGAGCACCGTGCCGCCGTGCACGTTGCCGCTGAAATTCGCCATGTCGGGCGTCATCAGCACGGTCATCGTCAGCTCGTGCTTGGGCAGGTTCATCGTCTTGCTCTCCGGGGTTCAGACGAGCGGCTGCGCAGCAAGACCCGCGCCGCCGCGCGCCCACTCGGCGAACTCGTCGCGCAGGCGTTCGCTCTCTTGGACGGCACGCGTCCAGGCCTTGATGCGGGAGCGCGTGTCTTCGCCGTAGAACCTGAAGTCGGCGCGGTCCGGCAGCTTCGCGTTCGGCAAGGTCGCGACCCAGGCCGGGTTCGGTGACAGCAAGACGACGTTCGAGAGCTGCGCGGTCGCGCGGTGGCGATGCTTCAAGAACTTGTCGAGCCAGCCGGGGATCACGCTGTGCTGGAAATGCGGGTAGAGCACCAGCGCCGGCGCGCCATTCGGCGCGTCGGCCATCGAGGCGTAGTTCAGGTGCAGGTGGTAGTCGGTGATGCCGCCGTCCTGGTATGCGCCGGGCGGTGCGCCGGGTATGTTGTGCACGGGATCGAGCCAGTACGGAATCGAGCAGCTGGCGAGGATGCTGGACGCGAGGTTGTCGGCGGCCAGCGCTGCGGTGTGGGTGCGGTAGTCGTGCAGGTGGATCGGCAGCGGCTCGCGGGGGTCCGAGAAGACCACGCGCTCCCACCAGCCGCCCATCGCGCGGCGGCTGAACGCGTTGGCGGCGAACGCGCTCGCGTAGCCGAGCGGCGTGCTGATCGACGACAGCGCGCGCCCATGCCGGCGCAGCAAGTGCCGGCCGCGGCTCGTGAACACGTGCAGGCGAAAGCGCGGGTTGTCGAGCAGCTCTTCGGTGCGATGCGCGAATCGCGCTTCGAGGTTCGCGCCGAAGACCTCGCTGACGTGCCGCGGTGTCGGCAGCGTGCCGGGCGCGTGCTCGTATTCCTGGTGGATGTAGTCGTGTGCCATCGCGGCGAGCGCCTTGGCCGGGTCGTTCAGGCACGCCGCGGCCATGCGCCAGGCCCCGATCGAGGCGCCGAGCAAGTGGATGGGCTGCTTGGCCGGCGCGAGCCACTCGCCGAACAGGTATCGATCGAGCGGATTCAGCGCCAGCCCTTTCGGCCCGCCGGCCGCTGCCGGAATCGCGCGCACGTGTTGCGGCTGAAGCCCGTGCTCGCGCAAGGCCCGCCGGGCCCGCGGGCCGGCGTGGACGCACAGTGCTTGCATGGCTCGCACTGTATCGGCTTGCGCAGTAGGATTCCGCGATGAGCCACGACCACGCACACGACGACGACCACAGCGAACTGAGCGCGATGGACCTGCGCGTGCGCGCGCTCGAAACCGTGCTCACGCAAAAAGGCTACATCGATCCGGCCGCGCTCGACGTGCTGATCGACACCTACCAGACGAGAATCGGCCCGCGCAACGGTGCCCGCGTAGTGGCACGCGCGTGGGTCGATGCTGCGTTCCGCGGGTGGCTGCTGCGCGATGCCACGGCAGCGATCGCCTCACTGGGCTACGGCGGCCGGCAAGGCGAGCACATGATCGCGGTCGAGAACACGGCCGGGCGGCACAACATGGTCGTGTGCACGTTGTGCAGCTGCTACCCGTGGCCGGTGCTGGGGTTGCCGCCCACCTGGTACAAGAGTGCCCCCTACCGCTCGCGCGCCGTCAAAGACCCGCGCGGCGTGCTCGCCGACTTCGGCGTGACGTTGCCCGAAGCCACCGAGCTGCGCGTCTGGGATTCGACCGCCGAAGTGCGCTACCTCGTGATCCCGCAGCGCCCCGCGGGCACCGAGCACCTGGGTGAAGAGCAGCTCGCCGCGCTGGTGACAAGGGACTCGATGATCGGTACCGGCCTGGTCGCCTTGCCGACGAGCGTGGCATGAGCTACGAGACACACGCCGATCTCGGCGGTCGATCGGGCTCCGGCGCCGTGGCACCAGAACTCGAAGGCGAGCTCTTCCACGCCGCGTGGGAGCCGCGCGCGCTCGCGCTGACGCTGGCGGTCGGCGCCACCGGCGCGTGGAACATCGACATGAGCCGCGCCGCCCGCGAGACGCTGCCGAACTATGCCGAGCTCAGCTACTACGAGATCTGGCTCGCCGGGCTGCAACGCCTGCTGGCGCAGCGTGGGCTGTTGTCACCGGACGAGGCCGCTGCGGGTCAGGCGCTGCACCCGGCGCTCGCGCTGAAACGCGTGCTGCGCGCCGGCGATGTCGCGAGCGTGCTCGCTGCCGGTTCGCCCACGCTGCGGCCGTCGGCCGATGTGCCGCGCTTCAACGTCGGCCAACGGGTACGCACTCGCGGCGAACCCGTCGCGCATCACAGCCGCCTGCCCGCTTACGCGCGGAACAAGGTCGGTGTGGTCGAGCGGCTGCACGGCGCCCACGTGTTTGCGGATGCGAACGCGCAGGGCCTGGGCGAACAGGCACAGTGGCTCTACACCGTCGCTTTCGACAGCAGCGAGCTTTGGGGCGACGACGCGACACCGGCCCTCACCGTTTCGGTCGATGCCTGGGACGCCTACCTCGAACTCGCATGACCGCGCTGCCCGCCCCGCTTCCAGGCCTGCCGCTCGATGCCGGCGGCCCGGTGTTCCGCGAGCCCTGGGAGGCCCATGCCTTCGCGCTCGTCGTCACGCTGCACCAGCGCGCCCTGTTCACCTGGCCCGAATGGGCACAGGCGCTGGCGCAGCAGATCGCCGCAGCGCAGGCGCGCGGCGACGCCGACCTGGGCGACACCTATTACCACCACTGGCTGGCCGCGCTCGAAGCACTGGTTTCGGTGAAGGGCGCGAGTTCGGCCGCGGAGCTCCAGCGTTTCCAGTCGGCCTGGGATCATGCCGCCGACCGCACACCGCACGGTCGGCCGATCGAGCTGCGCGAGCGAGACTTCGGCGCCTGAGCGACCTCAGCGCGCACCGCGCAATTTGGCGAACGCATCCGCCATCGCCGACGAGCTCGACGCGGCGCTCGGCGCCCGGCCGCCCGCGCGCTCCCCGCGCTGCGCCGGCCGAAAGGCGTTGCCCGCCTGGGCGCCCGCGGCTGCGGGCTTGGCATCGAGCTTCATCGTCAGCGAGATGCGCTTGCGGGCCAGATCGACCTCGAGCACCTTGACCTTGACGATGTCGCCGGTCTTCACCACTTCGCGCGCGTCATTGACGAACTTGTTCGCGAGCTGGCTGACGTGAATCAGGCCGTCCTGGTGCACGCCGATGTCGACGAAGGCGCCGAACTGCGCGACGTTGCTGATCGTGCCTTCGAGGGTCATGCCGGCGACCAGGTCCTTGATGTCCTCGATGCCGTCGGCCAGGCGCGCGACCTTGAAATCCGGGCGCGGGTCGCGGCCGGGCTTCTCGAGTTCGGTGAGCACGTCCTTGACCGTGATCGCGCCGAACTTCTCGTCGGCGAAGGCTTCCGGCCTCAAGGCGCGAATCACGTCGCTGCGGCCCATCACCTCGGCGGCCGGCTTGCTCACCGCAGCGAGCATGCGCTCGACCAGCGGGTAGGTTTCGGGGTGCACGCCGGATTCGTCGAGCGCGTTGTCGCCGCCTCGGATGCGCAGGAAGCCGGCGCTCTGTTCGAAGGTCTTGGCGCCGAGCCCGCTCACGTCGAGCAGCTGCTTGCGGCTGCGGAACGCGCCGTTCGCGTCGCGCCAGCGCACGATGCTCGCGGCGACCGCATTGGACAAGCCCGAAACGCGTGACAGCAGCGGCGTCGATGCGGTGTTCAGGTCCACCCCGACCGAGTTCACGCAATCCTCGATCACCGTGCCGAGGCTTCTCAAAAGTTCGCTCTGGTTCACGTCGTGCTGGTACTGACCCACGCCGATGCTCTTCGGGTCGATCTTGACGAGTTCGGCGAGCGGGTCTTGCAGACGCCGCGCGATGCTCACCGCGCCGCGCAGGCTCACGTCCAGATCGGGAAGTTCCTTGCTCGCGTACTCGCTCGCGGAATACACCGACGCGCCGGCTTCGCTGACGACGACCTTCTCGATCCTGGTGTCGGCCGAGATTTGGTGGATGCGCTTGATCAGGTCGCCGGCGAGCTTGTCGGTCTCGCGGCTCGCCGTGCCGTTGCCGATCGCGATCAGGTTGACGCCGTGCGTCGCGCACAGCTTGGCGAGCGAGTGCAGTGAACCTTCCCAATCGCGGCGAGGCTCGTGCGGGTAGACGGTGTCGGTGCCGAGCACCTTGCCGGTCGCGTCGACCACCGCCACCTTGCAGCCGGTGCGGATGCCGGGGTCCAACCCCATCACGACGCGCGGGCCAGCGGGGGCGGCGAGCAGCAGATCGCGCAGGTTCTCGGCGAAGACCTTGATCGCGACCGCTTCGGCGTCTTCGCGCAAGCGGGCGAACAGATCACGCTCCAGGCTGAGGCTGAGCTTGACCTTCCACGTCCACGCGATCGACTTGCGGATTAGGTCGTCGGCCGGGCGCCTGGCGTGGCTCCACTTGAGGTGAACGGCGATGTGGCCTTCGGCGAGGACCGGCTTGCCGGGGATGATCTCCTCGTCGGTGACGAGCTTCGCATCGAGCAACTCCAGCGTGCGGCCGCGGAACACGGCCAGTGCGCGGTGCGAGGGCACGGTGCGGATCGGTTCGGCGTAGTCGAAATAGTCGCGGAACTTGGCGGCATCGGGGTGCGTGCCGTCCTTGCCGTCCATCAGCTTGCTCTGGAACAGCGCCCCGCCCCAGAGCCAGTCGCGCAGCTTGCGAACCAACGCGGCGTCTTCGGCCCAGCGCTCGGAGAGGATGTCGCGCACGCCGTCGAGCAC
>Ga0209583_10000239_pt1 | contig 17977 bp, 16 predicted proteins | sample Str014_FD_187201 | JGI IMG/M metagenome (GOLD analysis project Ga0209583, IMG submission 187201) | Freshwater sediment microbial communities in response to fracking from Pennsylvania, USA - Straight Creek_MetaG_SC_2014 (SPAdes) (version 2) | ecosystem: Environmental > Aquatic > Freshwater >... | reverse complement strand
TTGTTGATGGCCAGAACGAGGCTTGGCACTTGATAACGATCCTTCAGGCGTGACGCGGCAAGGCCGACCACGCCGGGGTGCCAAGTCTCTGCGGCCAGCACCAACACGGCGGCGCGATGTTCCTTACCTAAAGCGGCTTCGGCCTGGGAGATGGCTTCATCCACCACGCGCAACTCCACCACTTGGCGATGCCGGTTCATTTCATTGAGGCGATTGGCCAACGCCACGGCATCGCCCTTGTCAGCGGTTGTAAGACAGGCCAGTGCTTCATCGGCATGGCCGACGCGGCCTGCGGCGTTGATGCGCGGGCCCAAGATGAAACCCAAAGCGTAAGGGTCTGGCCTGCGCTTGATGCCACCCACATCGCACAGTGCGGCGAGACCAAGATTGTCGCGCCGCGCCATGACCTTGAGGCCCTGGGTGACATAGGCTCTGTTGAGGCCCCGGAGCGGCACCACGTCCGCCACCGTGGCCAAGGCCACGAGGTCGAGCCATTGCAGGAGATTGGGTTCGCCACCGTCTCTGTAGTGGCCCTGCTCACGCAACAATTTATTGGTGGCGGCAATCAAGAGGAACACAACGCCACAGGCGCAGAGATGGCCTTGGCCGGAGATATCATCCTGTCGGTTGGGGTTGATTACGGCATAGGCATGGGGCAGCTCCGCACCCGCCTGATGATGATCGACGATGATGGTGGTGAAGCCTAAATCTGCGGCATGGGCCAAGGGATCATGGGAGAGCACGCCGCAATCCAAGGTTAGCAACAAATCAGCGCCCTGCTCTTTCAAGGCACTCACCGCCTTTTCGCTGGGGCCGTAACCTTCGGTGAGACGGTCCGGCAGATAGACCAGTGCGTCATGACCCACGGCACGCAGAAAGCGCAGGAGTAGCGCTGCAGAGGACACGCCGTCGACATCATAGTCGCTGATGATGCCGATCTTTTCCTTGGTGGTGATGGCTTGGGCCAGACGCGCAGCACCCTTTTCCAAATCCATCAAGGCCGAGGGCTTCGGCATCAGCCCGCGCAAAGTGGGGTTTAGGTAATTCTCCACATCATCCAGCGCCACACCGCGCGCCGCCATGACGCGGCCAAGAATTTCCGGCAAGTCATGTTTTTCGGCAATGGTGTGAGCGAGGCGTTGGTCTCCCAACCGCGCCTGCCACAGCTGCCCCTTAGCCGAACGCGTGATGTTCAAGAAGGCCGTGTCAGAAACGCTCAATGCGGATCACCCGGGGCGGGCCTGCCACATGGCCATCCTTTTCGATCTTTGCCATGGCTTGTTTCAGCGCGGCTTCCAGCGTGTCATGGGTGATGAGAATGAATTGTGCCGTGGCGCGCGGGGCGGTGGCATCAGCCTTGCCGCGCTGGACGATGCTTTCAATCGAGATTTTTGCCTCAGCCAATATGGTAGCGATGGCGGCCACTGCACCGGGCTTGTCATGGAGATCGAGCGCCACATAGAAGCCGCCCTCATGGGCGCGGGGCGATGAGTCCTTGTATTTCTTCAGCTGCGTGGCGGGTACGCCAAAGGCGGGGCGGATGTTGCCGCGGGCGATGTCTACAATATCCGAGAGCACAGCCGATGCAGTGGGATGGGCGCCCGCGCCGCGACCTTCGAGCACCAAGTCTCCCACAAAATCACCCTTGACCACGATGGCGTTGAACACATCATCGGTTTCAGAAACAGGCGAACCACGTTTGATCAAGGTTGGGTGGACGCGCTGTTCAACGCCTGAGTCATAATTCACAGCAACACCGAGCAGCTTGATCTTGTAGCCCAGTTCTGCGGCATTGCGGATATCGGCCAAGGCCACCTTCTCGATGCCCTCGATCTTGATCGCCGGAAGATTGACTTCGGTGCCGAAGGCCAGCGAAGTAAGAACCGCCAACTTGTGCGCCGTGTCAAAGCCACCGACATCAAAAGTCGGGTCTGCCTCGGCATAGCCCAGTTCTTGCGCCTCTTTCAGCACGTCATCAAAGCTGCGGCCTTCCTCGCCCATTTTGGTGAGGATGTAATTGCAGGTGCCGTTCATGATGCCGAAGACGCGCTTGGGCGCGTTGCCTACGAGGCCTTCACGCAGTGTCTTGATGGCCGGGATGCCGCCCGCGACAGCGGCTTCAAAATTCAGGGCCACGCCCTTGGCTTCGGCAGTGCGGGCGAGTGCTGCACCATGATGGGCGAGCAGCGCCTTGTTGGCGGTTATCACATGCTTGCCACCGGCGATGGCAGCTTCGACCGCCTGTTTCGCGGGGCCGGTGTCGCCACCGATCAGTTCGATGAAAACATCAATGTCAGCCGATTTGGCCAAGGCCACGGGATCGTCATGCCATTCGAGCTTGGAAAGGTCATGTTTACCCCTCGCCTTGGCCTTGGAGCGGGCGGAAACGCCTATCACTTTCACGGGTTTTCCGGCACGGGCAGCGATCAAATCGCCGTGGGTGGCCAGAATGTCCAAGACACCCGTGCCCACCGTGCCCAAGCCTGCAATGCCCAATCTTAATGCGTTCGTCATTTTTGTGTCCTGAATGGGTCTTCTATGGCGGGCGCTGGCTGATTTGTCCAGAAAAGGGCTTGCTACAGGAGATCACTCATGAAAAGTTCAATAATGGCTGGTAGGAACACAATATGAGTGATTCAAAACAAGGCCCGGGCGAATTCAAGCTGCCTGATATGTTGAAACTGGCGCAGAACATGACCCTCGTGTTTCAGCGCGGGGCGGAGCTGTTCAGCACCATCGCATCCAGGTCCGATGTGCAGCGCCAAGATGCCGAAACGCAAATCCTGCCCATGGAACAGGTCTCCAAGACGCTGGGGGAGGTTTCCAAATATTACATGGACAATCGCCCCAAGCTGATGACCGCACAGATGCAGCTTTGGCAAAGCTATACGATGCTGTGGCATGGGGCCTGGGCCAAGGCCATGGGCAACCAGATTGCGCCGATGATCACGGCAGCAAAATCCGACAAGCGCTTCAAAGACAAGGACTGGCAGGAAAATTCGATCTTCGATTTCTTGAAACAGGCCTATCTGGTGACGGGCAAATGGGCGCAGGACATGGTGGCAGGCGCAGAGCTGGATGAACATACCAAGCTCAAGGCCAAGTTTTACGTCGAGCAAATCGTCAATGCCTTGTCGCCCTCCAACTTTCCGATCTCAAACCCGGAAGTGTTGAAGGCCACGCTGGCTTCGAATGGCGAGAATCTTCTGGCGGGCATCACCAAGCTGGAGAATGATTTCAAATCCTCCGATGGGCGCTTGCGGATCACGCAGACGGACAAGAATGCCTTTGCGCTGGGCCGCGATCTGGCGATGACGCCGGGCAAGGTTGTGTTCCGCAATGACGTGTTTGAATTGCTGCAATATTCGCCGACCACAGAACAGGCGTTTGAGATCCCCCTGCTCATCGTTCCACCTTGGATCAACAAGTTTTACATTCTTGATCTGACGCCGCAGAAAAGCTTTGTAAAATACTGTGTTGACAACGGAATTACGGTTTTCGTGATGTCCTGGATTAATGCTGGCGAAGCCCAGGGCCGCAAGAGTTTCTCGGACTATATGCGCGAAGGCTTCCTTACCGCTGTTGATGCCGTGCAAAAGGCTTGCGGGGCCCAGAAGGTCAATACCATCGGCTTCTGCATTGGCGGCACGATGGTTTCGGCCGCATTGGGTTACATGGCGGCCAAGAATGATCCCCGCGTCAATGCCGCCACATTCTTCACCACCCAGGTGGATTTCGAATTGGCTGGCGATCTCTGCGTCTATGTCGATGAAGAGCAGGTGAAGTGGATCGAAGGCCGGATGGAGGACAAGGGCTATCTGCCGGGCAGCCGCATGGCCGATGCTTTCAATTTACTGCGTTCCAATGATTTGATTTGGTCTTGTGTGGTGAATAACTATCTCCTCGGCAAAGATCCGATGCCGTTTGATCTTTTGTATTGGAACAGCGATTCAACGCGCATGCCGGCGGGGGTTCACTCTTACTATTTGCGCGAATGCTATCTCAACAACCGCCTCTCTCACGGCAACATGATTCTCGAAAACACGCGCATTGATTTGGGCAAGGTGAAGATCCCCATCTATAATCTTGCGGCGCGCGACGATCATATTGCGCCTCTGCCTTCGGTGTTCCGCCTGCAGGATCATTTCGGCGGGCCTGTGAAGCTGGTGGTTTCCGGCTCTGGGCATATTGCTGGCGTGGTCAATCCGCCCGCCTCCAACAAATATCAATATTGGACCAATGACACGCCTGCCGATTCACTGGAAGACTGGATGGCAGGTGCCACGGAAACGCCGGGAAGTTGGTGGCCCAACTGGTTGGAATGGGTGGGTGCAAAAAGTGGCGCGAAAGTGAAGGCGCCACAGCCTGGCGAAGGCAGCCTGCCGGTGCTGGGCGATGCGCCGGGGGAATATGTGAAGGTCAAGGGGGAGTGAGACTTGACGCAATTGTATGGTCGATCGCGAAGGGTGTTCGTGCTGACCAAGAACATATCTGCGCTTACCCGTCCCTGAAGCACGGCCTTGTTTTCACGAACCAGACGAGGCAAGATCAACAACTAAGGCGAAATATGCGCTATGGTGAATGGTGGTGCCGCTTGTATGTCATGCTGTCAGATTGACAGATGAAGGCTGGGGGAAGCATGTTTTCAATTTTGGCAGATGCGCAAGTTGCAACTCCAGATGGACTGCCGAGTGTGCCGTTCACAGGAATAGGACTTATTGCGGTAATTTTTTGCGCAGTGTTCCTGCCATTTCTTGTTGGCTTCATCAGCAACAGGATTTTTCATATGGCATTGTCTTTCCTATTTTGTTTGACTGGTGTTGCCGTGGCAATGTTGGGCAGCAGTGTTGGTGTCTTTGGTGGCATGGTCGTGATTCCTTTTGCGGCAAGCCTTTGGCTCCTCGGGCTTGGCTTTGGGATCATTGCTTCACTCGACAATATGGCGGAAGCACGCTTAAGGCGTGCGCAAAGACAGGCCGAGAAATTTGGAACGCGCGCTGCAGTAAGGACCAGTACTGACAACCTGCCACATGCCCCGCGTTATCGTATGCCGCCAAGTCCAACCTTAGATCAAGACTGAATATGCCGCCCGAATGGGAGGTCACGAGCCCTTCAAATTACATTGTAATAGCCAACAGTAGGAATAGCTGATGAAAGTGATGTTCGGCCTTCTTGTGCTTTGCCTAATGGCTTCATCCGTTCACGCCGCAACAGTTAAGCAATTAGCTACCTGTTCGGGAAACAAGAATGCGGTTGAGCGGCTCGCCTGTTTCGACAATTTAGCAAAGACCGAAAGTGCCGACGCTCCCACCACCGAGACTGCTGACAAGGGTGATTGGCGCGTAACTTCGCAGACGTCGAAAATCAACGATAAAACAAACGTTTTTTTGGTGGCCGAGTCAATTGATGAGGTGCGTCAACGCTATGGTGATTCAGCGAAAGCCGCCGTCAATATTGTGTGCAGGGAAGGCCACACTGATATTTATTTGACCTTTGGCAACAATTTCTTAGCTGATATTCAGGGTTACGGCGAACTCACTTTGCGCCTTGACAAAAGGCCAGCCAAGAAAATTCATATGTCTGAATCTACCGACCATATGGCACTTGGTCTTTGGAATGGGGTCGGTGGCAAGCTGATCAAATCGATGTTTGGCGCAAACCATCTTTTCGTTGAAGTCACGCCTTTCAATGAATCTGCAGTTACTGCCGAATTTAGAATTGCTGGTCTGGAGCAAGCTATCGAACCCCTGCGTAAAGCGTGTAAATGGTAGCCGAGGAATTTAGTTGAATTAGTTACAACTCTTCGGCACTTGGTCTGCTGCCAGTGCTACGATCTTGTCTTTCTTGCTCCAGGCGCCTTTCAAAGTATTGACACGGTTGAAATCCAGCCAGACGTGATCGCCATTGGCGAAGTTCCATTTGCGGCAGACGGTGGTTTTCTGCTGCACCATGACCCAGCGCTTGGAGCGGTAGAAATGGTCAAAGCCCGGCCAGCCGGTTGATTGCGCCAGCCAGCAATAATCCACCAGCTTTTTGCCGAGCAGCAATTCACAGACAGCACCGCTGCCATAGGCGCCGATCTTGTAGCCTTGATCTTTCATCGCGCCTTTCACCTCTTCAAAGTAACGCACGATGGCGGGGTGAATGTCAGAGGCACGGATTTGCTCCACCGGTTTGTGAAAGATGTTGCGTTGATAGTGCAGGAAGCGGCCATAACGCCTGATGTGGCGCACGAAGCTGTGGTCGGCCCTGATCAGATGGCGGCGGCGCTTCTTGCTGATCTGGTGGCCGTTGCTCATGCCATGTTCGAAGACCATGTCACGAATCGTCTGGTCCACGCCATCGACGGAGAAATAGATGGCGGAACCTTCGGGTTGGCCATTGGCATGGGCGATGGCCATGGCGTGGCGGGCATCGGTTGCGCCACGGGTTTTGATGAAGAAGGTTTCGGGATCATCATTCTCGTGTTGGAAGACCGAGATGATGTTGAAGCCAGCGGCAATGATGGCATCTGATTCCGGCGGCAGCAAAGTTTTGCATGAGACGTCTTCGCCCACCCAGTCATAATAACGGATAAGGGTTTTGACGCCCATCGCCTTGAGGGCGGCATAGCCGCTCACCCCAGAATCAGTGGTGATGGTCTGGGTGGGTTGCGACATGTCTGCCGCCGTCATGCCCTTGTGGGCGCTGCAGGACGGGCCGTCAAAGGACGAGGCGCTGGCCACCTTCGCCACTACCCCCAAAGCCAGTACTAAAGTTGCCCAGAATTTCATGCCCATCCCCCGAATGGAAAGGGCCGCAACTTGCGGCCCTTTGTGGAATATGTGTTGGCGATTAGCGCTTCGAGAACTGGAAGCGACGGCGGGCTTTCGCGCGGCCATACTTCTTGCGTTCCACCATGCGGCTGTCACGCGTCAGGAAAGCACCCTTCTTCAATGCGGGGCGCAACGTCGGCTCCATATTGATGAGGGCGCGGGCAATGCCGTGACGAACCGCACCGGCTTGGCCCGAGAGGCCGCCACCGACAACGGTGCAATCAATGTCAATTTCCGTCATGCGCAAAACGGCAATGGCGGGCTGTTGCACCAACATGCGCAGAACCGGGCGGGCAAAGTAAGTTTCAATGGTTTTGCCATTGACAGTGATCTTGCCCTTGCCGCGCTTCACCCAGACCCGGGCGACAGCGTTTTTACGGCGGCCCGTGGCGTAGGCCCGGCCCTGCTTGTCGAGCTTTGGCTTGGCATCGGCCACAACGGCGGCGGCAGGTGTTGCCGCCATGCCCATGGCTTTGCCTAAATCAGCGAGTGTTTGTTGTTCAGCCATGGTTTTAGCCTCTCACGACGTTTTTGGGGCTCATCGCCTTGATATCAAGCATCACAGGATTCTGTGCTTCGTGGGTATGCACAGGGCCTTTGAAAATGCGCAGATTGGTCATCTGCTGGCGCTTCAATGAAGCACCGGGCAACATGCGCTGCACGGCAAGTTCGAGAACCCGCTCTGGTGCTTTGCCATCGAGGAACTGTTCAGCACGGCGTTCTTTGATGCCGCCGGGAAAGCCCGTGTGCCAATAATAAAGCTTCTGCTGACGCTTTTTGCCGGTGAATGCAATTTTTTCGCAGTTGATGACAATGATATTGTCACCGCAATCCATGTGCGGCGTGAAGGTGGGCTTGTGTTTGCCGCGCAGACGATTAGCAATGATGGCCGCCAAGCGACCCACAACCAAACCTTCTGCGTCGATCAATACCCACTGCTTTTGAATTTCACTGGCTTTCGCCGAGTAAGTCTTCATGGCTGTTTTGATCCTAGGTTAAGAGAAAGCGCCCCAATGAGGAGCGCCCGTTGGCCGGGTCAATAGAAAACTGGAAGGCGAGTGTCAAGAAAATAGCTTGAAACCCAAGCTTAAAGTGATACGGTATTATAATACCTCACTTACCGCGAACGCCTTGCCCTAAACCGCCCACAATTTAAGTGAATATTCGCTGGATGAATCGTGGGGCCTGCCTTAACATCCGGTTCAAAGAGGTTGCAAGATGCGTCGTTGGCTGTGGTCTGGTGTTCTGAGCGTCGGTCTTTTGGCGTGGGTGCTTGGCAATGTGGGCCAAGCCCAACAGGCCACGCCACCTATTGATAATAAATCGACTGCGGCACCAGCAGATTCCAAAAGTGGTGCTGCAGCGGCCCCTGCCCCGGTGGACCCCGGCGCGACGGATGCCAAACCTGCTGATCCAAGCGCTGCCGATACTGAAAGCGGTGGCGACGTTTCGGTTGGTGAGGTGCCGGACGTGCAGACTGAGGAATTGACGGCCGACATCGCCAAAAAGGCGCTTGATGGTTATGTGATGGTCCATGAGAAATATCAGGACTCGCCGTTGGAAGATTATCAGGACCTACAAGAGTTTGTTGATAAGGATCCCAAAGGTAAACAGTTTGAAACGGATATTAAAGCATTTGGATTTGTCTCGGTAAATGAATGGAACTTGGCGGTCACATCGCTGAGCATTGCTTATAATAATATTCTGGATGATCAGACCGCTGATACCAAGCAGCAGATTGAAGATTTGCAGAAAAGCACCGACATGGCGCAAGACATGAAAGACCGGAATATCAAATCGCTGCAGGCCACTATCCCGTCTGAGAATAACACAAAGATCGCGCAAGCAATGATCAAAGACAGCGTCTATGCCGAGAAAATCAAACTGTTGGAATCGACCGAAGAGTAAGTTCAAACCGCATTTATTCAATGACGCAGCCTCGGGGGCCAGGTGTTTCAAGATACTTATTCAGACGAACTGCTCATCGATATTCTCAACCAGACGAAAACCATCGCTTTGGTGGGGGCCTCTGCTAATCCTGCACGGCCATCTTATGGCGTGATGGGATTTCTGTTGCGGCGCGGCTACGTGGTTCATCCTATAAACCCGGGCCTTGCAGGGCAGATTTTGCAGGGGCGTCTGGTTTACGAGCAGTTGGCTGACATCCCCGAGGCGATCGATATGGTGGATGTGTTCCGCAAAAGTGAAACTGTGCCGGCGCTGGTTGATGAGATTTTGGCGCTTCGCGCCCTGCCTCGATATATTTGGATGCAGCTTGGCGTTATTCATGAAGATGCTGCGGCGCGGGCGCAAGCGGTGGGCATTCAAGTGGTGATGAACCGCTGCCCAGCCATTGAAATTCCACGTCTCGCCATATAGTTGTCACAAAGCGACGGAATAGGGACCGTTGCTGCGTCTGACGTTAAAAGGAACACTCATGCAAAGCCAACGCTATTCAAATGTCGCCATTGTCATTCATTGGGTCTCAGCCCTTCTCTTGATTTATATGCTTTTCTGGGGCGAAGGGCTGATTAAGTCCTGGGGTGGAGCAACACCTGCAAATCCGATGCTGCATGTTTCGCTTGGTATTTCAATTTTGATTCTTTCTGCGTTGCGCTTGGTCTGGCGTCTGATGAATCCGCCTCCTGTCGATGTGCCCATGCCCAAATGGCAAGCCACGTTTTCACATGTGATCCATTGGGGCTTTTATGCGTTGCTCATCCTCATTCCGCTGAGCGGCATGGCCGCACTAGATCGCTCGATTGCAGGCAAACATCCGGAATTTTCATCGCTCACTTTTTTCGACACATTCACGATGCCGCATTTTTCCATGCCCTGGTTTGGCCAGACCCATGATCTGATGACCAAGCTTGGCATTGGGCTGCTCATCTTGCATGTGCTCGGCGCATTGAAGCATCAGTTTATCGACAAAGATAATTTGCTTAAACGGATGTCGCTGCGCCCCTGAGCTTTTGGTGCAAGTTCCACAGGGCAGCAGTCAGCACGATCAACGCTCCGCCCTGATGGAACAATGCCAAAGCTATTGGAACATGCCAGAGCAAAGTCGCTATTCCGAGGCTGGCCTGAAACATCACCGCTGTGAATAGAAGTGCCGCTGCGGTGTTGCGCGCAAACACTGCATTGAGTGCCGCAAGTGCAAGTATCACATAGGCCAACACGCGGTGATCAAACTGCACTGTCAGGGCATTTTCAAACACATTGCGCCAGGCAGGTTCAATTGTGCCAAGGCCTTGCGGAATGAATGCGCCATCCATCAACGGCCACGTGTTGTAGCCCTGCCCCGCACCCAAGCCGGCAACAAAAGCGCCAGCCGCAATCTGCACAAAAATGAGAAGGAGGAGCAGCGCCGCCAGCCACCGCGTGCCCTGAGCAAAAGAAGCAATATTGCGACGCAAGCCGAAATACGTCCAAAGCACAGCGGCAAAGAGCAATGTCGCAATAGTTAAATGCGCCGCGAGAAAATATTGGCTGACGCTGACACGGTCCACCAAGCCGGACGCCACCATGAACCAACCCACGACAGCCTCCAGCCCGCCTGCGATGAAGATCAACAGGAGCCGCGGCCAGAGCCATTTGGGCAGTTGCCTTATGACCGCGAAAAAAATGAATGGAATTGCGAAGGCCGCGCCGATCAAACGATCCAGAAAACGATGGGCCCATTCCCACCAGAAGATTGTTTTAAAATCGGCAAGCGCCATGCCTTGGTTCAGCAACTTATATTGTGGAGACAGCTGGTATTTTTCGAAAAGCGACTGCCAATCAATATCGTTGAACGGTGGCAATGCGCCCTTCACTGGATTCCATTCCGTGATCGAAAGCCCACTCTTGGTCAGGCGTGTGGCGCCACCAACAATCAAGGTCATAAAAATCATCGCGGCAATTAGCAAAAGCCAGCGGGCGATCCATGGCGAGATGGTGCGAGAAACCTTATCCATGGCGCGCATTTGGGCCAGCGCTGCATTTTCGGCAAGTGCCTCTTGGCCGCAGGGCCTGCCCGCGCTATGGCATTGCCATGAGCTTGCGAACACGGAAATTTATTGGCATCTTATTGACACTAGGTTTTATGGCCATTTACGCCTTGGTGGCGATGGCCTTTGGTGGCGTTTTTATTGTGGGCAAAGGCGCGGCATTTGAGCTTGCTTATTATGTGATCGCTGGCTTGGCGTGGCTGCCGGGCGAGATGCTGATCATCCGCTGGATGTCGCGGCCTGATGCTGCCTGATTATTCCACGTTCAGTCGGTTAAATTTGGCAAACATTGCGGTGGGCAGGCCCGACATCATCGCGTCAACATAGCGCAGCGCCTGATAGCGGCCAGACACCATAATGCGCGGCAAGGCTTGCAGATGTGCACTATGTTCAGGAAAGCATACGCCTTTGCGCGTGGTGAGTGAGGCTTCATAACCTGCCTTTTCCGCCAGCTTGAAATCCCGCGCTGTCGCATTGGGTTCATCGCCATAGGGATAGGCGTTGAAGCGGATGTCTTCGCCGAGTTCGTCCGAAATCAGGCGGCGTGATTGTTTCATTTGCTCAAGTGCGTTTGCAGCATTCATCTTGCCGACAGAATGATGGTTCAGCGTATGGGCCCCGATGGTGCAGAGCGGGTCTTGGTTGATGGCGCGCAGATCATCCCAATTCATGGCGACCGATCGGCAATAGGCATCAACATCGACACTGTGTTTTTGTGCGAGTTCACGGATGAATTGGCGTTGTGCAAACTCTTCCAGTTTCTCAATGCGCGGCAAGAGCATATTCCACGCCTGCCATTTTTCTTTATCGGACTGGCAGGAGAGTGAAATTTTCTGGCCCGCTAACGCAGTCTCGACGCGGCCCGTGCTGATCACCAATTCGAGAATGCGCCACCAAAGTTCGCACGTGCCCTCTGCAATGCGGGGAGCCACGAAGATTGTATAGGGACAATTCAGCTTAGCGAAGACGGGTTGAGCAAAGGTTTGATTGTCCTTGTAGCCATCATCCAGCGTAAAAACGGCGAAGGGTTTGGGGCTAGGCTTTCCCATTTTCAACTGCGCGACAGCATCGCCCAGAGAAATAGTTTCCATGCCCTTCTCACGTACGAGACCAATCATCGCTGCGAGGAACGCGGGTTCGATTTCAAGTTTGCTATTGGGCGCAAACCCCCTCTGCCTTCCGCCGCCGGGGCAGACATGATGCAAGCAGAAAATGCTGCCCGCACCTTGCAGACTTGAACGCGCTGCAGCGGTGAGCCCGCTGAAATGCAAGATGTCAAGGCAGGTGCGCAGGATGAGCGGAGAGGCCATGACCGCCTATGCCGTGGCAGCGCCGCTGGACCCGGCCGTGACATCCGCTTCGAGTTTCAAGATCATCGCTTTGGCTGAACCACCTTCCTCCAGTGCCTTGGCCGCCGTGTCGGCATCTTTCAGGCGCGAAGGTGTTGCGGTAATGATGGTCATATCGGCGGTTTGCAACAAGGGCACCGTGGCAGCAGTGGCCTCGCCTGCATGGATCAACACAAAACGATAAATGGTTTTCAGCGCCGTTACGACGGATTCAAGTTTCGGCGTGATTGCGGCTTGTGAAGTGGCGTCAGGCAATTGCGCAAGCCGGATGACATGCAGCGATGAGGCCCCGTCGCGGGCCACAACCTTGGCAAAATCCGCCTGACCGGCGACCAGATCGGCGAGGCCGGGCCCCGGCGGTAATCCCATCAGAGTATCAAAGCCACTGCCCGGCTGGGCCACATCGAGAACGACAACCTTGTCGCCCTTTGCCGCCAGCGTGCGGGCCAGCGCGATGGTGATGAACGCGGCATTGAGCCGAGGCGCGCCAAGGCCCGTGAGCGCAAAACACGAAAAGCCACGCGACTTCTTGATGCTTTCCAAGTTCGCTGCTTGACGCTGAACCGCATCAGCAAATTTCGAACTCTTGCCTTCGCTTAAACTGTCAAGCATGGCCATGGCTGAAATCGGAGTGAGTGCAGCCGGGATGGTTCCTAGAATGCCCGCCGATACTTCGCGGGCGTTAATCGGCATTTCCGGCGGGGCCACTTCCGGCGGTGTCATGCTGACCATCGGCCCTGGTGGCGCTTCAGCGTCGGTGCGGGCCGCTGCCAGACCGAAATTCGGAACTGCAATGACGCCAGCTTCGACAGCCCTTGCGGGATGTTGACGGCGGCCATTTTCGACACGGGCCATGGGCGCTGGCGCAGATAACAATTCGAGTACAAAGCCTAAGCCCAAGCCCAAGGCCAGTCCTGCAATGGTGCTCAACAAGAGAATTGGGCCCATCTTGGGGAAGAAAGGTGTAGCAGGCACGACGGCTTTTTCAATGATGCGCGCAAAGCCCGGTTGCAAGCTTGTATCTTGTCTCGCATTCACATCAGCATAACGGTTCAACATGTTCTGCAACATGGTGCGGTTGGCTTCAGCTTCGCGTTCGAGTTCCTTCAACTTCACATCAGAGAAGTTGGCCTGCGTTTCAGTGCCTTTGAGTTTGTCGAGGCTGGCACGAATGCTGGCAGCGCGGGCTTGTGCTACTTTGGCTTGACCTTGCAGACTGTCGACCACTTTGAGCGCTTCGGCACGCACTTGGCCGTTCACGGCGGTAAGTTCCTGGCGGGCGGCGATCATCTTGGGGTGGTTGGGGAGATAAACGGCTGAAAGTTCCGATATTTTGCGCTGCGCTGTTACTTGTTGCTCGCGCAGATTTTGCACCAATACAGAAGACAAAACATCCGCAGAAGCATCCACCTGACCGCGCGAGGCCAGAATGCTGCGAATTTCATTGGCCTTGGCCTGGGCTTCAGCGCTGGCCGTTTCAGCCACCGTGATCTGCGAGTTCAATTCTGAGATTTGTTGCGTGCCAAGAGTTGACGTTGCACCTTTGAGAAGCCCCGCCTCGGAACGATATTTCTCCGAAGCATTTTCTGACGCAGAAACTTTTGCGCGTAAATCTTCAATCTGTTTGCTGAGCCACGTGCGGACGCGATCATTAGAATTGGCACCCGTCTCATGGGTTGAGAGAACATAGGTCTCAGCAATAGCGTTGGCGGTGGCTGCAGCAAGTTCGGGCGTTGCGGTTGAGGATTTGATACCGATGGTATTGGATTCTGGAACGGCATAAACGGCGATACTGGCGCCCAGATTCTTTGCCGCAAGCACTTTGGGTTGATAGGCGCGCGGATCGTCTTTAAAGCCCCAGGCGATCAACAACTTGCCTATTGCTCCGGGTTCTTTCAGCTGGGTGTTGTATTCGGGCTTTGTATCCAATGCCAATTGATCAACCACGCGCGCATTGATGTCATTGGATTTCAGAACGGAAACTTGGCTTGCCACCATGCGGTCACTGACCGCGCCTTCGGCGCTATTGACATCTTGAACCGATGTCGACTTGTCAAAAGGTGTGGAAAGATTTTCGATATTCAAAAGCGCTTCGGCCGAATAGACCGGCTTACTGGACATTGAAAATAATCCACCACCCAAAACGCCAAGCAAAGTTGCACCTATAATCAGCAGCTTGCGCCGCGACAGACCGCGTAGAATATCAGAGAAATTAGTCGTTGAAGCAGGTGCGTTCATGCGCGTGTCAGATGTGCCCAATTGAGACTCGGTTTATCGCGCCTGCATGGTAACCAATCCCTTAACAAATCGGCCTTGCGACAATTTAGGGTTTGTTCACCATGTTTATCTAAGCAGATGAAATCGCTCAGTTGAAGGTCGGTTCGTATGCGTTTTTTTGTGCATGTTTTTTGTCTGTTTGCAGCATTCTCTTTGTCAGGTTGCGTTGAAGACTGGCAGGCCAAAGGGCCCCGTGCCGCGCCCGGCGGCATGGGGATCATGGCCAATGGTGAGATTGCCGACGGCCCGGGCACGGTATCTTCGATCACGCAATTGCCCACGGGCAATCGCAACGGTCCTATTCTGCCGTTTGGGGCGAGGGGCCATGCCAACGCCTATGAGTTTGGTTCGGGTTACCGCGTCGGTTCAGGCGACAAGCTCGCCATTCGCGTTGCAGGCGAAACAGATTTAACAGGTGAATTCCCGGTCGATGCTTCGGGTGCGATCTCTCTTCCCTATGTTCAATCGGTTACCGTTGCGGGCATGACGACACCGCAAATTGAACAAATGATCGCGGGCCGCTTACGCCAAGGCTTCTTGCGTGATCCGCAGGTTTCGGTTCAGGCCGTGGCGCTGCGTCCTTTCTTTATTATGGGTGAAGTGACCACGGCGGGTTCATATCCCTATCAAGCAGGCATGAATGTGCAACAGGCGATTGCCGTTGCGGCTGGCTTTGGCCCCCGGGCTGATAAAACTGTTGTGCTTCTGACCAGGCGCGACGCTCGCGGCACAATCACCAGCAAAGTTCCCTTGGCCACACAGGTTTTCCCGGGCGATATTATTTACGTTCGAGAACGCTGGTTCTAACTTCGCGCAGAACAGAAAACCGATGCGCATTTTGCATGTTTTTCGCAAACCCGTTGGTGGCCTGTTTCGCCACGTGGCGGATTTGGTGCGCGGCCAAAATGCAAAGGGACATGAGGTTGGACTTGTCTGCGACTGCCTGACGGGCGGCCCAACTGCTGAAGCGGCTTTAACACAGCTTTCACAATATTGCGCACTCGGTATTGAGCGGATTTCGATTTCAACGCTCCCAGGATTAGGTGATATTGCTGCCAGCAAGCTTGTGGCCGCGCGAGCCAAGACCATCGGCGTCGACGTTCTCCATGGGCACGGTTCAAAAGGTGGCGTATATGCACGTTTGGCGGCACGTAAATTAGATGTTGCCGGAGTTTATACACCACATGGTGGCAGCTTGCATTATGACTGGTTGAAGCCGCCAGGAGCTGTGTTTCTGGCGGCAGAACGGATTTTGCGTTTTAAAAGCACGGGGCTGATCTTCGTTTGTGAATTTGAACGCCAACTTTATGACCGTAAAGTGGGCATCGGCCCCTGCCCTTCGGCCGTGGTCTATAATGGACTTTGGCCCGACGAATTTACGACGCGGCAATTGGAACTGGATGCAACAGATCTGCTTTTTGTGGGCGAAATGCGCAAACTTAAAGGCGTTGATATTTTACTTCAGGCACTTTCGTCTATCTCAACCACGCAGCAACTGACGTTGACACTTGTGGGCGAAGGCCAGGACTTGGAATTGTTCAAAACATTGGCAAACAGATTTGGTCTTGCGGGTCGCGTTCGCTTCGTCGGCCGCCAAACCATGGCTGAGGCAAAATCACTCGGCCGGGTTCTGATTTTACCATCGCGGCACGAAAGTTTCCCCTATGTGATGCTCGAAGCTGTTGGTGCTCAAATTCCTATTCTGGCATCTGATGTTGGCGGGATCGGTGAAATTGTGCCCGCCACCTGTCGTTTCCCGGTTGGCAATGTTGCGGCTCTGGCGGAAAAACTATTGGGGATCACTCCGGGGCAAATGCCGTCACTTGGCGTTGCCGCCGCGTTGCAGGCCAAAGCACGCGACAGATTCAGCGTTTTGCAGATGAACGAGGGCGTGTCGGCCTTTTACGAGACACTGCGTTAAGGCTTTTTTAACCACGGTTAATTTTGCTATCGGTAACCTTACAAACGGCAACGGCCTTGCATGGGTCCCATCAACTGAACGCCTGGTTCAGGATGGTGCATATTCATGAAACTCAATCCCAAAGACCTGCGTCTGGCAACCCCGGTTGATCTTGAAAGCCTGCTGAAGGCCGAAAATCGTACCCAATTCCGGCAGGTTGTCGAGCAACAACTTGCGGGCCGCCGTTTGCTTTCGCCGCAAATGGTCGTCTTGATTGCGGGTGCGTTGGATTTCTCGGGCACCATGTTGACAGCTGGAGCCTTGGTGCTGCGCTATCCGGGTGTTACGGCTAGAACCGAATGGCTGGCCTACGGTCTCTTTGCAGGTTTTGGCGCGTTGACGCTCGTCGCCGTGCTTCAGACCTTGGGGCTTTATCAGTTTCTCAATCTGCTCTCACCCTTCCGACGCTTGGGCAAATTGATGTTCTCTTGGTTGGTCACTTTTATGCTCCTTGCCGTTGGCATTTTCATGCTTAAATTCGGCGATCATATCTCGCGTGTTTGGTTTACATCCTGGGCCATTTCGGGCGTGTTCTTTTTTGTTTCGTGGCGCTTCCTCCTTGGCGGATTCCTGCGCCACGTGAACCGCGATGGTCATTTCAACAAGCGCGCCGTTTTGGTGGGTGGTGGCGAAAATGCTGCGCGGGTGATCTCCGTCATTGAAAATTCTACCGAAACAGGGATCAACTTGATCGGTGTTTTTGATGATCGCGATGATGTGCGCGTGCCAGGCGAAGTCAAAGGTCTGTTTAAATTGGGCAGTATTGATGATCTCATTGACTTTGTGCGTTCAACACCGATTGATACACTGCTGGTAACACTGCCGACAACAGCGGAAGAACGTTTGTTGAAAATTCTTGATCGGCTGTGGGTGTTGCCGGTGGATATTCGTTTGAGCGCACAAGGCCAGAAAATTCGCCTGCGACCGCGCGCCTATTCCTATATCGGAAACTTGCCCTGCCTTGATGTTTATGACAAGCCTTTGGGTGAATGGGGGCCGTTCCTCAAAACGATCCTCGATAAATCTGTTTCGGCTTTGCTCTTGCTGCTTTTGGCGCCCGTTTATGCGGCTATCGCTCTTGCCATCAAACTTGATAGCAAGGGCCCGGTATTCTTTAAACAGAAGCGCTACGGCTTTAACAATGAGCTGATTGAGATTTATAAGTTCCGTTCGATGTATTCAGACCAGAGTGATGCCGCAGCTGCAAGATTGGTCACTCGCGGTGATGCGCGCGTGACACGTGTGGGAAAATTCATTCGCCGCACCACACTGGACGAAATTCCACAATTCCTGAATGTGCTCAAGGGCGAACTTTCGCTGGTGGGCCCCCGCCCCCATGCCACCCAGGCCAAAGCAGGTGCAGATCTTTATGAACATGTGGTGGACGGTTATTTCGCGCGTCACCGCGTAAAACCCGGTCTCACAGGTTGGGCGCAAATCAATGGCTGGCGCGGGGAAACCGATACGGCTGAAAAAATCGAGCGGCGGGTGGAGCATGACCTGTTCTATATCGAGAACTGGTCATTAACCTTTGATCTTTACATCTTGGCAAGAACTCCGCTCGCCCTTTTCACAACCAAGAACGCA
>Ga0209583_10000236_pt1 | contig 18105 bp, 19 predicted proteins | sample Str014_FD_187201 | JGI IMG/M metagenome (GOLD analysis project Ga0209583, IMG submission 187201) | Freshwater sediment microbial communities in response to fracking from Pennsylvania, USA - Straight Creek_MetaG_SC_2014 (SPAdes) (version 2) | ecosystem: Environmental > Aquatic > Freshwater >... | reverse complement strand
ACAGGCTCCACCGGCCCGAAACGCTGGGGCCACGAAGCCAGTCTGAGCGGCCGGTAGCTCACCACGTGAGCCCGTCACTACTCAATGCGAACTGCGCCTTTTCTATGTCGGCGCGTGCGTTGCCGGGTCTTGCCGGAAGAAGCCGCCGAACATTTCGTAGAGGTTCGGATGCTCGTCGCGGAAGTCGCGCGGTGCGACGAAAAAAGCCTCGGAGGCGACTGCGAAAAACTCCTCGGGCGCTTCGGCTGCATACGGATCGAGCATCGTCGGTTCATCCGCGTCGACGCGTTCGCAGAACGCTTCGTACTCGGCATCGAGCACCTCGATCCATGCGTCCTGAGCGGCGCGATCGGGCAGGGGCGGAACGCCGTCTGCATCGCCGCCGCGCATGTCCATCACGTGCACGAATTCGTGGATGACGACGTTGTAGCCGAGGTCGGCCGACTCGGCGGCTTCGTCCACATCACGCCACGCCAGCATCACTGGCCCGCCGTGCATCGCCTCGCCGGAGAGTTCTTCCTCATACTCGTGGACCACGCCCGCGTCGTCGATGAATTCGCGCTGCGCGATCACCGCATCGGCATGCACGACGATGCCCTTGAACCCGTCGTACCAGGTCAAGCCAAGTTTCAGCGCGGGCAGACATGCCTGTGCGGCGATGGCAACCGCCATTTCGTCGTCGACCACCAGGCCACGCGTGCCGGTGAACTCCTTGTCGGCCAGAAAGAGCGTGGCCATCTGACGCAGCTGATCCACCTCGACCTCGCTGCGCCAGCCGAGGAACGGGAAGCGCGCCAGCGTGAGTTCCCACAGCGGATCTGGAATTGCGCGCCGCTCCAGCGTGCGGGTCTCGCGCCAGCGCTTGAGCCAGTCGCGCACGGTCAGGCCGCGGGCGCGACCGCGTCGGCAGGCGCGAGGCGATTCCACCCGCCGGCTTGCCAGCGCAACACCTCGGCGCGGGGGTTGCCACCTTGGTCGAGATCCCAATCGCTCAGCACGTGGCGAACACGGCCGACGGCCAGCGTTGCGCTTCCCGGCCGATGCGTGTGGCCGTGAACGAGCGTCGGCGCGTCGTTTTCGCTCATCGCGTGCAACGCTGTGCTGGTGTCAACGTCGAACCACTCGCCGCCGTGCTCCGCCGCAGTGCGTTCGCTCTCCGAGCGCAGGCCGCGCGCCATCACGCGGCGTTCGGCCAGCGGGCGTGCGAGCACTTGCGCCTGCCAGGCCGGGTTGCGCACCTGCGCGCGAAACTGCTGGTAGGGCAGATCGCCGACGCACCAGGCGTCACCGTGCGTCAGCAGCGCTCGTTCGCCGAACGCGCTCAACGCGGTCGGATCTGGCAGGCCCTCGACGCCGCAAGCGGCCAGCATCTCGCGGCCCAGCAGAAAATCGCGATTGCCGACCATGAAGTACAGCCGGCGCCGCTTCGCTCCTTCGATCAGCACGGCCACGGCGCTCGCCTCGAATCCTTCGAAGCGCGCATCGTCGCCCACCCACGCTTCGAACAGATCACCGAGGATGAAGACCGCATCGGCGCGCGTGTTCAGCAGGTACTCTCTCCACAGATCGAATCCGCGCGGCGTGTTCTCTGCGAGATGAAGGTCGCTGATGAAATCGATGCGCCGCCATGCGGGCGGTGCGACGATCTCGAGCGACGCGTGCAGGGCCCCCACGACGGCGTGCTGCGCGTCCGCGTCAAGCGACGCGCGAGGCCCTGATGATCGTCACGTCATCCAGCGGCACGTCGCCGTGGCCGCCCTTGTTGCCGGTACGCACCTTCTCGATCGCGTCGACCACATCGCCGCCCGACACCACTTTCGCGAACACCGCATAGCCCCAGCCCGACGCGGTCTCGGCCGTGAAGTTCAGGAAGTTGTTGTCGGTCGCGTTGATGAAGAACTGCGAGCTGGCCGAATGCGGCGCCGAGGTGCGCGCCATCGCAAGCGTGTAGCGGTCGTTCTTCAGGCCATTGTTGGCCTCGTTTTGAATCGTCGCGCGGGTGGTCTTCTGCCGCATGCCGGGTTCGAACCCGCCACCCTGGACCATGAACCCCGGGATCACGCGGTGGAAGATCGTGCCGTCGTAGTGGCCCGCATCGACGTATTCGAGAAAGTTCTTCGACGAGATCGGCGCCTTGGCCTCGTCGAGTTCGACGCGGATCGTGCCCTTGTTGGTTTCGATATCGACTTGCGTTCCCATGCTAGTTCTCCAGAGTTGCCTTGTTGATCGTGATCGGCGTGGTGGGCACGTCGTCATACGGGCCCTTGCTGCCGGTGGGCACGGCGCGGATCTTCTCGACCACATCCATGCCCGAGATGACCTTGCCGAACACCGCATAGCCGTCAACGCCGGCCTTGCTGCCATCCAGGCGAACGTTGTCGTTCACATTGATGAAGAACTGCGCGGTTGCCGAATTGGGATCGCCGGTGCGCGCCATCGCGACGCTGCCGCGTACGTTACTCAGCCCGTTCTGGCTTTCGAGCGGGATCGGCGCGCGCGTCGCCTTCTCCTTCAAGTCGGCCGTCATGCCGCCGCCCTGGATCATGAAGCCCGGGATCACGCGGTGAAACACGGTGCCGCTGTACTGGCCAGCCTTCACGTACTTCATGAAGTTGTCGACCGACTTCGGCGCCTTCGCGGCATCGAGTTCGATCACGATGTCGCCCGCCGACGTGGCGAGCTTGACCTTTTGTGCGAAGGCGCAAACGCTGACGCAAAGGGCGAGGGAAACCGCGGTGCGGCCGATCCAGCGTGAGGGAAAAGTCGTCATGAACGGAATCCTATTGAGCGGTGGCGGTCATTTGGCAGCGGTCGTGGCGCCGCCCGGAACGGTGGCGCTTGCCGTGCGGGTTTTGTACAGCTCGCGCACGATCGCGAGCTTCGGCGGCACTGTGACGTTGGCCGGGTCCAGCTTCAACGCGCGCGAATACGACTGCGCAGCCAGCGCGGCGTAGAGGTCGCCGAGGTTTTCCTGCGCGACCGCGTACGCCGGATTTGTGCGCAGGGCCTGCTCGAGCGTCGCGCGTGCCTTGGCGTAGTCGCCGGCGGCGGCGTAGAGCGCGGCAAGGTTGTTGTAGGGCTCGGCGAGGTCGGGATAGTCCTCGGTGAGTTGCTGGAACAGGGCCGTCGCTTCGACATTGCGTTTTGCATCGGCCAGCATCACGCCTTTGATGAAGCGCATCTGCGGATCCTTCGGCTTCACTGCGAGGAACTGATCTGCGCGCTCCATCGCCGCGGCCGCCTGACCCGAGTAGTACAGGCGTTGCACATCGGCGAGTTCGTCCGCGCGTGCCGACCATGCCACGCCGATACCGATCGACAGCAGCAGCGCAGTCAGCCAGCGCCGCAGCGAGAGGGAAGGGTGATGGGTCGGCATGGGAACAGTGAGAGATCGCGACAACGGCTCGGCGCTTGGTCGCGACAGGTGCGCGGAAGTGGCCCGCTATACTGAAACGATTGTAGTGCAGGCCTTCTTGCCGAGCAGCATTGGCCCCCAGCCGCGGCCCACGCCACGGCCTTGTCTCGAAGCCTCACCACGCCCCAAAAGTTGTCTGATTTCGCCGTCTGAACACCCGCACGTTGGATGTTGCGAATTCGGATCTGCAAATTGCCCATGACGCTAAGAATCCACAACACGCTGACTCGGCGGCTCGAGACATTTGCACCGATCGAGCCGAACCACGTTCGAATGTACGTTTGCGGCATCACGATCTATGACCTGTGCCACGTCGGCCACGCGCGGATGATGATCGCGTTCGACCTCATCTACCGCTGGTTGCGCGTGCTCGGCCATCAGGTGACCTACGTTCGCAACGTCACCGACATCGACGACAAGATCATCCGCCGGGCGCTGGAGCGCGGCATCGCCATCCGTGCGCTCACCGACGAGATGATCGCCGCGATGCACACCGATCTCGACGCGCTCGGCATGCTGCGGCCGACGCACGAGCCTCGCGCCACGGAGTACGTGCCTCAGATGCTCGCGATGATCAAGGCACTCGAAGGCAAGGGCCTGGCCTATCGGTCGACCAACGGCGATGTGAACTATGCCGTGCGCAAGTTCGCCGGCTACGGCAAGCTCTCGGGCAAGTCGATCGACGAGCTGCGTTCGGGCGAGCGCGTGGCCGTGCTCGACGGCAAGGATGATCCGCTCGACTTTGTACTCTGGAAGGCCGCCAAGCCCGAAGAGCCGGCCGATGCCAAGTACGAATCGGGCTACGGCATGGGTCGACCCGGCTGGCACATCGAGTGCTCCGCGATGGCTTGCGCTCTGCTCGGCGAGCGCTTCGACTTGCATGGCGGGGGTGCAGATCTGCAGTTTCCGCACCACGAAAACGAGATCGCGCAGAGCGAGGGTGCGACCGGCCGAGGCCCCGCGGCGATCTGGGCGCACAACGGCTTGCTGAACGTCGACCACGTGAAGATGTCGAAATCTCTCGGTAACTTCTTCACCATCCGTGAGGTGATGGCGCGCTACGACGCCGAGACGATCCGCTTTTTCATGCTCCGCACGCACTACCGCAGCCCGTTCAATTTCAGTGATGCAGGCCTCGATGACGCGCGCGCTTCACTGCAGCGGCTCTACACGGCGCTCGAGGGTCTTGACCTTCCCCGCCGCGAGGTCGACTGGATGCAGTCGCAGGCCGCGACTTTCCGTGCCGAAATGAACGAGGACTTCAACACGCCGGGCGCTGTCGCGGTGCTTTTCGAACTCGCGAACGAAGTCAATCGCACCCGCTCGATTGACTCGGCTGCACTGCTAAAGGGCCTGGCCGCCACGCTCGGATTCTTGCAGCAGGCGCCGCGCGACTACCTGCGCGCCGGCAACACGCTCGACGAGGCTGCGATCGACGAGCGCATCGTGGCACGCGACGTTGCAAAGAAGGCGCGCGACTTCGCACTCGCCGACCAGATACGTCAGGAGTTGCTGTTGCAAGGCATCGCCCTGAAGGACTCGGCTGCTGGTACGACCTGGGTGAAAGCCTGATGTCTGCCCGCGCCACGCAGCCGGAGCTTCCGGCGGAGAAGGCTGCAGCACTATCGCTTCATCAGGTCACGCCGCAGTACTGGGATGAAGCCTGCAAGCATCTCAGCAAGCGCGACCGCGTGATGCGCAAGCTGATCCCACAGTTCGGCGAAGGCCGACTGCAAAGCCGCGGCGATGCGTTCACGACCCTGGCGCGCTCGATCGTCGGCCAGCAGATCTCGGTGAAAGCTGCGCAGTCGGTGTGGATTCGGTTCGCCGGGCTGATGGGCGAGCCGTCGACACACCTCGCGCCGACTTCGCTGCTCTCACTCGACAACGTGGCAATGCGTTCTGCCGGTCTGTCGGCCCGCAAGTGCGAGTACCTCTGCGATCTGGCGGCGCACTTCGACTCGGGCGCCGTGCACGTCGACCAGTGGCAGCAGATGGACGACGAAGCCATCATCGACGAACTGGTCGCTATCCGCGGCATCGGCCGCTGGACGGCGGAAATGTTCCTGATCTTCCACCTGATGCGACCGAACGTGCTGCCGCTCGACGATGTCGGCCTGATCAACGGCATCAGCATCAACTACTTCAGCGGCGAACCGGTCTCGCGTGCCGAGGCGCGCGAGGTGGGCGATGCGTGGGCGCCGTACCGCTCGGTGGCCACTTGGTACATCTGGCGCAGCCTGGATCCGCTGCCGGTAGACTACTGAAATTGCGGCCGTTGCCTTCATGCTGAAGGAAACCACGAATGAGCAAACGTCATTTCCTCGAGTTCGAGCAGCCTGTATCCGACCTCGAATCGAAGATAGAAGAACTGCGCTATGTGCAGAACGAATCGGCAGTCGACATCTCGGAAGAGATCGATCGCCTCGGCAAGAAGAGCCTGCAACTCACGAAAGACATCTACTCGAGTTTGACGCCCTGGCAGGTGACCCAGATCGCGCGTCATCCGCAACGGCCCTACACGCTGGACTACGTTGGCGAGATCTTCACCGACTTTCAAGAGTTGCACGGCGACCGCGCTTTCGCGGACGACCAGTCGATCGTCGGCGGCCTGGCTCGCTTCAACGGCCAGGCCTGCATGGTGCTCGGCCACCAGAAGGGCCGTGACACTAAAGAGCGTGGGCTGCGCAACTTCGGCATGTCTCGCCCCGAGGGCTATCGCAAGGCGCTGCGGCTGATGAAGCTGGCCGAGAAGTTCGGGCTGCCGGTGTTCACCTTCGTGGACACGCCGGGTGCGTACCCCGGCATCGGCGCCGAGGAGCGCGGTCAATCGGAGGCGATCGGGCGCAACATTTTCGAGATGGCGCAGCTAGAGGTGCCGATCATCGTGACGATCATCGGCGAGGGCGGGTCGGGTGGTGCGCTGGCGATCAGCGTCGGCGATCAACTGTTGATGCTGCAGTACTCGATCTATTCGGTGATTTCGCCGGAGGGCTGCGCCTCGATCCTGTGGAAGACCTCGGAGCGTGCGTCCGATGCGGCCGAAGCGCTCGGCATCACCGCGCACCGGCTGAAGGCAATCGGCCTGGTCGACAAGATCATCAACGAGCCGGTTGGCGGAGCGCACCGTGACACCAAGCAGATGGCCGCGTTTCTGAAGCGCGCACTGAATGACGCGCTGCGCCAGGTCAGCGATCTGAAGCCGAAGGAACTGCTGGCGCGGCGCTACGATCGCCTGCAGTCGTACGGCCGGTTCAGCGACACCAAAGAGCACTGAGCGTGAAGCCAGGTCGCGTCGCGGTCGCGTACAGCGGCGGGCGTGATTCGACGGCACTGTTGCACGCGACGATCGCCGCGGCGCTGCCGCAAGGCGTTCGAGTGGTCGCTGTGCACGTGCACCATGGCTTGAACCCGCACGCCGACGCGTGGCTCGCGCATTGCGAGGCGCAATGCCTGCGGTGGGCGCGCGGCGGCCGGCCGATCGAATTCGTCGCCCACAGGTTGACGAATCGGCCGGGCAAGGGCGAGAGCGTCGAAGCGTGGGCGCGGCAGTCCCGCTACCGCGCGTTGCGCGATATGGCCTTGGTCCATGATGCCTCGATGGTGCTGTTGGCCCATCACCAGCGCGATCAAGCCGAGACCCTGCTGCTGCAGGCCCTGCGTGGGGCGGGTGTCGCGGGGCTGGCCGGCATGCCGCGCAGCGTGCTGCGCGATGGCATTACCTGGCAGCGCCCCTGGCTCGACAAGCCGCATGCCGAAATCGATGCCTACGTGCGTCGCCACCGCCTCAAGCACATCGAGGACGACAGCAATGCCGATGTGCGCTTCGCACGCAACCGGCTCAGGTTGCAGGTATGGCCTGCGCTGCTCAATGCGTTCGAAAGCGTCGATGATTCGCTCGCGAGGTCGGCGACGTGGGCGCAGCAGGCCGATGCGTTGCTCGAGGAGATCGCAGCACTCGATCTGGCTGGCATCGCGGCCGATGGCACGCTTCAGATCGTTGCATGGCAATCCTTGTCGGCGCCGCGCCGCAGCAATGCGCTGCGCGCCTGGCTCAGGCAGCAACATGCCGGGGCGGTGTCTGCGAGCTTGGTCACGCGCCTGCTCGACGAACTTCTGCTGCAACGCAGTGCGCGCTGGTCGCTCGGCGACGCCGAACTGCAGTTGCATCGCGGCGTGCTGCGTTACCGGGCGGCGACCAGCGCATTGCCGAGCAAGGCTCAGTCGCATCTGAGCATCCTTCGCGCTGGCAGTTACGCACTGCCTGGTTGGGGCGGCACGCTGCGCGCGCTGCGCGTGCGCGAGGGGGGCGTGCCGCTCGCGTGGCTCGCCCGACTCGACCTGCGCGCGCGCACCGGCGGCGAGCAATTCCAGGCCGGTTTCGGACGCCCCCCGCGCAGCCTGAAGAAGCAGTTCCAGGATGCCGGCGTATCGAAATGGGATCGAGGCGGCCCGATCGTCTACAGCGGCGGGCAACTCGTGTTCGTGCCGGGTCTCGGGCTCGATGCACGCGTGATCGGTCTGGCTGGCCAACCGCTGATCGCGTTGCACTGGCTGCCGCTTGCCGGCAACGGTTGACGGTGGTGCGCCGCAGGGCGGAAGTTAGAATCGCGGGCTCGCCTCCGGGCGAGTTCTCGTTGACATCCGTGACTCGATTCACCCCACATGGCTCTCACAGTCCACAAATACGGCGGCACCTCGATGGGCTCGCCGGAACGAATCCGCAGCGTTGCCAAGCGCGTTGCCAAATGGGCACGCGCCGGGCACCAGATGGTCGTCGTGCCCTCGGCGATGAGCGGGGAGACGAACCGCCTGCTCGGTCTGGCGAAAGAACTCTCGCCCGCGCACATCACGCCCGCGCTGTTGCGTGAACTCGACATGATCGCGTCCACCGGCGAGCAGGTCTCGTCCGGCTTGCTCGCGATCGCGCTGCAGGCCGAGGGGATCGAAGCAGTGAGCTACGCCGGCTGGCAGGTGAAGATCGCGACCGACTCGTCGTTCACGAAGGCGCGCATCGAAAGCATCGACGACGCACGCGTACGCGCTGATCTGGCAGCCGGCAAGGTCGTCGTGATCACCGGCTTCCAGGGTGTCGACCCTGATGGGCACATCACGACCCTCGGTCGTGGCGGCTCGGACACCTCGGCCGTTGCAGTGGCAGCCGCACTCAAGGCCGACGAGTGCCTGATCTACACCGATGTCGACGGCGTCTACACGACAGACCCGCGCATCGTCGCCGAGGCGCGGCGCCTGAAGACCATCAGCTTCGAAGAGATGCTCGAGATGGCCAGCCTGGGCTCGAAGGTGCTTCAGATCCGATCGGTCGAATTCGCCGGCAAGTACCGCGTACCGCTGCGCGTGCTCTCCAGTTTCACGCCCTGGGACATCGACATCGACGAGGAAGCCAAGTCCGGCACCTTGATCACCTTTGAGGAAGACGAAAAAATGGAACAAGCCGTTGTCTCGGGCATCGCCTTCAACCGCGACGAAGCCAAGATCAGCCTGATGGGCGTGACCGACAAGCCCGGCATCGCGTTCATGATTCTCGGGCCGGTGGCGGAGGCGAACATCGATGTCGACGTGATCATCCAGAACGTCTCGCACGATGGCCGCACCGATTTTTCGTTCACGGTGCACCGCAACGACTACGCACGCACGATGGACCTGCTCAAGACCCAGGTGCTGCCGGTAACAGGCGCCAAAGAGATTGTCGGCGACGCGAAGATTTGCAAGGTCAGCATCGTAGGCATCGGCATGCGCTCGCATGTGGGTGTGGCGAGCCGCATGTTCAGCGTGCTGAGCGACGAGGGGATCAACATTCAGATGATCACGACGAGCGAGATCAAGACCAGCGTCGTGCTCGACGAGAAGTACATGGAGTTGGCGGTGCGCGCGCTGCACAAGGCCTTCGATCTGGAGCAGGCGGCGGTCTGAAATGCCGCGGTTCGCAGGTTAGAATGCGCGCTGATTGCTGAGTTGAGTGGAGCTGTGACCGAGTGGCCGAAGGTGCTCCCCTGCTAAGGGAGTATGTGGGCAAAACCTGCATCGAGGGTTCGAATCCCTCCGGCTCCGCCAAGACAACGGCCCCTGTACGCGCACCGAGGTGCGGCACGGTACAGGGGTCTTTTCTTTTGTTGCGGGCTGTGGCGCTCAATACGCTTTGGCAGGCGGCTCGACACCAGGTCCGTGTTCGTGAGCCGGCTCCCAGAGCTCAAGGTACGCAGGTGATGGCGTGAGAATGTGTTCACCCAGTTCCGTGCGCGATCGCGCTGTGGGGAAGGGGATTGGTGGCAGCCCGAACGCAGAAAACCCTAGCCCGGCGCGACCGCCTTCCGGTCGCATGCCGATGAAGTCGAGGATGGTCGGCAGCATGTCGAAATGAACGATGGCGCCGCGGTTGGGCTTGGGCTGGGCCCGCGCGAAGAACGCGTTGTAGATGGTTCGCTTGCCGACCTTGTTCAGCGGGCCTGACAAGGTGTTCGGTGGCGACAGGTGGTCGCCGACCACGACGATGTTGGTGTCTTCGTCGTAACCCGATTTGCGCACGAAGGCCACCAGATCGGCCACCATGTCAGCCGAGCATTCGACGATCTGGTCGAGTGCTTTCGCGCCGCGCCGGATGCAGGCCGGAGATAGGTAGCCCGACGGCCAATGGGAGTCGACCGTCAACAGGGTCAGGCTGAAGGGTTGACCCTTCTCGTGCAACTGGCGCAGCTTCGCCTTGGCCTGTTCGAAAAGGTCGTCGTCGTGCAGACCCCAGCCGCTCAGCCGCGATCTCGGGATGCCGAGCTTGAGCCACTCTGCTCGTCCGTAGGCCTCGTCGAAGTGGTGCTGGCTAAGGAACTTGCCCTTTCCCGAGAATTCAAGCGCGGCGCCACCCATGAAGACGTTGCGGTAGCCCGCTGCATGCAGCAGGTCGCCAAGGCAGACGGCGCGCGGCAGGAACTGCTCGGCCTGCTCGCCTTGCTTCTTCCAGTCGAGAAAGCCGATCATCTGCAGTGGCACACCGCATTGCGTGGAGACGATGGCCGCGATCGTGTAGCCGGTACCCGGCAACTGTTCGTAGCTCTCGAACGAAAGTGGCTGAAGTGCCGTCAGGCTCGCGACGAGATCGCGTCCGAAGATGTCCGATCGGGTGTAGGCGGTCTCCAGGCTCTCGACATAGATCAGCACGAGGTTCTTGGGCTGTTTTGCCAACGGTCGCGTCGCCTTCGGAGGCGAATAGTGCATCGCAAAGTAGCCCTTGTCGCTCGTAGGCCAGAGGAACTGCAGCGCGGAGATGCGCCAGGCCAGGACCAGCATGCAGCCGACGACCACGAAACCCGGCACGGCGGTAAGCGATGCGGAAAGCAACCGTCGCGATGGCGGGCCCGAGCGCTCGATCAACGGGCGCACGAGCCGGTGCTCGAGCCAGAAGAACAGCGCAGCGAACGCAAGCGGCCACAGCACGCATTGAACCAAAAGTTCATTGGCTGAAACCTTCGCGATCGACCCGGTGGCGCCAAGATAACGCCAATGGAACAGGATCTGGCCCAACGTGACTTCGCCGAAGGTTGCTTGCATCCACTCCACAAGCGAGACCGACGCGAATGCGAGCCACACCAGCGCATATCGACCGATGGCGCGGAAGGCAGCGTTCAGAAAATTGAAGACGGAGCGTTCTGTCATGCTGATCACATCGCTCCGGATTCTGTTGCGAGAGGTGCCGGAGCGGCTTCCCTCGGGGCTAGGGTGCCCGACACTCACTCGGCAAGTGCTCGTTGGCCACCGTCGTTGCAGGGGTGCCGGCGCACAACCACCGTACCGTTCTTGACGTGGCGTCGTACGACGCGGTCAGAACGATGGCCTTCGCATCCAATTGCCTCGACTCGGCGCCGGGGCCCGATCGTGTCGACACGGTGATCGTGCCCGCTGCGCCGGAAGCTGCCCAAGACGTCGAGGCGATGTAGTTCGAAGTGACGAACGGAAGGGCGACGTCTATTGTGGCGGGCAGCTTGCCGTGAAAGCTCGCGTACTCCTGAATCGTTTCTTTCGCGGGTCCGGTCAGATCGAGCGCTTCTTCCACGATTTGACGCGTCAACCTGTTCTGATAGGTCGGCATCCCGACGACAAAGAGCAAGGTGACCACAAGGGTGGCAATGGCAACCTCCACGAGTGTGAGGCCATGGTCGCGCTTCATGGGTGCTCCGAAAATTGGTGGTCAGCGTTATGGAACTCTCACCGAGTTTCATGCTTGGATTTTCGGCGCTCGGCGCGAAATCTGAGACTGCCGTGCTGTGGAGCCTGACACGGTGCGACCGTCGACGTGCCTCGTTTTCTCTACTCACCGCTCGAGGAAAGTCGAAGCCGCGCTGCAATTGCTCACGCGCGAGCAAACTCGAGCAGTTGCACCGGTTGGCCGATCGGTCGTTTTGCACGATCGGCGTCGAATCTGGCGTGGCAGGCCTGCATTCACGGGATGCCTTGCGAGAGGCTTCGTTTCGACAATGGACCATGCACAACACAAACCAGACCGCATTCCAGGCAACTGCACACGCCCATAGAGCAGGAAGGCGGCGGATGACGCTTGGCGAGTCACGCTTTCATCCACGCCAAGAAGCGCATATCGAGCCCGCCGTGCCAAGCTGGCTCGGCGCTGCCGTGTTGGGAACGGCACTGCTGGCCGGCACCGGGATCGTCACGCTGATTCAGTTCGCGCCGGCGTTGCGGCAAGCATTGGGCTGAGCGTGATGAGCCTGGAACAATTGATGGGCCGTCACGCCCGCTTGCAGCGCGAACTCGCTCAGGCGTTCTGTATGCAGCCGTGGCCGGGTGCTCGCATCGAAAGACTGGCCGAAGAGTTGGCTGCTGCTGAAGTCAAGATTGCCTTGCTGCAGCCGTCCAGCCCTGCGGGCGATGAAAGTCCGACCCCTGCAGCAATGCTCAAGTCGCGCTGAGAAGGTGCCTCATCCGGTTCAGCGCCTGCTTGACCGTCAGGCCATAGCTCGTGCCGGTGGCCTTTTCGCGACGTTCCATGGCCATCTTCAGCGCGGCGAGCTTGCCGTGCCGCTCTGCTGAGTAACTGGTGGACTTTGCCTTTCCGTCGACGCTCCAAGAAGCGACGAAGTACAGGTAAGGATGCTCCGAAAACATCAGGTAACGTGGTCGGATACCGATGACGCCACTTGTGTTGTTTGCCTGTGCAACGACTCGAGCGCCCTTGCGTGACGTGGTGGGCGGCGCGATCTTCTGCAATTCGGCCTCGGCGGCCCGCGCGCAGGCGAGCGCCTTGCGCACACCGCCGTACTTGCGAACGGCGAAGAACTTCGTCATCGACGCGTGACGGGGTCCGACGCGCACCTGATAGCCCTGTGTCGAACCGTGATTAATGTGTTGGATTGGCATGTGATTGGCCTTTCATGGGCGCAGGATACCGTCGGTCGCTGGCCCTATTGTTTCTCGGTGCTAAGACGGAAATTGTCGAATGGTTCGATGCTGTATATATTCACAGCATGCAAAGCGGCCGACGAATTGACGGAAGGGATCGCGGCGGGCCCACGGAGGCTGCGAAAGCGACAGTGAAGGGCCGAGGCACGGTCTGGGGCATTCGACACCGATTCTCGCAGCAGCTGACCGAGGCCTTTGACGACGGCTGGGGCAGCCTCGACCAACAAGCAAGCGAAGAGACGCTGCCGGCGGCCACGCAGGTCATCGAAGAACGGGTCAAGTCCATCCTGTCGAGCAACGACTCGCCCGACATTTCGTTCGATCTGTCGATCAACCCGTACCGCGGCTGCGAACATGGCTGCATCTACTGTTTCGCACGGCCCACGCACAGTTACCTCGACCTGTCGCCCGGCCTCGACTTCGAGACCCGCATCATCGCGAAGGTGAATGCGGCCGATCGATTGCGAGAGGCATTCGCGCGCCGGAGCTATGTACCGAAACTGCTCAACATCGGTTCGGCGACCGACGCCTATCAGCCGATCGAGAGAAGGCTGGGCATCACCCGTTCGGTGATCGGCGTGTTGGCCGAATGTGCTCATCCGTTCTCGCTGGTCAGCAAGTCGTCGGGCGTTGAACGCGATCTGGATCTGATCGTGCCGATGGCGCAGCGCGGACTCGCTGCGGTCTATGTGTCCGTGACCTCGCTCGACTTGGAGCTCGCCCGCATTCTCGAACCGCGCGCAGCATCACCGCAGCGTCGGCTCCAGACCATCGAGACACTGGCGAAAGCGGGCGTGCCGGTGGGAGTCAGTGTGTCGCCGGTCATTCCCTTTATCAACGAGCCCGAGTTGGAGCGCGTCCTCGAGGCTGCTGCCGAGGCCGGCGCCACCTCGGCCTTCAGCATCGTGCTGCGCCTGCCCTGGGAGGTGAACCCACTGTTCCAACAATGGCTGGATCGGCACTTTCCCGATCGCGCAACGCGCGTGATGGCACGTGTGCGCGAAATGCGCGGCGGTCGTGACTACGACGCGCGCTTCGGCACGCGCATGCAGGGCGAGGGCGTCTGGTCGCAACTGCTGCGGCAGCGGTTTCAGAAGGCCGCAGACCGGCTCGGCATGAACCGCGAGCGCGTCGAACTAGACCTCACCCAGTTTCGCCACCCGACGCTGCCCCGGACCGACGGCCAACAAGACCTGTTCGCTTGACCAGGTCGGCCGGTCAGTCGGCCAGATCTGGCGAAAAGAAGAACAAGCGCATTTGCGGGAAGGCGACACGCGGGCAGCGCTACGCGCCGGGTTCACTTGAACAGGTCTTTGACCCGGTCGGTCCAGGTCTTCGCGTTGGGCGAGTGGCGGTCGCCCGACTTCTTGAATGCGTCGTCGAGTTCTTTGAGCAGCTTGCGCTGGTGCTCGGTCAGCTTGATCGGTGTCTCGACACTCACATGACAGTAAAGGTCGCCAGGGTAGCTCGAACGAACCCCCTTGATGCCCTTGCCGCGAAGGCGAAAGGTCTTGCCGTGCTGGGTGCCTTCGGGCAACTCGATCTCGGCCTTGCCGTCGATGGTGGGTACTTCGATCTCGCCACCGAGCGCCGCGGTCGTGAGGCCGACCGGCACCGTGCAATGCAGGTCGTCGCCATCACGCTCGAAGATCTCGTGCTGCTTGATGCGGATCTCGATGTAGAGGTCGCCCGCCGGCCCACCGTTCGTGCCGGGCTCGCCGTTGCCGCTCGAACGAATGCGCATGCCTTCGTTGATGCCCGCAGGGATCTTCACCTCCAGCGTCTTGTTCTTCTTGATCCGGCCCTGGCCGCTGCAGGTGGTGCAGGGCTCGGGGATGATCTTGCCGGTGCCGTGACAGTGCGGGCAGGTCTGCTGGATGCTGAAGAAGCCCTGGCGCATGTGCACGGTGCCCTGACCCTGGCAGGTGGTGCAGACCTTCGGACTCGTGCCGGGCTTCGCGCCGGTGCCCTTGCAGGTTTCGCAGGCCTCGTAAGAAGGGATGCGGATCTGAGTTTCCTTGCCGTGCGCCGCCTCTTCGAGCGTGATCTCCATCGCGTAGCTGAGGTCGCTGCCGCGGAACACCTGTTGCCCGCCGCCGCGGCGCTGGCCGCCGCCGGCGGCACCACCGAAGATGTCGCCGAAGATGTCGCCGAAGGCCTCCGCGAAACCACCGAAGCCTTCCGCACCCGGGCCGCCACCGCCACGGCCCATGTTCGGGTCCACGCCGGCGTGACCGTACTGATCGTAAGCCGCGCGCTTCTGCGGATCGGTGAGCATCTCGTAGGCCTCCTTGGCCTCCTTGAACTTCTCTTCCGACTTTTTCGCGTCGTCACCCTGGTTGCGGTCAGGGTGGTGCTTCATCGCGAGCTTGCGATACGCCTTCTTGATGTCGTCGTCGCTGGCGTTCTTCGCAACACCCAGCGTTTCGTAATAGTCGCGTTTGGCCATGAGATTTCCAGGGGAACTCGAAACGAAACCGCCGCGTTGACCTGAAGGCAACGCCTGTCAGGTCGAACGCGGCGAGATATTCAGGCAGCTGCAAGCTGCCTGAATATCACTTCTTGACTTCTTTGAACTCGGCGTCGACGACGTTGTCGTCGGCCGCTGCCTTCGCCGCTGCGGGCTCGGCCTGCGGTTGCTCGCCGCCTGCCGCGCCACCCGCGGCGGCGGCAGCCGCCTGCGACTCGGCGTAGATCTTCTCGCCCAGCTTCTGGCTCGCCGTCATCAGCGCTTCGGTCTTGGCTTCGATTTCGGCCTTGTCCTCGCTCTTCAGCGATTCTTCGGATGCCTTGATCGCGGCCTCGACCTTCTCCTTCTCGCCGGCCTCGAGCTTGTCGCCGTGCTCGGTGACGCTCTTCTTGACGCTGTGGATCATCGCGTCGGCAGAGTTGCGGGCCTGGATCAGTTCGAGCTTCTTCTTGTCGTCGGCCGCGTTCATCTCCGCGTCCTTGACCATCTGCTCGATCTCGGATTCGCTCAAGCCGGAATTGGCCTTGATCGTGATCTTGTTTTCCTTGCCGGTGCCCTTGTCCTTCGCGCCAACGTGCAGGATGCCGTTCGCGTCGATGTCGAAGCTGACCTCGATCTGCGGCATGCCGCGCGGCGACGGCGGGATGCCTTCGAGGTTGAATTCGCCCAGGCTCTTGTTGCCCGAGGCCATCTCGCGTTCGCCTTGATAAACCTTGATCGTCACGGCCGGCTGGTTGTCGTCGGCGGTCGAAAAGGTCTGCGCGAACTTGGTCGGGATGGTCGTGTTCTTCTTGATCATCTTCGTCATCACGCCGCCCAGCGTCTCGATGCCCAGGCTCAGCGGGGTCACGTCGAGGAGCAACACGTCCTTGCGGTCGCCGGCGAGCACCTGCCCCTGAATCGCGGCGCCTACGGCCACCGCTTCGTCAGGGTTCACGTCCTTGCGCGGCTCCTTGCCGAACAGCTCCTTGACCTTCTCCTGCACCTTGGGCATGCGCGTCATGCCTCCGACCAGGATCACGTCGTTGATGTCGCCCACGGCCACGCCGGCATCCTTGATCGCGGTGCGGCACGGTGCGATCGTGCGTTCGATCAGGTCTTCTACCAGCGCTTCGAGCTTGGCGCGGGTGAGCTTGATGTTGAGGTGCTTCGGGCCCGAGGCATCGGCGGTCACGTAGGGCAGGTTGATATCGGTCTGCGTGCTCGACGAGAGTTCGATCTTGGCCTTCTCGGCGGCCTCTTTCAGCCGCTGCAGCGCGAGCACGTCTTTCGTCAGGTCGACGCCCTGGTCCTTCTTGAACTCGGTGACGATGTAATCGATGATGCGCTGGTCGAAGTCTTCGCCGCCCAGGAAGGTGTCGCCGTTGGTCGACAGCACCTCGAACTGCTTCTCACCGTCGACATCGGCGATCTCGATGATCGAGATGTCGAACGTGCCGCCGCCCAGGTCGTACACGGCGATCTTGCGGTCGCCCTTCTCGTTCTTGTCGAGGCCGAACGCGAGCGCGGCCGCGGTCGGCTCGTTGATGATGCGCTTCACGTCGAGGCCGGCGATGCGGCCGGCGTCTTTCGTGGCCTGGCGCTGAGCGTCGTTGAAGTACGCAGGCACCGTGATCACGGCTTCGGTCACGGTCTCGCCGAGGTAGTCCTCGGCGGTCTTCTTCATCTTGCGCAGGGTTTCGGCACTGACCTGCTGCGGCGCGAGCTTCTGGCCGCGCACTTCGACCCAGGCGTCGCCGTTGTCGGCCGCGACGATTTTGTAGGGCATCAGGTCGATGTCCTTCTGCACTTCCTTCTCGGTGAACTTGCGGCCGATCAGGCGCTTCACGGCGTACAGCGTGTTGCGCGGGTTCGTGACCGCCTGGCGCTTGGCCGAGGCACCGACGAGGATCTCGCCGTCTTCCTGGTACGCCACGATCGATGGCGTGGTGCGGGCACCTTCGCTGTTCTCGATCACCTTGGTGGTGTTGCCTTCCATGATCGAAACGCACGAGTTGGTGGTGCCGAGGTCGATGCCGATGATTTTGGCCATGTTGATGTGCTCCTGAGACTGAATTGGGTTGTTCTTAACGTGTGGATAAGGTGTGGGCTTTCAAGCCGGAACCTGTGCAATAGCTGTGGGTGGCACGCTCGCGGATCAGCTGGATGCCGTCACCGTGACCAGCGCTGGGCGCAGCACCCGGTCGGCGATCAGGTAGCCCTTTTGCAGCACTGCGACGACCGTGTTCGGCTCTTGCGCCGCGGGCACAACGCTGATCGCCTGGTGCTGGTGCGGGTCGAACTTGGCGCCCGCCGCGGGGTTGATCTCGACGACCTTGTTGCGCTCCAGTGCGGAAACCAGTTGGCGCAGCGTGGCGTGAACGCCTTCGAGCATTTGCTCGGGCGATGCATCAGGCAGGGCGATCGCAGCCTCCAGGCTGTCCTTCACTGGCAACAGACTGTCGGCAAAGCCCTCGACAGCGTATTTCCGCGCCTTGGCGATCTCGTCCTCGGCGCGGCGGCGTGTGTTCTCGGACTCGGCTTTGGCACGCAAGTACGCGTCGGCCACTTCGGCGTGCTTGGCCTCGAGTTCCTGCAGGCGGGCTTCGGTGTTGAACGAGAACGCGTGGTCCTGAGCAGGGGCCGCGTCGGGGGTCTCGGGGCTGGCTGGTGTCGGGTCGATGTTCGTCATGGCGTGGGATGTTTCCGTAGACGTGCAATTGAGGCGATTGCCCTCAGATTCAAGAGGGGAATGGAGAAATTTCGGGGCGGGTCGATCGGCCGTACGGAGCGTCGCCGTCACTCGGGTTCGACG
>Ga0209583_10000235_pt1 | contig 18108 bp, 15 predicted proteins | sample Str014_FD_187201 | JGI IMG/M metagenome (GOLD analysis project Ga0209583, IMG submission 187201) | Freshwater sediment microbial communities in response to fracking from Pennsylvania, USA - Straight Creek_MetaG_SC_2014 (SPAdes) (version 2) | ecosystem: Environmental > Aquatic > Freshwater >... | reverse complement strand
AGGTGCAATTCCGTCTGGCGCATGACAACACCTCCTTGCATCGAGTGGCGATGGAGAGAGTGTATTCATGTTCCGTTACTTGCGTGTCAATGTACTAGTCCAGTGAAACGGAGAAATCGGATCCGATCTCTCCGTATCACTGGACTAGCCGCGGTCGAACTTGAACACCGCCACGCTCGCGCGCAGGTTCGGCCAGCGCCGCACCGCGGCGCCCTTCTGGATGCCGAAGGCGTCGAGGATGCGCAGGCCGTCCCTGCGCGCCAGCACCTCGAAATCGGCGAAGGTGCCGACGCGGATGTTGGGCGTGTCGTACCACTGGTAGGGCAGCACGCGCGTCACCGGCATCCGGCCGGCCGCCACCTGCACGCGGTTCGGCCAGTGCGCGAAGTTCGGGAAGCTGACGATGCCGATGCGGCCGACACGCGCGGTCTCGCGCAGCATCTTCTCGGTGTTGCGCAGGTGCTGCAGGGTTTCGATCTGCAGGACCACGTCGAAGCTCTGGTCCTCGAACAGTGCCAAGCCTTCTTCGAGGTTCAGCTGGATCACGTTGACGCCGCGCTGCGCGCAGGCGAGCAGGTTCGCATCATCGATCTCGATGCCGTAGCCGGTGCACGCACGCGTGTCGCGCAGCAGCGCGAGGAGCTCGCCGTTGCCGCAACCGAGGTCGAGCACGCGCGAGCCCTTGGGCACGAGCTCGGCGATGAGTTCGAGGTCTTTGCGGTCGCTCATGGTGTGTGCGGCCCGCAGAGGTTGATTTGGACCGCAAAAAAAAGCGTCATGCCGCACCACCCGTCAACACGCGCTCGAAGTACGCCCGCAACACGCCGTGGTAGCGCGGGTCGTCCAAAAGGAACGCGTCGTGGCCGTGGGGCGCGTCGATTTCGGCGTAGCTCACGTCGCGCTTGTGGTCGACCAGCGCCTTGACGATCTCGCGCGAGCGCGCCGGCGCGAAGCGCCAGTCGGTCGTGAAGCTCACGAGCAGGAACTTCGCCCGCGCCGCGGCGAACGCGGCGCTCAGATCGCCGCCGAACTCGCGCGCCGGGTCGAAGTAATCGAGCGCGCGCGTGATCAGCAGGTAGGTGTTGGCGTCGAAGTACTCGCTGAACTTGTCGCCCTGGTAGCGCAGGTAGCTCTCGATCTCGAACTCGATGTCCTGCGTGCTGAATCCGCTCGCCCCCGCTTTGCGCTCGCGGCCGAACTTGGCCTCCATCGCATCGTCGGAGAGGTAGGTGATGTGCCCGATCATCCGCGCCACGCGCAGGCCGCGGCGCGGCAAGGTGTCGTGTTCGTAGAAGTGGCCGCCGTGGAACTCGGGGTCGGTGACGATCGCGCGCCGCGCGACTTCGTTGAACGCGATGTTCTGCGCCGAAAGGTTCGGCGCGGTCGCGACCGCGATGCAGTGACGCAGCCGATTCGGGTAGCGCAGCGACCAGCTCAGCGCCTGCATGCCGCCCAGGCTGCCGCCGAGCACCGCGGCGAGCTGGGTGATGCCGAGCGCATCGAGCAAACGCGCCTGCGCGTCGACCCAGTCCTCGACGGTGACGACCGGGAAATCGGCGCCGTACAGGCGCCCGGTGTCGGGATTCGTCTGCATCGGCCCGGTCGAGCCGAAGCACGAGCCGGGGTTGTTGACACCGATCACGAAGAAGCGGTTCGTGTCGAGCGGTTTGCCGGGGCCGACGAGGTTGTCCCACCAGCCTTCGCTGCCCTTGACCGTGGCCCCATCCTGCCCGGTGTAGGTGCCGGCCACGTGGTGGCTCGCGTTGAGCGCGTGGCACACCAGCACCGCGTTGCGCTTGTCGGCGTCCAGCGTGCCGTAGGTCTCGTACGCGAGCGTGTAGTCGCGCAGGTGCGCGCCGCTGCGCAACGGCAGCGGCTGCGCGAACTTCAGAAACTGCGGCGCCACCACGCCGACCGAACTCGCAAGCACCAAGACGCACTCCGCAAAGCAAAACCCGGCGCCGCTGCAGAAGCGGACACCGGGCGGGCGTCCCTCTTTAGCGGCATTTTTAGAGCGCCCGCAATTCGGAACAAATCGGCGCTGTGGGGGCGAGTATAACGAGGCGCTTCGCGGCGTTTCGCCGCGCGAACGGCCCTGCAGCCATCCCCGATGACCGGATCCTTCCACCGCTTCTTTTACCGCGCGCTCGTTGCTCTGCTGCTGTGCACGTTGCTCGGCGCCGCCGGCGCCCAGGCGCCTTCGCCGAGCGCGGCGGCCGATGTCGACACGGCGCTCGACACCATCCGCAACCAGATCGACGCCGAGCAGCACGCCCTCGCCGACAGCGACAAGCTCGACGATGCCGAACTGCAGGCGCTGCGCGCCAAGGCGCTCACCGCGCAGCAGCAGGCCTCCGACCTGGCCACGGGCCTCGCGCCGCAGATCGCGGCCGTCGACGCGCGCATCACGCAGATCGGCGCACCGGTCGCCGGCGCGAAGGAAGACGCCGATGTCGCCGACCAGCGGGCGCTGCTCGGCAAGTCGCGCAGCACACTCGACGCCCAGTTGAAGCTCGCCCGCCTGCTCGCGCTCGAAGCCGAGCAGCTCGCCGCGCAGCTCTCCACGCTGAGGCGCTCGGCGTTCCAGGCGCGGCTCGGCGAGCGCACCAGCTCGGTTCTGTCGGCGCCGTTCTGGTCGGAGCTGCGCGACAGTCTGCCGCGCGATCTGCAGCGTGTGGCCGCCCTCGGCGCCGACCTCGCGACCGCCGCGAAAGGCATGCAGACCGCCGTGTGGATCGTCGTGCCGCTCGCGCTGATCGCCGCACTCTGGGCGCTGCACGGCGTGCTCAATCGCATCACGCAGTGGCTGACCACGCGCGCACCCTCGGGCCGGTTGCGGCGCTCGCTGCACGCGGCCATCGTCGTGTTGCGCTGGGTGCTCGCGTTCGGCCTGATGGCCGGCACGCTGCAGGTGCTGCTGGCCTGGCAGCCGGGCCTGCCCACGGCGACCGTCGCGGCGCTCTCGGGCCTGGCGACCGTGTTGTGGTTCTCCGGTTTCGTGTACGGCCTGACGACTGCGCTGCTATGCGCCTCGCGGCCGTCGTGGCGGCTGCTGCCGATCCCCGATGCGGTGGCGACGAGCCGCCGCTGGTTCCCGCTGCAGGTCACGCTGGCGAGCCTGGCGACCTGGCTCGTCGAACGGCTCGCGGCGCTGGTCAACGCGAGCCTGTCGACGACGGTTGCGCTGACCTGCCTGACCGCGCTCGCGCTCGGCCTGGTCATCGTGCTGGCGCTGATGCGCGGCGAGCGAATCTGGCGCCTCGAACTCGCGCGCGAAGGCGCACGCGCACGGCCGACCTGGCTCGCGATCGTCGCGGGGCTGAACTGGCTGGTGCTCGTCACGGCGGTCGCGAGCCTGCTCGCCGGCTACGTGGCCTTCGGCAGCTTCGCGGTCAAGCAGGTGATGTGGGCCGGCATCGTGCTCGGCTCGACCTACCTGATCGCCGGGCTGATCGACGACACGCTGATGGCGTGGCTGAACAGCGCCCCGCCCGACACGCCGCGCGACGCCGCCGGGGCCGACAGCCAGGGCAAGACCCAGACCGTGGCGCAGATCGCGGTGCTGCTGTCGGCGGGCCTGCGCTTCGCGTTGCTGATGCTCGCATTGATGATGTTGCTGGCGCCGTTCGGCGAAGGCCCGAGCGACCTGCTGCGGCGCAGCGGCGAGTTCACGAAAGGCATCGCGATCGGCGAGTTCAAGCTGCAGCCGACGGCGGTGCTGCAGGCTTTCCTTGTGCTCGTCGTCGGCCTCGGTGTCGTGCGCCTGTCGCGCCGCTGGCTCGCCGACCGCTACCTGCCCACGACCACACTCGACCCCGGCATGCGCACGTCGGCGACCTCGCTGTTCGGCTATGCCGGCGTGGTGATCGCGATTTCGCTCGCGATGTCGGCGATGGGGATCGGGCTGGAGCGCATCGCCTGGGTCGCCAGCGCGCTCTCGGTGGGCATCGGCTTCGGCCTGCAGGCGGTGGTGCAGAACTTCGTCTCGGGTTTGATCCTGCTGGCCGAGCGGCCGGTGAAGGTCGGCGACTGGGTCTCGCTCTCGGGTGTCGAGGGCGACATCCGCCGCATCAACGTGCGCGCCACCGAGATCCAGATGGGCGACCGCTCGACCGTGATCGTGCCGAACTCGGAGTTCATCACGAAGATCGTGCGCAACGTGACGCTCGCCGACCCGCTCGGCCTGGTGCAGGTGAAGCTGCCGGTGCCGCTGGGCAGCGATGCGCAGCAGGTGCGCGAACTGCTGCTCGCCGCTTTCGATGCGAACGAAGACGTGCTGGACGCGCCCGCCCCGAGCGTGCTGCTCGACGGCATCGACCATGGCCAACTGCTGTTCAACGCGACCGGCTTCGCGAAGTCGCCACGCGTCACCGGTGGCGTGCGCAGTGCGCTGCTGTTCGACATGCTGAAGCGGCTGAGCGAGGCGGGGATCACGCTCTCGGCGCCACCGACGATGCTGATCGGGCCGCCCGGCCCCGTTCCGGGCCCGGGCCCGGCTTGACGCTGAAAGAGGCCTCAGCGGCCCCAGCGCAAGGCCATCACGTCGAGGCGCCGCGCCGCTTCGATCAGGGTGGCGCGGGTCGCGGGGTGCATGTCGGGCCAGGGGTGGCGCGGCGCTTCGCAGGCGATCACGCCGCCTTCGCGCATCAGCGCCTTCGCCGCCAGGAAGCCGCATTGGCGGTTCTCGATGTTGATGAGCGGCAGCCAACGCGTGTAGCGTTCGATCGCCTCCTCGCGCCGGCCGGCGGCATAGGCGTCGAGGATCGGACGCAGGCCATCGGGGAAGCCACCGCCGGTCATCGCGCCGGTCGCGCCTGCATCGAGGTCGGGCAGCAGCGTGATCGCCTCCTCGCCGTCCCACGGGCCTTCGATCGCTTCGCCGCCGAGGCGAATCAACTCGCGCAGTTTCGAGGCCGCACCCGCCGTCTCGATCTTGAAGTAGGCGACATGCTCGATCTCGTTCGCCATGCGGGCCAGCAGCGCGGGCGACAGCAGCGTGCCGCTGGCCGGCGCATCCTGGACCATGATCGGGATGCCGATCGCGTCCGACACGCGCGCGTAGAACGACTCGATCATCGCCTCGGGCACGCGGAAGGTCGCGCCGTGATACGGGGGCATCACCATCACCATCGACGCGCCCATGCCATGCGCACGCCGGCTGCGCTCGGCGCAGACCTTGGAGCTGAAGTGCGTGGTCGTCACGATCACCGGCACGCGGCCGGCGACGTGTTCGAGCACGGTGCGGGTCAGCAGCTCGCGTTCGTCGTCGGAAATCAGGAACTGCTCCGAGAAGTTCGCGAGGATGCACAGGCCGTTCGAGCCGGCATCGATCATGAAATCGAGACAGCGCTTCTGGCTGGCGAGGTCGAGTTCGCCGCGTTCGTCGAACGTGGTCGGCACGACCGGGAACAGGCCGCGAAAACGCGGCGCACGCGCGGTGTGGGAGGGCTGGGGTGCGGTCATGGTGTCAGCGGGTGTGCCGCAGTTCGATGAAAAGCGTCGCGATCACGTAGACCAGCGCGCAGGCACTGAAGAAATCGATGACCGTGTCGAACGAGCCGGTGGCCTGCAGGATCACCCCGGTGACGATCGGGATCGCGATGCCGCCGCAGCTGCCCGCGCAGTTCATCAGGCCGCCGACGAAACCGACGCGGCGCGCCGGCACCAGCAGCGAAGGCAGGCTCCAGTAGAGGCTGCCCCAAAGCAGGAAGAAGGCCGCGACGCAAAGGGCGGCGACCGCCTGCACCGCGTCGCCGATGTAGGCCAGGCCGAAGAGCGTGCCGAGCGTGACCAGGCCCGAGACCACGACCATGCCCTTGACGACCTTGCCGCGCGCGATGCCGCGGGTGACGAGCCCGTCGCACAGGAAGCCGCCGCTGAGCGAGCCGAGCATCGCGCTGAAGAAGATGAAGAAGGTGGAAGCGCCGATCCCCTTCAGGTTCAGGCCGCGCGATTGCGCCAGGTAGGTCGGCCCCCAGGTCAACAGACCGAAATAGATCATCGCCCAGGCGGCTCGCCCGATGCACATCGCCGCGACCGAGCGCTTGGGAAGGGCCGCGCGGTCGGCCGCCTCGCTGGCGAGCGCGGCGGCCGAGCCTGCGATCGATGGCGCCGCGGCAGCGCAGCCGCCGCGTATGTGCTGGAGCTCGGCGGCGTTGACGCCGGGGTGCTGCGCCGGGTCGTCACGCAGGTAGCGCCACGACAGCCACGAGGCCGCGATCGTCGTCAGCCCGGCGACCACGAACGCGGAGCGCCAGGAGCCGAACATCAGGATCAGCTGGGCGATGGCGAGGCCGCCGATCGCAGCGCCGAGCGGCGAACCCGCGTCCATCAGCACTGCGCCGCGCGCGCGCTCGTTGCCGGCGAGCCAGGACGCATTGAGCTTGCTGCCGGCCGGAAACAGCGGCGCCTCGGCGGCCCCGAGCCCGAGCCGCATCAGCAGGATCGAGAGCCCGCCGCTGGCCAGCCCCATCAGCGTCTGGAACCCGCCCCAGAGCAGGGTCGCGCCGGTGATCACGCGGCGCGAGCCGACCTTGTCGATTAACCACCCGCCTGGCAGCTGCAGCAGCGCGTACGACCAGAAGAAGCTGCTCAGGATCAGGCCCTGCATCGTCGGCGAGAGGGCCAGTTCCTTGGCGATCGTCGGCATCGCGATCGACAGCGAAATCCGGTCGACGAGGTTGATCAGCGTGATCAGGAAGACGACGCCGAAGATCTTCCAGCGCACGCTGCTGGCCGCGCCCGACACGGCGATCGTCGGCGACACCGCTCCGGCGGTCGGGTTGTTCTCGGTCATGGTCTCGTCTCCATCGGGTCAGCGGGCGTTCGGCTCAGGCGGGGCGATAGATCCGCACCGCGTTGTCGTGGAAGAGCCGGTGGCGATCGGCTGGCGACCTGTCCTGCACGCAGGCCTCGAAGCCGCGGTAGATCGTGTCGAAGCTCGCGCAGAGGCTGTCGACCGGAAAGTTGCTCGCGAACATGCAGCGATCGACTCCGAACAGCCCGATCAGGGCGCGCACGATCGGCAGGTTGTCGGCGACCGTCCAGGGCAGGCCCGCGCGGCCCAGGCCCGAGATCTTCACGGCCAGGTTCGGCATCTCGGCCAGCGCGGCCATCGCCCCGTGCCAGCCCGACAGACCGGCATCGCTGCGGTCGGCCGGCAGGCCGGCGTGGTTGACGATGATCTGCGTGGCCGGGAAGTCGCGGGCCAGCGCGATCGCGGCGTCCATGTGCCACCACGGTGTCTGCAGGTCGAAGTGCAGGCCGTTCGCCGCGAGTGCGGCGTAGCCCGCGCGCCAGCGCGGATCGTCCATGCTCCCTGCAGCACCGCGCGCAGCCTCGGCGGGCGAGGCCGCCGCCGCAGGCTTGTGACGGATGCTGCGCACCAGCGGGTAGCGAGCCTGTGCCGCGATCGACTCGGCGGCCTCAGGCGCATCGAGACGGGCGTGGGCGACCACGGCGTTCGGGAGGCCGTGCTCGGCCGCCACCGCGTGGATGTAGGCGGTCTCTCCGAGCGGATCGGCCGGATCCCATTCGGTCTCGACGTACACCGTCTTGACGACCCGGTACCGCGCGGCGGCGGCCAGGTACTCCGGCGGCAGATAGGGCCGCCGGATCGCGGAATAGTCGCCGTAGCGAAACGGGATCATCGGCTCCTCGCACAACCACGGGTGGTGGTTGCGCGCCGGATCCCAGAAGTGCTGATGCGCATCGACGATGGGCAGCGCCGGTCGCGGCTCGTCGATCTGCGCCAGTGTCGTCTCCACGGTGGGCGTCGGTGTTCGGCCCGCAGGCCGGCTACTCGATGATCTGGAACTGGTCCAGGAACTCGGTCTTCAGGGTGAGCCCGAGGCCGGGCTTGTCGTCGTCGAGTTGCAGGAAGCCGTTCTGTGCGACCGGTTCGCCGTCGAAGATGTAGTAGAAAAGCTCGTTGCCCACCTCGACGTCGAACATCGGGAAGTACTCGCTCATCGGCGAGGCGAGCGTGCTCATCGTCAGGTGGTAGTTGTGCATCTGGCCGGCATGCGGAACCACCGGCACCGAGTACGACTCGCACAGCGCGTTGATCTTGTGCGCCATCGTGATGCCACCGACCCGGTTGGTGTCGTACTGAACCACGCTGACTGCCTTGCGCTCGAGCAACTGTTTGAAGCCGTACAGGCTGAACTCGTGCTCGCCGCCCGAGATCGGAACGATGTTCATCGCGTTGAGTTCGGCGTAGCCGTCGATGTCATCGGCGATCACAGGCTCCTCGAGCCAGCGCGGCTGATACTTCGCGAGCTTGGGCAGCATGCGCCTGGCGTACTCCACGTTCCAGCCCATGTAGCACTCCAGCATCAGGTCGTTGTCGTAGCCGATGACCTCGCGGATCGCCTCGACCGCCTTGAGGTTTTCGCTCACGCCCTTGGTGCCGTGTGCCGGGCCGTAGCCGAAACGCGACTTGAACATCGTGAAGCCCTGATCGAGGTACTTCTGCGCTTCCTTCTGCATCTCGCCCAGATCGGTGCGGTAGAGCTTGCTGTAGTAGCAGGGGATCTTCTCCTTCGTGCGGCCACCGAGCAGCTTGAAGACAGGCTTACCCACGCTCTTGCCGAGCAGATCCCAGAGCGCGATGTCGACACCCGAGATCGCCGCCATGCCGATGCCCTTGCGGCCCCAGGCGTGGGTCGCGCGGTACATGCGCTGGTTCAGGTATCCGAAGTCCCAGGGATCCTGCCCGACCACCAGCGGCGTCAGGTACTGGTCGATGATCTGCTTGGCGATGCGCGGCGCGAGCGCGACGTTGCCGTAGCCGACCATGCCGTTGTCGGCCTCGATCTCGACAACGGTCCAGCCGTGGAAGCGAAAGCTGCTCATCGTCTCGGCGTTCGAGTACAGCAGGTCCATCGCGTTGGAGCAGAAGTTGCCCTGCGGTGGAACGGTCTTGCCCTTCCATTCGAAAACGCGGGCGCGTACGGATTTGATCTTCATCGGGGGGTTTTCCTTCGGTCGGGTCAGCGCGCGGCAACGCGGTGGTTGGCGCCCATGCGGCAGGCGATCAGGAAGGCCTGCCAGGTGGCGTCGACGCTGGCCACACCCTGGCCCGCGATGTCGTATGCCGTGCCGTGCGCAGGCGTGGTGATCGGAATCGGCAGACCGCCCTGGACCGTCACGCCGCGCGAGAAGCCCAGCAGCTTGATCGCGATCTGGCCCTGGTCGTGGTACATGGTCACGATGGCCTGGAATTCGCCGCGCTGCGCCTTCAGGAAGATCGTGTCGGCAGGAAACGGGCCGTGGAACGGCGTGTCGGTCGGCCAGGCCCTGGCCTGCAGCGCCCTGACCGCCGGCTCGATGATCTCGATCTCTTCCCGGCCGCAGGTACCGCCGTCGCCGGCGTGCGGGTTGAATGCCGCGATGGCGACCTTCGGCGCCCCGACGCCGCTCGTGCGCAGCGCCCGGTAGATCAGCTCTGCCGCCTGCTCGATGCGCTCGACACTCAGGTAGCTCGCCACCGTTTTGAGGGGCACGTGGGACGAGATTCGGGAGGTCCACAGATCGCCGAGCGTGTTGAACTCGCAAAAGTACCCCTCGACCCCGAGGTGCTGCGCGAAGTGGTGCAACTCGTCCTCGTGCTTCATGCCGCCGAGCTTCATCGCCTGTTTGTTGAGGGGCGCGAAGCAGATCGCGTCGACATGACCATCGCGGGTGGCGTCCATGCAGCGATCGAGCACCGTCAGCACCGATTGCCCGCCGGCCGCCTCGGCCCGGCCGCAGTGCACGGCCTCGGGTGCGATCGTGTCGATCGCCAGGAACGCCGGGCGGCCCGGGTCGCGATCGCGCACGGCGTCGAACGCGATCAACGGGGCGGTGGCCACCTGCGTGCCGGCGATGCGCTGCCCTTCCCGCCATAGCCAGGGGTCGCCGACCAGCACGATGTTCGCGTGCGCGACGGCCTGCGGCCTGGCCAGCAGGCGAGCGATGAGTTCGGGGCCGATGCCGGCGGGGTCGCCGAGCGTCAGTGCGACGACGGGCAGTGCGGGGCGGTCCGTCATGCTCACTCGATCCTGATCTGCTTCTTCACGATGAAATCGCCGAAGCGCTTGTATTCGGCGAGTTGGAACTCGACGAACTGCGCCTGCGTCATCGGCGTGACCTCGGCGCCGATCGCCGCGAGCCGCGCCTGCGTGGCGGGCACGGCCAGCACCTGATTGACCGCGTCGTGCACCCTGCGCTGTACCTCCTTCGGCGTGGACGCGGGCATGTAGATGCCGTACCACGCGCTCATCTCCATGCCCTTCAGCCCGGCCTCGGCGAAGGTCGGAACATTCGGCAACTGGGGGCTGCGTTTCGGTGACGCCACCGCCAGTGCCTTGACCCGCCCGCTCTTCACCTGGCCGATCACCGATGGCATGGTGTCGAAGCTCATCTGCACCTGCCCACCCATCAGGTCGACGAGGGCGGGGCCGCTGCCGCGATACGGCACGTGGGTCAACTTGACGCCGGTCAGATCCTGGAACATCTCGGCGGCGATGTGCTGCGTGCTGCCTGCACCGCTGGTCGCGTAGTTCAGGCTGCCGGGCTTCTGTTTCGCCAACGCGATCAGCGACTGCACGGAGCCGACCGGCAGGTCGTTGTTGACGACGAGCACGTTGGGCACCGAACCGACGAAGGCGACGGGCACCAGATCGCGGTTGGTGTCGTACGGCAGCTTGATCAGGTGCGGCGCGATCGCGTGCGCGGTGACCACGCCCATCAGCATGGTGTGCCCGTCGGTCGCCTTGGCGACGGCATCGGCGGCCAGGGTGTTCGACACGCCCGGCCGGTTCTCGACCACGATGGCCTGCCCGAGCAGGGTCGAAAGGCCGTCGCCGACCGCGCGCGCCATGGCGTCCGTGCCACCGCCTGCGGCCGAGCCGACCAGCATGCGGATGTTTCGATTCGGCCAGTCGGCGGCCGGCGCCGCGACATGGCCGACAAGGGCCAGTGCGAGCGCGGCTGCGCTCGGGAAAGTGAAGCGCTTCATCTGACTTGTCTCCATCGGATCTTGTTCGAGTCATCCCCATGGTAAGAACGAACACATACGTCGTAAACTGAATCTTCCTGATGATTCGATAGCCAGAGGTGATCAATTGACGAGTCATGTTCGCGCGCCGCAACGTGTCGGCACGCTCCCGCAACTGCTGAACCGGCTTCGAATGCGACAGGTCGCGCTGATGCTCGCGCTGCGCGACCACCGGACCCTGCGCGCCGCGGCCGCCGAACTCGGCATGAGCCAGCCGGCTGCCAGCAAGATGCTTCAGGAGCTGGAGACGGCGCTCGGTCAACCGCTGTTCGAGCGGGCCGGGCGAGGCCTCAGCCTCACCGAAGCGGGCCGCTGCGCGACCGAGCACTTCCACGGCATCCACGGCACGGTCGAGGCGCTCACACAGGAACTGCACGAGCTGCGCTCGGGCGGGGCCGGAACGCTGCGCGTGGGCAGCGTCATGGCCGCCTCGCCCGACTGCCTCACCGAGGCACTGATCAGGTTGAAAGCAGCCTGGCCGCTGTTGACGATCCGCGTCGAGATCGACACCAGCGACCGCCTGACCGAGCACCTGCGCGAAGGGTCGGTCGACATCGTCATCGGCAGGGTGCCCGACGTCACACGGCGAGACTTCATCGTCAGGCCGATCGCCGACGAAGCGCTCTCGATCGTGGCGGCGCCGGGCCACCCGCTGGCCGGGAAGCGCCGCCTCGCCTTTGCCGCGCTGCAGGCGTTTCCGTGGGTGTTCCAGCTGGCCGGCAGCCCGATGCGCGATGTCGTGGAACAGGAGTTCCGAGGGCACCACACGCCACTGCCCGGCGGCATGATCGAGACCTCGTCGATCCTGACGACGACCAACCTGCTGATGCGAACCACCATGATCGGCGTGGTGCCCGAGTCCGTGGCGCTGCGCTTCGAGGCGCACGGCCTGCTGCGCGTGCTCGACTACCGCATCGGCCACCGGCTGCCGTCGTACGGCAGCATCGTCAGACGCGACCGCCCGGTCAGTCGCTCCGCCGAGCGGCTGCTCGAACTTCTGCACGAACGACCGATGCCGCGCGGGAAGCCGGTACGACGGGCAGCCACGCGCGCCGCCTGAAACGCAGCGAACGAATCCGCGGGCAGGCGAATGGCGCGAGTCGACTAGGCTTCGTCACTTGCCGCCGCCGAAGTCCGACGTTCGGCGTGGCGCACCCGGCCACCCAGCGTCCACCGCGTCAGCGCGGCGCTGACGACCGCCACCACCGCGATCCCCGCGACCATCGGCCGCGCGGTGCCGTCGACGAACACGCCCATCACCGCGATCACGACCGCGCCGAGCACGAGCTGCAGCGTGCCCATCAATGCGGACGCGGCACCGGCGATCTCGCCGTGGTCGTCGAGCGCCATCACCGAGGTGGTCGGCACGACCAGGCCGAGGAAGCCGAAACCGATCAGCAGCACGACGATCATCGGCACGAGACCGTCGATGCCGGCGAAGTTCAGCGCCGCGAGCACGAGCATCGAGAGTGCGAAGCCGAGCACCGCGACCGAAACGATGCGCGGCAGGCCGTGCTTCTCGGCGAGCTTGCCGGCGAACTGCGAGGCGCCGATGAACGAGGCGGCGTTGACCGAGAACGCGAGGCTGTACTGGCGCGGCGTCAGGCCGTAATGCTCGATCAGCACGAACGACGAGTTCGCGAGGTAGATGAAGAATGCCGCGATGCCGAACGCGCCGATCGCGGTCAGCCCGATGAAGCGCGCATCGCGCAGCAGCAGCGCGAATGCGCGCAAGGTGCTCGCGACATCGCTGCGCGCCCGATCCGCCGCCGGCCGTGTCTCCTCCAACGCGCCTGCGACCAGCACGAGCCCGACGACGCCGATCGCGCTCACCACCCAGAAGATCGCGCGCCAGCCGGCCGCATCGATGATCAGGCTGCCGATCAGCGGCGCGAGGATCGGCGAGACGCTGAACACCAGCATCAGCATCGCCAACAATTTGGTCGCCTCGGCACCGGTGTGCAGGTCGCGCACGATCGCACGCGGCACGACGATGGGCGCGCCGCCGCCCAGGCCCTGCACGAAGCGGAAGCCGATGAGCCAGACTATGTCGGGCGCGAGCGCGCAGCCGACGCTGCCGATCACGAACAGCGCGATGCCCACGTACAGCGGCGGCTTGCGGCCGAAGATGTCGGAGGCCGGGCCGTAGACGATCTGGCTGATCGCGAACGAGACGAAGAAGGCCATCAGGCTCGCCTGCACCGCGTGCGTGTCGGTGTGCAGCGCCGCGCCGATCGCGGGCAGCGCGGGCAGGTACATGTCGATCGCGAACGGGCCGATGGCCGAGAGCAGGCCCAGCACCAGGGCCATGCGCAGGAAGGGTCGGGTCATCGGCTCGGATTGTCGGGGAAGCTCGCGCCGCCCTTCACCTTCACATCAGGTTCGACAGCAGCACGACCAGCGCAAGGCCGACGAGCGAGATCAGCGTCTCCATCGTCGACCAGGTCTTGATCGTCTCGCCGACACTCAGGCCGAAGTACTCTTTGACGAGCCAGAAGCCGGCGTCGTTGACGTGCGAGAAGATCAGCGAGCCGGCACCGACCGCGAGCACCGAGAGCGCGAGGTGGTTCGGCGAGAGGCCGGTCGCGAGCGGCGCGATGATGCCTGCGGCGGTCACGGTGGCGACCGTCGCCGAGCCGGTCGCGAGGCGAATGAGTGCCGCGACGATCCAGCCGAGCAGGATCGGCGACAGGCCGGTGGCCAGCGCGATCTTCGCGATCGCCACGCCGGTGCCGCCGTCGACCAGCGCCTGCTTGAAGCCGCCACCCGCGCCGACGATCAGCATCACGCCGACGATCGGCAGAAGGCTAGCGCCGATCTTCTTCGACAGCGTGGCCGCCGAGAAGCCGACCGCGGTGCCGAAGGTGACCATGCCCAGCAGCACCGCGAACAGCACGGCGAAGACCGGGTCGCCGATGAAGTCGAACAGCGTGCGCAGCGGCATGCCCTTGGGCAGCCAGATGTCGGCCGCGGCCTTCGCGAGCATCAATGCGAGCGGCGAGAGCAGCGTGACGAGCGTGATCGCGAACGAAGGGCTGCGGGATGCGTCGCGAGCCGGCTCCCGCGCCGCGCCGTCGTCCGCTGCACCCGCGTCGCGTGTGATGGCAAGCCCGGCGCCTGCCGCGCCGATCGGCACCCAGCGCGCCGCCAGCATCCCGAACAACGGCCCGGCGACGATCACGGTGGGCACCGCGATCAGCAGGCCGAGCGCGAGCGTGAGGCCGACATCGGCATGCAGGATCGCGATCGCCGCGAGCGGCCCCGGGTGCGGCGGGATGAAGCCGTGCAGCACCGACAGGCCCGCCAGCGCCGGGATGCCCAGCCGCATCGCCGGGCCCTTGGCGCGGTGCACCGCGAGCATCACGACCGGGATCAGCAGCACGAGGCCGATCTCGAAGAACATCGGGATGCCGATGATCGCGGCGATCAGCGCCATCTTCCAGGGCAGCGTGGCTTCGCGGCCGCGCAGCAGCGTGTCGACGACCTTGTCGGCCCCGCCCGAATCGGCGAGCAGCTTGCCCAGCATCGCGCCGAGCGCGATCAGCACGCCGACGTAGCCGAGCACGCCGCCCACGCCGGTCTCGTAAGAGGCCGTGACCTTGTCGAGCGGGATGCCCGAGCCGATGCCGACGAACAGCGCGCCGATCGTCAGCGCGATGAACGCGTGCAGCTTCAGCCACACGATCAGCAGCACGATGATCGCGATGCCGAGCGCGGCGACGATCAGCACCCGGGTGTCGTGCGCGCCGAACGGTTCGCGCATGGCGTCGGCGGCGAAAGCCGTGTTGGCGAGGGTGGCCGCCGCGGTGGCGAGCAGCGATTTGATGGCGAGGTTCATTCGGTCGCTCCGGGTCATTCGGACAGTCGCAAGGCATCGACGATGTGCTCGGCGATGGCACGCGGCGCCGGCCCGACATCGACGCGCAGGTGCGGCTCGTCGGCCGTGGGCTCCTGCAGGTCGGCGAACTGGCTGTCGAGCAGCGTGCTGGGCATGAAATGGCCGTGGCGTGCGGCCAGCCGCGCCGCGATGGTCTGGTGCGAGCCGGCGAGGTAGACGAAGACCACGCCGCGGTGACCTTTGGCGATCGCCTCGCGGTACGCCCGCTTCAGCGCCGAGCAGGTGACGATGCCGTTCTCGCCCGCGGCCAGCCGCTCGCCGACCCATGCGCTGACCTTCTCGAGCCAGGGCGCGCGGTCGGCGTCGGTCAGCGGGTGGCCGGCGGCCATCTTCGCGACATTGGCAGGCGGGTGCAGCGCGTCGCCCTCCTCGAAGGGCCAGTGAAGGCTACCGGCGAGCAGGGCGGCAACCGTTGTCTTGCCGCAGCCCGAAACGCCCATCAGCACCAGCACCACCGGTCTGGCGAGCGGCAAGGCCACGGTCGGCGCGGCATCGAGCGATGTTTCGTTGGGCATGGATCGTCGGCTCCTCGATGCATGAACGTCTACCATCGCGCCACCTTAGCAAAAGAGGCCGTTCCATGTTCGACTGGCTCAAACGGCTCGACCGGCACCTGCCGGTGCGCTATTCGGTGTGGCTGCTGTGCGCGCTCGGGGCGGTCGTCTGCGCGATCACCTGGGCCATGTACGGCATGGGCGGGTGGCTCGCGCTGGTGTTCGTGTTCGGTGTCGGCCTGGGCTTTCGCGACACCCACCAGACGCTGCATTCGGTGCTGCGCAACTACCCGGTGATCGGGCACCTGCGCTTCTTGCTCGAGTTCATCCGGCCGGAGATGCGCCAGTACTTCATCGAGGGCGACAACGAGGCCGCGCCGTTCTCGCGCCAGCAGCGCTCGCTCGTGTACCAGCGCGCCAAGGGCGACCCCGACAAGCGCCCCTTCGGCACGCAGATGGACGTGGGCGCGGTCGGCTACGAGTGGATCAACCACTCGATGCTGCCGACCGAACTGCCCACGCACGACTTCCGCGTGACGATCGGCGCGGGCCGCGCGCAACCCTACAGCGCGAGCATCTTCAACATCTCGGCGATGAGCTTCGGCGCACTCAGCGCGAACGCGATCCTGGCGCTGAATGCCGGCGCGAAACGCGGCAACTTCGCGCACGACACCGGCGAGGGTTCGATCAGCCGCTACCACCGGGAGATGGGCGGCGACCTGATCTGGGAGATCGGCTCGGGCTACTTCGGCTGCCGAAACGACGACGGCTCGTTCAGCGAACAACGCTTCGTCGAGAACGCGCTGCAGCCGCAGGTGAAGATGATCGAGCTGAAGCTCTCGCAAGGCGCGAAGCCGGGCCACGGCGGCGTGTTGCCGGGCCCAAAGGTCACGCCCGAGATCGCGGCGGCGCGCGGCGTGCCGGCGTGGATCGATTGCGTCTCGCCGGCCAGCCACGCGGCATTCAAGACACCGATCGAGATGATGCATTTCATCGAGAAGCTGCGAAACCTTTCGGGCGGCAAGCCGACCGGCTTCAAGCTGTGCATCGGCCACCCGTGGGAGTGGTTCGCGATCGCGAAGGCGATGGTCGAGACCGGGATCGTGCCCGACTTCATCGTCGTCGACGGCGCCGAGGGCGGCACCGGCGCAGCACCGCTGGAGTTCACCGACCACGTCGGCGCGCCGCTGCAGGAAGGGCTGCTGCTGGTGCACAACACGCTCGTCGGCCTGAACCTGCGACCGAAGATCAAGCTCGGATGCGCCGGCAAGGTCGTCAGCGCCTTCGACATCGCCCGCATGCTCGCGCTCGGTGCCGACTGGTGCAACTCGGCGCGGGGCTTCATGTTCGCGCTCGGCTGCATCCAGGCGCAGAGCTGCCACACCGGCAACTGCCCGAGCGGCGTGGCCACGCAAGACGACCAGCGCGCGCGGGCGCTGGTCGTGCCGACCAAGGCCGAGCGCGTCTACCACTTTCACCAGAACACGTTGATGGCCCTGAAGGAGCTGGTGCAGGCCGCCGGCCTCAGCGACCCCGCCGGCATCACCGCGGCCCACATCGTGCGGCGCAGTGCGGAGCAGAGCGTGAAATTGCTGGCCACGCTGCTGCCGTTCGTGAAACCGGGCGAGTTGCTGCGCGGCGAGATGTCGCAGCAGGTGTTCAGGCTCTACTGGCCGATGGCGCAGGCTTCGAGCTTTTCAGTCTCGCAGCCGGTGGCCGAGGTGTCGCAGGCGGACTGAGCCGCCTCCGCGCTCAGCTCGTCGGCGGCAAAGTGTCGACGAAGCTCGCCCGCGCGTTCAACTTGTCGGCCAGCTTCGCGAGGTTGGCATGCTGCTCGCGCCACGCGATCTGCGGGAAGCGAAAGTCGAGGTAGCCGAGCGCGCAACCCACCGCGATGTCGGCCAGCGACAGGTGGATGCCGGTGCACCAGGGCTTGTCGGCCAGGCCGGTGCTGATCGAGTCGAGCGAGACGGCCACCTTGTGCAACTGCCGGTCGACCCACGCCTGGCTGCGCTGCTCGGCGCTGCGGCCGGGCCAGGTCTGCTCCAGGCGCGCGAGGATCGCGGCATCGAGGATGCCGTCGGCCAGCGCTTCCCAGGTGCGCACTTCGATGCGCTCGCGGCTGCTCTCGGGGATCAGCCGGCTCACCGGCGAGCGCGTGTCGAGGTACTCGACGATCACGCGCGAATCGAACACCGCCTCGCCGCCGCCGAGCACCAGGCACGGCACCTTGCCGAGCGGGTTGGATTTCAGGATCTTGTCGTTGCCCCACACGTCTTCGAGTTCGTGCTGGTAGTCGAGCTTCTTCTCGGCCATCACGATGCGCACTTTGCGCACGTAGGGGCTGGTGAGTGAACCGATGAGTTTCATTGCGTCTGGCCGTCCCTGATGCCGCGTTTGTGCTGTCGTTCGTGCTGTCGTTGTGAGGCGGCCCGATTTTAGCGGCGCGACGTGTGCGGGCACTGTCAGCGGCGTAGCGTCCAGTCCACACTCGTCGGGCGATCGGGCAGGTTCAGCGTGGCCACAGCGCTCGGCGCGTGGGCGACCACGCGGCCACGGCGCACCACCATGAGGCGATTTGCCCGCAAACGGATCGCCTCCACCGGGTCTCTGGCCTGCAGCAGCACGAAATCGGCGTGTCGGCCGATACCGATGCCGTAGTCGACCAGGCCCAT
>Ga0209583_10000234_pt1 | contig 18138 bp, 11 predicted proteins | sample Str014_FD_187201 | JGI IMG/M metagenome (GOLD analysis project Ga0209583, IMG submission 187201) | Freshwater sediment microbial communities in response to fracking from Pennsylvania, USA - Straight Creek_MetaG_SC_2014 (SPAdes) (version 2) | ecosystem: Environmental > Aquatic > Freshwater >... | reverse complement strand
GTGGCGGTGTGGCGCCACCCGCCAACTGCGTGGCGCAGATCAGCGCGTTCGACAACACCGCCGGCTACGGCCCTTACGGCCCGGGCGTCGCCGACATCAGGACGCGCTTCACGGTCAGGAACTGCAGCTCGGTGGCCGTGAGCTGGCAAGCGCGCTTGACCTACCACGGCCCGTTCTGGGGCGGCACGGTGTTCGACTTCCCGATGACCTGCCCGTTGTCGATCGCACCGAACTCGAGCGCCACCTGCCAGGTCACCGAGCGCTACCTGCTCATCCTGCAGACCTACGATGTCACGCTCGACGTGCTGGACGCCAACGGCAAAGTGATCGCGACCACCTCGGCGACGGTGGCGACCCCGCTCGTGCCCAACCCCAACGCGACCTGAGTTCGCATCGGTCCCGATCTCGGCCTTCGGTGCCTAACGCGGCTGGTGCCAGCCGCCGCCAAGTGCCTGGATCAACGCGATCGCCGCGGCCTGCCGGCTCGCCGCGAGTTGCGCGAGCGTGCGACGCGCGCTCAGCGCCGAGGCCTGCGCGGTGACGACATCTGTGTAGCTCACCTGGCCGGCCTGGTAGCGGTTCAACAGTTGTTGCTCCGTCAGGTCGGCCGCCTCGCTCGCCGCCCGGCGCAGGCCGGCCTGCTCGGCCAATGCACGCGTCGCCGAGAGCTGGTCTTCGACGGCCTGGAACGCGGTCAGCACCGTCTGCCGGTAACGCGCGACCGAGGCATCGCGCGCCGCCTCGGCCCCCGCGACGCGCGCCCGCGTGGCGCCGGCATCGAACACGGTCTGCGCGACCGAGACACCGAGCGACCACAGCGCGGTCGACGCGTTGAACAAGTCGCCGACCCGGCTCGCCGCGTTGCCGTACGACGCGGAGAGGCCGATGCTCGGGAAGTAGGCCGAGCGCTGCACGCCGATGTTCGCGTTCGCGGCCGCGACCGCGCGTTCGGCGGAGGCGATGTCGGGCCGGCGTTGCAACAGCTCCGAGGGCACGACCAGCGGCACCGCCGGCACCGCCATGTTCCAGTTCGCCGGCGCGAGCGCGAACTCGGCGGGTGCCTTGCCGATCAGCACCGCGATCGCGTGTTCGAGTTGCGCGCGGGTGTTCGTGAGCGACGACAGATCGGCGCGCGCGTTGGCGAGCTGTGTCTGCGCCTGAAGCACGTCGGTGCGCGGCGCGATGCCGGCGTTGTAGCGGTTCTGCGTGATCGTCAGCGCGCGGTCGTAGGCCTCGACGGTGCTGCGCAGCAGGCCGAGCTCGAGGTCGGCATCGCGCAACGAGAAGTAGTTGGTCGCGAGCTCGCCCTGTGCCGACAGTCGCGCCGCGGCCAGGTCGGCATCGCTCGCCTGCGCGCTCGCCTGCGCGCTCTCGACGCCGCGGCGCAAGCCGCCCCACACGTCGGCCTCCCAGCTCGCGCCGAGGCTGGCCGACAAGCTGTTGCCGGTCGTGACCGCACCGTTGCCGCCGCTGCGCCGCGCGCTGCCGTCGGCGGTGATCGACGGGAACAGCGTGGCGCGCTGCTGCGCGACCAGCGCGCGCGCCTGCGCATACGCGGCGACCGCCGCGGCGACGTTCTGGTTCGAGACCTCGACCTGCGAGACGAGCGCGTTCAGTTGCGCATCGCCGAACAGCTCCCACCACGGCCCGCGGTCCAGCGTGTCGGCCGGGGCCGCGGGGAACCACCCGGCCTCGCCTTGCGGTGCCTCCTTGAACGCGGCGGGCGCGGCCGCGCTCGGCCGCTGGTAATCGGGGCCGACGGCGCAGGCCGAGAGCAGCACGGCGCCGGTCAGCGCGAAAATTTTGGCGTTCATGTGGCGCTCACGGGTGGCAGGGTCGGGTCGATGCCGCGGCTCAGGTGTCGCTCGTCCTTGTCGCGCCGGCGCAGTTTGTCGAGCAGCATGTAGACAACCGGCGTGGTCAGCAGCGTCAGCAGCTGGCTCGCGATCAGGCCGCCGATGATCGCCACGCCGAGCGGTTGGCGCAGTTCGGACCCTTCGCCGAAACCGATCGCCAGCGGCAGCGCGCCCAGCGCGGCGGCGAGTGTCGTCATCAGGATCGGGCGGAAGCGCAGCAGGCAGGCTTCTCTGACGGCTTCGAGCGACGACAGGCCGCGCGCCCGCTCGGCCTCGAGGGCGAAGTCGATGATCAGGATCGCGTTCTTCTTGACGATGCCGATCAGCAGGAAGATCGCGATCAACGCGATGATCGACAACTCCATGCGAAACATCAGCAGCGCGAGCACCGCGCCGACACCGGCCGAAGGCAGGGTCGAGAGCACCGTGACCGGGTGGATCAGGCTCTCGTACAGGATGCCCAGCACGATGTAGATCACGACGATCGCGGCGATGATCAGCAGCGTCTGCTGACCCGCCGACTCGGTGGCGCTGGCGGCGGTGCCGGCGAACGCGCCGCGCACGTTGGTCGGCATGCCGATGTTGGCTTCGGCGGTGGCGATTGCAGTGCGGGCGTCGGCCAGTGTCATGCCCTCGGCGAGGTTGAACGAGACCGTGGTCGCGAGTTCGCCGTCCTGGTGGTTCACCGAGGTCGCGACCGACTCCTCGACGAACTTCGCGACCGCCGACAGCGGCACCAGGCTGGTCGGGTTGTTCGCGAGCACGTTGCCGGTCGAGGCGCTCTTCAAGCCGGGATTGGCCGACACCGCCGCGGCGGCGGCTCCGGTGGTGGTGGTCGATTTGCTCGCCGTGCCGCTGCTCTTCGCAGTGCTCGTCGCACTCGTCGCACTCGTCGTGCTCGTCGTGCTTTCGGTCGCGACCGCCTGCCCGCCGCTGCTGACGGCGTGCGTCGCCGGCACGTAGATGTCGGCGAGCGAGTTCGGGCTCAGCGTGTAGGGCTGCGCCCACTCCATCACGACGTGGTACTGGTTCAGCTCGGTGTAGATCGTCGCGACCTGGCGCTGGCCGAACGCGTCGTACAGCGCCGCGTCGACCGCGCTCGAGCTGATGCCCAGGCGGCTCGCGCTGTTGCGGTCGACCTTGACGTTGGTCTGCACGCCGTTCTCCTGCTGGTCGGAGTCGACATCGGTGAGCGCGTCGGAGAGCTTCATCTCGTCGGTGAGCTTGACCGCCCATTTCTTCAGGTCGGCGAGGTTGTCGCTCTTGAGCGTGTACTGGTAGGTCGAGTTGCTCGACCGGCCGCCGGATCGAACGTCTTGCACCGTGCCCAGGAAGACGCTCAGGCCGGTCACGCGCGCGAGCTGCGGGCGCAGCCGCGCGATCACCGCGTTGCCGCTCTCGTTGCGGCCCTTGCCGAGCTTCTTGAGGTTCACGAACATGAAGCCGCCACCGGCGCGGCCGCCGCCGGTGAAGCCGACGACCGTGTCGACCGCCGGATCGTTGCGCACGATGTCGACGACCTCGCGCAACTTGCGGCCCATCTCCTTGGTCGAGATGCTCTGGTCGGCGCGCATGCCGCCGTTGAGCTGCCCGCTGTCCTGCTGCGGAAAGAAGCCCTTCGGCGCCTTCGCGAACAGGTACACGTTCAGGCCGACGACGGCGAGCAGGATCAGCATCACCAGGCCCTTGCTCGCGAGCGCCCAGTCGAGGCTGTGCTCGTAGCGGCGCAGCACCCACTGGTAGCCGCGCTCGGCCCCACGCCCGATGCGGCCCGGCGGCTTCTCGCTCTCGCCGCCCGGTTTCAGAAGCCACGCGCACATCATCGGCGTGGTGGTCAGCGAGATCACGAGCGAGATCAGCACCGCGGCCGAGAGCGTCACCGCGAACTCGCGGAACAGCCGCCCGGTCTGCCCGCCCATGAACAGCAGCGGGATGAACACCGCGACCAGCGAGATGCTGATCGACAGCACCGTGAAGCCGACTTCCTTCGCACCGAGCAGCGCGGCGCGCATGCGCGTCATGCCGGCCTCGATGTGGCGGCTGGTGTTCTCGAGCACGACGATCGCGTCGTCGACGACGAAGCCGGTCGCGACCGTCAGCGCCATCAGCGACAGGTTGTTCAGCGAAAAGCCGAGCAGGTACATCACGCCGAACGTGCCGAGCAACGCGACCACGGTCGCGACCGCCGGCACGATGGTCGCGCGCACGCTGCGCAGGAACACGCTGACGACGAGCACGACCAGGATCACCGAGATGATCAGCGTGATCTCGACCTCGTGCAGCGAGGCGCGGATGGACGAGGTGGCGTCGGAGGCGACGTTCAAGGTCACGTCGGCCGGCAGCTGCGCCTGCAGCTCGGGCAGCAGCGCGCGCACGCCGTCGACCGTGGCGATCACGTTCGCCGCGGGCTGGCGAGTGATCAGCACGACGATCGCCGGCTCGCCGTTGAACAGGCCGAGCGTTTGCGTGTTCTCGACGCCGTCGACGACCTCGGCCACGTTGTCGAGCCGCACGGCGGCGCCGTTGCGCCACGCCACGACCATCGGCGCGTAGTCGCTCGCCTTCAGCGCCGGCGTCTGCGTGTAGATCTGCAGCTTGCGGCCCTGCCCTTGCACGATGCCCTTGGGCCGGTTCGCGTTCGCGGCCTGGACCGCGGCGCGCACGTCTTCGGTCGAGATGCCGTACTTGTTCAGCGCGAACGGCAGCAGCTCGATGCGCACCGCGGGCAGCGAGCCGCCGCCGATCTCGACATCGCCGACGCCATCGACCTGCGACAGGCGCTGGCTCACGATGTTCGAAACCGCGTCGTAGATCTGGCCGGGTGTCTTGGTCTTCGACGTGAGCGCGAGGATGATGACCGGCGCCGCGGCCGGGTTCGCCTTGCGATAGGTCGGATTGCTGCGCAGCGTGGAAGGCAGATCGACCCGGCTCGCGTTGATCGCGGCCTGCACCTCGCGCGCGGCGCCGTCGATGTTGCGGCTGAGGTCGAACTGCAGCGTCACGCGCGAGCTGCCGACGCCGCTCTGCGAGGTCATCTCGTTGACGCCGGCGATCGTGCCGAGGTGGCGTTCGAGCGGCGTGGCGACGCTCGTCGCCATCGTGTCGGGGCTGGCGCCGGGGATGTTCGCGCTGACCGAGATCACCGGGTAGTCGACCTGCGGCAGCGGCGAGACCGGCAGCACGAAGAAGCCGGCGATGCCTGCCAGGGCGACGCCGACGGTCAGCAGGACAGTGCCGATGGGGCGCCTCACGAACGGGGCAGAGAGATTCAAACGAACCCCCGGGCGGCATGCAGTAACGCGCCGCTCACCGAACCGTCTCCGCAACGGCGTCGTCGTCTGCAGACCGCGGCCCGCGCATCCTTTGCCCCAATCGATCGAACGCGAGATAGATCACCGGCGTCGTGAACAAGGTCAGCAACTGACTCACGATCAACCCACCGAAGATCGCAAGACCCAACGGCCGCCGCAACTCCGCCCCATCACCAAACGACAGCATCAACGGCACCGCTGCGAACAACGCCGCCAGCGTCGTCATCAGGATCGGCCGGAAGCGCAGCAACGCCGCCTGATGAATCGCATCGCGTGCGCTCATGCCCTGATCGCGCTCGGCGTCGATCGCGAAGTCGATCATCATGATCGCGTTCTTCTTGACGATGCCGATCAGCAGGATGATGCCGATGATGCCGATCACGCCGAGGTCGTTGCCGGTGACGATCAGCGCGAGCAACGCACCGACGCCGGCCGAGGGCAGCGTCGAGAGAATCGTCAGCGGATGCACGTAGCTTTCGTACAGCACGCCGAGCACGATGTAGACGCAGATCACCGCGGCGAGGATCAGCCAGAGCTGGTTGCTCAGCGACTTCTCGTACGCGCCCGAGGCGCCGAGGAAGGTCATCGTCACGCTGCTGGGCAGGCCGATGTCTTTCGCTGCCTGGCGGATCGAATCGACGGCGTTGCCGAGCGAGACGCCCTGGGCGGTGTCGAAGTTCAGCGTGCTCGCCGGGTATTGCGCCACGTGCGTGATCTGCAGCGGCGCCTGCTGCTCGACGATGCTCGCGATCGCCGAGAGCGGTGTCGCGGTGCCGCCACCGGTGATCAGGTTCAGGTTGCCGAGCCGCTCTGTCGAAGATTGCGCGTTCGTCAGCGCCCCGGGCCGCGCCTCCAAGATCACGCGGTACTGGTTGGTCTCGGTGAAGATGGTCGAGACGATGCGCTGGCCGAACGCGCTGTAGAGCGCATCGTCGACCGAGCTCGCGGTAATCGACAGGCGCGAGGCGGTGTCGCGGTTCACGTTGATGTAGGCCGCCAGGCCTTGCGCGCCGGCATCGCTGCTGACGTTGCGCACCTGCTTGACGGTTTGCAGCTGCGCGATCAGCTTGTTCATCCACAGCGTGATCGTCGCGCTGTCGACGCCTTCGAGCGACATGCGGAACTCGGTCGGGCCGGTCTCGGCGTCGATCGTCAGGTCTTGCGTGGGCTGCAGGTAGAGGGTGACGCCGGCCACCACGTGCGCGCGATCGCGCAGCCGCGTGATCACGTCCTGCTGGTTGCCGTGGCTCTTCTTCAAGTTGATCAGCAGGCTGCCGGTGTGCAGCATCGTGTTGTTGGCGGCGTCGACACCGACGAACGAGCTCAGGCTCTCGACCGCCGGGTCTTGCAGGATCGCGCGGGCGGTGTCCTGCTGCAGCTGCGCCATGCGGTCGTACGAGACGTCTTGTGCGGCCTGGATGCGGCCCTGCAGCTGGCCCGTGTCCTGCGTCGGGAACAGACCCTTCGGGATCGTCAGGTAGAGCACGACGGTGAGCGCCAGCGTCAGCAGCGCGACGACCAGCGTGATCGCCTGGTGCGCGATCACCCAATGCAGACCGCGGTCGTAGCGGGTCATCACGCCGTCGAAGAAGGCCTGCGCGCGCGCCGATACGCCGGTCTTGGGCTGGTCGTCCTTCTTGTGCGGCTTGAGCCAACGCGCCGACATCATCGGCACCAGGGTCAACGAGACCACCGCCGAGATCAGGATCGTGATCGCCAGCGTGACCGCGAACTCGCGGAACAGGCGGCCGACCACATCGCCCATGAACAGCAGCGGGATCAGCACCGCGATCAGCGAGACCGTCAGCGAGATGATCGTGAAGCCGATCTGGGTCGCGCCCTTGATCGCCGCGGCGAAGGGCTTCTGGCCCTCCTCGATGTAGCGCGCGATGTTCTCGATCATCACGATCGCGTCGTCGACGACGAAGCCGGTGGCGATCGTCAGCGACATCAGGCTCAGGTTGTTCAGGCTGTAGCCGAGCAGGTACATCAGCCCGAAACTGCCGACCAGCGAGATCGGCACCGCGATGCTCGCGATCACGGTCGCGCGCAGCGAGCCGAGGAACGCGAAGATCACCAGCACGACCAGCACGACCGCCAGCACCAGCTCCATCTCGACGTGCTGGACCGAGGCGCGGATGCCGGCGGTGCGGTCCGAGAGAACATCGATCTTCAACGCGGCCGGCAGGCCGGCCTGCAGTTCGGGCAAACGCGCCTTGATCGCATCGACGGTGGCGATCACGTTCGCGCCAGGTTGGCGCTGCACGTTGAGGATGATCGCGGGGTGCAGGCAGTTCGCCGCGGGCTGCGACGCGGCCCCGCCGTTCTCGCAGCCGAACCCGGCCCAGGCGCCGAGCTGCGTATTCTCGGCGCTGTCGACGACACGGGCCACGTCGATCATGCGGATCGGCGCGCCGTTCTTGTACGAGACGATCAGGTTCTTGTAGTCGTCGACCGTCACGAGCTGGTCGTTCGAGTTGATCGTGTAGGCGCGCTTGGGGCCGTCGAAGCTGCCCTTCGCCCCGTTCGAGTTCGACGAGGTGATCGCGGTGCGCAAGGTGTCCAGACCGATGCCGTTCGCGGCGAGCGCCTGCGTGTCGGCCTGGATGCGAACCGCAGGGCGTTGCCCGCCACTGAGCGAGACCAGGCCGACGCCGCCGACCTGGCTGATCTTCTGCGCGAGCCGTGTGTTGACGAGGTTCTGCACCTCGGTGAGCGGCAGCGAATCCGACGTGATCGCGAGCGTGAGCACCGGCGCGTCGGCCGGGTTCACCTTGGCGTAGACGGGCGGCGCGGGCAGGTCGGCCGGCAGCAGCGAGCCGCCGGCGTTGATCGCGGCCTGCACCTCCTGCTCGGCCACGTCGAGCGTCTGCCCGAGCGTGAACTGCAGCGTGATGATCGATACGCCGGCCGCGCTGGTCGAGGCCATCCGGTCCAGGCCCGCCATCTGGCCGAACTGGCGCTCGAGCGGCGCGGTCACGGTGTTGCTCATCACCTCGGGGCTGCCGCCGGGGTAGAGCGTCTGCACCTGGATCGTCGGGTAGTCGACCTGCGGCAGCGCCGACAGCGGCAGGAACTTGAAGCCGACCAGGCCGGCGAGCACGATCGCCAGCATCAGCAGCGAGGTCGCCACCGGGCGTTCGATGAACGGGCGTGACGGGCTCATGCCGCGCGGGCTCCGAAGAAGTCAGGTGTCATTGCGCAGCGCCGCTGGCGCCACCACCTTCGCGACGCCGGTTCGCCATCTGCTGCCAGCGCGCGATCGCCGCCGCGTCGCCGCGGCCGAGCGCTTCGAGGAATTGCTTTCGGCGTGCCAGTTGCTCGGGGTCGTCCTTGACGGCATCGAGCATGCGCTGGCGCTGCTCGGCTGTAGGTAAAGGCACGGCCGCGGTCGACGCCGCCGGCGTGGCCCCCGCCGAGGCCGGCATCGCCGTGGGCACACCGCTCGCGGCCATGCTGCGCTCGCCGCGCGGCCCGCTCGCGCCGTATGCGCCACGCGCACCTCTCGCACCCGAAGCGCCACCGGAGGCCGCGCCCGCCGGCCGATCGACCGAGGTCTGCACGCGTGCGCCGTCTTTCAACCGATCGCCGCCTTCGGTCACGACCTGCTCGCCGGCGGCGAGGCCGGTCGTGATCGCCACGACATCGACCGTGGCCTCGCCTCGGGTCACGTTGCGCAGCTCGACCGTGTTGCCTTCTTTGAGCACGTAGACGAAGTCACCGCTCGGGCCATGCCGCAGCGCGGTCACGGGCACGACGACCGCGGCGCTGATGGTGCGCAGCAGCAACCGCACGTTGACGAACTGGCTCGGGAAGAGGGCACCTTCGGCGTTGGTGTAGCGCGCCTTGGCCTTCACGGTGCCGGTGGTCGTGTCGACGGCGTTGTCCAGCGTCATGAACTGGCCGGCGTCGAGCCGCTTGGTTCGCGTGCGGTCCCAGGCGGTGACCGGCAGCTTCGCGCCTTCGGCCAGCCGCGCCTGGATCTCGGGGATTCGGTCCTGCGGGATCGAGAACGCCACATCGATCGGCGTCAGTTGCGTGATCACCGCGACGCCGGTGGTGCTGCCGGTCGAGACGTAGTTGCCCGCGTCGACCGGCCGCAGCCCCACGCGCCCGCTGATCGGCGCGACGATGCGCGCGTAGGCGAGGTTCAGCTTCGCGGTGTTCTCGGCCGAGCGATCGATCGCGACCGTGCCTTCGAGCTGCTTGACGAGCGCGGCCTGCGTATCCACATCCTGCCGCGCGATCGAATCCTGCGTCAGCAGCGTCTGGTAGCGCTTGAGCGTGACGCGCGCGGCTTCGAGTTGCGCATCGTCGCGCACGCGCGCACCCACCGCTTGGGCCAGCGCGATCTGGAACGGCTGCGGGTCGATGGTGGCGAGCACGTCGCCGCGTCTGACCATCTGCCCTTCCTTGAACAGCACCTGCGTGAGCACGCCCGAGACCTGCGCCTGCACCGTGACGTTGGCGAGCGGCGTGACCGTGCCGAGCGCATCGATGGTCACCGGGATGTCGGCCTGCTTCGCGGTCGCAAGGCCCACCGTGCTGGCACCGGCGCCGCCGCGGCCACCGCGCGCACCCCCGCCCGGCCCGCCGGGGCCACCCGGGCCGCCGAAACCGCCGGACGGCACGGCCGCGGGCCGGTGCGTGAGGTACCAGGCCAGACCGCCCAGCGCAGCGAGCAGCAGGATGGCGATCAGGCTGCCGAGCCAGCGCCGGCGCTTCAGCACCGCGGCATTTGCCAGGGGGGGAGGGTCAGCGGGCACGGCAGGCGAATTGGGTCGGGGCTGATCCATTGGGTTTCTCGGGACTCGGGTTGTCGGCGGGCGCCGGCGCGCTCCGATTGTTCCAGCTTTGCGGGGGCCGGCGCTGCTTCGGCAAGGGCGCCTGACGCTGCCAGGACAAGGGCGACCGCCATGTTGACGCATGCCGCAGGCGGCCACCGTTCTTTACTGGAATTGGTCAGGCCACTTGACCATATACTTCACTGCGTCCCGCTCCCTTGACTCCATTCCGGCCGATTCGTTCACCGGCTTTCGATCTACAGCCATGCCGATCCAGGCCATCGAGCCCCGCCGCCTCTATCGCCAGATCGCCGACCAGCTGCGCGGGCTGTTGGCGCTCGGCGAGTACGCGGTCGGCTCACGCCTGCCGCCCGAGCGCGATCTGGCGCTGCAGCTTGGCGTCTCGCGGCCCTCGGTGCGCGAGGCGCTGATCGCGCTCGAGGTCGAGGGGCTGGTCGAGGTGCGCATGGGCTCGGGCATCTACGTGCTACCGGTCGACATGGCGCGCACGCCGCGCTCGCTCGGCCTCGAAGAAGGCCCGCTCGAAACCATCCGCGCTCGCCAGGTGATCGAGAGCGGCCTGGCCGCGCACGCCGCGCAACACATGAAGAAGGCGCAGATCGCGGGCCTGCGCAACGCCGTCGCATTGATGCAGCACGAGCTCGATGTCGGTGACCTCGCGTGGCGCGGCGACCGGCTGTTCCACGTGCGGCTGGCCGAGGCCTCGGAGAACGCGGTGCTGGTGCGCATCGTCGGCGAGCTGCACGACGAGCGCCACAACCCGGTCGCCGAGCAGCTCATCAGCCACTTCGAGACCGAACGCAGTTGGCGCGCCGCGATCGTCGAGCACCTCGCGGTGATCGAGGCGATCGCGAGCCGCTCGCCCGAGGCCGCGCGTGCCGCCATGGCCACGCACCTGACGAACTCGCACGACCGCTATACCGCCAGCATCGGCAGCACGCGGCGCGCCGCGCCGAGCAAGCGCAATCCTGCCCGCAAGGCCGCCTGAACCGAAAGGAATCGCGATGTCGCTCACCTGCAGAATCCACGGCGCAAAAGACCTGCGCCTCGAAGACGACCCGGCCGCCGAACTCGGCCCGCACGACGTGGAGATGCGCCTGGGCGCCGGCGGCATCTGCGGCTCCGATCTGCATTACTACCAGCACGGCCGGGTCGGCGCGTTCGTCGTGCGCGAGCCGCTGATCCCGGGGCACGAGGTCTCGGGCACGGTGGCGCGCATCGGCTCGGGCGTGACGCGTGTTGCGGTCGGCGACAAGGTCGCGATCAACCCGTCGCACGCCTGCGGCCGGTGCGACTACTGCAACGCCGGCCGGCTCAACCTGTGCCGCAACATGCGCTTCCTCGGCAGCGCCAGCGTGTTCCCGCACGTGCAGGGCATGTTCCGCGAACGCTTCGTGATGGGCGAGCGCCAGCTCACGCCGATCGCCGAAGACATCTCGCTCGGCGAGCTCGCCTGCGCCGAGCCGCTCTCGATCGGGCTGCACGCGGTGCACCGCGCCGGCAACCTCACCGGCAAGACCGTGCTCGTGACCGGCGGCGGCACGATCGGCTGCATGAGCGTGATCGCCGCGAAGCTCGCCGGAGCGGCCTGGATCATCTGCTGCGACATCGCCGATCGGCCGCTCGACATGGCGAAGCAGGTGGGCGCGGACCAGGTCATCCGCAGCGACGAGGCGAGCGAATCCGAATTGACCGACATCGCCGACATCTGCATCGAAGCCGCGGGCAGCCCCGCCGCGCTCGCGACCTGCCTGAAGGCGGCGCGCAAGGGCGGCCGCATCGTGCAGGTCGGCACGCTGCCGGCCGAGGGCGTGAACTTCCCCGCCAACAGCATCATGGCGCGCGAGCTCGATTACGTCGGCGCGTTCCGCGCGGCGCATGCATTCGACTGGGCGGTGCAGTATTTGCGGACCGGCAAGGTCGACGTGAAGCCGCTGCTGAGCGCGCAGATCCCGCTGAGCCGCTCGCTCGAAGCCTTCGAGCTGGCGAGCGATCGAACCCGCAGCACCAAGGTGCAAGTGGTCTGCGACTGACCCGACCGACCCACGCCAACCCCGAGACATTCACATGATCAATCGACTCCAGGGCAAGACCGCCTTCGTCACCGCCGCCGGCCAGGGCATCGGCCGCGCCACCGCCGAGGCCTTCGTGCGCGAGGGCGCGCGCGTGATCGCGACCGACATCAACGAGGCGCTGCTCGCCGATCTGGCCAAGGCCACCGGCTGCGAGACGCGCCACCTCGACGTGACCGATGCGAACGCGGTGAACGCCGCGGCGCAGGCCGCCGGCGCGGTGCAGATCCTGTTCAACGGCGCCGGCTACGTGCACGCCGGCACGATCCTCGACTGCGACGAGCGCGCGTTCGACTTTTCGTTCGACCTGAACGTGCGGGCGATGTACCGCATGACCCGCGCCTTCCTGCCCTCGATGCTCGAATCGGCCGCAGCCGGCCGGGGCAATGGTTCGATCATCAACGTCGCCTCGGTCGCCGGCAGCATCAAGGGCGCGCCGAACCGCTTCGTCTACGGCGCGACCAAGGCCGCCGTGATCGGCATGACCAAGTCGATCGCGGCCGACTTCATCACCAAGGGCGTGCGCTGCAACGCGATCTGCCCCGGCACGGTCGAGTCGCCCTCGCTGCGCGACCGCATGGCCGCGCTGGCGCAATCGACCAACCAGACGATCGAACAGGCCGAAGCCTGGTTCGTCTCGCGCCAGCCGATGGGCCGCGTGGGCACGACCGCCGAAATCGCGGCGCTGGCGGTTTACCTTGCTTCAGACGAATCCGCGTTCACGACGGGCACTGCGCAGGTCATCGACGGCGGGTGGTCGAATTGAGGAGCCGTGGTTCTCCACGCTCTTTTTTGATCACAAAGAGTAGCGTTCATCCCGCTCCAACCCAACCAGGAACACGAACATGAAACTGATGCGATACGGCGCCAAGGGCGCAGAGAAACCCGCCGCTGTCGATGCGCAGGGCGTGGTGCGCGACCTGTCGGGCGAGCTCGTCGACATCACCGCCCACTCGCTCACGCCGCACGGCCTGCAGCGGCTGCGCGAGATCAACCTCGCGTCGCTGCCGGTGGTGGCGAACCCGGGCCGCATCGCGGTGCCGTGGAGCGGCATGCAGAAGTTCATCTGCGTCGGCCTGAACTACGCCGACCACGCGGCCGAATCGAACCTGCCGGTGCCGGCCGAGCCGGTGCTGTTCACGAAGCAGATCAGCGCACTGATGGGGCCGAACGACCCGGTCGTGATCCCGCAGGGCTCGGTCAAGACCGACTGGGAAGTCGAACTCGGTGTGGTGATCGGCACCAAGGCGCGATACGTCAGCGAAGCGGATGCGCTCAAGTTCGTCGCCGGCTACTGCGTCGTCAACGACCTCTCGGAGCGCGAGTACCAGATCGAGCGCGGCGGCACCTGGGACAAGGGCAAGGGCTGCGACACCTTCGGCCCGGTCGGCCCGTGGATGGTCACCGCCGACGAGGTGCCCGACCCGCAGGCCTTGTCGATGTGGCTCGAAGTGAACGGCAAGAAGGTGCAGAACGGCAGCACCAGGACGATGGTGTTCGGCGTGGCTCACCTCGTGAGCTACATCAGCCGCTTCATGACATTGATGCCCGGCGACCTGATCAGCACCGGCACGCCGCCCGGCGTCGGCATGGGGCAGAAGCCGAGCGCGTGGTACCTGAAGGCGGGCGACACGATGAGGCTGGGCATCGAAGGCCTGGGCGAGCAAGATCAGCGCGTGTTCGCATGGGATCCCGCGCTGATCGACAACTGAGCGAGCGAACGTGAGCGACCCGCTCGTCATCCGCATCCACCCCGCCGACGATGTCGTGATCGCACGCCACCAGCTCGTCGGCGGCACGCTGCTGGCGAGCGAGGGCGTGACGGTGATCGGCCTCGTGCCGCCGGGCCACAAGATCGCGGTTCGCGCGATCGGGCAGGGCGCGCCGGTGCGACGCTACAACCAGATCATCGGCACCGCGAAGGTGGCGATCGCGGCCGGCCAGCACGTGCACACGCACAACCTGGAGTTCAGCAGCTTCGCGCGCGACTACGCAGCCAGCACCGGCACGCACCCGACCGCGTTCGTCGACGCGCCTGCCACGTTCATGGGCATCAAGCGCGCCGATGGCCGCATCGCGACGCGCAACTACATCGGCATCCTGACCTCGGTGAACTGCTCGGCGACGGTCGCCCGCGCGATCGCCGACCACTTCCGTCGCGACATCCACCCCGAGGCGCTCGCGAACTTCCCGAACGTCGACGGCGTGATCGCGCTGACCCACGGCGCGGGTTGCGCGACCGACAGCGCCGGCGAACCGCTGCAGGTGCTGCGGCGCACGCTGGGCGGGTATGCGAAGCACGCGAACTTCGCGGCGATCCTCGTTGTCGGCCTGGGCTGCGAGACGAACCAGATCTCGGGGTTGATGGAACAAGAAAGTTTGTCGACGGGCACGCAGTTCCACACCTTCAACATCCAGGAAACCGGCGGCACCGCGAAGACGGTCGCGCACGGCATCGAGCTCGTGCAATGGCTGCTCGAAGAGGCGAACCGCGTGCAGCGCGAACCGGTCAGCGCCGCGCACATCACGGTCGGCCTGCAGTGCGGCGGCAGCGACGGCTACTCCGGCATCAGCGCGAACCCGGCGCTCGGCGCCGCGGTCGATCGGATGGTGCGCAACGGCGGTACCGCGATCCTGTCGGAAACGCCCGAGATCTACGGCGGCGAACACCTGCTGACGCGCCGCGCCGTCACACCCGCCATCGCCGACAAGCTGATCGCGCGCATCAAGTGGTGGGAGCAATACACCGCGCGCAACGACCAGGAGATGGACAACAACCCCTCCGCCGGCAACAAGGCCGGCGGCCTCACGACCATCCTCGAAAAGAGCCTGGGCGCGATCGCGAAGAGCGGCACCACGAACCTCACCGACGTGTTCGAGTACGCCCAACCGGTCACGACCAAGGGCCTGGTCTTCATGGACACGCCCGGCTACGACCCCGTCAGCGCCACCGGCCAGGTGGCGGGCGGCGCGAACCTGATCTGCTTCACCACCGGCCGCGGCTCGGCCTACGGCTGCGCGCCTTCACCGTCGCTGAAGCTCAGCACGAACACCGCGTTGTGGGTCAAGCAGGAGGACGACATCGACATCAACTGCGGCGAGGTGATCGACGGCAGCGCGAGCGTCGACGAGATGGGCGAGCGCATCTTTCAGCTGATGCTGCGCACCGCATCCGGCGAGAAGTCGAAGAGCGAAGTGCACGGGTACGGGCAGAACGAGTTCGTGCCCTGGGCGCTGGGGGCGGTGATGTAGTTCAGCCCGGCACCACCGGCAGCCTCGCCACATCGACCGACCCGGTCTGGCTGCTGAACCGAAGCGAGCCGCCCGCGCTCTGCTGTTGCGAGACACCGCCGATCTCGTGATCCTGCGTGTCGTATAGCGTGATCACATCGCCGCGTTCGATCGCCAGGCGCCGTGCGCGGGCGAAGTACGCGTAGCGCGTACCGCCCTGCGAGCCGGTGCTGTTCGGGTGGCCCATGCCGCCGGGCCACCAATCGCCGGAGCGTGGCATCGCCGCGATGCGCGCAGCACGATGGTGCGTCACGGTTGTGCTCGACGCCAGCGGCGCGGCCTCGCGAAACAGCGCAGGCTCGCGCGCGACGAGGTTCGCAAGGTCCAGGCACAGCGCGTCTATCCAGCCCTTCAAATCGTTGTCGAACATGTCGGTGACCATCGTCATGCCCCCACGCATCCACTGCCCCGCGCCCGAAAACTCCCGGTGACTGAACTGCGCCATGCTGCCGTTGCCGGCGATCACCGCATCGAGCATGTGGCGCGTGGCCTCGACGCCGAAGCCATGGCGTTCGGCGATCGCGCCAACGGCCTGCGCGCCCCGTGCCGACAGCTCTCTCATGCCGCGGCCTCCTCGGTCGCAGTCTGTACGGATGCCGGCGCGCCGCCGGCGAACACGAGCAGCGAACGACCCGTGACGAGGTAGTTCGCGCCGCTCTCGAACAGCGGTGGCGGCCCTGCCTCGGGCGAGGCGGTGTCGAGCACACGCACCCAGCCGCCCTCGCCCGGCGCCACGGGCAACTGGAACTCGACCGCGTCGTGCCAGGCGTTGAACACCAGCAGCACGCTCGCGTCGGCGCTCTTGCGCACGATGCCCGAGCGCGGCGCGCGGCCGTCGAGCAGCATGCCGAAGCACAGCGTGCGCGCGTCTTCCCACTGCTCGGCCTGCATCTCGTTGCCGTCGGCGCCGACCCAGGTCACGTCCTTGACCTGCAGCGCCTCGTTCCACTCACCCGTCAGGAAGCGACCGCGGCGCAGCACCGGCAGATCGTTGCGCATGGCGGTCAAGCGCCGCACGAACGCGGTGAGCGCGTCGCCGGGCGCATCGATGCCGCGCCAGTCGACCCACGAGATCGCGTTGTCCTGGCAATAGGCGTTGTTGTTGCCCTGCTGGCTGCGGCCGAACTCGTCGCCGGCCAGCAGCATCGGCGTGCCTTGCGAGAGCAGCAGCGTGGCGAGCAGGTTGCGTTGCTGGCGGGTGCGCAAGGCGATCACCTCGGCATCGTCGGTCGGGCCTTCGGCGCCGCAGTTCCAGCTTCGGTTGTCGCCGTGGCCGTCGCGGCCGCCTTCGCCGTTCGCGTCGTTGTGCTTGTCGTTGTAGCTGACCAGGTCGGCGAGCGTGAAGCCGTCGTGCGCGGTGATGAAGTTGACGCTCGCCCAGGGCCTGCGGCCGCGGTGGTTGAACTTGTCGCCGCTCGCGGTGAGGCAGCGCGCGAGCGCGGGCGCGGTGGCTTCCTCGCCCTTCCAGAACGAGCGCACGGTGTCGCGAAAGCCGTCGTTCCACTCGGCCCAGCCGGGCGCGAAGCGGCCGACCTGGTAGCCGCCGGGGCCGCAGTCCCAGGGCTCGGCGATCAGCTTGACGCTGGAGAGCACCGGGTCCTGCCGGCAGCTGTCGAGAAAGCCGCCGCCTTCGTCGAAGCCGTGCGCTTCGCGCGCCAGGATGGTCGCGAGGTCGAAGCGGAAGCCGTCGACGTGCATCTCGGCGACCCAGTAACGCAGGCTGTCGGTCACCATCTGCAGCACGCGCGGGTGCGACAGGTTCAGCGTGTTGCCGGTGCCGGTGTCGTTGATGTAGTAGCGCGGGCCGGGCAGGTCTTCGCCGGCGGGCATCAGGCGGTAGTAGCTCGCGTTGTCGATGCCCTTGAACGACAGCGTCGGCCCGAGCTCGTTGCCCTCGGGCGTGTGGTTGTAGACGACGTCGAGGATCACTTCGAGCCCGGCTTCGTGGAAGCGGTCGACCATCGCCTTGAACTCGTCGATGTCGGGCTTGGCGAAATAGCGCGGGTCGGCCGAGAAGAAGTTGATGGTGTCGTAGCCCCAGTAGTTGGTCAGGCCCTTCTCGGTCAGGAATGGCTGGTTCAGGAAGGTGTGGACCGGCAGCAGCTCGACGCTGGTGACGCCGGTCGCGCGGATGTGGTTGATGACCGCGTCCTGCGCGAGCCCGGCGAAGGTGCCGCGCAGCGCCTCGGGCACGTCGGGATGCTGCTTGGTGAAACCGCGCACGTGGGTCTCGTAGAACACCGTGCGGTCCCAGGGCACGCGCACGCCGTGCGGCTGCTTCCAGGCGAAGTGCGAGTCGACGACCACGCACTTGGGCACGAAGGGCGCGCTGTCGCGTTCGTCGAAGCTGAGGTCGGCGTCGGCGTGGCCGACCGTGTAGCCGAACAGTTCGTCGCACCAGATCAGCTCGCCGACGTGCGCCTTCGCGTACGGGTCCATCAGCAGCTTGTTCGGGTTGAAGCGGTGGCCGAGCTCGGGCTGGTAGGGCCCGTGCACGCGGTAGCCGTAGCGCTGGCCGGGCTGCAGGCCGCGGACGAAGCCGTGCCAGACCTCGTCGGTGTACTCGGGCAGCGCGATGCGCGCGACCTCGTTCGCGCCGCTCTCGTCGAACAGGCAGACCTCGATCTTCGTGGCATGCGCCGAGAAGATCGCGAAGTTGACGCCCTCGCCGGTGAAGGTGGCGCCGCGCGGGTGGGCCGCGCCTTCTTCGAGCTGTGAGGGGTCGATCGCAGTGGTCATGGTGGTGTGCTGAGGAAGGGGGTCGAAAGGCAGACGCGATCGTCGAGTGCGGCGCCGCTTCCGA
>Ga0209583_10000233_pt1 | contig 18140 bp, 22 predicted proteins | sample Str014_FD_187201 | JGI IMG/M metagenome (GOLD analysis project Ga0209583, IMG submission 187201) | Freshwater sediment microbial communities in response to fracking from Pennsylvania, USA - Straight Creek_MetaG_SC_2014 (SPAdes) (version 2) | ecosystem: Environmental > Aquatic > Freshwater >... | reverse complement strand
ATCTCGCGGAAAATGCCTTCACGTTGCATCTTCTTTTTGAGAACTTTCAGGGCCTGATCGACATTGTTGTCACGGACGATAACTTGCAAGCGAACCTCGAATGATAAACTGTTGAAAGGGTAAAAGGGCCGTCATCCGGCCCCAAAGTGGGCGGGTCGTATCACATGGTTTCAGCCTTGTCGAGGGCTGATCTTGTTGTAATGCCCCATTTTGCGCCCCGGCCTGATTTGGGCTTTTCCGTAGAGATTAAGACCGACCTGCGGGCTGGCGGCCAGCGCGGGCCAAAGATTTGCCTCTTCGCCCAAAAGATTGGTCATCACCACGTCAGAATGCCTGTAGGTGGAACCCAAAGGCCAACCCGCCACGGCGCGCATATGCTGCTCAAACTGGCTGATGACACAGGCATCCATCGTCCAATGGCCGGAATTATGTACCCGCGGTGCGATCTCATTCACATAGAGAACATCGCCGCCCACAAAGAACTCAACAGCCAGAACCCCCACATAATCTAAAGCCTCAGCCATGCGCTGAGCGATATAGATGGCTTCAATCGCCAGCTCAGGCTCAATCTTCGCCGGCACAGTAGAGGTGTGGAGAATATGGTTGCGGTGCACATTCTCGGTCACCTCATAGGCGGCAAATTGCCCACCCGCCCCGCGCGCACAGATGACGGAGACTTCTTTTTCGAAAATCACAAAGCTTTCGAGAATGGCGGGCTGATTCTTCATGGCGGCCCAGGCAGGTTCAACATCCGCCACCGACATCATTTTTGTCTGGCCCTTGCCGTCATATCCCATGCGCGTGGTTTTCAGAACCGCAGGCAGGCCCACCTCTTGCACAGCGCGTTTCAATTCATCCAAAGAATTGACCGCACGAAACTCCGCCGTCATCGCGCCAAGTTCACGCGCCTGGGCTTTTTCTTGCAAACGATCTTGCGCAATACGCAAAGCCTTTGACCCCGGGCGCACAGGTTTCAACTTTTCGAGAAAAGCCACAGCCTCAACCGGAACATTTTCGAATTCATAGGTGATGGCATCAACCTCTGCAGCAAATTCCAGCAGGGCATTTTGATCCGTGTACTGAGCAACGATATGCGAGGCCGCAACCTGAAAGGCCGAGCTGTCATGTTCCGGCGCAAAAATCCGCGCGTTCAGTCCCAGCCGTGCTGCCGCCAGCGCCAACATCCGCGCCAGCTGCCCGCCGCCCAAGATACCGATGACAGAGCCCGGTGGAAGCGCCTGCATCAGGCCTCGTCCTTGGGGGCCACGGCGACAGAGGCGGTTTGTTTGGCAGACCAATCTTCCAGCCGCTGTGCCAGCTTGTTATCCTGCAAGGCCAAAACGCGGCCCGCCAATAATGCGGCATTGATGGCCCCCGGCTTGCCGATCGCCAAAGTGCCCACCGGAATGCCGCCCGGCATCTGCACAATAGAGAGCAGCGAGTCTTGCCCCGATAAAGCCTTAGATTCTACCGGCACGCCAAACACAGGAAGCGTGGTGAGCGAGGCCGTCATGCCCGGCAAATGCGCAGCCCCCCCAGCGCCCGCAATGATCACTTTGAAACCCGCCGCCTTGGCGCCCTTGGCAAACGCATACATGCGCTCGGGCGTGCGATGCGCCGAAACGATTTTCGATTCGTAACCCACGCTCAATTCATCCAAAACTGTGGCGGCATGTTTCATCGTGGCCCAATCCGATTGGCTGCCCATGATGATTGCGACGAGAGGTTTCAACGGATTGTCCTTTAGGCGATGATATCGGGGATAAGCATGTTTTCGATCTGTGAAATCTGGTCTTTGAAGCCAAGCTTCATTTTTTTCAAGCGTTGAAGTTGCAACGGATCGGCCTGGCCGGATTTATCGAACGCCTCGATCGCGGCGTCAAGATCGCGGTGCTGTTGATAGAGACTTTGCAGCTTGGAGCGCAGCTGAACTTCTTGCAGCGTATCTATTTGCAAAACATTAACCCCTCAGCCACGGATTCTCAAAATATTCCCTAAGCCCGCCTGTTTCATTCGACAAGGGGCAAAATCTGTGTCATCATTTTGTCATTGTTGACTGCCGTGATTTGCATGAGTTTCAATGTAACCTTGAAGGGAAGATTGGAATGAGCCTAAAAAACCACCTCAATGAATTAATGATGAAACACCGCGCTTTGGAAAAAGAGCTGGCAGACGCGACCGCCCATCCAGCCTCGACCGATTCACTCGTGGCAGAGATCAAGCGCCGAAAGCTGCGGGTGAAAGACGAAATTACCAAAATCGAAAAAGACCTGGCCCAAGCTGCTTAGGTTTCAGGCTTTCGGTTCAATCAAGTCCCAGCAATTGCCGTAAAGATCTTCAAACACGGCAACGGTCCCATAAATTTCTGTTCGCGGGTCTTCGAGAAATCGAACGCCCGCGGCCAGCATGATCTTGTGGTCGTGCGCAAAATCATCCGTGTGCAAAAAAAAAGGCAACGCGCCTGCCAGCGGCTTTGCCGATCTGTGCTGCTTGTTCAGGCGTGGCGGCCTTGGCCAGCAGAAATCGCGCACCGTGTTTGGTGTCCGGCCCCACAACAACCCAACGCTTGCCGCCGCCCATGTCGGTGTTTTCAAATAATTTGAAGTGCAGCGCTGCCTGAAACCAGGCGATGGCTTCGTCATAGTCTTGCACCAGATAGGTGATCAGAGCGATGTGCCGGGGCATGGAATTTGCTCATCTAGGAAAAAAAGCCTTGACACCGTACGGTGATATTATACTTGACGTACCCAAACGGCTTCTTTATATATAGAGCATAAGAGGTTACGCCATGAAGTCCGCATTTTCCGAGCAATATTTTCACAATGAGGTCGCTGCCTACAAGTTTGTAGAGAGCAAAGTTTGGCCGAAAGGCCCTATTTGCCCACATTGTGGCGGGTTCGAACGGATCAGTCCTATGAAAGGAAAATCCACCCGCATTGGCGCTTACAAGTGCTATCAGTGCCGGAAGCCCTTTACTGTGAAGATCGGCACCATCTTTGAGGCTAGCCACATTCCGCTGCGTTTCTGGTTGCAGGCCATGTTCTTGATGACTTCAAGCAAGAAAGGCATTTCTGCAAATCAGCTTCACCGCATTCTCGGTATCACCCTTAAGAGCGCTTGGTTCATGTGCCATCGCATTCGTGAGGCCATGGCCCCTGCTGCGGGCAGTGAGCCGCTTGGTGGCCTTGGCAAGATTGTTGAAGCAGACGAAACCTTTGTGGGCAGCAAGCCGGGCTTCAAGCGCCGCCGTGGCGTAACTCACAAGATGAAAGTGCTTTCCCTCGTAGAGCGCGGCGGTTCTGTTCGCTCCGTTCGTGTGCCAAATCTTAGCCGCTCTGGCATTGAAAAGATCATCCGTGAGAATGTTGATCTTGAAAGCCGCATTATGACCGATACCGCCGCCTACTATCGCAAGCCACTGCTGGGATTTGCGGGCCATGAAACCGTGAACCATCTGCAAGAGGAATACGTTCGCGGTGAAGTCTATACTAACACCCTCGAAGGCTACTTCTCACTGTTCAAGCGCGGTATGCGCGGCGTTTATCAGCATTGCCGTGAAAAGCATTTGCATCGCTATTTGGCAGAATTTGATTTCAGGTATAATGCTCGTGTTGCGTTAGGCGTTAATGACGAAGCCCGCGCCATTCGTTTGGTGAAAAGCGTAGTCGGAAAGCGCCTAACTTATCGAACAGCTAACCGAGCAATGGATTGATGACGCAAAGCCCCAAAATCGAGAAACCAAAGCGAAAAGAAAAGCTAAGCGACAAAGAGCAAAGCGAGCGGTTTAACGAGACCGTTCGGGAACTTGGTGCCGACTTAAATCGAAGTGAATTTGAAAAATCTATAGGGATTATTTTGAAACCGAAGAATCTACCCAATCAATAAGGGTATTGGCCAAAACTTGCAGTAGATCATCGTCGGCTTGTAGTGCGCTTACCAGAATGCCATTTCCATTTATTACCATCCATGGTTTTCTGACATTAGTCATAGTTGGATCAGATTCCATTTGTTTATACCCCTCGTAAGCAAAAATATCAGCGCATTGGAGGGGTGGCCACTCTTCTTTCGCGCCGAACGCTAAGGTAGCCTTTGGCAATCCTTGCCGTTTCATCATACTTGCAAAGTGCAAATTTGCACGGCCTTCAAAACTATTGTTTTCATGGAAAAAAGATATATCGGTTTCACCAATTTTCTTGAGAAGATTGGCGGCATAGGTAACAGCCCAGATGAAGCCAACAAAATACTCGTGATTGAGTTTTGCGGCAACATCTGGCCTATGAGAAAGCATTTTAGCCAATTTCAATTTGTCAAAAATTGCGACCGCTCCATTGATTCGATGATCTCGAATAATGGGGAGACAGCGGATAACAAGGTCATCTCTAGTTTTTTTATCCCAGCCCTCGCATTGGCCCGAATAGTTATGCAGTTCGACTGCGTGATAGAATTTCAGGGGCCTAATCTTTTCTAACCATTCATCCGACCATGCGCCCCAAACTTCCGGCGTTGCCCAGGCTGTAGATACTGCGATGAATTTGCCTGAATTATGGGTATTCGACTCATCCATGTAAACGCGCACAGCCATTACAATACCCTTCTTGTCTCCCAAGAAGGATTTGAGCCTCCGTTCTACGAAACGGCCCTGATTCTCTGGGATGCTATTCATCTAGCACCGCCTTTTTGGGTACGCAAAGTATAATATCACCCACCGTACGGTGAGTTTGCTATTTCTGGCCATACTCCACCACTGGGTCCAAATTCAATCCCTCACCAACAAGTCTTGCAAGCCCAAGAAGACGACGTTGGTGTGGAAGCGTTTGGTCGCATCAATCGCGGGTGTCAGTTCGTATCGCACCTTCACCCTTTCCGTCATCCCGGCGAAGGCCGGGACCGGGCTTTCTTTCGGGCCTTTAGCCCGGCCCCGGCCTTCGCCGGGGTGACGGTGTTCTGTTGGATTTCGAAGGCAATTCAACATCCGCTGCTTCAAGCTGGCGCTTAAAGTGCGCAAGCTTTGGCGCGGCATTGCATCACTGGCATCAGTGGGCAGCGGTTCAGCTTGAATGTCTGCTCAACGATTAAAAGTGGACGTAAATCTCAGCTTACGAAATGTCGGAATCTGACCGAGAAGAGACATGGAGATGACTCAAATCAAAGCGAAACGTCCCTTTTTATTCCAACCCCTCGCAAGGAGGTAAGCGAACAGCATATCTAAGCATTAATCGGGGTGAGCAGCCCAAAATGGGCGACGATCTTCGACGCATTTGCCTCGGCATCATTCGCTTCGCTATCGAGATGTAGACAGTTTGCTCTAGGTACGGGCTCAAACCGTTCTTCTGCGAGGGACTGCTTCAAGCCTTCTACAGAAGTCAACTTTCTCTTCGCGACACGGTCTGGATTGCCAATTCTGCGCAAGAGCTCTTCTGAGGAGCATCGCAAGAAAACCGACAATAACTGACCGCCATGCCTCTTTATGCAATCTTCAATTTCTTGAAGGCGAGGCTCATCGTCCGGTGCGACATACGCGAAGGTCATGATAACGAGTGGTAAATTTGCTCTGCCGGCTGCGTCAAGTGCCGCAATACGCACAGCCCGCACCAACTCCCAAAATCCTGGCGCTCCGAATTCAAATATCGTCCGAGCAACGTCAATCGAAGTGTGATTGTCTAAGAGCCTGCAATTGGTCTTTGCCACCAACGCCTTGGCTGTCGTCAATTTTCCCGAAGCGGGAGCGCCATGTAAGAAAACTAGCCTCATCCGAATTGATCCGGTTCCTTAATCTTGATCATGCCCACTTATAGCTCATTTCCGAACAATAGTTCTATGCATGTGCGGGACGCATCAATGTCTCTATCCGGGGCAAAATTGATGCGTAGCGTGCGCTGCGCAATGGATCGTCGGGACAAGCCTGATCATGACAGAGGCGGAAGGTGTACGCGCCCTGCCACGACTTCTGTTTCTGGCCCTGAGCGGCGCAACTCCCGCTCGAACCTTATGTCCGCATTTGCCCGTATTGCAGACCGCGCAAAACTTTTTTGACTACCAAATTTCGTAATTGAAACCCACCAAGCCCCTCCGAATGTGGCCCGTTGCGGTTGCCGCCCATCGCTCCTATATACACTCTCGGCGATGCTGCCCGGTTTGTGTTGGAACTCTAATTTCCCAGGGCCTATAAACGATTATCTCGGGAGCTGTCCCTGTGCCAGGCCGTGGTCTGGTGCAAACGGCGCCCACCTACGCAAGTAGGGACCAGGGATCGTTGGTTCCCACGGCCACGGCGGCTCGCCACTTTCACGCAGAAAATAAAAAGCCCGCAAGGGCGACTTGCGGGCCAGGCGCGGTGGCGATTCAAAAAACCACGCCGTGTTGTGAAATCGTTTCGACTATTTCTTCATCATCATGTGCTTCATCATCTTGTGATGCTTCTTCATCTTGTGCTTTTTCATCATCATGTGATCTTTCTTCATCATCATGGCGGCACTGGCTGGCGCTTCAAACGTTGCACCGCCAACGGCAAGAGCCAAAACAGCAGCTAAAATCTTGATCGAATTCTTCATGGGTTCTCTCCGAGAGTAAGTGGCAATCCGATTGATCACCTGCCTGCAAACTCCACTGATCACAGATAAAAAGCCAGTCACATTGGCGTGATCACAAAATTGAAGAGCGCAAAACGGGTTGAAAATCAGTCTATTCCGCCATCGTCTTGGCAAGGCCTTCAAGCCTTTGCGCAGCACGGTCAAGATGAGTCGTGAGATTCGTCTCAAGCGTTTTAAGCTGCGTCTGCGCCAAGTTGCGGCTTTCACGCAGGCCTTGCACCTGATCTTCCAGGGCTTCAATTTTCTGAATGGCTTCGCTCAAACGATCCGCCACCATCAATCCGCTCATCACCAACAAGCGAATATCACCAATGGAACCCACACTCTGCTTGATGCGTGACACTTCTGTGTCAAGCAGGGCCGCAAGCTCGCGCAGATGGCCTTCCTCGCCATCGGGGCATTGCATGGTGTAGGGTCGGTCAGCAACCGTAACAACAACATTGGCCATCAATTAAGCCCCGCTGTTGGAATGCAGCACAGAGCGAATGCGCCCCATGGCGGTATCAATTTTGCCTGCGGCTTGCTTTGAAGTGTCAACAAGCTCCGCCGCCTTCTGGCGCACTTGGCTGAGTTGTTCTTGCAATTTGATCTGGTCGCGCTGCACAGACTCAGTGCCCGTCGCCATCGATTTCAGCCGCCGTGATTCTTCAACATGTGACTGTGTCACTGTTTCAAACTGGCCCAATGCTTTTTCAAAACGCGCGAATGCTGCGTCAAGTTTATTAATTTCTGTCATTCTCGCCCCGTCATGCCCGAATGCCGCGCTGCGGCAACCGCTGCAATTTCCCTTTTACCACAAAAACTTGCTTCGCAAAGCTGATTTTTTGCCTCTGCAATATCCGCCAAGCCCTTGGTGACAGTACCTCATTGACAGAGGGGGCCTTGCTGATATGGATGGTGCACGCCCACATCAAGCAAAAGGTGCCTTAATGTCCGATCAAGCAGCCGTTTCCCCCCGCACCATGGCCAATGCCATCCGCGCCCTGTCCATGGATGCGGTCCAAAAAGCCAATTCGGGCCATCCCGGCCTGCCCATGGGCTGTGCTGATGTGGCCACGGCGCTGTTCAAAGATGTTTTGAAGTTCGATGCCAGCGCGCCTCATTGGCCAGACCGTGACCGTTTCATCCTCTCAGCGGGCCATGGCTCGATGTTGCTCTATTCGCTGCTGCATCTCACTGGCTACGGCGATATGACCATCGACCAGATCAAGAACTTCCGCCAATGGGGTTCCAAAACCGCAGGCCACCCGGAATATGGCCATGCCACGGGGATTGAAACCACCACCGGGCCCTTGGGGCAGGGCATTGCCAATGCCGTGGGCATGGCGATGGCCGAGCGCCACTTGAACGCCCGCTATGGTGATGATCTGGTGAACCATAAAACCTATGTTTTGTGTGGCGATGGCTGCCTCATGGAAGGCATCAGCCAAGAAGCAATCGCACTGGCGGGACATTTGAAGCTGAAGAACCTCATCGTGATGTGGGATGACAATGGCATCACCATTGATGGCAAAGTGGGCATGTCGGACTCAACCGATCAGCTCATGCGCTTTGCGGCTTCGGGCTGGAACACCATGTTGATCGACGGCATGGACCAAGCCGCTGTGCTGGGTGCCTTGCAAGCCGCCCAAACCGCAGACCGCCCCACTTTGATCGCTTGCAAAACCATCATCGGCTTTGGCGCGCCCACCAAGCAAGGCACCAATGGCGTGCATGGCTCACCTTTGGGTGCCGAAGAAATCGCCAAGGCCCGGGAGGTTTTGGGCTGGCCTTACCCACCCTTCGTGGTGCCCAATGAAATCGTCTCCGCTTGGCGCGCTGTGGGCTCCAAGGGCAAAAGCGCCCGTGTAGCCTGGGAAGCGCGTTTGAAGGCCCACCCCAAGCGCGCCGAGTTTGAGCGCATCTCCAAGGGCGAATTGCCTGCGAACCTCGATGCGGCGATTGCCGAATATAAAAAGTCCATGGTGGCAACTCCGCCTTGGGTGGCCACCCGCGCCTCATCGCAGGCCGCGTTGAATGTAATCAACCCCATTGTCACCGAAACCATGGGCGGCAGCGCCGATCTCACCCATTCCAACAACACCAACTCGAAGGATCAAAAGTCTTTCAACGCGGGTGATTATTCCGGCTCTTATGTTTCCTATGGCATCCGTGAACATGGCATGGCGGCAGCGCTGAACGGCATGGCGCTGCATGGCGGTGTGATTCCCTATGGCGGCACCTTCTTCTGCTTCACTGATTATTGCCGCCCTTCGATCCGCTTGGCAGCACTGATGGGCATTCGCTCGATCTTCGTGATGTCACATGATTCCATTGGCCTCGGCGAAGATGGCCCAACCCATCAACCCGTTGAACACTTGGCCGCGATGCGCGTGATCCCGAATCTGGTGACGATGCGCCCCTGCGACGCCGTGGAAGCGGTGGAATGCTGGCAGCTGGCGCTGGAAATGCCCAAAACGCCAAGCGTGTTGGTGATCACACGTCAGAAGTTGAAGCCTGCACGATTGACCTATTCTGCGAAGAACCTGTGTGGCTTGGGCGCCTATGAAATTGCACCTTCCGCCAAAAAGGCCAAGGCGGTGATCTTTGCTTCGGGTTCCGAAGTTGAAATTGCCATCAACGCGAAAGAGATGCTCGACAAGAAGGGCATCGCCACCCGCGTGGTTTCAGTTCCGTCGATGGAATTGTTCGAGAAGCAGTCCAAGGCTTACAAGGCCAAGCTGCTGGGAACCGAAAAAATCCGCATCGCTGTGGAAGCTGGCGTGAAAACCGGTTGGGAAAAATTCATCGGCGATAACGGCAAGTTTGTGGGGATGCACGGGTTCGGTGCGAGTGCTCCGGCGGAGATTCTCTACGAAAAATTCGGCATCACAGCCAAGGCCGTGGTGAAGGCGGCGAGTGGGAAGTGAACGCAAGATCACTTTGGGAGTCAAAAACGTGACTAGTACCAGCGAGTAAACTCTGGGGATTGCTCAGTGACGAAAGACCATCGCTACTCAACGATATTCGGTATTTTGTCGGCACCGACCACAGGAGCAGTGCGTACCTGAAGGATCACGACGACGCCGTAGCATATGGTAGGCGAATAGCGTTGTTACTAAATTCAAAACGCGTCAGCCTTGGTTCCTATTCGGCCCTCTATGTGCAATTTAATCCGACTCTCGAATCCGGAATGATCAAAATCACAAATGAGGTCGAAAGTCGGAGGAATAGAGAAGATTGGTGGCAAAGATATGTGCATGTTGGCGTGCCTGCTGACTTTCCTACGCGAGCTGATGCGTCGGAAATTTCAATGGAGAGAACAGTCGAAATCCTGAAAGCAATAAGGCCCGAACTTTCGCCGACACTTGATGAATTCGACAGAGACTTGAAAGCCGTCGGTGACACGCTCAGATTTCTTCTAAAAGTATATCGCACAAAAAGGCTTGTCGTAGAAGTATCGTTCAATTTGCCTGTTTGGAAACAGCAGGCATTTTTATTTTTATCAGCGACCGATCCTTCGAGTGGTGAATATTTTGAAGCGCCGCCGTTTCCGTTGAAATTGTATTCCGACGCAGGTGCATTAGCGGGCACTCTAAAGTTGAATGGAGATGAGGTGACTTTGCTGCCAAAGGCTTCGTTTCGCGCACAAACTGTGGCTTCAATTTACGGTGCCGTTCCATCATTTAGGATTTCTGAAAACACTATGAAGTCTGATCGCCCTTTAGTTTCAGGCCTCTTGAATCTTTCATAACCGTCAACATTGGCTTTCTCCTTATCCGTCGTCGAAGGAGTTGGGATTGATAGCTGCCCCCTCAAGCCTTCTTCAAAAACTCCGTCCTTAACACCAGGCCCTTCACCTTCTCGTGGCGGCAATCGACTTCTTCTGTATTGCCTGTGAGGCGGATGCCCTTGATCATCGTGCCGCGTTTCAGCGTCACATTGGCACCCTTCACTTTCAAATCCTTGATGAGGGTGACGTTGTCGCCGTCTTTGAGTTCGTTGCCATTGGAATCGCGGGTTGTGTCTGTCATGGAAAGCTCCTGTGTTGGCCTGCCTATGTCAAATTGCACGCGGCTTCGCAAGCTCTTGCCCCGCGCGGCGGCTTGATGTACGCCCCTCATAAATTCAAATCAGGAGCCATCCATGCCCGCATTCCGCACCCTTGATGATGTGAACGTCGCCAACAAGCGCGTGGTCATTCGCCTTGATCTCAACGTGCCAATGGAAAACGGCCATGTCACAGATACCACCCGCATTGACCGCGTGGTGCCCACTTTGAAGGAGCTGCTGGCCAAGGGTGCTGCCGTGATTATCCTCGCGCATTTTGATCGGCCCAAGGGCAAGGTTGTGCCAGAAATGTCTTTGAAGCCCGTCGCGCCTGCGTTGGAAAAGGCGCTCGGCCACAAGGTTGAGTTCATCTTCACCGATTGGCAATCTGCCCCCGTGGTCAACGCCAAGGCAGGCAATGTGATCCTGATGGAAAACACCCGCTATCACGGCGGCGAAGAAAAGAACGATGCTGGCTTTGCCAAAATGCTGGGCGGCCTCGGCGACATATTCGTGAATGACGCTTTCTCTGCCGCACACAGAGCGCATTCCTCCACCGAAGGCATCGCCCATGTGATCCCAGCTTATGCGGGCCGCGCCATGGAAGCCGAACTCAAGGCGCTGCAAGCCGCACTTGAAAATCCAACACGGCCACTTGTTGCTGTTGTGGGCGGGGCCAAGGTTTCATCCAAGCTTGATCTCCTTGGCAATCTCACCGGCATTGCCAACACCATCGTGATCGGTGGTGGCATGGCCAATACGTTCTTGGCGGCGCAAGGTTTTGATGTCGGCAAGTCGCTCTGCGAAAAAGATTTGATCCCCACCGCTGTGGAAATCATGGCCCGCGCCAAAGCCAAGGGCTGCACATTGCTGCTGCCGACAGACGGCGTTGTCTCGAAAGAATTCAAAGCCGGTGCACCAAGCCGCGTTGTGGCGATTAAAGACATCGCCGCCGATGAAATGATGTTGGATGTGGGGCCTGCCTCCATTACCGCCGTCAACAAGGCCTTCGATGCCGCCAAAACTTTGGTGTGGAATGGGCCTTTCGGCGCATTTGAAATTCAACCCTTCGACAAGGCCACAGTAGCCACGGCGCAACATGCTGCTTCTCTCACCAAGGCTGGCAAGCTCGTCACCGTTGCAGGCGGCGGCGATACTGTGTCTGCGCTGAACCACGCGGGCGTGGCCGATGATTTCACTTACATTTCCACCGCAGGCGGTGCCTTCCTCGAATGGCTTGAAGGCAAAGACCTTCCCGGCGTTGCGGCTTTGAAGAAATAATCATGGCCGTAAGATTTTTCCTCGTCGCTCCTGCCGCGCTGGGTGCAAAAGAAACTATCGCCTGCGCCAAGGCCGCCTGTGCGGTGGGCGATTGCGCTTCGATTGTTGTGCATGAAAATCTCAAACAGGAAGACGTAGCAGCATTGCAAGAGCTTGGCCTTGCTGTTTTGCTTGCCGATTGCGAACCCCGCATCGTCTCGCGTCTGAGGGCAGATGGTCTGCATGTGAGCAAAACCGAGCATAATTTGCTTGATTTACGGATGTCGCTCCCCAAAGATGCAATGATTGGCCTAGATTGCGGCACGTCACGCCATAACGCCATGGAGGCCGCAGAGCAGGGCGCAGACTATGTGGGCTTTCGCCAGAAAACCCATCACGAGGGCGAGCCTTTGGTGAAATGGTGGAATAATCTTGCCCAAATCCCTGGCGTGCCGCTGGACCCTGCCACACCGACAGAAGCCATTATTCTGTCAAAACAATCGGATTTCATTCGCCCTTCTGACGACATGTGGCAAAGTGCTGACATGGCCACGAAAGTGATCACCGATTTGGGCAAGCTCTGAGATGAAGAAAACTTTGGCCACGCTGGCCCTCGCATTGGCCTTGGCAGCGCCCGCCTTCGCCCAAGCCCCGCCGCCTGCTTCGTTCGAAGAAGCCATCACGCTTTTTCAAGACAAGAACTATCCTGAAGCCAAAAAAATTGCCGATACCTATGCCGAAAAAAACGATCCACGCGCCTGGCTCATGCTGGGCAGCATTTTCCAAAAGGGCTTGGGCGTTGAGGTTGATTTAAAGCAAGCGCAAATCTGGTTTCAGAAGGGAGCTGATCAAAGCGATGCCGAATCTGAATTGGCTCTGGCCATGTTGCTGATCGCAGGCACCAGCCAAAAGCCCAATGTGATTGATGGCGCACCCTGGCTGCAAAAAGCCGCAGAGTCCGGCAACGCCAAAGCGCAGTATAATCTGGGCCTTTATTACACCGGGCTTTATGGCACACAGTCCGATTGGCCCAACGCGGCCAAGTGGTTCAAAGCCGCCGCTGATCAGGGCAGCCCGCGCGCCCAGTATAATTTGGCGCTGTTGCATATGGACGGCAAGGGCGTTGATAAAAACATGATTACCGCCACCGAACTTCTTGCCAAAGCCGCCGTGCAGGGCATGCCCGAAGCGGCGGTGGAATATGGCGTGCTCGTCTTTCGGGGCGAAGGCGTGCAGAAGGACGAGGCATTGGGTGCCAAATGGCTGCTGGTGGCCGCCCAACACGGCAACGCCGTGGCGCAGAACCGCCTGGCGCGCATTCTGGCTCTAGGCGTGCCCGGCGTGCCGCAAGACCCAATTGAGGCCTTGAAATGGAACTTCATTGCCAAGAAAGCGGGCCGAGGCGATGTGCAACTCGATAGCGCCGCTGAGAAAGCTGATCCGGGGATGGTGAAAGACGCGCAAGCCCGCGCCGATGCCTTCAAGCCTATTCCAGACCCGACGGCAAATTAGGTATTATTTGCCCTTCTCTCACCGGGAGAAGGTGCCCAACGAGCGGATGAGGGCCTTATCACCAGTGAGATTTTCGAAAATTGGACTCGCGATAAGGCCCTCATCCGCCCCTTTCGGGGCACCTTCCCCCAAGGGGGGAAGGGTGATAAGGGCAACGCCAATTCGAAATTGAGAGTATTCAACCTTGGCCACCACCCCGATTATGACTGTGATGATTGCTGCCGTTCGCAAAGCCGCGCGCGGCGTTCAGCGTGACTATGGCGAAGTGTCTTCGCTGCAAATATCGGTCAAAGGCCCGGCCGATTTTGTCACCAATTCCGACAAGAAGGCCGAGAAAATCCTGCGTTCGGAACTGGCCAATGCACGACCCACCTATGGTTTCCTCGGCGAAGAAGAGGCGGAAGTCAAAGGCACCGATCCAGATCATCGTTTCATCATTGACCCGATCGACGGCACGTTCAATTTCATGCACGCGTTGCCGCTTTTTGCGCTGACCATTGCTTTGGAACGCAAGGGCGAGATCGTGGCGGGTGTCACTTATAATCCGATCACCGATGAATTGTTTCACACCGAAAAAGGAACGGGCGCATTTTTGAACAACAAACGCATGCGCGTCGGCGCAAGGCGCGAGATTTCGGAAGCTTTGCTCTTTTGCGGTCTGCCCAACCGGGCCGACAAGAACCATGAACAGCAGCGCAACGAACTGGCCGTCATGCAAACCAAAGTGGCAGGTTTGCGCTGTATCGGCTCAACGGCCTTGGACATGTGCTACACCGCGATGGGCCGCTTTGACGGCGGCTGGGCCCATGGCCTGAAACCTTGGGACATGGCAGCTGGCATTCTCTTCATCCGCGAAGCGGGCGGTTTTGTGCAAGGCCTAAATGGCGAGACCGAACCACTCTATTCAGGCGGCTATCTCTGCGCCAATGCCGATCTTTTGCCACAGATCAAGTCGGCTTTGGCTGAGGCGGGAAAGCCGTAGTTCGGCAAGGGTTTGATTGTGTCTAACTTCTTCTTTCCCTTCTCCCCTCGGGAGAAGGTGGCCGAAGGCCGGATGAGGGCCTTCGCACCAGTGAGATATTCGAAAATTGGACTCGTTGTAAGACCCTCATCCGCCCTGTCGGGCACCTTCCCCCGAAGGGGGAAGGGTGACACTTTGTTTCATATGCGATTGCACTGCTGAAGTCAGGGGAGGGAGAACGTTTCCGTTGATCTACCAGAACTTGAAGCCACCGGGTCACAGCTCCGGATTCATCTTCTCCAGCCGCTCGACCGAATCCTTCAAGCCCGCTGCGTAAGGATTAATCTCCAGCGCGTCTTTCATGGCCCGCAAGGCCTCGGCGGGTTTGCCTTGCGCCCGCAACACCATGCCCTTGCCCGAGAGTGCGCCGAAGTGGCGCGGCTCCAAATCCAACACATGGGAAATATCAGCCAGACTTTCCTCATAGCGGCCCTGCATAAAATAAAGCGTGGCGCGGCGGTTCCAAGCCTCGGCAAAATCAGGATGGGCTTGCACGATGGCGATCAGCTTTTTTTCAGCCACGTCAAAGGCCCCGGCATTCATCGCACTGGAAGCTTCGGCCAATTGCGCAACCGCCTCAGGCGTGCTCTCATTGGCCCAGACCGACCAGATCTGCACTTCAATCAATTTCGATGTCGTCTCATCCAAGTTGCCGTGCAGCTCTGCAAAGAGCTTATCGAGCCTCACCGCATAATCATTCAAGCCTGCCTCAGCCCAAGCCGAAGCACTGAGGAAAGACGTAAACAATATAGCGAAAAGCCTACGCATGGATAAAGTTTAGCACACAGTCGTTGGGCGCATAGTCACAAACCTGTGTTCAAGCTGACATGCTTGTCATTTTGCTGTGTCCGGCGTTTAATTAAACCATTGGCTCAGGAGCGAATGCAGCATGACCAGATTTCATCGTCTCAGCGCGGCCGCTTTGGCTGTAAGCTTGGCCTTAGCTTCACCGGCCCAAAGCGTCACCCGCCAACCTGTTGCGGCCGATCATGCGATGGTCGTCACATCGCAGCATCTGGCCACTGATGTGGGCGTTGAAATCTTGCAGAAGGGTGGCAACGCCGTGGATGCCGCCGTGGCCGTAGGCTATGCGCTGGCGGTCACAAATCCATGCTGTGGCAATATCGGTGGCGGCGGTTTTGCCACTTTGCATATGGTGGATGGCAAGGACGTGTTCTTGAACTTCCGAGAGAAAGCCCCGGGTGCGGCCACCGAAAAAATGTTTCTCAATGCGGCAGGCGATGTGGTGCCGGACCTCAGCTTGAAAGGCTTTCTCGCCGCTGGTGTTCCGGGCACGGTGATGGGTCTCGACACGCTGCTGCAAAAATATGGCACGATGAAACGCGAAGATGTGATGGCCCCCGCGATCAAACTGGCGGAGGAAGGCTTCATGCTCAATCAGGGCGATGTGAATATTTTGAATGCGTCGACCAACGCTTTCGCTGAGCAGTCCAATGTCGCCGCGATATTTTTGCATGATGGCAAGCCGTGGAATGTCGGGGATGTCTTTGTGCAGAAAAATCTCGCGGCCACGCTCAAGAAAATTTCGGCCAACGGGCCAGACGCTTTCTACAAAGGGCCCATTGCCGATGCGCTTGTCGATGCGAGCAGCAAAAATGGCGGCATCATCAGCAAGGAAGATCTGGCTAAATATACAGTTGAAGAGCTGCCGCCCATCCGCTGCAATTATCGCGGGCTTGATCTCATCTCCGCCCCACCACCCAGTTCAGGCGGAACGGCCATCTGCGAAATTCTCAATATCCTCAAGGCCTATCCGATGAGCGACATGGGCTTTCACTCGGCCGCTGGCGTTCATACCATGGTGGAAGCCATGCGCCACACCTATGTGGACCGCAACTTCAGCCTGGGCGATCCAGATTTTGTGAAGAACCCGATCGACAAGCTTTTATCCGAGGAACACGCGAGTGCCATCCGCGCCAAGATTGATGCGGCCAAAGCGACGCCATCGAAAGAAGTTCAGCCCGGCACACCACCCCACGAAGGCACCGAGACCACCCATTATTCCATCGTGGATGCCAAGGGCGATGCGATCTCTGTCACCTACACGATCAACGCCCTCTTCGGTGCCAAGGTAATGGCGGGTGACACTGGTTTCTTCCTCAATGATGAAATGGATGATTTCACCACCAAGCCCGGCGTGCCCAATCTCTTTGGCCTCGTTCAGGGCAAGACCAATGTGATCGCCCCAGGCAAACGTCCGCTCAGTTCGATGAGCCCCACCATCGTCACCAAGGATGGAAAAACGTTTATGGTTCTGGGCAGCCCCGGGGGCTCACGCATCATCACCATTACCCTCGAAACACTGATGAATGTGGTGGACTACGGCATGAACATCCAAGAGGCTGTCGATGCCCCACGTTTCCATCACCAATGGCTGCCCGATGAAGTTGCGGTGGAGCCCTTTGCTCTTTCGCCAGACACAGCAAAGTTGCTGACGGATATGGGCTATACGATCAAGACGCAAAGCCCTTGGGGTGCCGCCGAAGCAATCCTCGTTGGCCCGCCTGCTGATCCTGCGACAGCCTCATCCGGTAATGATGCCATGGCCACATCCAAGCCCGTGCCGGGTAAAATCTATGGCGCGCATGATGACAGAAGGCCAGCCGGGGCAGCGGCGGGGTATTAATTTTGAATTGAATCTCACCGAATATTCGCCCTTCTCCCCACGGGAGAAGGTGGCCGACAGGTCGGATGAGGGCCTTATCACCAGTGAGATTTTCAAAAATTGGACTCGCGATAAGACCCTCATCCGCCCGTTGGGCACCTTCCCCCGAAGGGGGAAGGGTGAGGTAAATCTACCGCTTCGCGCGCGTCGCATTCCCGCAGATCACCGTTCCCGATGCCACCAACTCACTCAGCAATGCCAGAACCGATGCGCCTGACATGGCGAAGGGATCAATTTGCAGCGTGGGAGAATGTTTCAGCAAGATCGACGGATTGATCTGGCCAACCGTCACCTCACCCATCGACCAGCCTTCAAAGCTGCGCTGTGGAATTTCTTCAAAGGAGAGAATTGTAACATCGCTATGGCGCTTGTCCTGGGCGATATGATTATAGGTCTGGCACACCTGCATGCGCCCGCCTTCCAAAACCTGGATGAAACTATCCTTGGTGGCAATCAACATGCCGGTGATGCCATTTTTCACATTGTTCTTGCGCGACTCTTCAAGAATGGCGCGCAAAACCGCAGCGGGCTGCGCTTTGGCAATGCGGCTGGCATAGAGACAACGGACAAGCATCAGGTTTTCCTCGGGATAAGGGCTAAGAATTCGCGGCGCAAACTGGGGTTCTTCAAGAATGACCCGCGCATGACCGAATTGATCATCAGCGAGTCGGCCTCTTTTACACCCCGCCAGTGCATGCAGAAATGGTCTGCTTCCATCACAATGGCCAAACCATCCGGCTTCACCATATCCATGAACAGGTCGGCGATCTGCGAAATCGCCTCTTCCTGAATTTGAGGGCGTGACAGCACCCAATCCGCCAGGCGGGTATATTTGGACAGACCAATCAGATTGGAATGTTGGTTCGGCATCAAGCCAATCCATAGCTTGCCGATGATCGGGCAAAGGTGGTGCGAACAGGCGCTGCGCACTGTGATCGGCCCAACGATCATCAGCTCGTTCAGATTTGAGGCATTGGGAAATTCGGTGACGCGCGGAGCCTTGTGATAGCGGCCTTTGAAGATTTCATTGAGATACATCTTG